>Ga0070695_100001182_pt1 | contig 14359 bp, 9 predicted proteins | sample KBSK1252metaG_FD_65471 | JGI IMG/M metagenome (GOLD analysis project Ga0070695, IMG submission 65471) | Corn, switchgrass and miscanthus rhizosphere microbial communities from Kellogg Biological Station, Michigan, USA - KBS K1-25-2 metaG | ecosystem: Host-associated > Plants > Roots >...
CGCTGGGGGATTTCCCGGACCAAGTTGTATGAGACCTACCAACGGTTCGCCGATGAGGGGACGACGCTCGAGCTGCGCGCGTTGACGGTGGGACAAGCGTATTGGGTGGCGATCGAAAGCTTTGACGAGAACGGCGTGTCGAACCTCAGTGCCGTGGTGCCGATTCGTTAGATTCGAGATTGGGAGGTCGTTGACACATGGGTTTGGTCATACCCAGTTGGGCACTCGGTGTGGCGATCATCATGATCGCAATTCAGATTGGTCGCGCGGTCTCGGGGAGGGCCTCGAGGCGCGCGCTGCGGTCGGATGATGAGCTCGACGAGTTACGTCAAAACCTCGCAGCGATGCAGAATCGCGTGGGCGAGCTAGAAGAGCGCGTGGATTTTGCGGAGCGGTTGCTGGCCAAGCAACGAGAGAATGATCGGCTAGGCGCTTAGGCCCTAGGGCAAGACCGCCACGGGCTCGGTCACGAAACCATACACGCCACGACCGAGTTGCCCGAAGTAGTCGTTACCCCAGCAGTACACGGTGCCGGCAGCGGTGACGGCGCAGCTAAACCCGGCTCCAGCCTGAATTGCCGTGAAGGTCAAGCTCCCGGAAACGGCGACGGGAACGTTCGTCGAGTCGGTCGTTCCGTTGCCGAGCTGGCCGCTGTTGTTGCCGCCCCAACAGTATGCCGCACCCGCCGTGGTCAGCGCGCAGGTGTGACCGCCGCCCGCCGAGATTGCGGCGAAGGTGTGGCCGCCCACGACGGGTATGGGAAACAGAGTTCCGCTGTTTGATCCGTTGCCCAATTGGCCGAATTGGTTGGCAAAGCCCCAACAATACGCTGCGCCCGAGCTTACCAATCCGCAGACGTACCCTTCGCCGATCGTGAGTGTGGTGAGCGTAAGGCCACTCGCCGCCGGTTTGGGAACGACGCTGCTCACCCTGGTGCTATCACCAAACTCGCCGGAGTTGGTTCCCCAACAGTACGCTGCGCCCGAGGCACGCAAGCCGCACGACAAGAACACGCCGGTCACGATGGTCGAAAACGTCAGTCCACCGGAGACGGGAACGGGAGCGGTGCGTGAGGTGGTCGTGCTGTCGCCGAGCTCTCCAGCGACATTCGTCCCCCAACAATACGCCGCACCCGAAGTCGCGAGTCCGCAGCTGTGCCACAGTCCAGACGCAATCGAGGTGAGCGTGAGGCCGCCGCCAATTTGCGCCGGTTGCGTGTAGACTCCACCGCCTGTTCCAACGCCAAGCGCCCAGGTCCCGTTGGAGCCCCAGCAGTATCCAACGCCCGCTGTAGTGACCGCACAGGTATGTGACAAACCTGGCGAAATCGAGCGGTAGGCCCGGCCGCCGCGGACTGAGTCGGGCAAGGCACTCGCCGGCAGCGTCGAGTTATTCCCCAAGTCACCCCCGGTGTTGTTGCCCCAGCAGAATGCCGCACCCGCCGTGGTCAACGCACACACATGAGAGCTTGTCGCCCCGATCGCCAGCGTTGCAACACCGGTCAAGCCGTTCACGGGTGTCGGCGTGGTCACCCGTTCAATGGCGCGGCCGAGTTGCCCGGACCCGTTGCTGCCCCAACAGTACGGCGCGTCGTTGCTCGTGAGCGCGCACGTGTGACCGCTGCCGGCAGAGATGGTCCGAAAGCTCAGGCCACCACTCACGGCGCTGGGTCCGTACTGCTGCAAGGTCGCGCCGTTGCCTACCTCGCCGTTGTTGTCGGCGCCCCAGCAGAACGCGAAGCCGGTACGCGTCAGTCCACAGGAGTGCCTGCCGCCGGCGGTGATGTTCGAGAATACAGTCGTGCCAAGGATCTGGATCGGCGTGTTGTACTGGCTACTGAAATTGCCGGCCTGACCGGCCGAGTTGCCGCCCCAACAATAGCCCGCTCCCGAGGAGGCAACGGCGCAGGTGTGGCCGTCTCCCGCCGCTATCGCCGTGAATGTGAGACCTCCGGACACGGCCACCGGAACTCCGCTCGGACTTGGAGCTGAACCGTTACCGAGCTGTCCTTGAGCGTTCCCGCCCCAGCAGTAGGCCTCGTCGGCCTTCGTGATTCCACACGTGTGATCGTAACCGGCGGCCAGAGCTTTGAACGAGAGTGCGCCGGACACCGCCGTGGGAACGAGACGGTGTACCGTGTCACCTGTGCCAAGCTGTTGGAGCACATTGGAGCCCCAGCAGTATGCCGTCCCATCCTGTGTGAGCCCGCACGTGTGCAGCGTCCCGGTCACCACGCTCGCGAAGCGCAAACCGCCGGACACGGCACTGGGAATAGACGTATTCGTGTTCGTCCCGTTCCCCAACGCGCCGGAGAAGTTGACGCCCCAGCAATAGGCGGCGCCGCTTCGATCCAACCCACAGGAAAAAGACCCGCCGGCCGCGATAGCCGTGAACTCGATCGCGCCGCCAACGGGAACCGGGTGTTCGCTGCTCGTCGTCGATCCATTGCCAAGTTGGCCGGCGCTGTTATCACCCCAGCACGTGACGGTGCCGGCGCGCGAAAGGAGGCAGGTATGCGCGTTCCCCGCGGCGATCGCGGGTTGGATCGCCTGGCGCGGGCCCGTCGAGTCGCCACACCCGCTTGTGGCGGCCGCAATAAGAAAGAAGGAAACACCCCAGGAACTGCGCATAGGAGAAAGACGATTTTTCGGGAACGACGCGAGCGCAAGTGGGCGCGCCCCAGGAGTCATAACTTCACCGCGGCAGGCTGAGGCTCCGCAGGTAATTCCACACGACGTAGGCCGGCACGGCAAAAATGATCTTGCCGTTCGACTCGCGCTCACCGCCGTACAGCACGGCGATCACCTTGCCATCGCGATCGAAGATCGGGCTGCCGGACGATCCCGGCGCGCCGTATGCGTCCACCTGCACGACGGACGTCAGCGTCTTGCTGACCGTCCCCACGGTCAATGTCGGCTCGGCGATCGGCTGGCCGCCTTGCGACTCCATCGGCAGATCGAACCCGAGCGGGTAGCCGAGGATCGCAACGGGGTCACCGCGCTCGAGTCCTTCGCGGCTCGTGGCGATCCCCGACACGCGCGGCGTGCCGCCTTTGATCAGCACCCGGAACACCCCGATGTCGGCTTCCGGCGAGACGCCGATCAGCTCGGCGCGCCAGAACTGCGTGCTCCCGGAGAAGATCACGCCGAGCCGCCGCGGCGTCTTGGTGCCGTCCTCGCCGGCGAGGATGTGCTTGTTCGTGACCATCGTGCCCATCGAGTCGACCGAAAACGCCGTGCCGCTGAAGCGGTCGCCGTCGGTGTATTCCACCAGCACGATCGCCACGGCGTTCTGATTGCGATGCGAGATCGTGCGGTAATCGACCCCAACCGCTCCGACGAGCGCGCGCTGGCGGCGTACGGCGGAGTCGAGTCGCGCGCGGAGCCGCGCCGCCGAGGAGATATCGCCGCCGGCCGCGGTGAGCTCCCGCCGCAGCCGCTCCGTCTCCACCTGCGAAGACTTGAGCGCATCACGGACACCTTCCAGCTGCGTCTGGAACTGCGTCGTCAGCGCCTCGGACTCACGCTTCGCACGCCGGCGGCTGTCCAGCTGCATCCACGTGAAGCCGGTCCCGACGACCAGCAACAGCGCGATGAGGACCTTGGTCGTGCGGCGGAGCTGCGCCGTCTGCCGCGCGACCTCGACCGCGATCCGCACGCCGGTGCTCTGGCGTGGCGCCGCGGCAAAGACCTGCTTGGGCGCGGACACGCGGTCCGCCAGAGCCTCCGCGGCGCTCGTCGCGGGAAGATCGCCGTCGCCCTCGATGACCGAGAACTCGAGCGCCGGCCCCTTCGCGCCGAAGCCGATCACGTCGCCGGCCTTGAGGAGCGTGTCGCCCGTGACGCGCTCGCCGTTCACGAACGTGCCGTTGCGGCTGCCGAGATCCTGGAGCACGAAGCCTTCGGGCTTACGCACGATCGCGGCGTGGCGCGACGAGACCTCAAGGTCGCGCTCGGCGTCGAAGCGCACGTCGGACAGCGGATGACGCCCAAGACCGATGTAACCCTTGCGGAAGGCTTCGACCTGTCCCGCGCGGGCGCCGGAGAGAAACTTGAATTGTGCTTTCACTGATTCCGCGTGAAGTACCACACCACGGCAGCAATCGCCGCAATCAGGAGGAGAACGGTCGTAGTCGTGCGGTTGCGCAATTCCTTTTCTTTGTTCGGCACCGGCGGCCGGCTGCCCTTGTAGACCGGGACCGGCTCGGTGCTGGTCTCGGTGTCGATCAGCGGGTAGACCTGGTGGCCCACGTCTTCCTGCAGGTCCGTCCCCGAGTTGCGCAGGCCGTCGCCGTCGAAACGCGCGATGACCACGGTGATGTTGTCCGGCCCGCCACGCTCGTTCGCGAGCGTGATCAGCTTGTCACACGCCGCGCTGAGGTCCGGCGTCGAGCTCACGATTTGCGCGATCTCGTCCTTCTTCACCTGTCCCGACAGGCCGTCGGAGCAGAGGACGAGGATGTCGCCGCGGCGCACTTCCTGATGCGTGAGATCGACCTTGACCTTGGGATCGGGGCCCAGCGCCTGGAGAATGATGTTGCGGCGCTCGCTCTGCGCCGCCTCTTCTTCGGTCAGCTCGCCCGCTTCCACCAGCCGCTGCATGAGCGACTGATCCTTGGTGATCTGATGCGCCTGACCGCCGCGGATGAGATAGGCGCGACTGTCGCCGACCTGGGTGAGATAGAGATGATCGTTCAGGACGCCCGCGGCGGTCGTCGTCGTGCCCATGCCGCGCACCTCGGGGTGCGCCTTGGCGTGCGCGTGGATGCTGGCGTTGGCGACTTCGACGGCCTCCTTCAACCGGTAGGCGAACCGCTGCGGCGTGATTTCATCTTCGGCATTCCACGTTTTCACGAGGTGATCGTAGATCGTGTCGGTGGCCATCTCGCTGGCGAGCTCGCCGGCGGCGGCGCCGCCCATGCCGTCGGCGACGACGAACAGCGTGCCGCGCGGCCCCACGTCGTGGTGGCGCACTTCGGGGAGCAGGTTGGCGGCCTTGCGGCTCAGGTCCGCGACGAGGAAGCGATCCTCGTTGTGATCGCGTGTGCGACCGAGGTCGGTCTTGCCGAAGACCTCGACGCGGATGGACTTATTGCGCCCGAACATCGCTAGTTGCACTGGTTCGTGAGGAGGGTCGCATACATGGAACGAGACGGATCGATGCTGGAAGCCCTCCGTACCCACTCGCAGCCGGTGTTTCGCTCTTTCATCTGGAAGTATGTGTTGGCGATGACGAACGCCGCCATCGCCTGGTCCCGCGCGGAAATCCCCGGCGCATTGAAAAACGCGGTCGCGGAGTCTCGGACTTTCTTGTTCGGGTAAGACTCGATCGAGTCGAGCAATTCGGTCAGTGCGGCATCCGCAGCCGCGAGGTTGAGACGGGGCGGCGGCGGGTTCGCCGCGCGCCGAGTGCTGTCTCGCTGCGAGAGCGTGGTAATCCCACCAGATTGCCGACCGGCGCCATTTGGCGCTGTGTTTTGCGGCACGTTCGTCGCTCGGCTCGTGTCGGCGGGAACGCCGCCGGCTTTGCTCCCGCCACTCAAGGCGACCCAGGCGCCCCCCGCGCCCAGCAGGACGACCACGCCGACGGCGACGGGGACTAGCGAGCGCTTCTTGACCGGCGCCGACTTCGTTGTGGAAATCTTCTGCGTCACCCCGCCCGCCGTCGGATCGAGCAGCTGCGTCTTTTGGGCATCGCCGCTCGTCGGGCTACCGGTTACCGCGGCGACGTCCGCGGCGAACTTCGCGACCGCCTGATAGCGTTGCGCCGGCGTGCGCGCGAGCGCGGTATCGAGCACCGGCTGCAATCCGCCGGGGAAAGAGAGATCGGGCCGCGCCTCCGCGAGCCTCACCGGGTCGTCGGTCAGGCGCTTGACCATCATTTCCTGCACCGACGTCGCCGCGAACGGGACGCTGCCCGTCAGCATCCGATAGAAGACCAGCGCCAGTGAGTAGAGATCGCTGCGGCCGTCGACCGGGTCACCGGAAAGCTGCTCGGGGCTCATGAATTCGGGGGTCCCAACGACCAGCCCGGTCTTCGTGACCTTCTGGCCCCCTTGGTCCCCGCCGACGGCCTTGGCGATCCCGAAATCCACGACCTTCACGACGTCGCCGCCGTCTTTTCTCCTGCTCAACATGATGTTGTCGGGCTTGAGGTCGCGGTGCACGATGCCGAGATCGTGCGCGGCCTGGAGTGCGTCGGCAGTCTGCAGAAAAATCGCGGTGGCGCGAGGCAGGGACAGCGCGCCGTCACGCTGGAGCACGTCGGTCAGCGGCTCGCCGTCGATGAACTCCATGGCGAGGTATATCAAGCCATCGGGAGTTTCGCCGAAATCGTAAATCGCGCAAACGTTGGGATGATTGATGCGGCTGGCATTCGAAGCTTCACGGTTGAATCGGGCGACCGCATCGGGGTCGTGCACCATCGCCGGAGTCATCACCTTGATGGCGCTGCGCCGTCCCATCTTCACGTGCTCGGCGAGATAGACCTGACCCATCCCACCTTCGCCGAGCTTTTTGACGACGTGATAGCGATCGGCGATGACCTGCCCAACGAGATTGTTCGCCGGCGCCCCAGAGCGGAGCGTCTGCCCGTCGTTGGGGCAAAACTTCACGTCATCCGGGTACTCGGTCGAGCAGACCGGACAGATCTTCATGCCGGGGCAGGGGTTCCCGGAAGCTCCACGCGCAGCAGCTTGTCACCGACCATGAGGCGGGAGCCGTGTTGCAGCGACATCACCCCACGCGCCGCGATCGCGACGCCGTTGCGGCTATGGTCGTCCACCAGGACGAAGTCCGCGTCCTCCGACCGTACCGTCGCGTGCTGCGCGCTCATCGACGGGTCGTAGGGAAAGATCCAGTCGCCACGCTCGCGGCCGATGTGGACGTCGCGGCCGGGGGAAAGCTGGATGACGTCGCGCGAGCTGCCGTCGGTGCGGAGCTGGGTGAGACTGGCGATGTCGGCGCTCGGTACCATGCTGCCCATGCGCTTCGTCGCATCCGCTTCCGCGGTGTGCGGCCCCGGATACCCCAGCCGCCGGTAGCGCAGGATCTGCGAGCCGATGAGCATCAGGTCACCATCGGTCAGGCGGTACGGTTCTTCGAGGAAGACCCACGTGCCGTTGCGGCTGCCCAAGTCGCGGAGCTCCAGCCGCCCCTCTTCCCACGAAAGCTTGGCGTGGTGCGGTGACAGAAACTGATCGTCCGGAAACCGGATGTCGCCTTCGGTGCGGCCGATCGTGGTCGTCGCATGCTTACGGTCGAACCGGGCTACTTCGGTGCCCATCTCGGAAAGCAGAACGAGTGTGAGGGCGTGCTCAGAGCGTCTGTCGGGGATGCTGCGGCGGTCGCCTGGGGAGCCGCGCGGGGCCGGGGCAGATCCGCATAGCGGGCAGGTCCCCTCGGCTACGGGGCCTCCGCCACCTGCCCGCGGATCGCTCGTCCGGGACACCAATCCGCCCCCGCCGCCGGCGCCAACAGCCGCGCGCGCTGCGGCCGCTTTGGTCAGGGGCTTGCCGCAGTCGTTGCAGAATTGCGCGCCGGCGTCATTCTGCCGCCCGCAATACTGGCAGACGCTCGGAGAAGCGGAGGAGGGCGGTGCCATAAAGTTAGGTGGCCCAATCTATTGCTCGACGCTAGCTTGCGCCACATGCGACTCGTGTTGGCCGCGCTTTTTGTCGCGGCACTGTGCGGCTGCGCCTCTCGCGTGCCCTCGGTCCGCCCGTCAATCGCCGCCGCTCGTGAGCCTTTGCACATCACCGTCGTCTATCCCGACACCGCCGAGCCCATTCAGGCGCAGGATTCCTCGTTCGTGTTCGGCAGCGTGGGCCGCGGGCGCGGCGACGTCGCGTTGTCGGTCAACGGCTTTCCCGTGCGTGTGGCGCCGAGCGGCAGCTGGCTCGCGTGGATTCCGCTGCCGAGCGACTCGCTCGCGCATTTCCAGATCGTAGCCCGTGCCGGAACGGGGGAGGGCGGGGGCACCGGGGGCACCGGGGGCACCGGGGGCACCGGGGGCACCGGGGGCACCGGGGGTACCGGGGGCACCGGGGGCACCGAGCAGCAGGAGACCACGTTCGTCGCGCGCATTGCGCAGCTGTACCGGCCGCCGCCGGGCGCGACAGCATGGATCGACACGACGAGCTTCACGCCGGCTGAGTCGCTCGCGTTCCCGGCGGGGGAGGGCATTCGGCTCTCGGTCCGCGCGACGCCTGGTGCGCGTGTGCGGTTGCGGATGGAAGGGCGGAAGGATGAAGTGTGGTTCGTGCCGGACACGGAGCCGGGGGCGCCGGCCTGGGGCGTCCGCGCGTTCGGAACCGATACGACCGCGTACCGCCTCCCCCCCGACGCCGATCGCTACGTCGCCTGGCTCCCGGCGACGCCGTTGTGCGATGCGATCGTCGAAGCAATTGTCGGCACCGACACCGCCCGCGCCGTCTGGCCCCTGGTCCTCGACACACTCGATCGCGCGCACCCGGCCGTCGTGGTGCTCAACGACGACACCGCGCATACGGGCAAGAGCGACAGCCTCACCGTCGGCAAAGCCGTCCCCTACGGCACGTACAACTGGTTCTTCCCACTCGGCACCGTGTCGGTGGCATCGGCGCGCTGGGGGAGCCAGACGCGCCTGCAGCTGTCGCGCGGCGCTATCGCCTGGGTGAACACCGCCGACGTTGTGCCGCTGGCGCCGGGCACGCCACCGCCCGGGGGAAACGTCGAGTCGGTACGACTGACCGCGAACCCGCGCTCTGCGGTCCTCCGAGTTCCCCTGCCCAGTCACGTGCCGTTCAAGGTCGAAGAGGACGAGAGGAGCCTGACGCTGCGGTTGTACGGCGTCGCCTCGGATGTGAACTGGATGCAGTATGGCGGGACCGATCCGTATGTGACGCGCCTGAGCTACGCCCAGCCGTCCGCGGACGAAGTCACGATCACGGTGACGCTCGCGGCCCGGGTTTGGGGCTACCGCACGCGCTGGAGTGGCCGCGATCTGTTGCTCGAGATTCGCCGGCCGCCGGCGATCGATCCGCGTCGTCCGCTCGCGGGGCGCACGATCGTCATTGACCCCGGCCATCCGCCGGTGGGCGCGCACGGCCCCTCCGGCTTGTGGGAGCCGGTCGCAACACTCGCGGTGGCGCAACTGGTCAAACCGTTGCTCGAGCGGGCCGGGGCAACGGTACTGATGACGCGCACCGATTCCATGCCGGTGGACCTGTTCCCCCGCACGCGCTTCGCCGAGGAGCACGACGCCGACGTGCTCGTGTCGATCCATGCCAATGCGTTGCCCGACGGCGTGAATCCGTTCACCAACAACGGGACGAGCGTGTACTACTTCCACCCGCGCAGCGCTCCGTTGGCGCGGGCGCTCGATCGCGCGCTCGTCGCGGAGCTGGGGATTCGGGACTTGGGAATGGGAAGAGGAGATTATGCTCTCGTGCGCAATCCGTGGATGCCGTCGGCGCTCACCGAAGGACTGTTCATGATGATTCCGGAACAGGAGGCGATGCTGTTGACTCCTGAGGGCCGATTGCGGTATGCCCGGGGAGTGGCGCGCGGTGTTGAGGACTTCCTGCGCGAGATGAGCCGTTGAACGTGCGGTGTGGCGCACTCGTTCTTGCGATGGCTCTTGCCACACCAGCCGCCGCTCAGGACCCATCAGGTCATTGGCGCACCCTACACACCGAGCACTTCCGCATTCATTTCCGTCCCGAGTATCGGGCACGCGCTGCCCTAGCCGCGAAGGAAGCCGAACGCGCGTACAAGCTCCTGTCGGGTGAGCTGCACCCGCCGCGCGGCGTCATCGACCTGACGCTGTCGGATGCCGTCGATGCGTCGAACGGTTTCACCACCGTGTATCCGTCGAGTCGCTTCACCATTTTCCTCGCGCCACCCGTCACCGATCCCGGCTTGCAGAACTACGACAGCTGGGAGCGGCTCGTGATCACGCACGAGCTCACGCACGTCTTTCACCTCGACCGCTCGAAGGGACTGTGGGCCGCGCTGCAGGCGGTGTTTGGGCGCCTGCCGGGATTGTTTCCCAATCAGTATCAGCCGAGCTGGGTGACCGAAGGCCTCGCGACGTACTACGAATCGCGGTTCACGACGGGTGGCCGTGCCGACGGCACGTTCCACCGCGAGATTGTCGCCGCGGACGCGATGGCCGGCCGGGCGCGCTCACCCTGGGACGCGGTGTACTTCTCGCGGTGGCCGGACGGGCTCACGCCGTACGCGTACGGCAGCCGCTACTTCGACTACCTGGCGCGCACCGCCGGCGATTCTGTCGTCCCGCATTTCATCGAAGCCACGAGCGGGCAGCTCATTCCATTTCGCGTGGGCCGTCAATTGCGGCGCGTCGGCGTGCCCAATGCGTTGACCGACGTGTGGTCGCGTGCCGTTGCCGCCGCCGCCCCGCAGCGGACAACGACGCGGAGCCAGCTCATCGTCGGGCGGCTGCGGTATGAGCCGTGGCCGCGCATCGCGCCGAATGGCCGGAGCCTCGCGTATACCCACGACGATTGGCGTGGCGCGCGCCGGCTGCGCGTCATCGATCCCGTCACCGGCGTCGAGCAGCGGTCGCATCGCGTCAACGGCCAGGTGAGCTACGACTGGCTTGGCGACACCCTGATCGTCGCGCAGCTCGACTACACCGGCCGCTGGACCGTGCGGAGCGACCTGTACCGGTGGGCGCCCCCCCCGGGTGGCACGTGGTCGCGCATGACGACCGGTGCGCGCCTGATGGAACCGCGCACAGGGGGCGGCGTGCTCGCGACGTTGAAGCTCACGGCCATCACCGAGTCTCCAAGCGTCGCGGTCAATAGCGATGGTGCCACCTGGGGACCAACCGTGCCCTCGCCCGACGGCACCTGGATGGTGGCGCCGCGAAATCAGAACGGCCGCTGGGCTCTCGTGCGCTGGCGCGTGGATCGACCGGCCGCGGTCGAAGTGCTCGCCCAAGCGGGCACCGGATCGGTGATAACAGACGCCGTGTGGTTTTCCGGCGACGTGTTGTTCGTCATGGATGCGGGTGGGTTTCCGCAGGTGCATCGCTGGCGCGAGGGCGCAGGCGTCACTCGGGTGACTGATGAGCCGCTCGGCGCGCGCGCCCCAGCGCCGCTGCCCGACGGACGGATCGCGTTCGCGACGCTCGGCACCGACGGTTGGGAGCTGCGCGCCGTTGCGCCGGTCGCAATGACACCGACGCGGCTGCCCACCCCCGCGGCCGCATTCGACTCGGCGCCTCCCGTCGCGATGCGCGAAACTGGCTACGCGTCGTGGGGATCGCTGCGTCCGCATTTCTGGGTTCCCTTCGGCATCGACGCCAGGCAAGCGGGGCGGTTTCTCGGCGCGGCGACGGCCGGCACCGACGCCGTCGGACGCTACACGTACTTCGTCGAAGCCCTGGTCTCGGGGTCCCCCACCCGCGCCCAGGGTGCCTTCTTCCTTATTAATCAGGCGCTCGGCGATCCCACGCTGGACTTGTCCGGCTCCAATGACTGGTCGCTGGTCGGGATCGACAGCACGGGGCATGTCGTATCCGAGGAGCACCGCGAAGCGGCGCTCGGTGCGACGTTCCTCGCGCACCGCTGGCGTAGCTTCGTGTCGCTGCGCGTCGCGGCGGAATATGAAGGAAGGCGTTTCGTCTCGATCCCCGATACGAACCTCGCGGACATCTGCAACGGCTGCGATCACCGCGATCGCGTCGGCGGATCGGCCACGCTGTCGTTCGGGTCAGCCGTCGCGGCGCCGCTGTCGGTGTCGCTGCAGGACGGGGCGAGCGCGGCATTCCTGTATCGGCGCCAGGAAGAGCAGGGCAGCGATCGCTGGCTCAACGAAGTGCGCGCGCGCGGCAATGTCTATGCGCGCCTTGGGCCGCGGATCGGATTCGGCTACCCCGTCCTCGCGATCCGCGGCGCGATCGGCGCCGTCGACGGACCGATCAACGAGCACTTGTCGGTCGGTGGCGTGTCGTCGGGCGGCGTCAACCTCGGATTTGGGCAGGCGGGCGCGACGTTCCGCTCGTTCCCGGTACGCGGCTACTCCGGTGGCACGCTGCAGGGACGCCGCGCGGCGACGCTGACCGCGGAGTATCGCATGCCCATCACGCTGATCGGTCACTTACTCGGCCATCTGCCGTTCGGCGCCGACAAGCTCGCGTTCGCCGTGTTCGGCGATGTGGGTGATGCGTGGGACGTCGGCGAGCAGCCGCGGCTGCATCGACTCCGCTCCGTCGGCGGCGAGTTGATCAGCGACATGACGGTGAGCTACGACCTGCCGCTCCGTTTTCGGTTGGGCGTCGCGCAGCCCGCAACCGGACAAGCGCGCGTCTACGCGGCGTTCGCAGCCGATTTTTGATCGCCAAGTCTTTGCAGCGCTTGTCTGTTGACCCTGTTGGAGGCGAACCCTAAGTTAGCCCGGTCCCCTCGGAGATCGGATTGTACTGCTCGCGCTGCGGCACCCAGAATAAGGATACCGCGAAGTTCTGCGACTCTTGCGGTCTCGACCTGACCGCGTTGACGCCCACGGGCGTGCGCGCGGAAGCGACGGACATCTCCGAAATCGACATGGTGCGTCAGGAGCTCAGCGAGGAGTACGAGATCCTCGACGAGCTGGGTCGCGGCGGCATGGCGATCGTGTTCAAAGCGAAAGAAAAACAGCTCGACCGCGAAGTCGCGATCAAGGTCCTGCCGTTCTCCCTCGCCTTCGACAAGGAATTCGTCGAGCGCTTCCAGCGCGAAGCCCGGACGTCGGCCAAGCTCGAGCATCCGAACATCATTCCGATTTATCGCGTCGGAAAATCGGGCCGCATCATCTATTTCGTCATGAAGTTTCTGCGCGGCAAACCCTTGTCCAGCGTTCTCGGGGCCCGCGGCAGCCTGCCTCCGATCGAGATCCGGCGGATCCTGAGCGACGTCTCGCGGGCGCTCGCATACGCGCATAAGAAGGAAATCGTCCACCGCGACATCAAGCCCGACAACATCATGTTCGACGAGCACGGGCACGCGGTCGTGACCGACTTCGGGATCGCAAAGGCGGCATCGGGCGGCAAGCTGACCGGCACCGGCATGTCGATCGGCACGCCGCACTACATGAGCCCCGAGCAGGCGAAGGCGCAGCCGCTCGACGGACGGAGCGACATCTACTCGCTGGGCGTCGTGGCCTATCAATGCCTCACGGGCAGCGTCCCGTACGACGGCGAAGATTCGTTCTCGATCGGCTACAAGCACATCATGGAAGAGATTCCGACGCCGCCGCTCGACAGTCAAGAGAAGCGCCAGCTGTTCGAAATTGTCCGCAAGATGATGGCGAAGACGCCGGCGCAGCGGTTCCAAAACGCCGACGAGTTGATCGGCGTGCTCGAGGGCGGCCGCTCCGTCTCCTTCACCACCGACGCGACCCAGGCGTTGCCGTCCATGTCCGGCGCGCGACTCGCGGCCGCGCCCACGACGCCGCTGCCGCGCGCGACCGGCACGCGGCCGGCGGGAAGCGGAGGCGGCGGGGGCGCTGTACCTGCAACACTCGTCGGCGAAAAGCCGCGCCGGTCGGTGCTCGGCGGACTGCTGCTCTGGCTCGTCATCGTCGGTGCCGTGTTCGGGGGCGGTGGGTTCTACGCGTACAAACAGGGTCTGATCTTCGCCAAATCGCCGGGTGGGGTCGACCCGACCGCTGGGCGCGATACGACGCGGCTCGCCGCGACCGATTCGACCAAGGCAACCGCCGACACCGGTACAGGGGGCCAGACCAGCGCGCCGCCAGGGCCGCCCCCGATCGCGCCCGGAACGCCCGGGCGTCTGGTGCTGCAGAACGTGCCGCAGGGTGCCCGGATCTTGATCGACGGCCAACCGGTTCGCGGCACGCAGGTCGACCTGGCTCCCGGCGTGCGCCACCTGGCCGTGCGGGCCGCCGGATTCCAGGCTTACGAGCGTCAGCTCATCATTACGGCCGGGGAGACCTACAATGTCCGGCTGAATATGGAGACGAGCGACGATGGGGGCGGCCCCTGCGACGCGTTCGGCCCCGCGTACAATCAGGACAACATCTGCTTCGACACGCGCCCCGTTCCGTTGTCGCCCACGCTGATCCCGGTTGCGGCGGACGCGCCGATCTTCCCCCGTCAGGCGATCCTGCTCGTGCGCGTCTCCCGGAACGGCACCACGCAGGAGGCCCGCGTATTCGTGCCCTCCAACGTCGAGACTTTCAACAACGAAGCCCTCGATATGGCGAGGAACCTGCGCTGGAATCCGGCTCAGAAGAACGGCGAGCCGACCGAAGCGTGGGTGCAGTGGCCATTCCAGCCGGTACGCCAGTAATCCCGCCACCCCCCCACAAGCCGAAAATCGATCCGACGGCGTTCATCGCGCCCGGCGCCT
>Ga0070695_100001184_pt1 | contig 14341 bp, 10 predicted proteins | sample KBSK1252metaG_FD_65471 | JGI IMG/M metagenome (GOLD analysis project Ga0070695, IMG submission 65471) | Corn, switchgrass and miscanthus rhizosphere microbial communities from Kellogg Biological Station, Michigan, USA - KBS K1-25-2 metaG | ecosystem: Host-associated > Plants > Roots >...
GGCGGTTTGCGAGCGCGTCATCGGCGGCTCTGGCTCTGGCGGCGTCAAGCTTGCTGCAATCTGCCGCAAGCGCTCCTGGAGCGCGTCGCCGACTCCGGCAAAAACTTGCGCGCACGTCTCGCGTAGTTTTTCCTCCGCTCTGGCGCCGATGCTGGCGACTGCTTCGCGAGATTGGTGGTCCAGGCTGGCCACGGTGGCGAGCATCCACTGGTTCGAAACGTTTTCGAGGCGATTGCGGTGTTGCTCCGCTGCATGGTTACTCAATTGGGCGTAGATGCCCCGCATTTCGGTGCGATGCGCTTCGACCGTGGACTTCCAGGACTCAAGCAGCGGTGCTAAGCCTGCCTTCACTCTAGCACTCGCGTCCGCGACTCCGCCTTCGACCGCACTGCTCATCCCGGCTTGGAATTGCCGCAGAAAGGTTTCCTGTTCGGCCGTGACTTTCTGCGTCAGCTCCGCGCGGGCGGCGTCGAGTTGCAGGCGCGTCTCGCCTAACGACCGCTGTGTTTCATCGCCAAATCCTTGGAGCTCTTGCCGGGCCTGGCGCTGGATTTCATCGGTGAAGGCCGCTGTAGTGGTGTCGGCGGCTTCAGCAAAAAGTGCTCGCGCATGCTCAAACGCGTCGCGCACGACTTCTTCCATCTGCGTCTGAGTGTGACCGATGAAGCTGCGGCTGGAGTGATCTAATTCGCTGGCGAAGACGCTCGAAACTTCGCCGGCTTTCTCACGGAACTGATTTTCAGCTAGTTCTGCCGTTTTCTCCGTGAAGTGCTGAATTTGGGTTTGCGCCTTTTTCTCGTACCACTCCGCGGATTTCATCAGGTCATCGACCGTTTGATGTTTCAGGTCGGAAACCTTGGATTCGAGGTCCGTCAAGTTGCGCGCGGCGACAGTCTGGGCGGCTTCCTGCAGAAGCTCGTCCACTCCTCCGAGGTTTTCGCGAAAGCGGGCCAGAGATTCCCCGAAGGCCTCATCCGCCGAAGCGCGAATGCGGTCCTGCTGTAACGTCATGGCGGCATCGAGGAGGGAGCGGCCGCCGGCAAGGCGGTGAATGGCTTCTTCGGTTCTCGAGATATGGGGCTGGACCATCGATTCGATCTGCTGGTCAAACTGCGAAATGGCGAGCTGGCAGTTTTCTTCAAACGTGGCACGGATGCGCGCGTTGAGCTCTTCGAGAAGCGTTTCGGACTGCCGGTGCAATTCGTTGCGATGCAGACTGAGGACGTCGTCGATCTGAGTCTCAAAGCCAGCCAAAGCCTGGCGCTGCGCGGTTTCGATGCGTGAAGAAAGGTGTTCGAGTCGCTCGCTGGATTCGGCGGCACGGCCTAAAGCGGTTTCAAGGCGCTGTGATTGCTCTTGCGAAGTGTTGCGCAACCCGGCCATGCGCTGCTCGGCTTCTGCCGCCGTCGCGCTCATGGATTCACGAGCTGCTGTTGCGTGCCGGCCAGCCTCTTCTTGCACTTGCGACACGAGGCCGCTCACGCTCTCAGCCAGACTTGCCCCCGCGGCCGCCGCGGATTCATGAACTGCGGCAGAGTGCCGCCCGGTTTCCTCTTGCAATGAGTTGCGCAACGAAGTGATGCGCTGCTCGGCGTCCGTTACCGCGCCGCTCACGGAATCCCGAACTACGGCGCTTTGGCGGCCGGCTTCTTCCTGCATTTGGGAGAAAAGCCGATGAGCATGTTCGTCGAGGCCCGCTGAAGCTTTTTCCTGCGCGGATGCAAGCGTACTTTCGAGTGTCGATTGCCAACGCGCTTGTGCGGCTTCGACTTCCGTATGAAGCTGGCTCCGCCACGAAGATTGTGCCGAGGAAAGCGCCGCTGCAATCTGATTTTGAATCTCATTCGCGGCCTTGCTCATGGCTTCGCGGCTTGCGTTTACGGCCGATTCGTTCTGCCGCGCTACGTCGTCGACTTCGCGCAAAGATTCGGCGGCGCGCTCGGCGATTTGCGCCTCTGCTCTTTCGGCTTGTGAGCGCAGCCGGGCGGCGGACTCTTCGGCCTGCTGGGAAAGCGCGCGCAGAGATTCCACGGCACTCGCAAGATGCTTCGTCTGTTCTGTACGTTCCGCGGCGCCTCGATCGGAAATCTGCTGCGTCAATTGCCGCGTAAGCTCTTCCAGTTGGGGTGCAATCCAGCGCGGAAGCTCTCTTTGTAATGCTTCCGCAGCGGCCGATTGAGCGGAGCGCGAGCGCGTATCGGACTCTTCCTGGATTTTCTCGATGGAGCGGGAAACTTGTTGCGCGAATTGTTCGCGAGCGATCGAAAATTTTTGCTCCCACTCCTCCATCGACGCGCGGCTCTCGGCTGCCACGGCTTGCGCTGCAACCTCGCGAGCTGCGGCCTGAATCTGCTGTTTGGCGTCCGCCACCAGCCGCGCCATGTGGCGCGCAAGCTGGAGTGAAGCGTCAGTGGCGCTCGCGGGAGCAGGGAAAACACGCACATTGTCCTGGGCGGACGGCTGGGCGGGTTCCGGTTCGGTCAATGGCAGATGAATCTCCGCGCTCTCCGAATCTCGATGTGGAGCGTCATGCTCGCCTTCGTGAACACTCGTTACGCGCACACTTTCCGAGGGCGCAAACCAATCCGGTGGCGGAAAGGCAATGCCCCAAGTGTTCCCTGGGACTTCCAACTCCAGGGCGACCTGGAAAAGTTGTCTTACAGTGCGTGGACGCTGGATCCAAGCCACTCTTCCGCGAACAGTTCTGGGAGTCTGGCCGGCTTCGGGGTGTGGGACCTCGAGCGTGACCCACATATTTTTCAAAACGTAGTGCTTCGATTGGTAGCGGCAGCCGTGGCAATTGATGATCAGCGTCGAGGTGCGTTCCGTGAAGGGGCGTCCGAGCGCATCAACACCCGTAACCGCCAGCGGAACCGCCTGCATGATCCGCGTGCTGCGGCGCTTGCGCAATTCCTCGTTTTGGTGTGCCACCGTTTCAGACATCATTTCCGTTGTTTCGTCGGCAAGATTGCCGCCCTGTTCATCCATCCACACCGTCGCCGCTCCTGAAGATTGTAGGAACTCGCAGACTGTCTACGACTGCTTGGTCGTTGTACTTTGCGAGGTACCTTCCGAGGTCGGTGTGCGATGTGTTCCAGTGAGGAACTCCCATGCTTCTTTTGCGACCCAGATTGGTCCCACCAGCAAATAAATTGGCCCTTGAAAAAATGCCGGATGGTTTCCCTCAATCTTGTGACCCAGAAAGAGAAAAATCCAGCCGCCGACGAAGAAACTCGCGCCCCAAATCCATTTCGTGAGGATGAGAAATATAATCCCCAAAAAAATCATGGGAATGCCAACCCCATGGAGCAGCTTGTTCCAGCCGGATGAATGCTCGTGATCGTACTGTGACATGTAGTGCGCCAAGCTGGGCATAGCGCACCTCCTTGCGGTGGGGACAGCTCCGCGGAAAATGAGACTGTATACCCAAATGAGGCTGTTGGCTAGAGCCGACTATACGTACTAGAACGCAGTGCGAAAACTCTGCCGAGAGGCTGCTGGGAAGCGGGATCCCGCCTTATTCGCGGCAAGGATTTGGACGTGCAATTCCCCATGTGGATGAGGTGGCTGTGGAAGGTCTATAAGTCGCGCCGGCCTTCTAGTGCTTTGAGCATGGTGACTTCGTCGGCATATTCCAGATCCGCGCCGACAGGGATGCCCACCCCAATGCGCGTGACGCGCACGCCGAGCGGCTTCAGTAATTTCGACAGATAAACGGCCGTGGCTTCGCCTTCGGCGGTCGGATTCGTGGCGATGATGATTTCCTCCACCGTCCCGCCCTTGAGCCGCTCGATGAGAGACTTTATCCTCAATTGCTCCGGCCCGCGCCCCGATAGTGGCGAAAGAGAGCCGCCGAGCACGTGATACATGCCACTGTAAGTGCGCGTTTTTTCAATGGCCATGATGTTGTGCGCTTCTTCCACCACGCAGATCAATTTTTTGTCGCGACTGGCCCCCGCGCAGAAGTGACATGGGTCATTCTCGGTAATGTTGCTGCAGACCGAGCATTCGCGGATTTTCTCTTTCGCGTCGCGAATTGCATCCGCCAGCCCCAGCGCGTCTTCCGGCGGACATCGCAAAAGAAAAAACGCCAGCCGCTGTGCGGTTTTCTGTCCGATTCCGGGGAGGTGTTTCAGTTCATCGATGAGTCGTTCGACGGGAGCGGCAAAATCAGGCATGCATGATGTGTAGCACAGCCAGCATCCGTGCGCAAACCGGCCGAAGAATTGGGCGGATTGGCAGCGCCCACGGTAGCTATGGGCATCCTCCAATATGAACCCTGCGGCAGTACTGCCGCCTTCGGGCAACTCTGCTAACTTCCTGAAAAGCGACAACTTAATCGCGCCTGGGTTACTACCTCTACGGCGGCAGGGAACAAAATGCAAGTTTCCGGCCCTTGGCCGTTCTACCATCAGAACTAATCAAGCGGTGAGTCCGAGGAACACCCATGCCCTTCGCCATCCTCTTGCTGGTTCTCTTTGGGTTGCTGCTGCTCGTCACTCCCTTTTTGACCATTGCTCTTTTTGCGCGAGAGGCAAAACTCCGAAGACAGCTGAATGAACTCGCGGAGGAAAACGCCAAGCAGCACACGAAATTGCAGCGTGCCGTGGGTGAACTGCAAAGCATGCTTGCGGCAGCGCCCGCGGCAACGGCGCCCGCGGCTGAGAAGTCATCAAGCCCAGAACCGCGCCCGCGGGTTCCCGTCCCGAGATCAGTTCCAACTGAGCAGGTTCCTGCTCCGACGGTTGTGGTTCCGATCGTGGCTCCTATCAAGGAGACACCTGTAGTTACACCGCGTATCGAGGCCAAGCCGCCAATTACTTCGCCGATGATTCCCGGCGCTTCAGCCATCCCACCACAAAAACCCACAGCGCCTGTCGCCCCGGTCGAGCGGAAACCCCTCGCACCTGCGGTGCCGCTGACTTCTCCAGCGGCGGCTGCGCGCGTCTCGTCGCCGCCGCCGACCTCGCCGCTGCGCGTTCCTCCGCCAAAGCCAACACTTGAGCAGCGCATGAAATCCGTTTCCTCCATTGAGGAAGTTCTCGGCGCCAACTGGTTCGCCAAGCTGGGCGTGATCATGACCGTGATCGGCCTTGCTCTGCTTGGCAAGCTCGCACTGCAAAACCTCGGACCCGCCGGCAAAGCGTTCATCATTTACTCTGTGTCCATCGTATTTCTCGGCGGCGGCATTTTGTTGGAAAAGCGCGACCGCTACCAACTCCTGGGCCGCGTGGCGATTGGCGGAGGTTGGGCGCTGCTTTTCTTTAGCACCTTCGGCATTCACTTCGTCCCCGCCATGCGCGTGCTCGATTCAGGCGTGCTCGATTCGGTCCTCATGCTTGCCGTTGCGATCGCGATGGGCGCGCACACGTTGCAGTACAAATCCCAATTTGTGACCGGCCTGGCATTCTTGCTCGGCTACACCACCGTCGCGTTGAGCCAGGACAGCGTCTACAGCCTCACCGCCGGAGTGATGCTTGCCATCGGTCTTGTCGGCATTGTGCTCAAGATGGGTTGGTTTGAGCTGGAAGTTTTTGGCATTCTCTCGAGCTACCTTAATCATCTCTATTGGCTCTACCGAATCCTCGGCATCCATGGCGCGCAGGGCCGCTCGTTTCCGGAATATAAAGCCAGCCTGGCACTTATGTTCTTTTATTGGTTGACGTTCCGCGTCTCCTACGTCGCCCGCGGTATCAAGACCGACTTCGAGGAGCACGTCTCGGCCGTCTCCGCTGTTCTCAACACACTCCTTCTGCTCGGCCTGTTGAAGTTTCAATCCGTAAGTCCGGAGCTTGCCTACCTTGCCTTATTCGCGATTGGCGCGTTCGAATTGGTGTTTGCTCTTCTTCCCATCATGCGCAGGCGCCGCCGCGCGTTCGTTCTCCTGAGCGTTATGGGAGCGGCGCTGATGCTCGCTGCGGTGCCGTCGCATTATTCCGGCAACAACGTCGCGATACTCTGGCTCGTCGGCGCGCAAGTCTTTCTCGCTGCTGGAATCATCTTCGAGGAAGTCGTTTTCCGCCGCCTCGGTTTGTTTACCGGGCTTCTCGTGGGAATCGACCTGATCGGTTTCAACTTCCGGCCGCTCGTCGAACTGCGCGCCAAGACAGAAGAGCTTGCTCTCGCCAGCGGCATTCTCTTCGCTCTGTGCGCCGTCGTTTTTTATCTCAACGCGCTCTTTATAAGTTCGCGCTGGAAAGACTCGTTCAGCGCTCCTCTTGACCGCTGCTTGCTTAGAATCCATTCCTACCTCGGAGCGTTCGCAGCCGCCACGGCTGCCTGGGCGTTTTTCGCGAACGATTGGACCGCCGTTGCATTCGCGGCGATCATGCTCAGCCTTGCGGCGGTCAACAGCCGCCTCGAATCGCGCCATCTCCAGATTCAATATGCGTTGCTCGGCGTTCTCACACTGTACCGAACGATGGTGTTCAATCTGCATATCGAAAGTGCGGCGCATATTCACATCGCGACGCGTCTTATCACCCTCCCCATACTCGGCGCCATCTTTTATGCCACCGCCAAACTCGCCGCCTTGCGCGAGGATCAAGAACAACATGTTTTCCGAGCGCTCTTCTCTTTCGCAGGCGCTTTCCTGTTTGGTTTTCTCATCTGGAGCGAAGCTCCCGAAATTTGGGTGGCAGCGCTTTTCCTCGCCACTGGAATCCTCCTGGCGTTAGCCGCTCGCCGCTGGAATCTTCTTCATCTCAGCGTTCAGGAACACCTCTTCGCCCTCGCGGCTGTTCTGCAAACGGTTGACTACAATTTTCACGTCGCGGGACATTACGGCCCCTTCAGCGTGCGCCTGATCACCGTTTCTCTCGTCGCTGCCGGCATGTATGCCATTTCGCGCCGCGCAACCACGGAAAACGCATCGCACGCGCTCATCGCTGCGTATCTCCACACCACGGCCGCTACATTCCTGCTCACTGTTTTGATGTGGTATGAAGCATCGACCGGCTGGCTCGCGGCTCTCTGGGCTCTCTTCGCGTTTGCGCTCGCCGCTATCGATCGCCGCTTCAAGCTCGACGATCTGCGCTGGCAGGCTCACGCGCTCGCAGCCATCACCATGCTTCGTTGTATCGGCGTCAATTTGCACAACGAAGAGCTGTGGCATGGCATCAGCGTGCGCCTCATTACGCTCTCCCTCGTCGCCGTCGTTTTCTACGCTATGTCGCTGTTCATTCGCATGCCCGACGAGTGGCGCGCCCGCGACTTTCACCACATATATTCGTGGTCTGCTTCGTTGTTTGTCTCTCTGCTTCTCTGGTACGAACTCGATCCTCTTGGCAGAGCCGTGGGATGGGCTGTCTTTGGCTTGGTACTTTTCGAGTACGGCTTCTTGCGCAAGATCGCCCAGTATCGTTATCAGGCTTATGTCGCCTTTTTGGCTGCGTTCGCTCGCATCTTCTTTGCCAACCTTACCGCGGGCATGCGCGGCGAACTCTTCGGGCCTCGCATGTACACCGTCCTTCCTCTCATCCTGATATTCTTTTTCGTGTATGCGCAGCTTTCCGAAGAGGAAGACGGAACGGCTGGCAAAAAGCGGTTCCGCTCCGATGTGCTTGTCGCTTATCTTGGAACGGCAACACTCGTCGCACTCTTCTACTTTCAAATCGCTCCAGACTGGGTGGTCACTGCCTACGCCGCCATCGCGTTCGCTTTGTTTGGCTTGGCGTGGGGTTTGAAGCGTCCGATTTTCCTGCACCAGGGAATTCTGGTGACGCTCGGGACCTTCGCGCGCGGCATGGCTCACAATCTTTTCGGCTCCAGCTACTTCAACGAAGGTAATTGGAGCGGCCGCTACTTCATCGTAAGCACCGCGGCCGCGATTTTATTCGCGACTCTTTTCTTTGCATTCCAGTTACGCGAAGCCTATAAGGAGCTGCCCGGCGTCAGCCGGGGAAGCAAATTCTCCGCATGGCTCGTCGCGCGGCCAGAACAGCTTCAGTTTTTCGTTCCAATCATTCTGGTGACGGTCATGCTCGCACTCAAGACGACAGCCGGAATGATCACCGTTTCGTGGGGCATTGAAGGAGTGCTGATCTTTCTCTTTGCTCTCGCGGCCAAGGAGCGCAGTTTCCGCCTTACGGGTCTCGGATTGCTCCTGGTTTGCGTCGCCAAGGTGCTTACGCTGGACGCCTGGCGTCTGAACCAGACCGACCGCTACATTACCTTTATCATCGTCGGTGTCGCTCTGATCGCCGTCTCGTCGCTCTACATACGTTTCCGCGAAAACATCCGGCAATATCTATGAAGCGCCCCGTAGTCTTCGTTTTGTTTTTCGCAATACTCGGATTCTCGCTTGCCGGCCTCTACTGGAGCCAGCGCCGCGCCAAATCCACGCACTCTTCCGCGAACGCGGTTGTGGACATGCTCGCGGACGCTCAGCGCGATCTCACACGTGTTCCGATGCACATCACCCGGATTTCCGATGATCAGGAAATTTCCATCGGCCACGAACTCTCCGCTCGCTATTCGACGCAATTTCAGAAGTTCATTCCGGAAGACGAAGCGCTTGAAAAATATGTCCGCCGCGTAGGCGGCACGGTTGCCGCTCGCGCGCATCGCCATCTACCCTACGAATTTCACTTGATTCCCGATCACAACCTCATCAACGCATTTTCTTTGCCCGGAGGTATTGTCTATATCGGCGAAGGCATGCTCGACCAGATGGAAACCGAGGATGAACTCGCGAACATTCTCGGCCACGAAATCGAGCACATCGATCACTACCATTGCATCGAGCGCTACCAGATCGAAGCCAAACTCAAGAATCTGAGTCTCGACGTTGTTGGCCAGCTTCTGCAACTTCCTCTCGATTTCTGGGAGGCCGGCTATCACAAGGACGAAGAGTTCGAAGCGGATCGCGAAGGTACGCGGCTTGCTGTGGAAGCGGGCTACTCGCCGTATGGTGCCGTCACTCTCTTCACGAGGCTTTCGAAACTCTGCAACGAATACGTCATTCACGCGCAAACGCCCGAAGAAGAATTATCCGAACTCGCGATCCAAAGCCTGGCGGGATATTTTCGCTCGCATCCGCTGCCCTCGGAGCGTCTCGAGCAAGTAAATCAAATCATCGCCGAACAACACTGGGAAAACCGCAAAACGCAAAAGCAGTTTCACGTAGAATACGAAGTCCACGACGGCAAATTCGTGAAGTAAAGGGCGCAGGAAGCAGGGCTAGGAAGAGAAGTGCAGAGCAGGGCGGATAAGCGAGGCGAGCGAGAGTTCAAACTGCTTGGCTGTTAAAACAAACCGGGAATTTTCATTCCGGCAATTCCGGGGATACCGCCTGCAAGATTTTTCATCTGGTTGGCGAGCTCTTCATCGACGCGGCGCGAAGCTTCATTCACCGCCGCCCGCACCAGATCCTGCAGCATTTCCTGATCCTTGCTTGCAAAAACGTCCGGCTCGATCCGCAGGTTCACGATTTGTTTCTGGCCGTTCATTTTTACGGTGACCATGCCGCCGCCGGCCGAAGCCTCGACAGCTACGCCATTCACTTGTTGCTGCAAGTCTTCCTGAACCTGCCGCAACCTCGAGAGCATCTGCTGGATCGCATTGACTTCCATCAGGACTCCTCTTGGCGCCATTTTACTTCGGAGATTCTTCCTCCGAAGCGTTGCAGCATCGACCGCACCATCGGATCTCGTTCGAACTGCGCGCGTAACTCTTCCGTGCCGGACGCTCCGCGCGGCGCAGCCTCTGCAACTGCTTCTACTTTAGCACACACCCGCACCGGACGGCCCAGCACTTTGCTTGAAGAGGCACGGACCTTTTCAAGAGACTCACGTCCTTCCATCATCTCCGCGAACGCGCGCTTCTCCGGCGCGAAATAAATTCGCAATTCCGCGCCATCCAGCTCCCAGCGGCTGCCTTGCTGCACGATTTCGCCGAGAAATTTCTGCTGCGCCTGAATCGCGGCCTTAATTTCAGCGACCTGTTCCTTGGTAATTCCGTCAACTCGCGTCTCGGGATCCTTCTCAATTGGTGTTTCCGCGACAAGCGCGGCCGTGGCGGCTGTTGGAGGCTCCGTCGAGGGAGCGATCTGTGCTTCTGCCCGCGCTGGGGCGGATGCCGCTGCCGCAGCAGCAAAACCCGACGCCGCGGATCGTTGATAGAGATGCGACGAAGTTTGTGGAGCGGCTGAAAAACCGGGCATTGCAGGGGCTTTCGGCGCGCCTGCGGTTGCAGCAGTGGCCGCGTTGCTGCTTCGCGCCGCGCTTGAACTTGTTGTACCAACCGCCGCGCCGCTGCGCAGTTCCGCCAGGATCTCTTCCATGGGGGCGAGGCGTTTTGCGTTGATCAGGCGCAACAAGCCCATCTCCAAATGCACGCGCGCATCGGGCTTTCGCCGCAAATCGTCATCTGTCTGCAACAGGATCTGGAAAAAGCGAGTAAGGTCTTCTTCGCTGAATTGCGCCGCCGCGTGCGCGAGCGCGGGCTTTTGATCCGCCGTGGCGGCAATCAAATCCGAATCCCCGCCGCAAACGCGAGCAATCAGCAGGTTGCGCATGTGCCGGATGGCTTCGCGGCAGAAATGCTGAAGGTTGCGGCCGTCCTTTTGAAAGGTGTGCACGAGTCCGAGGGCGCGGTCCGCCGAGCCTTCCGCGATGGCGGCCACGAGTTCGTTGAGGGAATCTTCCGGCACAACGCCCAGAAGTTCGCGCACCTCTTTATCCGGGATGACGTCGCCGCAATAAGCTCTCGCCTGTTCCAGCAAGGAAAGCGCGTCGCGCAAACTGCCTTCCGCCATTCGCGCAATGACCGCCACGGCCCCCGGCTCGATTTTCAAATCTTCTTTTTTCGCGATCTCCTCCAGCCGCCCGGTAATTTCGGCGAAGGTTAGCGCGCGAAAATGAAAATGTTGCGAACGCGAACGGATGGTGTCGGCCAGATTCTCCGGCTCGGTCGTGGCCATTACAAAAACCACGCGATCCGGCGGCTCTTCCAGCGTTTTCAGAAGCGCGTTGGACGCTTCGCCCGTCAGCATATGGGCTTCGTCGAGAATCACGACCTTGCTGCGTGACGCTGCCGGCGCATAGCGCACCATCTCGCGCAGCTCGCGGATCTGATCGATGCCGCGGTTCGAGGCGGCGTCGATCTCGATCACGTCGAGCGATGTTCCCGCCGCAATTTCTTTACAGGAATCGCACTCGCCGCATGGCTCCGCCGTCGGCCCTCTTGCGCAGTTCATGGCCTTTGCAAGAATCCGCGCCGCCGTCGTTTTTCCTACACCGCGCGCGCCGGAAAAAATATAGGCATGCGCCACGCGATTGTTTTTGATTGCGTTGGCCAGCGTTGATGTGACGTGGGATTGTCCGACGAGATCGCTGAATGTTTGTGGGCGCCACTTGCGGGCTATGACCTGGTAGCTCATCTGCTAGGAGTTCCTGTCCCGCTTTTCTTTTTGTTTGAGCGAAAAGAGAAGAATGACAACGGCGGTGAGTGCGATGACAAAAAGAAGCACGATGGTTCCGCCAAAAATCATCGAACTAACCTCCCTCTATCGACGGCTTCACGGTGTCGATCGTCAAACTGCCGGCTGTGAATTTCTTTTCAGTGCGAGGAACTTCGGGTGATCTGCGGCACCCGAGGCAATCCCGATACCGTTGCTCCCTTCCGGGCCTGGCGGGGTTCGCGGGACCTCGTTGCACAGAGCCCGAAGTTCCACGCTCCGGCAGCCGCGAACTTCGCGCCGCTGCAAAGAAAAGTCTAGCACATTCACTCGGTAACAAAGCGTGGCGAGAGACAAGGCCCGGAATCGATCTCGAAGCTGAAGAGGATGCAAGCGTCCGGCGCCAAACCAAAGTCTGCGGCGTTCTCTCCTTCCAACTGTGTAGCGACGGCTTCTTTCACGTTCTTCACAAGCTCATCGAGCGTCTTCTCCTTGCGTCACAAGGGGCAAGTCGAAACATTCAGCAAAATAAAATTTGCTGCCCCGGGCGACTTGCACTTGAATGATCCGTTTCATATTACGGTTTTGCGGCGGGAGCAGCCGGCGGCTCAACTTCGGACGGATTGACCCAGTTGACCTTGAAGGGGCCCACGCCATTAATCTGCACGATCGTTTCGCCTTTGTTCACTGCAAAATGGCGCATCTCCTTGGGCATCAGGATGAAATTTCCAACATTCATCGTCTGCAACTTACTCTCGTCAAAGGATTCGCCCGTACCGACGAGAAACGCGCCCTTCAGCACGGTCAGATATTCGTCAGTGGGATGCCAATGCGCAGGCACTTTCGCTCCGTCCGCGCACTTGATGCGAAGGACGAATTGAGCTCCGTCAGCGTCGGGGTCGCCGGCAACCGTCGCGATTTCGCAGCCCTTGATGATGCCAGTCCACTTCAGATCACCGTAGCGCACTATTTTGTGCGCCGAATCATTTGCTTTTTTATCCTGGCTGTAACTCGCCACCGCGAAAACCGCAAGCAGCGTTGCCGCCACAGAAACACTCTTGAAGAGATTTTTGCTCATGTTAATTCCCTCCACAGGAACTTTGCAGGAAACATACGCCTCCGGCGTGTTTTCAGCAAGACCAGCCTCGATTGGTAAATTCTTCTGATGTGAAATTCCGTCCCGCATCCTTCGTTGCCGCATTGTTTCTGGCCCGAGAAAACGCAGAGGACTCATCTTGCACCGTCGTGCGTTGATGAGTCCTCTGTAAGGCATGGGTTAATTCTCAGATTACTTCCGTTCTTCCGTGTTTAGTTCTTGGGATAGTTGGGGTCGGCTTTCACTTCGAGAATCTGTTTGGTGTGGCGTTCGCTGTGCGCGGCGATCAAAAGCACGAACTCATAGCCGTCCAGTTTCATGCCCAAGGGGCTGTCCAGGGCGTGATCTCGTAATCCGGGAGTGGTTTTCACAAAATTCTCGGTTGTGGCGCGGCTTTCGAGAAAATGCTTCACCGAGCCGTCGGGCGAGTTGAAGCGGTTGGTCGGGACGAGCGGTTCAGGAGCCTGCGCTTTTTGCGAACGGTCGGGAATCATGGCGACGACGGCGTCGTCGGTCTTCTTCAGGTCGCGGTCGGGCACCGCGGGAGCCACCATAACTTTCTCCACCACCAAGCCGCGGATATAGTCCTCGGCAGCGGCGATGTGTTCCGTCACTTGCGCGATGGACCAGCGGTCTGGACCTGCTTTGAAATTCCATTGCGCATCGGAGAGCCCCTTGGTGGCGTCGAGAACGCCTTGCTTCGTTTTCTCAAGGTATTGGACGGCGCGATCTTTTTCCGCCTGCGTCAGTTCTTGTGCTCGAACGGCTGTCGCGCCCGCGGCTGCGAGTATGGCGATAGCTGCTGCTGCCCTCAGTTGCTTGATCATGGTTGGCTCGCTTTCGTGATTTGGTGTGTAGGAGAAACGGAAGACTTTGGGACCTCTGTGTGAACCCGCCGGTGAAGCCGGGGGTGGCGGATTCCTTCGAGGTGAGACCCTCCGTGTGACAAGCAATGTACCAGTGATTTCGCACGGGGTCCAATGTCTCCGTCCCGTAGCGAAAGCTTGGCCGAATGGCTTGCCGCCTTCCCTCCCAAAGAAGTACGGGAGAAGATTGGACAAGGTAACGCCGGTACCCCCTAGGTTTTTTTGCAAAGATGTGATTCGATGAGGGTTAACAGGTGGGGGTCTGCAAAAGATGTGATTCTAAAGGGGATAGATTGGGGGAGAGTTAGAAAGTTGGAATGTTGAAAGGTTTGAAGGTTCACGAAGGACGATGCGAAGGGGCCGGCATGTTCGGCGGGGCGAGGGAGGGGGCGGCGTGGGCGAAACATGAAGTATAGTAGCAGGGTAATGGCGGATTGTTAACTTATATGTGAGTGTACTGAGTAGATCATTCGAATGGAGAGGCGCGGATTCGAATGAGAGTGATGGAAGTCGAGAGGTTTGATGAAGTTGGCGGGATTGAGACGATTTGGTGAGACTGTGGAAGTGTGTGGAAAAAGTCAAAACACGCACCCTTGACACCGAAGGGTGCGGCACCCCCAAAGTCAAAAACTACTGCTAAGGCTTCGCGATCTGCTTGCCACCCGCCATCCGCCCACTGTGGGTTAGCTAGAACAAGCTCACGGAGCCAAGTTGCCTCCTGTGAGGTCAGCGGTCTTCTGGGAACCTTCTCGTAGCTGCCGTGGTCTTTGCTCATCGCTTTGTAAAAACTGTAGATACTCTTACCGCGTCACCGATGATTTTACCCCGGGAAGTTGGGGACGGAAGTTGGGGACGGAAGTTGGGGACAGGAACGTGTGAAGAAATTGGCGCGGTGGATGGAGTCGCTTTGTGTAGACTGCGAGCATGAGCAACGACGAGACCGCCGTTCCCCGACTAGTGGCGATTGATCGCCGACAACTT
>Ga0070695_100001189_pt1 | contig 14322 bp, 9 predicted proteins | sample KBSK1252metaG_FD_65471 | JGI IMG/M metagenome (GOLD analysis project Ga0070695, IMG submission 65471) | Corn, switchgrass and miscanthus rhizosphere microbial communities from Kellogg Biological Station, Michigan, USA - KBS K1-25-2 metaG | ecosystem: Host-associated > Plants > Roots >...
GCCGACGCCTCTTTCGCCTCCCGCCGGCGCGAGCGTCCAAACGCCATTCACGATTTCCTGGTCGGCGGTCAGCGATCCGAACGGCAACGCCGGCTACAACTGGCAGGTCAGCGCGTCCTCGACCTTCTCGCCGGTGATTCTTCTGAACTCGACGAATCCGGGAATCACGCAAGACACGGTCAGCGGACTCGCGAACGGCACGTACTTCTGGCGCGTGCAGGCCGTGAACAACGCCTTTCAACAGGGCGCGTGGTCGCAGCCACGAAGCTTCACCGTGACTGGAACCGGTGCCGGCGCGCCTGGCGCGTCGACGCTCGGACCGCCGAAGGGCTACTCGACCTTCCACCCGTTCGAAGTGATGTCGTTCAACTGGAGCGCGGTCCAGGGCGCGGCGACCTACGTCTTTCAAGCGGCGACGGATCCGAGTTTCCCCGTGGCGTCGCGGATCCAGTTCGACAACATTCCGAACACGACGTATTCGTTCGCGATCGGCAACCCCGAAGGCAATTACTTCGCGCGCGTTCTCGCCGTCACCGCGAATGGTGTTGCCGGCGCGCCGTCCAACGTCATCAACTTCTCCGTCTTCTACAGCAATCCCGTGCCACCGGCGCTGACGCCGCTGTCGCCTGCGAATGGCGCGACGGTGACGCTGCCCGTCACGCTCACCTGGAGCGAGTCTCCCAACCCGCAGCCCAGCGGCTACGATTTGCAGATCGCGCGCGACTCCAATTTCCAGTCGATCGAGGCGCTCGACAGTCAGCTCAACAATCCGTCGCGAACGGAGCTGTCGCTCACGCCCGGCGTGAAGTTCTGGCGTGTGCACTCTGTGCAGGGCGACGCATCGCCGACGACCGCCGCCGTCACGCCGTGGTCGGCGACGCGCACCTTCACGGTCAGCTCGGCGCCGCCGAAGCCGGTCTCGGTCTCGTTCACGACCAACCCGTTGACGAGCGGCGATTCCACGTGGATTCAGCTGCAACTGTCGGGCGCGCCGCCGACCGCGACGAATATCAGCCTGACGAGCTCGAATCCGAGCGCCGCGCCCGTGCCGGCGACGATCACCATGCCGGCCAACATCGGATGGACGCAGTTCATGATGCAGGCGGGGCAGGTGACGTCGGCGACACCGGTCACAATCACGGCGACGCTCAACGGCGGTTCTGCCTCCGGAAATCTCACCATCGCGCCGACGGCGCTGAAGTCGCTGTCGATCAATCCGACCACGCTCAACGGCGGCGCGCAGGCCGGAGCGATCGTGATGCTGACGGGCCAGGCGCCTCCCGGAGGCGCGGCGGTCACGCTCACGAGCAACTCTCCGGCGGTGAGCCCGCCCGCGTCGGTCTTCGTGAATGCGGGGAGCTTCTCGGTGTCGTTTCCGCTTCAGACCAACAGCGTCACCGCGAATACGACCGCGACGGTCACCGCGAGCTGGAACGGCGCGAGCACGAGCGCGCAGGTGACCGTCACGCCGCAGCCGGCGCCCGCCTCGATCGTGCTCGACCCGACGTCGACGATTGGAACGGGCGGCAGCTCGTTCGCAACCGTGTCGATCGCGTCGGCGAAGTCCACCGACACGATCTTTCAGGTCACGAGCAGCCATCCCTCGATCGCGTCGGTCCCCAACAGCATGATGGTTCCGTCCGGCGTGACGCGCGGCGGCTTCAACATCTTCACCAGCGGCGTCGCGACGCAGACGCTGGTCACGATCTCGGTCTCCGGCGGCGGCGTGACGAAATCCGCGACGTTGACGGTCAACCCCGACGGTACGCCGCCTCCGTCTGCAAGTCTCTCTTCGTTCACCGTCAACCCCAGCAGCGTCACCGGAGGCAACCCGTCAACCGGCACCGTCACGCTGCCGGCCGCCGCGCCTGCCGGCGGCAGCGTCGTGTCGTTGACGAGCAACCTCCCCAACGCTGCCAGCGTGCCTCCGAGCGTCACCGTGCCCGCCGGCGCGACGAGCGCGAGCTTCACGATCACGACGTTTCCGTCCGGAGCGACAACGGTCCAGCTCTCGGCCACCCTCGGCAGCACGACGCTGTTCGCCTCGCTCGGCGTCAACCCGCCGCCTCCCAATCCGCCGCCGGCTCAGGCCGCCACGCTGACGGTGACGGCGAGCGGCAGAAGCGGCGAGAGCGTCCTGTCGAGTCCGGCGGGCATCAGCGTCGCGGTCGGCAGCACGGGCTCGGCATCGTTTGCGACGGGGACTTCGATCACGCTGAGCGTCTCGAACGGCCGCGACGCGATATGGTCGGGCGCGTGCTCGAGCGGCGGCGTCAAGAAACGAACGTGCACGTTCACGCTGAACGGGACGGCGTCAGTCACGGCGAACGTGCAATGACGCGGTACGCGATCGCTCCGCTGTAACGAAAACGCGTCGACGCGCATTTGCGCCCGCGTGCTTGACCGCACGCGGGCGTGATGCTTGACCGCACGCGCTCTCTCCGAATCGATCATCCCGCTCGCGCTTCCATCTCGGCCACCCGCGAAAACGATCGTGACCGCGCCCGAGAACAGTCGTGTTCGCAAGGAGCGTGTAACCTCGAAGATTGCGTACGCCGACGCTACAACGTACGTAAGCAGTGTGCGACGTACGTCCCTCGGATTACGTACCCTGCGCGTGCAATTTTTTCTCGCGCGATGCGCTCGCGAGTGACGCGCGCGTACGGCGAGCGGGATCTGGCTACCCGAATCGCGCGATGACAGATTTTCTTTTGGCCGGCGAGCGGATCGCGATCGTTCGATCGGCTCGCCAGGCCGAAGACTCTTTAGTCGAAGAGCCACCTCGACGAGCGTGATTCGTGCGGTCACCAGGCCGCGCGGACACGACGCGATGTGACTTTACGATCAGTTTCACGACACGCGCCCTGACCAGTTGCCGATCGCGCGTTCCGGTTCGACCGTTCACGCGACGAACCATCACAACCATCATCTGCTGCGCCGGATCCGCGTTTCACTGGAACCGTCCTTGCCACGCGTTCGGCTGCCGAAAGGGGGCCGAATGAATCCGAGAATGAAACGAATCCTGTCTGTAACGTTTATCGCGTTCGCGTCATTGCAGTCGAGGGCGAACGCCGACGGCGAGTTCAAGATCGTCGCGGCGGACGTCGCGGTGGTTTGTCCGCTGACGATCGGCGGCGACTTCGAAGCCAAGACCACCGCAATGAGCGGCAACATCTCACCCGCATCGGGCGGCGCCGTGAACGGCACGTTCACCGTCGATCTGATGAAGCTCGAAACGGGCATCACGCTGCGCGATCGTCATCTGCGCAACAACTACCTCGAAGTACAGAAGGGACCGGATTTCGCCGTGGCGAAGCTGGTCAACCTCAAACTCGAAAAACTTCCCGGCAAGGGAACCATCAAAGGACTGCTGACGCTGCACGGCCAGCAGCGCGAAGTCACCGGCGTCGCCGATGTCCAGCCGCAGGGCGCGGGGTATCGCGTGGAAGCGTCGTTCCCGGTGCGCATCTCCGAGTTCCAGATTCCGGAGCCGACCTATCTCGGCGTCGGCGTGAAGGACGAGGTCACGATTCGCGTGAAGCTGAACGCCGAGCCGATCGGAACGCCGACCGGCACGACCGGCGCGAAGAAGTAAGCGCGCATCGAGATGCGAAGCCGGTGTCAGAGGCGTGATGGCTCGTCACCGATTCACCCATGACCATTTCATCTTCGCGTTGGCGGTACTCGCGATGATCGCGTTCGTCGCAGCCGTCGTCAGCGCGGTGGGCGTTCAGCGGCCCCCGGTTCCTTCGTCCACGCGGGCCGCTGACGCCCCACAACGGCCGGCGCCGCCCGAGAAGGCGGCGCCGGGCAGTTGCGTCCAGTGCCACGGCGCCGTCACCAAACACGCCGTTCTCCATCCGAAATCCGACGACTGCGCGAGCTGCCACGTCCCGGCCGCGCGCGACGCCCACCAGTTCAAGGACAAGACGTGCGTCGCGTGTCACGAGATGGCGAAGCCGGCCGACAAGTTCGTGCACGGGCCGGTCGCGGCGGGCGAGTGTCTCACCTGTCACGATCCGCACGGCACCGAGGAGCCGCAGATGGTGCGCGCGGTGGGCGCCGATCTGTGTCAGCGCTGCCATGTCGAAATCAAGGCGCGGCTCGCGGAGAAGCGGTTCACGCATGCGCCGGTCAAGGAAGACTGCGCGACCTGCCACAACCCGCATGCGTCGCCGTTGAAGTACCAAATCCGGAAGGACAGCTCCGCGCAATGTCTCGAGTGTCACAAGACGCTCAGGAAGGAGCTGGTCACGGCCCGCATCCAGCACGAGGCGATCACCGCCGATCGCGAATGCCTCAACTGTCACGACGCGCACGCCAGCGATCTCGGGAAACAGCTCAAGGCGAGCTCGATGGAGTTGTGCCTGTCCTGCCACGACCGCGAGCTGGACACGCCGGAAGGTAACGTCCAGAACATCAAAGGCTGGCTGCAGAAGCACACCGACCTGCACGGGCCCATCCGCCAGCAGGACTGCGTCGGCTGCCACCTGCCGCACGACTCCGAGCACTTCCGTCTGCTGCGGAAGGACTACCCCGAGAAGTTCTACAGCGCGTACGACCCGAAGAACTACGAGCTCTGCTTCATGTGCCACGAGCCCGACATGGCGAAGGTCGAGCGCTCGACCACGGTCACCGGGTTCCGCGACGGCGATCGCAATCTGCATTTTCTGCATGTGAACCGCGTCGAGAAGGGACGCACGTGCCGCGCGTGTCACGAAGCGCATTCGAGCAGCCTGCCGAAACACTTGCGCGACACGGTTCCGTTCGGCGAGTGGCAGCTGCCGGTCGGGTATCAGCAGACGCCCGAGGGCGGCGGCTGCACGCCCGGATGCCACGTCCCGATGCAGTACAGCCGCTCGAAGCCGGCCGGCGTTCCGCCGCGGCCGGTCAAGTAAAGACCATGCGAGCGAGACACCCGTACGGCTTCGCGATCGCGTTCGTGCTGGCGCCGCTGCTCGGCGTCGCCAGCGAACGCCCCGCCGTCGGCGATCCGGTGCCGATGCCGGTCATGCGCGATCTCCGCGGCGGCGACCGCTCGCTCAAAGCGCTGTCGGGCCCGTCCGGCCTGGTCGTGCTGTTCTGGGCCGGATGGAGTCAGCGATCGATCGAGCAGCTGCAGCGGCTCGACGCGGCCGCCCGGGAATTGTCGGCGCACGGGATGGCGATCGCGGCGGTGAACGTCGACCGCCAGACACTCGACGAGAACGAGACGATGCGGCTGCGCGATCGCGTCGACCAGCTCGGCGTGCGTGTGCCGGTGCTCGTCGATCGCGAGCTGACGCTGTTCCACGCGTATGGCGTCGTGACGATTCCGTCGACGGCCGTCATCGATGGAAAAGGACGGCTCGCATATTTTCTGTTCGGGTATTCGCACGAGCAGCGCGAAGAGCTGTTCGACGCGATCGATCGCGTGGCCGGCATCAGGCGGCCGCCGCCGGTCAAACCCTTTGCGTTTGCGCCCGCGGCGCTGCGCCGCCTGCAGCTCGGACGACTCCAACTCGCGCAGGGCCACGCGGCCTCGGCGCGCAGCAGCTTCGAGACCGCGAACAAGGCTGACGAAACCTTTCCCGATCCCATCGTCGAGCTCGCGGCGCTGGCGCTCGATTCGGGCGACACCGCCGCGGCGCGCCCGCTGCTCGATCGCGCCGCGCGTCTGCAGGCCGACCACATCGGCATGCGGCGCGAACGCGCCCGACTGCTCGCGATCGACGCGCGCCTGCAGGAGGCGCACGCCGCGCTCGACACGTTGACGGCAACGAATGCGGACGCCATTGCGGTGGCGTATCTCGGGTACCTGCTGCAGGCCGCCGGCGACGCCGCGCGCGCGGCCGACGCGTTCGACAAGGCGAAAACCCTGAGCGGTTTCGATCCGCGGGCGCACGACGGTTGGAACTCGTCTTCAGCCGCCGGCGCGCTGCGCGCGATGACTGGTTACCGCAGGGAGGTCGCAGGCGGGCGTTGATGAACGCCGCAGCTCGAATCATGTTGATGATCACCGCCCTCGCCGCGCAGCCGCTTTCTCTCGCGCCGGGAACGCGGCAGATTGCCAGAGCCGCCGCCGTCCGCGAGCATCCCGCCGTCTCCGGTGACGGGGGAGCGGCGTGCACGACGTGCCACACCGAAGTGACGAGCGCGCGCGTCGTGCACGGACCGGTTGCGGTCGGGCAGTGCAGTGCGTGCCATGTCGTCGACACCGGCGCCGGCGTTCGCCGCATCGCGCTCAAAGGCGGAGGGTCGGACCGCGACACGACCGCGCTGTGCGTCGCCTGTCACGACGATGTCGCGGAACGGCTGAAGCTGCCGCATCGGCATGCGCCCGTCGCGTCAGGCTCGTGCACCGCGTGCCACGACCCGCACGGGTCGCCGTTCCGATTTCAGTTGCCGGCCGACGGCGACGGCGCCTGCGTCAGGTGTCATCAGGACATCGCCGAAGCGCTGGCACAGCCGCACGTGCATCCGCCGGCTGCCACGTCGTGCCGGATCTGCCACGACTCGCATGCCGGGCCGCAGCCCTCACAGTTGCGCGCGCGGAGCAACGCCGTGTGCGGCGGCTGTCACGTCACCGCGCCTGCCGATCGAAGCGACGCCGAGGCCGCCGCGCTGTTCGGCCGCCACGCGGCGGACATCGTCGAGCGGCTCGCCGCGGACGGTTCACGCATTCTCCTGGACGCGTCGCTCGCATCCGGCCACCCGACCAGGGGCCATCCCGTCGACCGGCGACAGGACCCGAGCCGCACCGGCCGGCCGCTCGACTGCGCGAGCTGCCACAACCCGCACGGATCGGCGGGCGCGAAGCTGCTTCGCTTCGGCGCGACGGGAGTCAGTTCGCTCTGCATCCGATGCCACGGCAAGTGATGACCCGGAATCAGGATCGAGAGAGTTGTCGATGAGAACCATCAGCCGTCACGTCGTCACGCCGATCGCGCTGTTCGCCTGCACGGTCCTCGCGGCGTCGCCCGCGATCCTGGACGCCGCTGGCAGAAACGACAAGAACGAGAAGAACGACAAGAAGAAGGCGGCGGCCGTCGAGGCGCCGCTGGTCTGGCCGCTTCCACCCGATCCCGCGCGGATTCGATTCGTGACCGCGTATCGCGGCGTCGACGACTTCAAGCAGAAGAGCGGCTCGCGCTGGAAATCGCTCCTGCTCGGTCCCGACACGATGAAAAACGTCACGCAGCTGATGAAGCCGTACGGCGTCGCCGTGTCGCGCGACGGCCGCGTGTACGTCACCGACACCGTCGCGCGCCGCGTGTTCGTGTTCGATCCCGTCGCGAAGCTGGTGAAATTCGTCGGCGACAACGCCCCCGGAAAAATCGTCAAGCCGATGGGCGTCGCCGTCGACAACGAAGGACGAGTGTTCGTCGCCGATGCGACGCTGAAGCGCGTCTTCGGCTACGGCGCGGACGGCAAGCTGGCGATCGCGATCGGCCGCGACGGCGAGCTGCAGAACCCCTCGGGTCTCGCGATCGACCGCGCCCGGCAGGTGCTGTACGTCGCCGACGCGAAGAAGCATCAGGTGCTCTGCTATTCCTCGGCCGACGGCCGCTTCATTCGCGCGGTCGGCAAGCGAGGCGTGGAGCAGGGCGAGTTCAATTTCCCCACGAATCTCGCGGTCGATCGTGAGGGCCGGCTCTACGTGGCCGACACGCTGAATTTCCGCGTGCAGGTCTTCGATGCGTCGGGCGCCATGGTCCGGAGCATCGGCAGCCAGGGCGATGGTCCGGGTCACTTGAATCGGGCGAAGGGCGTCGGCGTCGACACCGAGGGCCACATCTACATCGCCGACACGTCCTTCAACAACTTTCAGATCTTCGACGCCACCGGAAACATCCTGCTGTTCGTCGGCACGACGGGTGTCGGGCCTGGCGAGTTCCTGCTGCCTGCCGGCCTCTTCGTCGACGACGAGGATCGCATTTACGTCGCCGACCAGGGAAACGCGCGCGTGCAGGTCTTCCAGCGCCTGAATCCGCGGGAACCACCGAAGAAGCCATGACCGGCCGTGCCGTCTCGCGCACCGGGAGCCCGCGCGCTCCCCCGAGCCGGCCGCAGCACGCCTCACGAGCCCGACTGAACAGAAGGGAGAAACGACGACATGAGGAGAGTCATTTTCGCCACGGTGCTGGCCGTGCTCGCCGGCGCTGGCAGCGTGGCGGCACAAAGCACGATCGCCTTCGGCCCGCACGACTTCAGCGGCGGGTCGGCCATCCGCACCACCGACGCGAGCATCAATGGCCAGACGTGCGTGTTCTGCCACACGCCGCACGAAGGCAGCGTGTCGGTCCCGCTGTGGAACCGCAGTTCCACGACATCGACCTACCAGGTGTACGCGAGCTCGACGATGGATGCGGCCGCGCCGACGTCGGCGGCGATCCAGAGCGGCATCTCGGGAGCCTGTCTCAGCTGTCACGACGGCAGCATCGCCATCGACGTGCTCACGAATCTCGCCGGCGTCGCACACACGGCGAGCGCGGCGTTCACGCGGCAGGCGACGGCGAAGGCGACGTACGGCGCGTCGGGCACCGGGACGGGCAACATCATGAACGGCGGCTCGCCGTTCCTCGGTACCGATCTCCGCAACGACCACCCGATCACGATCGTGTACGAGACGGCGCGGGCGGCGACGCCGACCGAGTTCGTCACGCAGGCGATCGCGGGCACGAAGATCACCGTCGGCACCACGTCGCCGCTGCCGCTGTTCGGCACGTCGACGGCGACGGCCACGATCGAGTGCGCGAGCTGTCACGACCCGCACAACAACTCCAGGGGCTTGTTCCTTCGAAAGTCGAACGCCGGCAGCGCCCTGTGCCTCACGTGCCACATCAAGTAGAGGCGGGGCTGAACGTCTGAAGTCAATCGGGGGAAGGGCCACGGCTCTTCCCCACACCTTTTGGGGGAGACGATGCGCATTCGTTTTGCCATGCTGCTGCCGCTCCTCGTGTACGCGCCCGTGGCGGCGCAGCTCGTACCGATGCCGTCTCACGAGCCGCGGCGATCTGGTCCGGCTGATGTCACAGCCGTGGTCGCGCGCGTCAACGGCGTGGCGCTTCACGCCGACGACCTCGAGGCCGCGATGCAGACGGTCATCCCGCTGGCGTCGTATCACCAGAACGTCAAGCCCGAGAAGATGGAGGAGCTGCGCAAGCGCGCGCTCGACGGCTTGATCGATGAAGAGCTGCGCTATCAGGAAGCGGTGCGGCTGAAAGTCCAGGTGCAGCCGGCCGAAGTCGAGCAGGCGCTCGAGCGGGCACGCAAGTCCTACAAGGACCGCGACGAGTTCGAGAAGGCGCGGCGCGCCTCGGGCGCCACGATGCCGCAGGTCCGCGCGAGCATCCTCCGCGCGCTGATGATTCAGAAAGCGTACGACCGGCTGGTGGTGAGCCGGTGCCGCGTGAGCGAGGTGGACGCCGCGCGCTACTACCGCGAGAACACGGCGCGCTTCGTCCTCCCCGAGCAGATGCGGCCGACGCTCATCACCATCGGCGTCGATCCGTCCGCACCGCGGCCGGACTGGGAGCGCGCGCGCCAGAAGGCCGCCGACGTCGCGCGGCGGATCGCGTCGGGCGCGTCGTTCGAATCGCTTGCGCGCGAGCACTCGACCGATGCGAGCAAGGCCAAGGGCGGCGATCTCGGATTCGTCCATCGCGGCCAGCTGATCGCGGAATTCGAGCGCGCGCTCAAAGCGCTGGCTCCCGGCCAGGTCAGTCCGGTGATCGAGACGATCTACGGCTTCCACCTGCTGCGTCTCGTCGAAACCCGTCCCGCCGTTCAGAAAACGTTCGACGAGATGAAGGCGACGATCGTGCGCGACCTGACCGATACGCGGTGCGGCCAGGCGAGCGCCGAGTGGTCGAAGCGGCTGCGCGCCGCGGCGCGCATCGAAATCGCCGACGTTCGCCCAGCGCGTGCGGATCGCGGGCTGACGCCATGCTGGCCGCCGTGTTCCTCGCAGCCTTCCTGTTGTTCGTCCCCGCCGTGCTGGAGGCGCAGTCCGTCGATGGCGTGGCCGACTGGGGCTGGGGCCGCTCGATGTACCGCACGGGCGACGAGGAGTCGACCAACGGATCGTTCACGCAGGCGTACACGCTCGGCTACCGCTCGATTTTCTGGGACCCGCGCTTTCTGACGTACACGGGCGAGCTCACCTTCAACAAGAACGCGTTGTCGTTCGGTCAGCAGGACAGCCTCTCGCAGCAGACCGGCTTCAAGCTGGCCGCGAATCTGTTTGCCTCGCGGCCGTTTCACGGATCGATTCACGCGTCGCGCGGCTTCGGCGGCGAATCGGGGAACTATCCGCAGTCGACGGCAGAGCGCAGCGGACTGACGCTGCCGGCCGGCTCGGTGCCGGAGTTGAAAGTCGGGCGCTCCGAGTTCGGCGTCAACTGGCAGCTCGCGGCCAAATCGCTGCCGCGGATCGAGCTGAGTTACGAAGACGGATCGACGACGGTGGCCGCCGGATCGCTCGAGGCCGTCCAGCGTCAGAGCTCGGTCCAGGCGCTGATTGCGAAGGACGGCCCGCGGCTGAGCAACACGCTGCGCTATCGAGACGAAGGGTTCGACAGCGCGGTCTCGCAGGCGTTCCGGCAGCGATACGGCGAGCTGAGCTACGAGCTCCTCGCCAGGGCCAGCGATCGGACCTGGAGCACGGTCCGCGCCGGGCGGCGCACGACGTTTTCGCTCTTCGACGTGCCGCCGCAGTTCAACGACATCGGCCTCGACGGCTACCATCCGCCGCCGGGCGGCGAGGTCGCGCTCTTATACGGGCTCGCCACGCTCACCCATCAGGCGACCAAGGGTCTCTCGGCCGACGTGAGCGTCGGCTACGACCGCGAGGAGTCCACGGCCGCGGGTACCACCGCGCTGCTCGCGACGGCGACCACGCGCTACGAGCCGATCACGGGATTCACGGTGCACGGCGGCGGCACGTATGGCGAGCGCGGCCAGGACGGCGCCGGCGCGCGGCTGATCGTGCTCACGCGCGGCGGTACCGCCGGCGCGGAGTACACGCTCACGCGCCGATTGTTGCGCGGCGGCATCGGGTACGAAGCGGGCCGCGGCTGGAACACGAGCGAGCGGGGCGGCGAGGGCGAATCGCGCCGGTGGCGCGCGCGAGCGGACCTCGGGACCGACGTGCTGCGCATCGTGCAGCTGAGTGCCGGCTACGAGCAGGGACGGTCGCTCGACGACCTCCTGCCGCTCGGCAATCAATGGCAGGAGCGCACGCACGCCAGCCTGCGCAGCATGCTCACCGCTCGCGTGACGATCGACGCGACCTACGAGCTCGCGTCGATCGATCGCGGCACCGCGCCGCAGATATTCCGCACCCGCTACGCGCAAACGATGACGACCGCGGCGGTTCAGCTGACGCGGGATCGCCGCGTGTCGTTCGCCGCCGGACGGTTCCGGAATCGAGCGTTCACCGGCGACGACGACAACGAGTACATCGGCGTGGGATTCGACGGCGCGCTGATCGGATTGCTCCGGCTCTCGCTGACGGCCCGGCGCGAACGCACCGTCTCGACCGCGGCAAGCCTCGATCAGGACGGCTACTACGCGGCTGCGATGCTGACGTACCGGTTGCGGCTGTTCACGTTCAGCCTCGAGCAGCGGTACACGGATCTCGCGCTCCGGACCGGCAATCGAATCGAGCCGCTGACCTTCACCGGCAATCAGATTCAATTTCGCGTCGGCAGAAAGTTCGGGTTCGCGCGATGACGGGCCGGACAGCGCCAACGACGCGACGCGCGCAAGGAAAACGAGCGCGAACTGTTCTTTGCGGCCTCCGCGGTCTTTGCGTTCTGGTCGGGGCATGCGTCGCGCTCGTGCTCGCCGGCGCCGCGCCGCGCGCTCAAGTGACGAGCGCGCGCGCGACCGGCAACCGCGCGGTGCCCGAGCGTATCTGGCCCGATCCCCCGGCGACGGCTCGCATCCGCTTTCTCACATCGCTCGTGCCCGCGAGCGCCGCCAAGCGATCGCTGTTCCGCCGAGTGTGGGACGTGGTCACGGGCGGCCGCGACACGCCGGTGATGGCGCAGCCGTACGGCGTGGCGATGGGCGCCGCGGGGCGGCTGTATGTGGCCGACAGCGCCGCCCACGCGGTGCATGTGTTCGACGTGCGGGACGGCGGCTATTCGAAGATCGACGTGGAGAGCGAATCGCTGATCGGCGTCGCCGCGCTCGGCGGACGGCTGTTCCTCACCGATTCAGTGGCCGGCCGTGTGATTTGTCTGAATGGAGCCGGGCGCCGGCAATGGGCACTCGGGTCCGATGCCGGATTTCAGCGTCCAACCGGCATCGTGGCGGCCGGCGACCGGCTCCACGTCGTCGACACCCTGGCTCACCGGATCGTGACGGTGAGTCCCGAAGGCCGCGTGATCGGATCCTTCGGATCGCGCGGCGGCGAGCCCGGGCAGTTCAACTTTCCCACCAACATCGCGCGCGACGGCGCCGGCCGTCTGTACGTCACCGACAGCATGAACTTCCGGATCCAGATCCTGACCGCGCAGGGGCGCAGCATCTCGGCCTTCGGAAACCTCGGCGACGGCTCCGGCGATTTCAACCGGCCGAAAGGCGTGGCGGTCGATCGCGATGGCCACATCTACGTGGTCGAGGGCCTGCACGACGTCGTGCAGATCTTCGACGATGAAGGCCGGTTCCTGCTCGGCTTCGGCGAGCCCGGGCACGGCGTCGGCGAATTCTGGCTCGCGACCGGCATCGCGATCGCCAACGACCGCATCTATGTGGCCGATTCGTCGAATCGCCGCGTGCAGGTGTTCGAGTATCTCCGGGAGGAACGATGAGACGCGCGGCCGCGAGCATCGCGACGCCGCTGCTGTTCCTCGCCGCGGCGGTCACGTTCCCGTTGACGGCAATCGCGCAGGTGCCGGTGTCGTCTCCCTCGAACAAGCACAACCTGTCGACCAGCGGTCAAGGCGCCGTCCGTTCGACGGCGACGACCGAGATCTGCATCTTCTGCCACGCGCCGCACAACGCGAGTCCGGCGGCGCCGCTGTGGAATCAGGCGCAATCGGGCGCGACCTACACCGCCTACAGCAGCAGCACGATGACCGCGTTACCCGGCGCGCCGACCGGCTCGGCGAAGCTGTGCCTCAGCTGTCACGACGGTACGGTCGCAATCGGCGCGACGCTGTCGCGCGGCCAGATCGCCGTGAGCGGCGTCGATGGCTCGGGACGCATGACGGGCGCGGCGGCGCTCGGATCCAACCTGTCCGACGACCATCCGATTTCCTTCGTGCCGGTGACCGGACCGCAGATCGTCACGCCGCCCGCCGGCGATGCGGCGAAGCTCGATCCGCACGGCATGCTGCAGTGCCGGACCTGCCACGACCCGCATCAGCAGGAGATCGATCCGGTCACCAAGAAATTCCTCGTCAAAAGAAATTCGGCGTCGGCGTTGTGCCTGACGTGTCACCAGAAGGCGTACTGGTCGACGACGCCGAGCTCGCATCGAACCTCGACGCGTTCGTACACGGCGGCGCAGGGCGCGCACACCGGCTACACGACCGTCGCGGCCAACGGGTGCGAGAGCTGCCACAAGCCGCACACGGCGGCGGCCGCCAAACGCATGCTGAAGAACGCCGAGGAGAAGACGTGCGATGCCTGCCACGGGCCGAGCGGCGTCGCGTCGACGAACATCGCCGCCGAATTCAGCAAGACGTATCGCCATCCGGTCTACAGCATCACTCCATCCGTGCACGATGCCGCGGAGTCGCCGGCGAGCACCATCGTCAAGCTGCCGGAAATCAGCGCGACGGCCGAGCGTCATGTCGAGTGCGCCGACTGTCACAACTCGCACGCCAGCCATCCGGCGCCGGCAACCGCGCCGAAGGCGTCGGGCAAATTGGCCGGCGTGTGGGGCATCGACACCAACGGCCTGCGCGCGGAGCCGAGCGGCTCACCGCCGTCGGTGAGCGAGTACGAAATCTGCTTCAAGTGCCATTCCGACTCGGCGAACAAAGCGCAGCCGGCGGGCCCCGATCCGCCGTATGCGAACCGCCAGGCCGTTCAATTCAACAAGCGGATGCAATTCGATCCGGCGAACCCGTCGTACCACCCGATTGAAGCGCCGGGCCGGAGCACGTTCGTCCCGAGTCTGATCGCGCCGTGGACGACGACGAGCGTCATCTACTGCACCGACTGCCACGACAGCGATACGGGACCGAAGGCGCCGGTGCCGGGCATCGGGCCCGCCGGACCGCACGGCTCGAATTACAAGCACCTGCTCGTGGCGCGGTACGACATGGACAACGGTTCTTCGCCGGAGTCCGAGGCCGCTTACGCGCTCTGCTACAAGTGCCACAG
>Ga0070695_100001191_pt1 | contig 14306 bp, 16 predicted proteins | sample KBSK1252metaG_FD_65471 | JGI IMG/M metagenome (GOLD analysis project Ga0070695, IMG submission 65471) | Corn, switchgrass and miscanthus rhizosphere microbial communities from Kellogg Biological Station, Michigan, USA - KBS K1-25-2 metaG | ecosystem: Host-associated > Plants > Roots >...
GAACCCCCGACCCACTGCTTACAAGGCAGTTGCTCTACCCCTGAGCTACGCCAGCAGTCGCAAAACTTCACTCTAGGTTTGAGGGCCCATCAAGTCAAGGGTTTTCTGTCAAGATTTTTCTCTCGGGCCCTCTGACGCACCACCTCGTAGCAGAGAACCGCGGCAGCGGCCGAGACGTTCAGCGACGCGAGACGTCCCCGCATGGGCAGGCTCACCAGGAGATCACAACTCTTGGCGACCAGGGGCCGCAGCCCCTCTCCCTCACCGCCCAGAACCAGGCAGACCGGGCCGGCCAGGTCGGTCTCCCAGGGGAGCCTCCCTCCAGCCGGGACGGCTCCGATCGTCCACACGCCTTCTTTTTTGAGCACTCCCAGCGCATGAACCAGGTTCGTCTCCCGGGCCACCGGAACCAGGTCGGCCGCGCCCACCGCCGATTTCGCCGCAGCACTGGTGAGACCGGCCGCATGGTGCTTGGGCACCACGACCCCATGCGCCCCGGTGGCCTCCGCGGTCCGGAGCACCGCGCCGAGGTTCCGAGGGTCCTGAACCTGGTCGAGCGCCAGGAAGAACGGGGCCTCCCCTCGAGCCGCCGGGATCTCCAGGATGTCGGCCAGCGCGGCGTAGCTGGCGCCCGCCACCCGGGCCACGACGCCCTGGTGGTGGGGGTCACCGGCCATGGCGCTCAACTGATCGCGCGTCCGGTAGGAGATCTTCACCCCCTGCCGCTTGGCCAGGCCCAAAAGCTCGTGTAGCGCCGGCCCCCGGCCCTCCGCCAGGATGGCGACCTCCTCCACGCGTCGGCCGCCGGCCCGGAGCAGCTCCAGGACCGGGTTCCGGCCGAAAAGGGGGCGAGGCTCGTCCTCGGACGCCAGGCGCGGACTGCCGCCTCGCGTGTCCTCGAATCGTTCGCGAGTCATGACGGGAGCTTCCAGATCGTTCCGTCGCGCGTGTCTTCCAGCACGACACCCAGGCGGGAGAGCTCTTCCCGCAGCCGGTCGGCCTCGCCGAAGTCGCGCTGCCGGCGGGCCTCCTGCCGAAGGTAGACGAGCGACTCGATGCGCGCCTTCACTTGCGGGTCCAGGCTGGCCGGCCGGCGGCCGGTCCCTTCCAGCAGCCCCAGCACCTGGGCCAGGACCACCAGCTCACCCACCCCGAGCAGGAACGCCCCCGCGCCGAGGGTGCCCTGGGCGACCTGTTCCCGCACGGTGTGGAGGACCCGGGCGAGGTCGAACAGGGCCCCCAGCGCCTGCGGCGTGTTGAAGTCGTCGTCCATCGCCGCCTCGAAACGCGCGCGATGGGCGGCGACCTGCTCGAACAGCCCGCCGTCGGGGCCCGGCGCCGGGGTTCCGCGCCCGGCGATACGCTCGGCCTCGTCCTTCAGCGAACGCAGCCGGGCGAGCGCGCGACCGGCCTCGGTGATGCGCTCGTCGGCGAACTCGAGCGGGTTCCGGTAGTGCGTGCCCAGCAGATACAGCCGCAGCGCCTCGGGATCGTGGCGGCGGACGAGCTCCTTGATGGTGAGCGTGTTGCCGAGCGACTTCGACATCTTCTCGTCGTCCAGGTTCACGAAGCCGTTGTGCATCCAGTATCGCGCGAACGGCTTGCCGGTGGCGGCCTCGGACTGCGCGATCTCGTTCTCGTGGTGCGGGAAGATCAGGTCCTCGCCGCCCCCGTGCACGTCGAGCGTCTCGCCGAGATACTGCATGGCCATCGCCGAGCACTCGATGTGCCAGCCGGGCCGGCCGTCGCCCCACGGGCTCTTCCACGACGGCTCGCCCGGCTTGGTGGCCTTCCAGAGGGCGAAATCCACGGGGTCGCGCTTGCGCTCGTCGACCTCGACCCGCGCGCCCGCCCGCAAATCCTCCAGGTTCTTCCCCGAGAGCTTGCCGTAGCCGGGGAAGCGCCGCACCTCGAAGTAGACGTCGCCGTCCACCGGGTAGGCGACGCCTTGCCGGATCAGCCGCTCGATCAGGGCGATCATCTGCGGGATGTGCTCGGTGGCCTTGGGCTCCACGTCGGGCGGCAGCACGCCGAGGGAGGCCATGTCGGTCCGGTACTCGGCGATGTAGCGCTCCGAGACGTCGCGGGCCGCGACGCCCTCCTGGCTGGCGCGCCGGATGATCTTGTCATCGATATCGGTGAAGTTCTTGACGAACTTGACCGCGTGCCCGCGGTGGCGCAGATAGCGCCGGATCACGTCGAAGACGATCGCGCTGCGGCCGTGGCCGATGTGGCTCACGTCGTAGACCGTCACCCCGCAGACGTATACCCCCAGCTCGCCGCCCCGCCGCGGGACCAGGTCCTCCTTGCGCCGACTCTGCGTGTTGAACGCGCGGGTGGTCATCGGGCCTCCACGCTCACCACCGCCATCGCGGCGATGCCCTCGCCGCGCCCGAGCAGGCCCAGGTGCTCCGGACTCTTGGCCTTCACGCTCACCTGCTCCACGCCCAGGCTCATCGCGGCCGCGATCTGCCGGGCCATCTCGGGCAGATGGGCGGCCAGGCGTGGGACCTGGCAGATCACCGTCGCATCCACATTGATCACGCGCGCTCCCTTGCTGGAGATCAGCTCCATCACCGCCCGCAGCAGGCCGAGGCTCGAGGCTCCTTTGTAGCGCGGATCGGTGTCGGGGAACAGCCGCCCGAGATCGCCGAGCGCGAGCGAGCCCAGCAGGGCCTCGCAGACCGCGTGAGTGAGCACGTCCGCGTCCGAGTGGCCGCCCAGCCCACGCTCGGACGGCACCGTCACGCCACCGAGCACGAGGGGCCGCCCGTCGACCAGCGGGTGCAGGTCGAAGCCGAGCCCGGACCGGACCGCGGTCATGCGCGGCGGCGGGGCCTGGCCCAGCCGCGGGCCGTCCGGAGATCCTCCCGTGTCGTGATCTTGAGGTTCTGCTCGAGCCCCGGCACCATCGCCACCGTCGTCCCGAGCCGCTCCACCAGCATCGCGTCATCGGTCCCCGCGAAACCGTCCCGCCGCGCCTTTTCGTGGGCCTCCCAGAGTAGCGCACGGGTAAAGACCTGCGGCGTCTGCGTGGTCCACAGCCCGTCGCGGTCGATGGTCGCCTCGACGGCGCCGGCGCGCACGCGCTTGACCGTCTCACGCACCGGCATGCCGCAGGTGGCCGCCCCGCCGGCGGCCGCCGTCCGCACGCGCGCCACGAGGCCGCCGGCGATGAACGGCCGCACCCCGTCGTGGACCACGACCCAGCGCGCGCGCTCGGGCACCCGCTGCAGCGCCCGCCACACCGACTCCTGCCGGTCCGCGCCGCCGGCCACCACATCGAGGATCTTCGGCACCCGCTGCCGGGCGAGGAGCCGGCGCGTCGCCGCCACGTGGGCCTCGGGCACCGCCACCACGATGCCGGCCAGGCCCGGCGTGCGCGCGAGGGCGCGCAGCGTGGCCACCAGGATCGGCGCCCGTCCGAGGCGGAGGTATTGCTTGGGCCGAGGGGAACCCATGCGGGAGCCGACGCCTCCCGCGGGGACGATGGCGTAGGTCACCGCGCGACCTGCTCCTCGTCGCGCTGGCGGGCGAAGATCATCCGGCCGGCCGCGGTCTGGTAGATGGTGGTCACCGTCACGTCGACGGTCTGGCCGATGAGCCGCTTGCCGTGCTCGACCACTACCATGGTGCCGTCGTCGAGGTAGGCGACGCCCTGGTTGGACTCCTTGCCTTCCTTGACGATGTGCACGTGCAGCGGCTCGCCGGGCAACACCACCGGCTTCAACGCGTTGGCCAGCTCGTTGATGTTGAGCACCGACACGCCCGACAGCTCGGCGACCCGATTCAGGTTGTAGTCGTTGGTGACGATCTTGCCGCCGGTGGCCCGGGCCAGCTCGATCAGCTTCCGGTCCACCTCCCGCACCTGCGGGAAATCCACCTCGTCGATGCGGACGGTCACGCGCGGCACGCGCTGCAGCCGCTGCAGCACGTCGAACCCGCGCTTGCCGCGGTTGCGCTTGAGCGCGTCGGCGGAGTCGGCGATCTGCTGCAGCTCGCGCAGCACGAACTGCGGCACCAGCAGGGTGCCGGCCAGGAACCCGGTCTGGCAGACGTCCACGATGCGCCCGTCGATGATCACGGAGGTGTCGAGGATCTTGTCGCCCTCCTGGCGCACCGCGGTCTTCGGGAAGAGCTTGACCGACATGTCCTCGAGCTCGTCCCGCTTGTGCAGCGTCACCGTCGCGCCCAGATAGCCGAGCAGCAACGCGAAGAGTCCGCGGCCGAGGGCGCCCGCGCCCGGCACCACCGCCTCCAGCGCGGTGCCGAGGCCCAGGCCGAGGACGATGCCGAGCATGGCGCCGATGGCGCCCCAGAAGAGCCGGTCCACCGGGACGCGACGGGCCTGCCACTCGAGCAGCACCACCAGCACACCGGCCAGGAAGCCGGCGCCGGCCAGGAAGAGGTTGCTGGGCGCGTGCAGCCCCAGCCCGTGCGCCAGCGCGAAGCCGGCCGCGGTGGCGGCCGTCAACACCAGCACCCGCACGATCAGAATGCCGATTCGCATGCAGCCCTCACGGCCCCAGTAGGACTTTCACCGCCTCGTCGACCGTGCCCACACCCTGGACGTCCAGCGGCTGGCCGGCCACGCTCCCGAGCGTGCTCTGCGGCACCACCGCGGCGGTGAAGCCCAGCGCCGCGGCCTCCTTGAGCCGCGTCTCGAGGCCGGTCACCGCCCGTACTTCCCCGGCCAGCCCCACCTCGCCGAGCACGACCAGATCACCGCGGAGCGGCCGGTCCAGATAGCTGGACGCCGCGGCCAGCACCAGGCCCAGGTCCGCGGCCGGCTCCAACGCCTTCGCGCCTCCGGCAACGTTGACGAAGGCGTCCTGCGACTGCAGCGGGAAGCCCACCCGCTTCTCCAGCACAGCCAGCAGCAAGCATACGCGATTGTAGTCGGCGCCAAGCACAGTACGGCGGGGGGTTCCGAACCCGGCCGGGGTCACCAGGGCCTGGATCTCGACCAGCAGGGGGCGGGTCCCTTCGAGGCTGGCCACGACCACCGAGCCGGCGGCGTCCTTGGGACGCTCCGCCAGGAAGAAGCCCGAGGGGTTGGCGACCTCGGTCAGGCCCCGGTGCCCCATCTCGAAGACCCCGATCTCGTTGGTGGATCCGAACCGGTTCTTCACCGCGCGGAGCACCCGGTAAGCATGGTGCTGCTCGCCCTCGAAGTAGAGCACGGTATCCACCAGGTGCTCGAGCACCCGGGGTCCCGCGATAGCTCCCTCCTTGGTCACGTGTCCGACCAGGAAGGTGGCGATGCCCCGGCCCTTGGCCAGGGCCATGAGCCGGGCGCCGCACTCGCGGACCTGGCTCACGCTACCGGGCGCCGACTCGAGGCCGGGCATGTAGACCGTCTGGATCGAATCGACGATCAGCACCTTCGGATTCAGCGTGGCGACGTGGGCCTCGACGGCCTGGAGATCGGTCTCCGCGACGAAGTAGAGCCCAGATGGCGGCGCCCCGAGCCGGTCGGCGCGCAGCTTCACCTGCCCCGCGGATTCCTCGCCGGACACGTACAGCACGGGGCCGGCCCGGCCGGCCAGGGCGCCGCTGACCTGGAGGAGCAGGGTCGACTTGCCGATGCCCGGGTCGCCGCCGATCAGCACCAGCGATCCCGTGACCACGCCCCCGCCCAGCACCCGATCGAGCTCCGCCATGCCGCTCGAGGTCCGATGGCCGTCGCCGTCCACGCGGATGTCCCCGAGCGGCAGGGGCCGGGTGGACGTCACGCCGGGGCGCGCGCTGCCCCGGGCGGGCGCCGGGCGCTCCTCGACCAGCTGCACGTACGTGCCCACCCGCGCGCAATCCGGACACGTGCCCGGCTTGGGCGCGGCGAGGCCGCACTCCTGGCAGCGATAGACCGACCGCTCGCGCGCCATCAGCGGCCGCTCGCCCCGGATCCGGCCTGGCTGCCCGACTCGATCGTCGACCGGATGAGCGACCGGAGGAGATAGCTGCGCCGGGCGCCTTCGAGGAACTGCACGAGGTTCTCGTATACCGTCGGATCCTCGAGCAGCGCGCCCACCGTGCCCTCGCCCGCCTTGAGTCGCTCCGTGACCGCGCGCAGATTCGCCATCGCGACGCGGAAGTCGGCGGTGGCGTCGCCGAGGGCCCCGGCCTGGCCGTCGGCGCCGTCGCGGGTGAGCTGACCGAGGAGCCCCTGCCCCTGGGCCACCCGCTCCGAGACGTCCCGGAAGTTGTGCGCCACCGCGCGCAGGTCGTCCGCCACCGCCTTGTACTGCGGGTCGTAGAGCAGCGCGGAGATCAGGTTGTCGCGGGACTCGAGCTTGGCGGCGCCGCGGCTCAGCGCGTCCATCGCGGCCAGCAGCGCGCGCACCGATTTGCCGCTCTCCGGCGAGAGCATCACGCCGACCGCGTTGTCGCCCTGCTCGGCCCGTGCCAGCAGCGCCTGAGTCCGCACCAGGAGCGCGTTGAGTCGGCCGAGCGCTTCCGGCTCGCCGTAGACCAGGGTGTGGACGAATCCCTTGCCGGTCTCGACCTGCTTGGCGATGCGATCGACCCGCTCCGCGGTGCCCTTGAGGCTCGCGGCCAGCTCCCGGACCGTCTGCAAGGTCTCGATGCCCGTCTTGAACATCTGCTGCATCTCGAACGATTCCTTCGAGGCCAGCATGTCGCCCGCCTGCAGCGGGGGCGCCGAGGGCGAGCCGAGGGAGATCTCGATGATCTTGTCGCCCAGGAGGCCCTGGGTGGCGATGTGGACCTCGGAGTCGCGGCGGATGCGGTCGGAGTACCGGCGGGCCACCGTGAGCGTCACCCGCACCTTGCCGCCGGGCTCGGGGGGCAGCACGACGCCGGTCACCCGCCCGATCTGCACGCCGGCCAGGCGAACCGTGGCGCCTTCCATGAGCCCGCCCACCTCGGTGAACTCGGCGATGAGGTCGTACTTGCGCTCGAAGTAGCGCGCCTGCGCGCCCAGCAGATAGATGATGGCCACGAAGACGAGCAGGCCGGCCAGGATGAAGGCGCCGATCCGGATCTGCAGCGCGAACTGCCGCCCGTCGGCCACGGCCCTAGATCTCGCGCAGCTCGCCGGTCAGGAAGCGCCGGACGTCCGGATCGGGGGAGCGATGGATCTCGGCGGGGGTGCCCATGTCGGCGAACCGCCCGTGGAGCAGGATCGCCATCTGGTCGGCCACGAGCTCCGCGAACTCCACGTCGTGGGTGACCACGATCGCGGTGTCGCACACCCCGGTGCGCAGCTGCGCGATCAGCTGGGCCACCAGCCGCGCGTTCGTCGGATCGAGCCCCGCGGTGGGCTCGTCGAAGAACACCACCTCCGGCTCCATCACGAGGGCCCGCGCGATGCCCACCCGCTTGCGCATGCCGCCGCTCAGCTCGGCGGGCAGGAGGTCGTCGGTGTCGGGCAGGCCGACCAGCGAGAGGAAGTGGTGCACGCGATCGGTGATCTCGCCCAGCGACATCCGGGTGTGCTCGCGGAGCGCGTAGGCCACGTTCTCGAAGACGGACAGCGAGTCGAAGAGCGCGGCACCCTGGAACACGAAGCCGGTGCGCCGGCGCAGCGACAGCATCGATTCCTCGCGCATCCGATCGGTGCGGGTGCCGAAGAGGCGCACCTCGCCGCTGTCCGGGCGGACGAGCCCCGCCGCGATCCGCAGCAGGACGGTCTTGCCGGTGCCACTGCCCCCCATCACGGCCAGGATCGTGCCCTTGTTCAGGCCGAGGCTCACGCCGCGCAGGACGTGGTTCTGCCCGAACGACTTGTGGATGTCGCGCAGCTCGACGAGAGGCGAGGCGACGGCCATCGCGGCGCTCACCAGAACATGATGAGGAACAGCTTGGTGATGAAGAAGTCCGATACGATCACCCCCATGGCCACCTGCACCACGGTGGCGGTGGTGGAGCGGCCGAGCCCCTCGGTGCCGCCCTCGGTGGCGAGCCCGTTGTAGCAGCCGATCAAGGTGACCAGCGCGCCGAAGACCACGCTCTTGCCGACGCCGGTCAGGAAGTCCTTCAGCACCACCCAGTAGGAGATGGTGTTCCAGTACAGATACGAGTCGACGTTGCGGTCGTACACGGCAATCAGCATACCTCCGAGGAGCCCCATGCCGTCGGCCAGGATCGTGACGAGGGGGAAGACGAGGAGCGCGGCCATGAGCCGCGGCACGATCAGCTTCTTGATGTAGTTCACCCCGAGGGCGCGGAGGGCGTCGATCTGCTCGGTGACCTTCATCGAGCCCAGCTCGGCGGTGATGCCGGAGGCGACCTTGCCGCCCACCAGGATGGCGGTGAGCACCGGCCCCAGCTCGCGAAGGATCGACAGCGCCACCACCGGGCCCACGTAGTTCTCCGCCCCGAAGCGGGCCATGTTCACCGCGGTCTGCAGGGCCAGCACCATGCCGGTGAAGAGCGCGGCGGTGAGGGCGACGGTCAGCGACCGCACCCCGATGATGTCGATCTCGCGCGCCACCGCCCAGAAATAGGACGGCGGCAGCGCGAGGTTGCGCGCGACCCGGACGGTGAGCAGCCCGAGCCCGCCGTACCAGATCGCGGTTTCGCGGAGATGGGTTCTGAGATCCTTCTCCATCATCGGCCCGGCTCCCGCGAGAAGCTCTCGACCAACGCGCGGAACGCGGGCCGGCCGGCCTCGAAGGCGCCGGTGGGCGCCACGTACAGGAAGTCGTGCACGCACGGGTCGGCCCGCATCACCATGGCTTCCACCGTCACGTCTCGGCCCTCGGCCATCCCTCGCACCACCGAATGGGCGGCCTCGCGTCCGCCCACGCTGGTCGTCCCCTGCTCGATCACGTCGCGCTTCGTGAGCCCGAAGGTCAGGTGCCGCGCCAGCACGTCGAGCGGGCGCGCGGTCTCGCGCCCGCCGCAGGTGGCGTCGACCAGCATGCCGCCCGAGCTGGCCGCCCCCTGCAGGGCCAGATCCGCGCGCGGGCCCGGCTCCACCGTCCAGCCGCTCGCCGGCAGCGTCACCCGATAGCCCTTGGCCGAGTGGTACACCCCGTTCTCGACGCGCCCGGTCGCCGTCGCGCAGGCGGTGGCGACGATGGACACCGCAATCAGGAGAAGCCGCCGTGACCCCTTGCTCATCTGCGGCGGCCTCGACATGGCCCCCGCACTCCCCCAGCTCCGCTGACGCCGATGGACGGTCACTTGCTCCCGGCGTGGCGGCGCGCGAGCTCGCGGAACACCCGGCGCAGTGGGATGCCCCGGGCGGTGAGCAACACCATGGTGTGGAACCAGAGGTCGGCGATCTCGGAGACGACGCGCTCGTCGCCCTCGCCGCCGAGCGCCGCGGTGACCACCTCGGTCGCCTCCTCACCGATCTTCCGGCAGATCTGCGGCTCGCCCTTGCCGAGCAGGGCCGCCACGTACGATCCGGGCGGCGGGGCGACCTTGCGGGACTCGAGCACGCGCTCGACCACCTCCAGCACGGCCGGTCCCGCGCCTTCCGTCGAGACCGGCGCGGCCTCGCCTTCGTCGAGGCGGGTGAAGAAGCAGCTGCGCGCTCCGGTATGGCAGGCCACACCGTCCTGGTGCACCTGCACCAGCAGCGTGTCGCGATCGCAGTCCGCGTAGATGCCATCGACGTGCTGCGTGTGGCCGGACGTCTCGCCCTTGCGCCAGAGGCTCTGGCGCGAGCGGGACCAGAAGTGGGTCGCGCCGGTCCGCCGCGTGGCGTCGAGCGACTCACGATTCATCCACGCCACCATGAGCACCTGGCCGGTCTCGGTGTCCTGCACCACCGTCGGGATCAGCCCCTGCGCGTCCCAGCGAAGCTCGTCGAGCACGCTCACGGCCCGATCCTCACCGGCACGCCCCGCTCGGCCAGGTAGCGCTTGGCCTCAGGGACCGTGTGCTGGCCGAAGTGGAACAGCGAGGCCACCAGGACCGCGTCGGCGCGGCCCTCGACGGCGCCCTCGCGCAGATGCTCGAGCCGCCCGACGCCCCCCGAGGCGATGACCGGCACCGACACCGCGTCCGACACCGCGCGGGTCAGGGCCAGATCGTAGCCGTCGCCGGTACCGTCGCGGTCCATGCTGGTGAGCAGGATCTCCCCCGCGCCCAGACGCTCGACCTCTCGGGCCCACGCCACCGCGTCCCGCCCGGTCGGTCGGCGGCCCCCGTGAGTGTAGACCTCCCAGGCGCCGGCCCCGCGGGATTTGGCGTCGATGGCGACCACGATGCACTGGCTGCCGAACGCGCGGGCCGCTTCCGAGACCAGGGTCGGGCGCTCCACCGCGGCGGTGTTCAGCGACACCTTGTCGGCGCCGGCGCGCAGGAGGGTGCGGATGTCGTCGAGCGAGCGGATCCCGCCGCCCACCGTGAGCGGCATGTAGATGCCCTCCGCGGTGCGACGCACCACGTCGAGCATGGTGGCGCGGCCCTCGTGCGACGCGGTGATGTCGAGGAACACCAGCTCGTCGGCGCCCTGCGCGTCGTAGGCCAGCGCCGCCGCGACCGGATCGCCCGCGTCGCGCAGCGCCACGAACTGCACGCCCTTCACCACCCGGCCGTCCTTCACGTCGAGGCAGGGAATGAGCCGCTTGCAGAGCATGACGGCTACCGGATCTCGGCGACCGCGGCGGCCAGGTCCACCGCTCCGCTGTAGAGCGCGCGGCCCACGATCACGCCGGCCAGGCCGGGGACGGTGGCGAGCCGGCGGATGTCGTCGAGCGATCCGACGCCGCCGGAGGCGAGCACCGGGATGCCGGCGGCCCGAGCCACCGCCTCGGTGCTCCAGAGATTGGGCCCGCCCTGCGTACCGTCGCGCGCGATGTCGGTATAGATGATGCCGGCCGCGCCGGCCGCGGCCGCGTCGCGGGCCAGGGCCATCGCGTCGAGATCGAGCACGCGGGTCCAGCCGTCCACCGCCACCCGGCCCTCGGAAGCGTCGATGCCGATCATGAGCCGCTCGCCGAATCGCTCGCACACCTCGCCGAGAAAGCCGGGGTCCAGCGCCGCGCGCGTGCCCACGATGGCCCAGCGGGCGCCCGCCTCCAGCAGCGCCTCGACGTGCGCCAGCTCGCGGAGGCCGCCGCCCACCTCGACCGGGATCGACACCGCGCGAATCATCGCGCGGACCAGGTCGGTCTGGGCCGGCCCGCCCGCGAAGGCGCCGTCGAGATCCACCACGTGGAGCCGGCGGGCGCCCGAAGCCTCCCAGCGCCGGGCCATCGCCACCGGATCGTCGGAGAAGACGGTCTCGGCGTCGGCGCGCCCCTGCATGAGCCTCACGCAGCGCCCCGCCTTCAGATCGACCGCCGGCACGATCTCGAACATGGCCCGCGACGATGGTCAGCGGCGCTCACGCACGAACGCGGCGAAGTTCTCGAGCAGCCGGATGCCCCAGCGCTGGCTCTTCTCCGGGTGGAACTGGGTGGCGAAGAGCGGCCCGCGGCCGACCGCGGCCGGGAACGTGAGCCCGTAGGTGCACGACGCCACTCGCAGCGAGTCGTCGGCGGTCTCCGGATAGTAGGAGTGCACGAAGTAGAAGTGCGCCCCGCTCGGAATGCCATCGAAGAGCCGGAGGTCGCCGCGGTGCTCGACCTGGTTCCAGCCCATGTGCGGCACCTTGAGAGTGCCGGGGAACCGTCGCACCGCCCCCGGGATCACGTCGAGCCCCTTGCCCTGCCCGAACTCCTCGCTCTCGGTGAACAGCAGCTGGTAGCCGAGACAGATGCCGAGGAACGGCCGGGCGCTGTCGAAGCAGGCGCGCAGCGACGCGATCAGGCCGAGCGCCTGCAGATTGCCCATCGCGTCGTGGAAGGCGCCGTCGCCGGGCAGGACGACCGCCTCGGCCCGGTCCACCACCGCGGGGTCCTGGGTCACCACCGCCGGCATTCCGACGCGGGTGAACGCCTTCTCCACGCTGCCGAGATTGCCGCGCCCGTAGTCGACGACGGCGATCATGCGGTTGCCGCTCCACTCACAGGCTGCCCTTCGTGGACAGAACGCCCGCGATTCGCGGATTCAGGCGGGTGGCCTCGGCGAGGGCGCGGCCGGCCGCCTTGAAGGTGGCCTCCGCGATGTGGTGCAGGTTCTCGCCGTAGTGCATGTTCAGGTGCAGGGTGATCTCCGCGTTGACCGCGAGCGCGCGGAAGAAATCCTTCAGCAGATCGAGATCGAAGTTCGCGATCCGCGTCCGCTGCAGCGGCACGTTGAAGACGAGGTACGGCCGGCCCGAGATGTCCACCGCGGCGTGCAGCAGTGCTTCGTCCATGGGCAGGAACGAGGCCCCGTAGCGGACGATGCCCTTCTTGTCGCCCACCGCCTCGCGCAGGGCTCGGCCCAGGCAGATACCCACGTCCTCCACCGTGTGGTGGAGGTCCACGTCGAGGTCGCCCTTGGCGTCGACGTGCAGATCCATCAGCGCGTGTCTGGACCAGGCCTCCAGCATGTGGTTGAAGAATGGGATGCCCGTCTCGACCTTGGACGCGCCAGTGCCGTCCAGGTTGAGCGTCAGCACGATCTGCGTCTCCCTGGTGTTGCGCTCGATCCGGCTCTGCCGCGGCGTCGCCGGCTCCGTTCCCCGCTCCGCGCTCATCGATCGTCTCCCGGGCGGGCGATGCGCACCGCCGCCGCCGCCCCGTGTCCGTCCAGGCCCTCCACGCGGGACAGCTCGGCCACGTGCGGCCCCGCCTCCGCCAGCCCTTCCCGTGAATACTCGATCACGCTCAGCCGGGTCACGAAGTCCTCGGTGGACAGCGCCGACGAGAAGCGCGCGGTGCCTCCGGTGGGCAGCACGTGGTTCGGCCCGGCCACGTAGTCGCCCACCACCTCGGGGGTGTGGCGCCCCAGGAAGACGGCGCCCGCGTGCCGGACGCGCTCGAGCAGCCCCTCGGGATCGCGCACCTGCAGCTCCAGGTGCTCGGGGGCGAGGCGGTTGGCCACGTCCACTGCCTCCTCGAGGCTCGCGGTCAGCACGAGCGCGCCGTGGCTGCCGAGCGCGGCCCCCGCGATCTCGCGCCGGGGCAGCGCGTCCAGCCGGCGCGAGAGCGCGGACGCCACCCGGTCCCGCAGCGCTCGCGACGGGGTGAGCAGCACCGCGCGGGCGATCGGATCGTGCTCGGCCTGGGCCAGCAGGTCGGCGGCCACGAAGTCGGCGTCGGCGGTGTCGTCGGCGACGACCAGCACCTCGCTGGGCCCGGCCAGCATGTCGATGCCGACGCTGCCGAAGACGTGCGCCTTGGCGAGGGTCACGTAGATGTTGCCGGGCCCCACGATCTTGTCCACCCGCCGGATGGTCTCGGTCCCGTAGGCCAGCGCGGCGACCGCCTGCGCGCCGCCAACCCGGTAGGCCTCGGTCACGCCCGCGATGCGGGCTGCGGCCAGCACCGCCGGGTTCAGCGAGCCGTCCCGGCCCGGCGGCGAGACCAGCACGATCTCGCGCACCCCGGCCACCCGCGCCGGCACCCCCGTCATCAGCACCGTGGACGGATAGGCGGCGCGCCCGCCCGGGACGTAGACCGCCACGCGATCGAGCGGGCGCACCTCCTGGCCGAGCCGCGAGCCGTTGTCATCCTTCATGCGCCACGAGCGGGGCGCGCACTCGCGGTGGAAGCGCTCGATGCGGTCGGCCGCGTAGCGCAGGGATCGCAGGGTGTCGGGGCCGACCGCCCGCTCGGCCGCCGCGAACTCCTCGGCCCGCACCGGCAGGTCGGTCGCGCTCAACGCCACCCGGTCGAACCGCTCGGTCAGCTCGAGGAGCGCGGCGTCGCCTCGATCGCGGACCGCGCCCACGATCCCGGCCACGCGGGTGGCGATCTCCGGATCCACCGCGCCGGGCGGACGCTCCAGCGCGCGGACGATGCCGGCCACGCCCTCGGTCGCGGTCTCGAGCCGGCGAATCATTCTCGCGTCCGCTCCGCCCGGCCCGATACCGCCTGCCGCATGGCGGTGATGAGCTGGCTGACGTGGGAATGGGCGGTCTTGAGCGACGCGCGATTGACGATGAGCCGCGCGGTCGAGGTCAGGATCTCGGCCACCTCCACCAGCCCGTTGGCCCGCAGGGTCTCGCCCGACTGCACCAGGTCCACGATGCGCTCGGCCAGCCCGACCAGCGGGGCCAGCTCGATGGAGCCGTCGAGCCTGACCATCTCGACCTGGATCCCGCGCTCGGAGAAATAGCTCTCGGTGAGCCGCGGATACTTGGTGGCCACCCGCACCCAGGACCAGCGCGCCGGATCGTCCCGCTCCCACAGCTCGCGCGGCTCGGCCACCACCAGACGGCAGAACCCGAAGCCCAGATCGACCGGCTCGTAGACGTCCGGCTGCTGCTCGAGCAGGATGTCCTTGCCCACGATGCC
>Ga0070695_100001193_pt1 | contig 14296 bp, 11 predicted proteins | sample KBSK1252metaG_FD_65471 | JGI IMG/M metagenome (GOLD analysis project Ga0070695, IMG submission 65471) | Corn, switchgrass and miscanthus rhizosphere microbial communities from Kellogg Biological Station, Michigan, USA - KBS K1-25-2 metaG | ecosystem: Host-associated > Plants > Roots >...
GGTAGGATTACTCACTGCCATCTCGACAATGAGATCCTGCAGATCTTGAGAGATACGGGGACGGCCTCTGAGTCTTGATTTCCAGCGCCACAAGAGGCGGAACCCCTTGCGATGCCAGCGGATCAGCGTGTCTGGCTTCACGAGCGTGAGCACTCGACGCCAATCGATCAGCCACGACAGGGCGACCATTATGATCCGCGTCGCATCGTCGGCGCGACGCGGTTTCACCTGGCGCTCCACGTACAAGGCAAGCTGCTTCCGTAGAAACAGATTCTCCGCGGAAAGTTGGGCGCGACTGCACAGCGCCGACGACCAAATCCACGAGATCACCGACGAGACGCAGGATCGCGACGACAGCGACGCGAGATCGCGACATCAGCATGGTCGCAAGATTCTACGCCAGTCACCGGAAACCGCGACCGTGGCCAGACGCCGGACGGGCCTGCCTGTCAGCATTTCGTGGGAATCCAGCCGCGCAGAAGTTTTTGCGCACGACACTGGTCGATGTGTGACGCACGAAGAACCGGCTTACTCTGTTTTGAGCGCAATGACTGGCTCGACGAGGCTGGCCCGGCGGGCTGGCACGTAAGCCGCCGCAAGCGCGACGAGGATGAAAAGACCCGACACGGCCGCGAACGTCATCGGATCGGATGGCGTCACGCCGAAGAGCATGCCTTCCAGGTATCGCGTAACGGCAGCGCTGGCAGCCAGCCCAAGAGCGACGCCCGCGGCAGCCAGTACCAAGCTCTGACCGATGACGAGCTTCATGACCGCGGAACGCTGCGCGCCCAGCGCCATGCGAATCCCGATCTCCCGCGTCCGCTGCGTGACGGCGAACGCCATCACGCTATAGAGGCCGACCGCCGCGAGCGCAACGGCAACGGCCGCGAACGTCCCCAGCAGCGTTGCGTACAACCGGGGGCGCACGATCGAATTCGACACGAGCTGTCCCATGGTCGCCACGTTGTACACGCCGGCGTCGGCCCGAGCCTGACGGACGACGTCGCGAAGCCGCGTAACGATTGCCGCCGGATCACCTGCAGTTCGAACCGCGTAGTACGGACCGAGGAACGTGAAGAAGACAGGATCGCTGTCCGGCCACTGACGAAAGTCGGCAAAGAATTGCGGCTGCGGATCCTGATCGAGCCCGAACTGGCGGAGATCCGCAACGACGCCGACGATTTGCCAGGGCGACGAATCGCGTCCCGCGTAGACGAACCTGCCGATGGGGTTCTGGCCCGGAAACTCTCGTTTGGCCAGCGCCTCGTTGATCACCATCGCCCTTGGCGCGCCGGCGCGATCGCGATCCTCGAATCCTCGTCCGGCCACGATCCGCGCGCCCAGAACCTTGAAGTACGCCTGACTGACGAGGCGCGCGTCCGGAGCGTTCGGCGGCTGGCGCGGCGGCGGACTGGGCAGTGTCGGCGTATGTCGGAACCACGCGGCTTCCTTGATTGCGACGAGCGGCATCTGCCTGGCGTAGGCCGCCGACTGCACGCTCGGGATGGCGCGCACGCGCTCCACGAGGTCGTCGGCAAATTGCCTGAGCAGCGATTGAGGCGGGAGGTCACCGAGCGCGACCTGAAAGGTCAAGACGTTTGCCGGCCGGTAGCCGAGCTCTACGGACGTCAGCTTCACGAAGCTGTTGATGAGAAGCGCTCCGCCGACGAGCAGCACCATGGCCAACGCGGTTTCGACGATGATCAGGATGCCGCGGGTCCGCTGGCCGTGGCCGAGGCCGAATCCCGACGCCGACGTCGACTCTCTCAACACGTGCCCGCGATCCGATCCGAATTGGCCGATCGCCGGCGCCAGGCCCGAGAGGATGCCGGCTGTCAACGACGCCGCTGCGGTGAAGCCCAGGACGGCCGCGTCGACGCCGACTTCATCGAGCCGCGGAAATGGCAGCTGCACGCCAAGGTCGATGCGGGCGAAGGTAGAGGCGAGCGTTCGAAGCAGGCGCGTCCCGGCGACCGCCACGCCAACCCCGGCGAGGCCGCCGACGAGCGCGAGCACGAGGCTCTCCGCCAGCAGTTGGCGGATCATGCGTCCGCGGCCAGCGCCGAGCGCGACACGCACGGCGATTTCCGGCCGCCGCGCAGAAGCCCGCGCAATCAGAAGGTTGGCCACGTTGACGCACGCAATCAGCAGCACCAGCGCGACGGCCGCCGACAGCACGAGCAGCGCCGGCTTGAGCGGTTCGGCAATCGTGTCGCGCATGCGTGCGAGCCGGTAGGTGGCGCTCGGCTGGTTCGGTCGGAGCGAGCGCAGCACGCCGCCAATCTCGGCGGCGGCGGCCTCCAGCGATGTGCCGTAGGCCAGGCGCGCGAGAAGCGCACCGGTGCTGTTTGGCGCCGGCGTCGCGGGAATCCAGAACTCGGACTGCGCGTCGGGAAACGCGAAGCCTTCCGGCATCACGCCGATGACGGTGTAGCCTTCGAGGTTGATCTGGTTATTGGGTGACAGACTGTCGAAGAGCGCGACGGTCTGGCCGACGACGGCCGGCTCGCCGCCGAAATAGCGCTGCCACGCAGCGTGGCTGAACACGATCGCCGCGCTGCCGTCGTTTCCAGACGAATCGAAGGTACGGCCGATCCGTGCGGAGACTCCAAGCGTCTCGAAGAGGCCGGGCGACACGCGAAGGCCCTGCAGTCGCCGCGCCTCGCCCCGGTTCGTCATCGTCTTGAACGCAACACTGCCGCTGAACGAGGCGTCCGACAGGCCTCGGACGCGCGAGCGTATCTCGGCCAGGTCGGAGGCACTGACGGTTCCCGAACGCATGGGGCGGCCGTTGGGCGACTCCGTGGCGGGCACGTCGGCCGTAAGGCGGACCAGCTGCTCGGAATCGACATACGGCAGCGGCTTGAAAACCAGGGCGCGGACGACGCTGAAGATGGCGGTGTTGGCGCCGATGCCGAGCGTCAGAGTGATCACGGCCACGGCGGCGAATGCCGGCGCGCGCCGCATCATCCGCCCGGCGTAGCGAACATCCTGTTTGAGATCGTCGAGCCAGCGGATGGAGCGCTCACCGTGATGCAGCAGCAGTTTGTTGACGAGGCCGGACAGCCGCTGCCAGTGTTCGGTCTCCTTTTCGGGCGCGCGCATTCCAGGTCTGGTCATCGCGTAGTACTTCGCGTCGCGGTTGCTCTCGGTTTTCTGCCTGGTACCCTTGATCCAGCCCTTCTGCTCGATTTCGCGATGCGATCGCAGGCGTCACGGATCATCTCACACCGTTGGGCTCAGGTGCGCGACTCCGGCCCAGAGGCGCCGAAGTAGAGAAGATGTCTGGCAAACACGGGAGCCTCGCGTGACGGGCGCCGTCGGCGCGACACCGATGCTCGTGTACAACCGTGAGTAAAGTCGCGCGTACGCGAAGAATGTTGCAAAGCCCTCGGCGCGCCCGTCCGCGGGAGACGAGATTCGATCGCCGGAGAGCCGCCGCCTTCCACTGTGACTCACGATCGCGTGCATTCTTCCGTCGCGCGTGTAGGTGTCCGGGCTTCGAACAAGGATGGTCATGTCAACGCCTTCGGCGGCCGAAAGTTAACACGATGAACGCACCAGCAGCTTGTGGTTAGTGCGGGGAATTGGCTGGGTGACAGGGATTCGAACCCGCAAGGCCGCCCGCTGCCGCAAACGGCTTCCGGGACGGGCCGGGCGCGATTGGTCCCCGAAGCTCGCTAGCGTTCATCGGAAGTTTCGTTCGCAAAATCCACGAACGTGCTCCACAAGACGGCTCATGCAGCTATCTGCTCGAGACGATACTCGTGATGAAGTCCGCCGAGACCGACTCCGCTACGACGCAATCGCGCGAGCGATCCCTCCGAGCAAATGCTGTCGTGGTGGTGCACGACAAATCGATCTGGCTCCGGTGGCAAGCTCGGTGGCAAGCTTTTGACGGTGGCAAGCCGGGTGGCAAGCCAAAAACGATGGATTCTGACGGTCCGTGAGGGCACCTGACGGAACGAGAGACCACAACATTTTGTGGCGGTCCCTCGACGTGTCATTTTCCTAGTGGATGTTGGCGGGGTCGACGGGACTCGAACCCGCGGCCTCCGGCGTGACAGGCCGGCGTTCTAACCAACTGAACTACGACCCCTAATCTGACGTTTGCGATTGTTGATTGGTGATTGTTGAGTGTTGATTCAAAGCCGAATCAGCAATCAATCTGCAATCAGCAATCTGCAATCAGCAATCTCACGAATGCTGATTGGGCGGTACAGGATTCGAACCTGTGACAGCCGGCGTGTAAAGCCGGTGCTCTACCACTGAGCTAACCGCCCGCCTCCGGACGAGCGTTCCGGCTGCCCGCCAAAACACGTCATTATACGTTGCGCTTCGCCCGAGTGGCAATCGAGGCTCACGACGCGAACGTCGCCTTCAGCACGAGCAGCAGCGCCGCGATCAGGAATCCGATGATCGCGCGATGCTCGCGGTTGGCGATCGCCTGGGCTGCGCTGAATCGGCGCGGCGGCCGGCGGGCGCTGGCCGCGCGCTTTGCGAGCTGTCCCGCGCGGTAGAGATCGTACTGATCGCCGAACGTGCGCCGGAGGAACGCCTCCTCGCTCTTGATCGCCGCGGTCAGCGTGACGGCGAGATAGACGGCGATGAGGGCGGCCACCGGCACGCTCGCCGCGGCGATCGCCAGGCCGACGCCCATGACGGACGACCCGACGTACAGCGGATGCGGCACCCACCGGTACGGTCCCGACGTGGTCACCTCGCGCGCCTTGTTCAAGTGTCCCGCCGCCCAGACCCGAATCGCTTCGCCGGCAGCCGCGACGCCGAGACCGATGACGAGCGATCGCCTGGTCGGGTGCGCGAGCGCCAGCACGATCGCGCCGGAGAGAAAGCCGAGCGTCACACGCAGACGCGCCAGCGTGTGGACGAGGATGTCGCGCCGGCTGCCGCGTCGATCGTTCCAGGACACCTTAGACACGGCTTTCGCCGGCGGCGAGCCGGCGCTCGACGGCGCCGAGCACCTCGCCGGCCTCGATGTCGAGCAGGCACATGCGATCGCGCACGCAGCGGCGCAGATGATGGCACTCGCACGACGCGTCGCGCGACACGGTGACGTCGTGCGGCGACAGCGGTCCGTTGCGGGCCGGACGCGTGGGTCCGTAGATGCCGACGATCGGCGTGCCGATCGCCGAGGCGATGTGCGTCGGTCCCGTGTCCCCGGAGACCATCAGCGCCGCACCGCGGCTCATCGCCACGATGTCGGCGATGCTCGTCGGCGGCGAGAGCAGCGCGGCGCCGGCCGCGCCGGCGACAACCTCGCGGGCCAGCGGCTCTTCACCCGGTCCCCACAGCACCACCGACATCAGATCGTGGCGATCGCGCAGCGCGCTCGCCACTTCGGAAAGTCGCGCCGGCGGCCAGCGCTTGTTCGGCCACGCGGCGCCGGGATTCAGCAGCGCGTAGCGGCCGCCGGTTCGCTCGCGCACCTGCCGCGCCGGCGCCGACGCGACGTCCTCGATCGGAAACTCCGCCCGGACGGCATCGAGGCCGAGCACGGTCAGCAGGCCGAGATTGATGTCGACGACGTGGCGCGTTTCGCGCGGATCGTAGAGGCCGCCGCGCCCGGGATCGTAGACGTCGGTGTAGAAGAGACGCGCGAGCCGCTCGCGCGCATAGCTGGCGGTGAAGCCGGCCACGCGCGGCGCGCCCGAGGCCCGCGCGAGCAGTGCCGATTTGATCAACCCCTGCAGATCGATCGCGACGTCGTAGCGCGCCGCGCGCAGCTCCCGGATCGCCGACAACAGCGACGACCCGCCGTTGGCGCCGCCTCGATCGTTGATGACGAGACGCCGATCGATCACCGGCACGAGATCCAGGATCTCGCGATGCTTCGCGCTGACCAGCCAGTCGATGCGCGCTTCTGGAAACGCGCGGCGCAAGGCCGCCGCCACAGGAATGGCGTGAACGACGTCGCCCAGGGCGCCAAGCCGGACGATGAGGACGCGCGTCATGTCCTCACTCGCGTGGGGCCCCGCCCCCACGCGCAGAGACACGTGCGATCAGCCCGCGCGTGGCGTGGCGCTTCGGATCGCCGACGATGGCCGTGCGCCCGCCGTACGACGCGACCACGGCACGCTCGGGCACGGTCTCCTCGGTGTAGTCGGTCCCCTTGCAGTGCACGTCGGGCTTCAGGAGCATCAGCAGCCGTTCAACCGTCGCATCGCCGAAGATGACGACGTAGTCGACGCCGCGAAGGCCGGCCACGAGCTCCGCGCGGTCGGCCGCTGCCAGGATCGGACGGCCGGGACCTTTGAGCGCGGCGACCGATCGATCGTCGTTGACCGCCACAATCAGCCGGTCGGCTTCGGCGGCCGCGCCTTGCAGGTAGCGCACGTGTCCGACGTGCAGGAGATCGAAGCAGCCGTTGGCGAAGGCGATCGTCCGGCCCGACGCCCGGTCTCGTGCGACGGACTCAATCAGTTGCGGTTCCGTGACTATCATTCTTTACTTGCGCCGGGGCCTTTATTTGCGCCGGGGCCCCACCGCCGGCGTCCCTGCGCGGGGCCTTCCTTGGACCAGTTCTCGACGGTCGTGTCGTGATCGCTGATGACGGCGTCGGACAACTCGCGTGCGGAAACCGTCGCGGTGCCGCGCTTCATGACGACGAGCCCGCCGGCGTAATTCGCGAGGCGCGCCGCCTCGTAGAACGACGCGCCGGCCGCGAGCGCCAGTCCGAACGTCGCGATGACGGTGTCGCCCGCGCCGGTGACGTCCGTCACCTCGTCCGATCCGAAAATCGGAATGTGGCTCGTCGGCTGCTTCGGCTGGAACAGCGCCATCCCGCGGCTGCCGCGCGTGACGAGGACCGCCTGCATACCGGTGCGCCGCAGCAGCGTCCGCCCGGCGCGCTCGAGCGCCGCTGCATCATCTTTAATAGATGCCCCGAGCACCTGCTCGACCTCCGACTCGTTGGGCGTGCAGGTCGTCAACCCGCGGAAGTCGAGCAGCCGGTACCGCGAATCGAGCAGCACCGGAATGGCGCGGCGGCGGGCGCGCTTCGACACGAGGCGGCGAACGGTGTCGGCCAGCGCAGGCGTCACCAGCCCGGACCCGTAATCCGACAGCAGCACGGCGTCGCACGCATCGAGTGCTGGTCCGATTTTCGCCGCCAGCACGCGGCTGACGCGCTCGTCGAGCGGCCAGCCCGACTCCCGATCGATCCGCACGACCTGCTGCCGCGCCGCATGGACGCCGCCGGCGAGAATACGCGTCTTGACCGGCGTCCGGTACTCGCGCGCGCGGATGATCGGCGATCGATCGACGCCGCGGTCGAAGCTCGCGAGCAGCCGCCGGCCTTCGGGATCGCCGCCGACCAGTCCGACGAGCCGTGCGCGGCCGCCGAGCGCCGCGACGTTGTTCGCGGCGTTGCCGGCGCCGCCGGCGACGATCTCGGTGGCGTCGTACCTCAGAATCAGGACCGGCGCCTCTCTCGACACGCGCGCGATCTCGCCGTAGATGAACTCGTCGGCGATGAGATCGCCGATGACGAGGACGCGCCGGCTCGAGAAACCGTCGACGAGGGCGAGCAGCCGCTCTTTGCGCTCGGCTTCGCCTGGCAGGGGATGAACCGATCGCGCGATCAACATGTCATGCGTCAGATTTCAGATTCGCAGAGGGCGGCCTGACGAGAATCCAGCTGACCGCCGCCGCGAGATTGTCGACGACGGCGTCCGCGTTCAGATCGTCTGGCGGCCGCGATGTCCCGCTCCCGCCGTACATCCGCTGCACCAGAATTCCGCGCGCACCGGCCGCGCGCGCCAGCTCGATGTCGCTCCGCTTGTCGCCGACGACGAACGAGCGCGCCGGATCCAGGCCGAGGTCGCGCGCGGCCCGATCGATCAGCCCGCGCGCCGGCTTCCGGCAGTCGCACGACCGCGCGTAGCCGGCGACGCGGCCGTCCGGATGGTGCGGGCAATAGTAATACGCATCGATGCGCGCGCCGCCCGCCGCGAGCCGGGCGCTCAACACGCGGTGCGACTCCTCGACGAACGCCTCGGTCACGAAGCCGCGCGCCACACCGGATTGATTGGTGACGACGACGACGGGGAGCTCCGAGCGATTGAGCGCGCGGATCGCGTCGATGGTCCACGGAAAGAGCGCGATGCGATCGATCCGATCGAGGTACGGCACTTCTTCGATCACCACGCCGTCGCGATCGAGGAATACGGCGGGCCGAAGGCTCACAGGTTCCTTCGCGCGGACGCGGCGACGGCGGCGGCGGTGATGCCCCGCATGCACCGATGATCGATGGGACACTCGCGCAGCATGCACGGCCGGCACCACACCGGATGCGTCAGCACGCGGTGCGCGTCGCCGAGCGGCCGCGTCGCGCGCTCGTCGGTCGGCCCGAACACCGCCGTCACCGCGACGCCGGCGGCCGCGGCCAGATGCATCGCGCCCGAATCGTTCGTCACGAGCGCACGGCAATTCACGAGCACGCCCGCCAGCGTCGGAAGATCGGTCTGGCCGACGAGATCGAGCATGGGCATCGTGCGGCTGACCTCTGCCGCAGCCGGCGCGTCCGCGGCGGCGCCGATCATCACGCATTGGACGCCATCGCCCGCGAGCGTGCGCGCGAGCTCCGCGAACGACTCGGACGGCCATCGCTTCGCGCCGCCGTACGCGGCACCGGGCGCCAGCGCGACGAGCGGCGCGCCGGCTCTCCATCCCGCGCCGGCGAGCAGCCGCGCGCCGATCTCGCGGAGGCTCCGAGGCACTTCGAGCCGCGGCTCCATCGGTCCGTTCGGGATGCCGAGCGCGTGCACGAGATGCTGATAGTACTCGGCCTGATGCACGCCTCGCGTCGGCTCGATCGCCCGCGTCAGCAGCGGCGCGCGCCACTGGGTCCGGTAGCCCCAGCGCTCTCTGATGCCGGCGCGCGCGACGAGCAGCGCCGACCGGAACGAGTTCGGCAGCAGCAGCGCCGCGTCGAAGCCGCCGTCCAGGCGCTCCACGTCGATGACGCCGTTCACCTCCGCCACGATCTGAAAAAGCGGAGCGATCGGCCGCCGCGCGGCGATCGCGATCTCGGCGCGCGGCCATTCACGGCGCACATCGGCCACCGCCGGCAGCGCCATGACGGCATCGCCGAGCCAGTTCGGCGCCAGGATGACCAGACGATTCATGCTGTGGTACCTTGTGCTCTCTTCGTGCGCGACAACTACCGTCTGCTGTCGGTCGTGATGCCCGTGTATAACGAGCGTACCACGATCGAGGAAATCGTCAGGCGCGTGCTCGCCGTTCCGCTGCGCATCGAGCTCATCGTCGTGGACGACGGATCCACCGACGGCACGAGCGAGATGCTCGATGCGCTGCACCGCGAAATGACGTTCACGCTGCTGCGGCAGTCGAACGCGGGCAAGGGCGCCGCGCTCCGCCGCGGCTTCGCCGCCGTCACGGGCGACCTGGTCGTGATTCAGGACGCGGATCTCGAGTACTCGCCCGAAGAATATCCGGCGCTCATCGAGCTGATCTGCGACGGCAAGGCCGACGTCGTGTACGGATCGCGCTTTCTCGGCCGGCACCGCGTCTTCCTGTTCACGCACTACCTCGGCAACAAAGTCGTGACGCTGGCCACGAACATTCTGTACAACACGATGCTCACGGACATGGAGACCTGCTACAAGGCGATGCGGGTCGAGGTGCTCCGATCGATGACGCTCGACTCGAACGGCTTCGGCATCGAGCCGGAGCTGACCGCGAAGATCTTCAAGCGGGGCTACCGCGTGTACGAAGTGCCCATCACCTATGCCGGGCGGACGTACGATCAGGGCAAGAAGATCACGTGGACGGCCGGGCTCGTCGCGCTGTGGGTGCTGATCAAGTACCGCTTCACGGAGTAACTGTCAGGTCAGATGGGTCGCGTGGTCAGGTGGGTCGTGTAGGTCAGGTGGGTCGCGTGGGTCAGGTGGGTTAAATGTGTCATGCCTACCAAACCTACCAGACCCACCCGACCTACCAGACTCACCCGACCCCCCAGACCCATAAGACCCACCAGACCTACAGATCCATCGCTATCGTTCCTCCGCTTCCTCCACGGATTCGACATCGCCGTTGACGTCATGATCGGCCGACGGGAACATGCCGGGCGCGGCGGCCGCCGCAGGCTCCGTGTCGCGCCACCGGCGGTGCATCCACAGCCACAGATCGGGATAGCGGCGCACGTACATTTCGAGCACGTCGGTGCAGCGTTGCGTGAACTCGCGAATCGATTGTTCGTCGGTCTGCCCTTCGCCAGGCGGCTCGACCGGATGCTCGTAGATCATCCGGTAGCGGCCGCGTCCGAGCGGCAGCGCGAACACCGGCATGACCACGGCGCCGGTGCGCAGCGCGAGCGCGGCGACGGCGGACGTGGTCGCCGCCGGCTGCTCGAAGAAGTCGACGTAGATGGCGTCGCGGCTCACGATGTGCTGATCGATCAAGACGGCGACGCCGTGGTTCGCTTCGAGCGTGCGCAGCACGCGCCGGATGGTGCCTTTGCGATAGAGGACCGTATTGCCGGTGCACTCGCGGATGCGCTCGAGCAGCGTGTTGAGATACGGGTTGTCGAGCGCGCGCCCGAGCACCGCGACCGGTTCGACGCGCAGCGCGTGCACGAGCGCCTGCAGCTCCCAGAATCCGAAATGGCCGGTGACGAACAGCACACCGCGGCCGTGCGCGTACGCGGCGCGCGCGCGATCGTCGCCGTCGAACTCGACGCGCGCGAGCATCTCGTCGCGCGACAGCGTGCTGAACTTCAACAGCTCCATGAGCAGCCGGCCGAAGTGCGCGAAGGCCGCGCGGGCAATCGCGCGCCGCTCCTCGCCCGAGCGGTGCGGAAACGCCGTCGCGAGATTCTGCTGGGCGATGCGCCGGTGCGCGCGGTCGGACGCGTAAAAGGCCAGGCCGATCGCCGTCCCGCACGCGCGCACCAGCGAGTCGGGCACGACGCGCACGACCGCGACGATCAGCCGCACGATCAGATATTCGAGCCTATATCGCACGCAGTTTCTCGACGAGCCACCGCCGGAACGTGTCGGCCGGCTCGACCCCCACGATCAGCGGAACCGAGGCAATCGGCAGATCGCCGAGCTCGCACGCCGCCAGCCGCACCGCATCCTTCTCCGTCGTGAGCACGATGGCGGATGCGGCGCTCTTCGCGGCGGCGGCGATGCGCTTCACGTCGCTCGCGCGGAATCGATGATGGTCGCGAAACGTCAGCGTGCCCGACACGTCCCAGCCGGCGCCCACCACGTCGTTGACGAACCGATCGGGGCGAGCGATGCCCGTGACGACGAAGACGCGCGACTGCGGCGGCACGACGACCGACTCGCGCGCGCCGGTAATCATGTGCGGCGCGCCGATCGTGCGCGTGACGCGGAAGGACCTGGAGAGTCCCATCATCCGGCCGATGCGCTCGGCCGCGACGTCGTAGCCGGCCGTCACCAGCGCGGCATCGGCGGTCGCCGCGGTCGTGACCCGCTCGCGCAGCCGGCCTGCCGGCAGCGGGCGATCGGTCAGATCTTCTTCGGCGACGAGCAGCAGATCCACGTCGCGCTCCAGCTCGACGTGCTGAAACCCATCGTCGAGGATGTGTACGGTCGCGCCGAGCACCCGCTCGGCCAGACAGCCGGACAGGTAGCGATTGGAACCGACGAGCACCGCGACGCCGGGCAGGGCGTGGGCGAGCATGAGCGGCTCGTCGCCCGCGGTATCCAGCGTCGCGCGCACGGACGAGCCGTCCGAGACGACGGTGACGCCATCGGGCGCGAGGCGCCGCGCGTATCCGCGCGTGAGGACCGCGGGGCGCTCCCCCTCGTCGCGCAGCAGCCGCGCGATGTACTCGACAATCGGCGTCTTGCCGCTGCCGCCGACACGAAGATTGCCGACGCTGACGACCGGCCGGAGCAGGCGATGCCGCCGCGACGGGTCGCGTGCGTACCAGCGCCGCCGCCAGGCCGCCGCCGCGCCGTAGACCGCGCTCAATGCATCAATCAATGAATCAGTCGGAAGGGGCGCACGACCGAGCCCGAGCCCGACGCCGGCAGGATCTCGCCGATGACGGCGAGCGTCTTGTCTTTCGCGCCGCGATTGGCTTCGACGAGGGCACGCGCCGCGGCGCCGAGCCGCGCGCGGCGAACCGGATCGGTGACCAGCTCGATCAGCACCCCGTCGAGCTCGCGATCGGACTCCACCTGGATTGCCGCGCCGTTGGTCACGAACGCGTCGGCGATTTCCTTGAAGTTCTGCATGTGCGGTCCGAACACGATCGGCTTGCCGAAGACGGCCGGCTCGAGAATGTTGTGGCCGCCGTGGTCGGCGAGGCTGCCGCCGACGAACACGGCGGTCGCCACCTGATACAGCTGCGCGAGCTCGCCGATGGTGTCGAGCACGATGACGTCGGCCCGCGGCTCGGCGTCGATCGGGAGATCGGTACGGCGCACGACCACGAACCCCGCGTCGCGCGCGAGACGCTCGACTTCGCCGAAGCGTTCCGGCTGGCGCGGCGCCAGCACGCACAGCGCGCTCGGCAGCGTCGCTTTGACGCGGACGAAGGCGCGCAGCACCGCCGCCTCCTCGCCTTTGAGCGTGCTGCCCGCGACGACGACCGTGCGGTTGGCCGAGAGGCGGAAGAAACGCAGCACGCGGTCGCGCGGCCTCGCGTGCGATGGAAACGACGGCGACGGCAGGGACTGCGGCGCCTGCAGCGAATCGAACTTCAGGCTGCCGGTGACGGTGATGCGCGCCGGATCGGCGCCGAGGGCGATGAGCCGGCGCGCCGACTCCTCGCTCTGCATGCAGAAGCGATCGACGTCGGCGAGGACCCGGCGGAAGAACGGCCGCACCATCCGGTAGCGCGGATAGGAGCGCTGGGAAATGCGTCCGTTGATGAGCGCGGTCTTCACGCCGCGCCGGCGGCACAGCCGCAGCAGGTTCGGCCAGATCTCGGTCTCCATCATCAGGAACAGCCGCGGCTTCACCAGGCTCAGCGTGCGGCGCGCCGTCACGTCCCAGTCGAACGGAAAATAGAACACGCCGTCCATATTGGTGATCTGCCGGCGCGCGACCTGCTGCCCCGCAATCGTCGTGGTCGAGAGAAACAACCGGAGGCGCGGATACCGCGCCTTGAGATCGGCCGCAATCGCGCGCGCGGTCAGCACCTCGCCGACCGAGACCGCGTGAATCCAGATCGATTCGTCGCCGTCGATGTTGAACGAGATCGGGAGGAATCCGAGCCGCTGGCGCAGGCTGCCGATGTACTTCTTGTAGCGGATCGCCTGATAGACGAAGTACGGCGAGATGACCACCAGGACGGCGAGCGTCAGCGCGCTGTAGGCGAAATACATGGACCGGTGGCTATTGTAGAATGAAACGTTTGCCGAGGCGCGCCGCGCCGTCGTGACAAAGCCGCGCGGTGAGAGGAGCTGACGTCGATGGCGGTGAGGGTTGGCATCAACGGGTTTGGCCGCATCGGCCGCAACATCATGCGGGCGGCGCTCGGCGACAAGAACATCGATTGGGTCGCCGTCAACGATCTCACGAACGCCCACACGCTCGCGCATCTCCTGAAGTACGACTCGGTGCTCGGCAATCTGAAGGCGACGGTCGAGGCCAGGGAAGACAGCATCGCGGTCGAAGGCGACGAGTTCAAAGTGCTGTCGGTGAAGGATCCGGCGCAGCTTCCGTGGAAGGACCTGGGCGTCGAGGTGGTGTTCGAGTCGACCGGTCTGTTCACCAACCGCGACGCGGCCGCGAAGCATCTCGCCGCCGGCGCGAAGAAAGTCGTCATCACCGCGCCGGCCAAGGGACCGGACATCACGATCGTCCTCGGCGTCAACGACGACAAGTACGATCCGGCGAAACACCAGATCATCTCCAACGCGTCGTGCACCACTAACTGCCTCGCGCCGCTGGCGAAGGTCATCCATCAGACCTTCGGGATCAGGAAAGGGTGGATGACGACCATCCATTCCTACACCAACGATCAGAATCTCCTCGATCTGCCGCACAAGGATCTCCGCCGCGCGCGCGCGGCGGCGCTGTCGATGATTCCGACGACGACCGGCGCGGCGGTCGCCGTCGGCGAAGTGCTGCCCGAGCTGAAAGGCCGGCTGGATGGCTTCGCGATGCGCGTCCCGACGCCGAACGTGTCGGTCGTGGATCTGAACGCGCTCGTCGACAAGAAGACAACGGCGGAAGAAGTGAATGCCGCGCTGAAGGCGGCGGCGGGCGGCGCGCTGAAGAAGTACCTCGGCTTCTCGACCGAGGAGCTCGTGTCGATCGATTTCAAGGGCAA
>Ga0070695_100001197_pt1 | contig 14284 bp, 29 predicted proteins | sample KBSK1252metaG_FD_65471 | JGI IMG/M metagenome (GOLD analysis project Ga0070695, IMG submission 65471) | Corn, switchgrass and miscanthus rhizosphere microbial communities from Kellogg Biological Station, Michigan, USA - KBS K1-25-2 metaG | ecosystem: Host-associated > Plants > Roots >...
ACCCTGGAGGTGAACCTGCACACGCCCATCGCCATGGACAAGGGCCTGCGCTTCGCCATCCGCGAGGGCGGCCGCACCGTGGGCGCGGGCACGGTCACCGAGATCCTGGAGTAACACGGGTTTGCCGCCGCCCGGCTGCCCGCGCGGGAAGCGCGCGGGGACGCGGGAGGCGGGAACTTCTCACTTGTAGCGGACGGGGCAGTTGAATGGTGAACGAGAAGATCCGCATCCGGCTGAAGGCGTACGATCACCGGATCCTCGACCAGTCCACGACGGAGATCGTGGACACCGCCAAGCGCACCGGCGCCCGGGTGGCGGGGCCCATCCCCCTCCCTACCGTGCGCAACCGGTGGACGGTGCTGCGCTCGCCCCACGTGGACAAGAAGTCCCGCGAGCAGTTCGAGATCCGAACCCACAAGCGCCTGCTGGACATCCTCCAGCCGACGCCGGAGACGGTGGACGCTCTCATGAAGCTGGATCTCCCGGCGGGCGTGGACGTGGAGATCAAGGCCTTCGGCCCCAGCCAGGGCTGATCCCGAGAGGATGACGATGATCGAAGGCATGATCGGAAGGAAGGTGGGCATGACCCAGCTCTTCGCCGAGGACGGCACCATGACCCCGGTCACGGTGCTGGAGGCCGGCCCCTGCGTGGTCGTGCAGCGCCGCACCGCCGACAAGGACGGCTACGAGGCGGCGCAGCTGGGACTGGTGGACGCCGCCGCCGCCAAGCGGGCCAACAAGCCCATGCGCGGGCACCACGAGCGCGCCGGCGTCCCCCCCACCCGGCTCCTCCGCGAGTTCCGCCTGGCGGAGGGGGCGACGGTGAAGGCCGGCGATCCCGTCCTGGTGGACATCTTCCAGGGCACGGCCAGGGTGGACATCATCGGCACCTCCAAGGGGAAGGGGTTCCAGGGCGTGATGCGGCGCCACAACTTCCGCGGCGGGGCCAACAGCCACGGCTCCATGTTCCACCGGGCCCCCGGCTCCATCGGGGCGTCCTCGGATCCCTCCCGCGTCTTCCCCGGGATGCGCGGGCCCGGGCACATGGGGGACGTGCGCGTCACGGTGAAGAACCTGCGCGTGGTGCGGGTGGACGTGGAGCGCAACCTGCTCCTGGTGCGCGGCGCGGTGCCCGGTCCCCCCGGGGCCACGGTGTTCATCCGCAAGCCGCACTTCGCAGCCGCGGCCCCGGCGCGGGCCTAGGAGGACGAGGTGGCCAAGATCGACGTCCGTAACTGGGACGGCAAGGTCGTGGGCTCGGTGGAGCTCGACGACGCCGTGGCCTCCTACCCGCTGAAGGAGCACCTCATCTGGGAGGCCGTGCAGGCCTACCGGGCGGCGGCGCGTGCCGGCACCCACGCCACCAAGAATCGCTCGGAAGTCTCCGGCGGGACCAAGAAGCTTTGGAAGCAGAAGCACACCGGCCGGGCCCGCATGGGGGACAACCGCTCCCCCCTCTGGCGGCACGGCGGCACCGTGTTCGGCCCCCAGCCGCGCGATTACTCCTGGAGCTTCCCCCGCACCGCCCGCCGCAACGCGGTGAAGTCGGCGCTGGCCCAGAAGATCCGCGACGGTGAGGTGATGTGCCTGGAAGGGCTCGTCCCCGAGACCCCCAAGACCAAGTCCCTGGCCACGGCCCTGGCCAAGGGGCTGGGGGTGAAGGGGAAAGCGCTCCTCCTCTCCGAGGAGGTGGCGGGGAACCTCGAGCTGGCCGCCCGCAACCACCCCCGCGTCACCGCCAAGCGCGCTCTGGGGGTGGAGGTGGTCGACCTCCTCGAGCACGACGTGGTGATCTTCTCGGAGCCGGCCCTGAAGGCGCTCTGCGAGGTGTTGGCGCGATGACCACCATCCATCGACGCATCCGGCAGCCGTTGCTCACGGAGAAGACCACGCTCCTGCGTGAGTCCTTCGGGGTTTACTGCTTCAAGGCCGACGTGCACGCGAACAAGGTGGAGATCGCCAAGGCCATCGAGGCCCTGTTCCCGGGAGCCAAGGTGGCGGAGGTGCGCACGGCCGTGGTGCGGGGGAAGGTGCGGCGCATGGGCCGCTTCCCCGGCAAGCGCCCGGACTGGAAGAAGGCCTGGGTCCGCCTGACCGCGGACAGCAAGCCCATCGATCTGTTCGAGTCGGCCTAGAAGGCGAGGAAGGACGATGCCAGTCAAGAAGAGCAACCCCACCAGCGCCGGCCGCCGCTTCGCGACCTTCGTGCAGCGGGAGAGCTCGGAGAACGCGCCCCACAAGCCCCTCCTGGCCCCGCGGCCGAAGAGCGGCGGGCGCGACAACCGGGGTCTCCTCTCCGTGCGGCACCGGGGGGGCGGGCACAAGCGCCGCTACCGGATCATCGACTTCCGGCGCGACAAGATCGGCGTGACGGGGAAGGTGGAGACCATCGAGTACGACCCCAACCGCTCCGCCAACATCGCCCTGGTCTGCTATGCCGACGGGGAGCGCCGCTACATCCTCGCCCCCGAGGGGCTGAAGGTGGGGGCCAAGGTGGTCTCCTCGCCGGAGGCGGACATCGTGGTGGGGAACTGCCTCCCCCTGCGCGTCATCCCCCTGGGCACCACCATCCACAACGTGGAGCTCAAGCGCTTCCGGGGAGGGCAGATCTGCCGCTCCGCGGGGGCGGGGGCCCAGCTCATGGCCCGGGAGGGGGACTACGCCCTGGTGCGCCTCCCCTCCGGGGAGACCCGGCGCGTCCACGTGGAGTGCTACGCCTCCATCGGCCAGGTGGGGAACGTGGAGCACGAGAACGCCAGCATCGGCAAGGCGGGCAGGAACCGCTGGAAGGGCTGGCGGCCCACGGTGCGTGGCGTGGCCATGAACCCGGTGGACCATCCCCACGGCGGCGGCGAGGGCAAGACCTCGGGCGGCCGTCCCTCGGTCAGCCCCTGGGGCCTGCACACCAAGGGCAAGAAGACCCGGAACAATCCGCGCACGGACGTGATGATCGTCCGCCGGCGCAAGTAGCGGAGACCGCCATGGCGCGTTCCGTCAGCAAGGGCCCGTTCGTGGACGAGCCCCTGCGCAAGAAGATCGACGACCTCAACCGGAGGTTCGACAAGAAGGTCGTGAAGACCTGGTCTCGCCGGTCCACCATCACGCCGGACATGGTGGGACACACCCTGGCCGTCCACAACGGCAAGAAGTTCATCCCCGTGTACGTGACGGAGAACATGGTGGGGCACAAGCTGGGCGAGTTCGCCGCCACCCGCACCTTCCGCGGGCACGGCACCAAGGGCGACAAGACCGCCTCGGTGGCCAAGCCATGATCGCCAACGCCAAGCTCAAGTACCTCGGTGTCTCGGCGCAGAAGACGCGCCTGGTCGTGGACCAGGTCCGCGGCAAGAGCGTGGACGAGGCGCGCAGCCTCCTCATGTACTCGCGCAAGCTGGTGGCCAAGGACCTGAGGAAGCTGCTCATGTCCGCGGTGGCCAACGCCCAGCAGAAGGACCAGAAGCTCGACGAGGATCAGCTCGTCGTCTCCCGTGCCTTCGTGGACGAGGGCCCGCCCCAGAAACGCATCCGCAACCGCTCCATGGGACGGGTCTACCGGATCATCAAGCGCACCTGTCACGTGACGATCGAGCTCGACCAGAGAGTAGGGGGCCGCTGATGGGGCAGAAGGTCCATCCGTACGGGTTTCGCATCGGGTTCAACAAGACCTGGCGGTCCCGCTGGTACGCGGAGAAGAAGTACGCCGAGCTGCTGCACGAGGACCTGCGCCTGCGGGCCGACCTCAAGCGCCGGCTGGGGGGGGCGGGCGTCTCCGCCATCGAGATCGAGCGGGCGGCCAACAAGCTCAAGGTGAACATCCTCACCTCGCGGCCCGGCATCATCATCGGCCGCAAGGGGGCGGAGGTGGATCGCCTCAAGGAGGAGATCCGCAAGCGCACCCAGCGGGACGTGTTCATCAACATCCTGGAGATCGACAAGCCGGAGATCGAGGCCCAGCTGGTGGGCGAGGCCATCGCCATGCAGCTGGAGAAGCGCGTGGCCTTCCGGCGGGCCATGCGCAAGGCCATCGAGTCCGCCATGCGCTTCGGGGCCAAGGGGATCCGGGTGCGGGTGGCGGGCCGGCTGGGAGGGGCGGAGATCGCCCGTTCCGAGTGGTACCTGGAGGGGCGCCTCCCCCTGCACACCCTGCGCTCGGACGTGGACTACGGGTTTGCCGAAGCCCGCACCACCTACGGGGTGATCGGCATCAAGGTCTGGATCTCCAAGGGCGAGGCCCGGGAGATCCGCATTCCGGAAGACGCCAGGCGGTAGGAGACGGCCATGCTGATGCCGGGCAAGGTGAAGTTCAGGAAACAGCAGCGGGGCCGCCGCAGCGGCAAGGCCCAGACCGGGAGCAGCGTGAGCTTCGGCGAGTACGGCCTGAAGTCCATGGAGGACGGGTGGATCACGGCCCGGCAGATCGAGGCCAGCCGCGTGGCCATGACCCGCTTCGTGAAGCGCGGGGGAAAGATCTGGGTGCGCATCTTCCCCGACAAGCCGGTGACCAAGAAGCCGGCGGAGACCCGCATGGGGAAGGGGAAGGGCGCCCCCGAGGCCTGGGTGGTGGTGATCAAGCCCGGCCGCGTCCTGTTCGAGATGGAAGGTGTGCCCGAGAGCGTGGCCCGCGAGGCCATGCGCCTCGCCGCTCACAAGCTGCCGGTGAAGACGCGCTTCGTCGCCCGGCAGGTGTCGTAGGAGGCCGGAGATGAAGTCGATCCAGCTCCTGAAGAAGCTCCGGGGCATGAGCGCCCAGGAGCTCGAGCGCGAGGCGGCCGAGCTGAGGAAGAAAGTGTGGGCGCAGGGGATCCAGCAGGCCACCGGGCAGCTCCAGGACCATCACAAGGTGGGGGAGGCCAAGCGGGATCTGGCCCGGGTGCTGACGGTGCAGAGGCAAGTGGCCTCGGAGAAAGGCCGATGAGCGAGAGCACGGACGCGCGAGGCAGCCGCGCCAGCAAGGTGGGCGTGGTCACCTCGGACAAGATGGACAAGTCGGTGACGGTGCGCGTGGAGCGGACCGTCCTCCACCCCCTCTACAAGCGCTACGTCAAGCGCTCGGCCAAGTTCCTGGCCCACGACGAGGAGAACGCCTGCAAGCCCGGCGACGTCGTGGAGATCGTGGAGTCGCGGCCCCTCTCCGCGCGCAAGCGCTGGCGGGTGCGGCGGGTGGTGCAGCGGGCGGAGGTGGCGGCGGTGGCCGCCCCCGGTGAAGAAGGCCTGCCATGATCCAGATGAGGACGATTCTCGAGGTGGCCGACAACTCCGGCGCCAAGCGCATCTCCTGCATCGCCATCCGGGGCGGCTCCCAGGGGAAGTACGCCGAGCTGGGGGACATCATCACCGCCAACGTCAAGGAGGCGGACCCGGACGGGACCGTGAAGAAGGGGCAGGTGGTGAAGGCGGTGGTGGTGCGCACGGCCAACGCCACCCGGCGCAAGGACGGCTCCTACATCCGCTTCGACCAGAATGCCGCCGTGCTCATCAAGGACGACAAGGAGCCCATCGGCACCCGCGTCTTCGGACCCGTGGCCCGGGAGCTGCGCGACAAGAAGTTCATGAAGATCGTCTCCCTGGCCCCCGAGGTGCTCTGATGGCCAAAGCCGGGAAGTTGCACGTCCGGAAGAACGACCAGGTGGTGGTGATCTCCGGCAAGGACCGGGGAAAGCGCGGGCGCGTCCTCGAGGTCTACCCCGGGGTGGGACGGGCGCTGGTGGAGGGCGTCAACATCGTGCAGCGCCACACCAAGCCCAACCCGCAGCGGAACATCAAGGGCGGCATCGCCTCCAAGGAGGCCCCCGTCCACGCCAGCAACCTGATGCTGATCGATCCCGAGGGAGGCCGGCCCACCCGCGTGGGGCACCGTTGGGAGGCGGACGGGACCAAGACCCGCATCGCCCGCCGCAGCGGCGCCGCCCTGGGCACCCGCACCCGGGAGCAGGAGCGCCGCGGCCGCGGTCCGGCCCCCGCGGAAGCTCCCGCTCCCGCCCCCGCCCCCGCCAAGGCACCGAGGAAGGTCGCCAAGAAGGCGGCCGCGCCCAAGAAGGCCGCGCCCAAGAAGGCCGTCCGGAGGAGCGCCGAGAAATGAACAGGCTGTCCGAGAAGTTCAAGGACGAGGTGGCCCCCGCGCTCATGCAGCAGTTCGGGTATTCCACGCCCATGGCGGTCCCCCGCCTGAGCAAGGTCGTCATCAACATGGGGGTGGGCGACGCCATCGGCGACGCCAAGCTCCTGGACCAGGCGGCGGACGAGCTCAGCACCATCGCGGGCCAGAAGCCGTCCATCACCCGGGCGCGCAAGTCCATCGCCAACTTCAAGCTCCGCGCCGGCATGGCCATCGGGTGCCGCGTCACCCTGCGGGGCCGCCGCATGTACGAGTTCCTGGACCGCCTGATGAACCTGGCGCTCCCTCGGGTGCGGGACTTCCGGGGAGTGTCCGCCCGCGCCTTCGACGGGCGCGGCAACTACACCCTGGGGATCCGCGACCAGCTCATCTTCCCCGAGGTCAACTATGCCAAGGTGCAGAAGGTGAAGGGAATGAACGTGTGCATCGTGACCACGGCGCGGACCGACGAGGAGGCCAGGGCCCTCCTCTCCGGCCTGGGCATGCCCTTCCGCAAGCAGCAGTAGCAGGGAGACGAGGAAAAGATGGCAACCAAGGCGTGGATGGCGAAGGCAATGAGCCCCCGCAAGTTCGTGGTGCGGCAGCACACACGGTGCCGGCGCTGCGGACGGGCGCGCGGCTACCTGCGCAAGTTCCAGATCTGCCGGATCTGCTTCCGGAACCTGGCCCTGGAGGGAGCGCTCCCCGGGGTGACCAAGTCGAGCTGGTGAGGAGTCGAGCACGATGAGCATGACGGATCCGATCGCCGACCTGCTGACCCGTCTCCGCAACGGTCTCATGGCCCGTCACAAGACGGTGGACGTGCCCGCCTCCAAGGTGAAGGCGGAGATCGCGCGCATCCTGGCGGAGGAGGGCTACCTCACCGGCTACGAGCTGGTGGAGGACGGCCGCCAGGGCCTGCTGCGGCTACAGCTCAAATACGCGAGCACGGGCGAGAAGGCGATCACCGGCCTGGAGCGGGTGAGCCGCCCCGGGCGCCGCGTCTACTGCGGCAAGGGCGAGATCCCCCGCGTGCTGGGGGGCCTCGGCATCACGATCCTGTCCACCCCCAAGGGGCTTCTCACCGGCACGGCCAGCCAGAGGGCGGGCGTGGGCGGCGAAGTCCTCTGTAACGTGTGGTAGCGGAAGGAAAGCGGAGAGCGCCATGTCTCGAATCGGCAAGCTTCCCATCCCGCTTCAGAGCGGCGTCCAGGTGAAGGTGGACGCGGGGGTGGTCACCGTGGCCGGACCGAAGGGCACGCTGACCCAGCCCCTGGCCGACGGCATCACCGCCGAGCTGCAGGACGGCCGCCTGGTCCTGAAGCGCAAGGACGACAGCAAGAAGCAGAAGGCGCTGCACGGCCTGATGCGGGCCCTGCTGGCCAACGCCGTCACCGGCGTGGCCAAGGGCTTCAGCAAGGACCTGGAGATCCAGGGCGTGGGCTACCGCGCCCAGCTCGCAGGCCAGAGCGTGACCTTCAACCTGGGGTACACCCACCAGGTGGACTTCGCGGTTCCCAAGGGGATCCAGATCACGGTGGACAAGCAGACCAAGATCACCGTGGCCGGGATCGACCGCCAGCAGGTGGGGCAGGTGGCGGCGGAGATCCGCTCCCTGCGTCCCCCCGACGTCTACAAGGGCAAGGGGGTCCGCTACGCGGGCGAGGTGGTGCGCAAGAAGGCCGGGAAGGCAGGGGCCAAGTAATGGAGAGCAAGGTCAACCGCGACGAGATCCGGCGCCGCGTCCGTCATCGCATCCGGCGCCGCCTGCAGGGCACGGCGGAGAAGCCGCGCCTGGCCATCTTCAGGAGCGACAAGCACATCTACGCCCAGGCGGTGGACGACGCCGCCGGGCGCACCGTGGCCCACGCCAGCAGCCGCGACGCGGTGCTGCGCGGCAGCCTGAAGGGCGGCGGCAACGTGGCCGCCGCCAAGGTGGTGGGGACGGCCATCGCCGAGAAGCTGAAGGCGGCCGGGCTGCAGTCGGTCGTCTTCGACCGCGGCGGCTACCTGTACCACGGACGGGTGAAGGCCCTGGCCGACGCGGCCCGCGAGGCCGGGTTGAAGTTCTAGGAGGAGGTTTCGGTGTCCGAACGCGAAGGTCAGGGGTCCGGCGAGCTCAAGGACCGGGTGGTGCACATCAACCGCGTCACCAAGGTGGTGAAGGGAGGGAAGAACTTCTCTTTCTCCGCCCTGGTGGTGGTGGGGGACGGCAACGGCCGGGTCGGCTTCGCCTCGGGCAAGGCGCGCGAGGTTCCCTCGGCCATCGCCAAGGGAGTGGAGCACGCCAAGAAGAAGCTCATGAACGTGCCGCTCAAGGGGACCACCATCCCGCACCAGATCGTGGGGCGCTTCGGCGCCGGGCGGGTCCTGCTCAAGCCGGCCGCCCCCGGGACGGGGGTGATCGCCGGAGGGCCGGTGCGGGCGGTGCTGGAGTCGGCCGGGATCCAGGACATCCTCACGAAGTCGCTGGGCACCACCAACCCCTACAACGTGATCCGGGCCACCCTGGACGGCCTGCAGCGCCTGAAGAGCGCGGACCAGGTGGCACGCACGCGCGGGCTGGAGCGGGACCAGCTCGGGGAGGGGACGCGATGAGCGGCAGGGCGAAGCTGCGCTCCTCGGCCACCACCCCCGCCTTCCGGGGGAAGGTCGGAAAGCCCGGAGGCCAGCTGCGCATCCGGCAGATCCGGAGCGGCATCGGATTCGAAGAGAACCAGAAGGCGACGCTCCGAGCCCTGGGCCTGGAGCGGATCGGCCGGGAACGGCTGGTGCCGGACACCCCACAGATGCGGGGCATGCTGTCCACGGTCCCCCACCTGGTGGAGTTCGAAGAGGTTCAAGGATGAAGCTCCACGACCTGAGGCCCGCCAAGGGCGCCCGCAAGAACAACAAGCGTGTGGGCCGGGGCACCGGCTCCGGGAACGGCAAGACGGCCGGGCGCGGTGAGAAGGGTCAGAAGTCCCGCAGCGGCTACAGCAGCAAGCGGGGCTTCGAAGGCGGCCAGATGCCGCTCCACCGCCGCATCCCCAAGCGCGGGTTCCACAACCTGTTCCGCAAGGAATACCGCACGGTGAACGTGGACCGGCTGAACGCCTTCGAGGCGGGGAGCGTGCTCACCCCCGAGGCGCTGGAGCAGTCCGGCGTCCTCCGCAAGGGGGCCGATCCCATCAAGATCCTGGGGAACGGCGAGCTGAAGGTGGCCCTCACCGTGCGCGCGCACCGCTTCACGGCCTCGGCCGCGAAGAAGATCGAGGCCGCGGGCGGCAAGGCGGAGGCCATCGAAGGGGCGCGCGCATGATCCAGACCCTGAAGAACATCTGGAGCATCCCCGATCTCCGGAGGCGGATCCTCTACACCTTTGGTCTGCTCCTCGTCTACCGGATCGGGGGCCACATTCCCACCCCGGGGATCGACAACCGGGCCCTGCTCGACCTCTTCGAGCGCCAGGCCGGCTCCATCCTCGGTTTCGTGGACCTCTTCTCGGGCGGAAACTTCAAGCGCTTCACCATCTTCGCCCTGGGGATCATGCCCTACATCACGGCCTCCATCGTGCTGCAGCTGCTCACGGTGATGTGGCCGTACCTGGAGAAGCTGAGCAAGGAAGGGGAGGCGGGGCGCAAGAAGATCACGCAGTACACGCGCTACGGCACGGTGCTGCTGTCCATCGTCCAGTCCTTCGGCATCGCGCTCTGGCTGCAGTCCGCCTCGGCGGGGAGCGAGGTCGGTCCCATCGTCCACCACCCCGGGATCTGGTTCCAGCTCATGACCGTCCTCACCCTCACCACCGGCACCGCGTTCATCATGTGGCTGGGCGAGCAGATCTCCGAGCGGGGGATCGGCAACGGGATCTCCCTCATCATCTACGCCGGCATCGTGGTCGGCCTCCCCAACGCCGTGGTGAAGACGGTGCAGGACCTGGAGACCGGGCAGCTCAACGCCCTCTCCGTCCTGGTGCTGCTGGCCCTCATGGTGGCGGTGGTGGCGGGGGTCGTCTTCGTGGAGCGGGCCCAGCGCAAGATCCCCATCCAGTACGCGCGCCGGGTGGTGGGCCGGAGGGTCTACGGAGGAGCCTCCACCTACCTGCCCCTGCGGGTGAACACGGCCGGAGTGATCCCGGTGATCTTCGCCTCCTCCATGCTCGCCATCCCCCAGAGCCTGGGCCAGATCGGGTGGGCCAAGAACCAGGCCTGGCTGCAGGGCCTGCTGCAGCAGATCGGCTACTCGGCCCCCATCTACAACCTGCTCTACATCGCCCTCATCATCTTCTTCTGCTTCTTCTATGTGTCGATCATCTTCAACCCCATGGACCAGGCCGACAACATGAAGAAGTACGGCGGCTTCATCCCGGGGATCCGGCCCGGCAAGCGCACCGCCGAGTACATCGACAAGATCCTGACCCGTCTCACCTTCGGCGGCGCCATCTACCTGGCGGTGATCTCCGTGCTCCCCGTCTTCCTCATGACGGGGATCCACTTCCAGGTGCTGCCCGACCCCGTGGGACCGTGGCTCGATTCCGTGCTCCCCGCCTTCATCACCCAGGGGCTGAACGTGAAGTTCTTCTTCGGGGGGACCTCCCTGCTCATCGTGGTGGGGGTGGCGATGGACACCGTGCAGCAGATCGAGTCGCAGCTGATCATGCGCCACTACGAGGGGTTCATGAAGGGAACCCGCATGCGGGGGCGGCGCGGGTGATGGGGGCCTCTGCTAGAATGCAGGTTTCGCGCCCATGAGGGTCGTCCTCATCGGTCCCCCGGGGGTGGGGAAGGGGACCCAGGCGAGCCAGCTGAAGGCCCTCCTCGGGGTGCCCCACGTCTCCACGGGGGACTTCCTGCGGGAGGCCGTGCAGGCGGGGACGCCGCTGGGCCGGAGGGTGAAGGGATTCGTGGAGTCGGGACAGCTCGTGCCCGACGACGTCATGGGCGAGCTGATCGCGCAAAGGCTGTCGCGGCCGGATGCGCGGGCGGGCTTCGTCCTCGATGGGTTTCCGCGGACGCTGGAGCAAGTCGGGATCCTGGACGCCGTCCTGGCCCGGCTGGGGGTGGTGCTCGATCGGGTATTCGTCTTCACCGCCCCCGAGGCGGAGATCGTCCGGCGCCTGGCGGGGCGGCGGACCTGTCCCCACTGCGGGGCCGTCTTCCACGTGGACAGCCGGCCCCCGCGGTCGGCAGGCGTGTGCGACGCGTGCGGGTCGGCGCTGGTGCAGCGGGCCGACGATGCGGAGGACGTCATCCGGCAGAGGCTCAAGGTCTACGCGGAGCAGACGATGCCCGTGATCGCGGCCTACGGGGAGCGGGGAGTGGTCCAGGAGGTGGACGGCTCGGGCGAGCCCCAGGCCGTCTTCGCGCGTCTCCAGACGGGGTTGGCCGAAGCGTGAACGCGATGGTCCTGAAGTCGGCGGCCGAGATCGAGATCATGGACGAGGCCAATCGTCTGCTCCGGGGGATCCTGCGCGAGGTGGGGGCCCGCATCGCCCCGGGGGTGACCACCCTCGAGCTGGACCGGTTCGTGGAGGAGCGGATCCTCGCCGCCGGGGGCAAGCCCGCCTTCAAGGGCTATCCGCACCCGGGTCTGGGACCGGACTTCCCGGGCACCATCTGCGCCTCCCTGAACGACGAGGTGGTGCACGGGGTCCCCTCCCCGCGCGTCACCCTGCGGGAGGGGGACATCCTCTCGGTGGACGTGGGGGTGCTCTACCGGGGGTACTACGGCGACACCGCCGAGACCTTCGCCGTGGGGAAGGTCAGCGAGGAGGCCAGGCACCTGCTCGAGGTGACCCGGGAGGCACTGGAGCGAGGTGTGCGTCAGGCGGTGGAGGGTAACCGGGTGAGCGATATCGGCCATGCAGTCCAGGCCCACGTCGAGCTGCACGGGTTCTCCGTGGTCCGCGAGTTCGTGGGGCACGGCATCGGCGCCCGGCTGCACGAAGAGCCGCAGATCCCCAACTACGGCCCGCCGGGGAAGGGGATGCGCCTCTCCCCGGGCATGGTCCTGGCCATCGAGCCCATGGTCAACGCGGGAGGCGCCGAGGTGCTTCTGTCGGCGGAGGACGGGTGGACGGCCCGCACCAAGGACGGCAGCCTCTCCGCCCACTTCGAGTACTCGGTGGCCGTGACCGAGGCCGGGCCCCGGGTGCTGGGCCTGCTGCCGGGAGACGCCCGGCCATGGTGAAAGAAGAGGCCATCCAGGTGGAGGCCACGGTGATCGACTCCCTCCCCAACGCGATGTTCAAGGTGGAGCTGGAGAACAAGCACCGCGTCCTCGCCCACATCTCGGGCAAGATGCGCAAGCACTTCATCCGCATCCTGCCCGGGGACCGCGTGCTCGTGGAGCTGTCGCCCTACGACCTCACGCGGGGCCGCATCATCTATCGGTACAAGTGAGAGGGACTTAGGACATGAAGGTGCGGGCATCCATCAAGAAGATGTGCGACAAGTGCAAGATCGTGAAGCGCAAGGGGGTCGTGCGCGTGATCTGCGACAACCCGAAGCACAAGCAGCGCCAGGGCTGAGAAGGAGTCGGACGTGGCACGCATCGCCGGCGTGGACCTCCCCCCCAGCAAACGGGTGGAGATCGGACTGACCTACATCTTCGGGATCGGCCGCGCCCGGGCCCTGGGCCTGCTGGAGAAGGCGCAGGTCCCGTCGCACGTGAAGGTGCGCGACCTCTCCGAGGACGAGATCGTGCGCATCCAGCGCGTGATCAACCAGGAGAGCCGGGTGGAAGGCGACCTGCGCAAGAGCACGTCGCTGGACATCAAGCGCCTGATCGAGATCGGGTCCTATCGCGGCATGCGGCACCGCCGCAACCTGCCCTGCCGGGGCCAGCGCACCCACACCAACGCGCGCACGCGCCGCGGCCCGCGCCGTCCCATCGCGGGCAAGAAGATCGCCAAGGGCGGGAAGAAGGGTTAGGGAGAGATGGCCAAGGCAACCAAGGCGCCCGGCAAGAAGGGCGGCAAGAAGGAAAAGAAGAACATCCCCCACGCGGTGGCGCACATCCAGGCCACCTTCAACAACACGACGATCACCATCGCCGACCCCACCGGGGGCGTCCTGGCCTGGTCCTCGTCGGGCGTGCAGGGGTTCAAGGGCTCGCGCAAGGGCACGCCCTTCGCCGCCCAGACGGCGGCGCAGGCCGCGGGCAACGCCGCCCGCGAGCACGGGGTGCGCTCCCTGGACGTGCGCGTCAACGGCCCGGGGGCCGGGCGCGAGTCCTCCATCCGCGCCCTGCAGGCGGCGGGCATGGAGATTCGGTCCATCAAGGACGTCACCCCCATCCCGCACAACGGCTGCCGTCCGCCCAAGCGGCGCCGGGTCTAGGAGAGCGAACGTGGCACGACACACGGGTCCGGTCTGCAGGCTGTGCCGGCGGGAGGGCATGAAGCTCTTCCTCAAGGGGGACCGCTGCTTCAAGGAGAAGTGCGCCATCGAGCGCCGGGGCTACGCGCCCGGGCAGCACGGGCGGCGGCGCTCCAAGGTGCAGGGGTACGGCATCCAGCTGCGCGAGAAGCAGAAGGTGAAGCGCATCTACGGCGTGCTGGAGCGGCAGTTCCGCAACTACTTCGCCAAGGCCAGCCAGCGCAAGGGGATCACCGGCGCCAACCTCCTGCAGATGCTGGAGCGGCGGATGGACAACGTGGTCTACCGCCTGGGCTTCGCCTCCTCCCGCGCCATGGCCAGGCAGCTCGTGGCCCACGGCCACTTCCTGGTCAACGGCAAGCGCGTGGACATCCCCGCCGCCCTGGTGGGGGTGGGGGCGGTGGTTTCCCTCTCCCAGGGAAGCCGCAACAACGAAGAGATCAAGATGTGCCTGGACACGGCCAAGGGCCGCGGCGTGCCCGCCTGGCTGGAGCTCGACGCCGACGGATTCCAGGGCACGGTGAAGGCCCTTCCCGCGCGGGAGGACGTGACCATGCCCATCCAGGAACAGCTCATCGTCGAGCTCTACTCGAAGTAAGCCGGTAACGGAGGACGTTGGATGTCTTGGAGGAATTTTCAGAAGCCCAAGCGGCTGGAGGCGGAGCGGGACAGCCTCTCTCCCACCTTCGGCCGGTTCTCGGCCCAGCCTTTCGAGCGGGGGTTCGGTACCACCATCGGGAGCGCCCTGCGCCGCATCCTGCTCTCGTCCATCGAGGGGGCGGCCATCACCGCCGTCAAGATCGAGGGCGTGCTGCACGAGTTCTCCTCG
>Ga0070695_100001203_pt1 | contig 14250 bp, 10 predicted proteins | sample KBSK1252metaG_FD_65471 | JGI IMG/M metagenome (GOLD analysis project Ga0070695, IMG submission 65471) | Corn, switchgrass and miscanthus rhizosphere microbial communities from Kellogg Biological Station, Michigan, USA - KBS K1-25-2 metaG | ecosystem: Host-associated > Plants > Roots >...
GCGAGAAAGGCTGCGATATAGCGGTCATTGGCGTCGCGCTCGGCCGCCATGGCCCGGCGTTCGGCCTTCGAGATCGCTTCCCCGAGATCGTCCCAGCCGCCGGCCCCACCCCCGGCAGCGGGGCGCGGCCCGATGCCGCCCGGCGCACCGGGGCCGAGCAACGCACGGTGGACGAGCAGGTCGGAATAGCGCCGGATCGGCGAGGTGAAATGGGCGTAGCGCCGGAGCGCGAGGCCGAAATGGCCGCGGTTGACCGGGCTGTATCGCGCCTGGCTCTGCGCGCGCAGGATCAGCTCGTGCACCATCCGCTTGTGCGGCGAATCCTTCGTCTGCGCGATCACGCGGTTGAAATCGCGGGCGCTGAGGCCGGTCGGCGGCAGCGAGGCGCCAAGATCCTTCAGCACCGGCCGGAGCGCCTCGAGCTTGGAGACATCGGGCGGCTCGTGGACGCGGTACATGCAGGGCTGGCGCTTGGCTTCGAGCGCCTCGGCCGCCGCGACATTGGCGAGGATCATGAACTCCTCGATCAGGCGATGGCTGTCGAGGCGTTGCGGCGTCGCGATGCGGACGACGCGGCCATGCGTGTCGAGCTCGATCTTGCGCTCGGGCAGATCGAGCTCGAGCACGTGCCGGCGCGCGCGCGCCGCCGCGAGCGCGGCATAGGCGCGGTAGAGCGGCGCGATCGCGCGATCGATCAGCGGGCCGGTGACGTCGTCGGGGGCACCGTCTTGCGCCCGCTGTGCCTGCTCGTAGGTGAGGCGCGCCGCCGAGCGCATGAGGCCGCGCTCGAAGCGGTGTTCGAACATCTCGCCCGCGGCGTCGATGCGCATATGCGCGGCCATGCAGGCGCGGTCTTCGTGCGGGCGCAACGAGCAGAGATCGTTCGAGAGCTCCTCGGGCAGCATCGGCACGACGCGGTCGGGGAAATAGACCGAATTCCCGCGCTCGCGCGCCGCGCGGTCGAGCGCGCTGCCGGGGCGCACGTAATGCGCCACGTCGGCGATGGCGACCGTGATGCGCCAGCCGCCTGCGTTCTTGGCATCGTCGTCGGGCGCCGCGAACACGGCGTCGTCGAAATCGCGCGCATCGGCGCCGTCGATCGTGACGAGCGGCAGCGTGCGTAGATCGGCGCGGCGGCTGGGGCCGTCGCCGAGTTCCGCCGGGCGGGCGCGCTCGGCCTCGGCGCGCGCCTCGGCGGGAAATTCGACCGGAATGCCGTGCTGGTGCACGACGATGAGGCTAGCCGCGCGCGGTCCGTAGGCGGGTCCGAGCCGCTCGACGATGCGGGCGCGCGGCGGGCCGAACGGGCGCTCGCGCACGAGCTCCGCGCGTACCAGCTCGCCATGCTCGGCGCCGCCGCGGTCGCCGGCATGGACGATCGGATGGTCGCGCATGCGACGGTCGGCCGGGCGGACCGTGCCGCCGCCGCGGCTTTCTCCCTCGAACACGCCGACCACGAATTCGGGCGTGCGCTCGAGCGGGCGCAGGATGTGGGCGCGCGGTTCGCCGTGCTCGTGCAGAATGAGCCGCGCCAGCACGCGGTCGCCGCGCGACGGCGCGTGACGGCCGGTGACGACGCGGAACTCCATGCCTTCGTCGGCGAGGCCGCGCTCGGCGAGCTTGGCGAAAACGTCGCCGTCGGCGTCGATGCGCGCGATTTCGAGCACGGCCACTTCGGGCAGCCGCCGGCGCGCGCGATAGATCTGGCCGCGCACGCGCTCGATGGCGCCTTCGCCAGCGAGCTGGTTGAGCACATCTTGCACGCGGCGGCGCGCGGCGCTGCCGACTCCGAACGCCCGCTGCACGTCGCGCAGCGTCACCGCATCCTTGCTCTCGCGCACGAAAGCGAGCAGGGCGTCGCGTTCGGGGAGATCGTTCTCGGCGTCCGCCGTGGCGTCATGCGCGCGGGCGGAACGGCGCCGCTTCATGCTCAGCCCTTGGCCCTTTTCTTGGCCGGCGGGGCGGCGGGCGTCTTGCTCGGCGACTTGAGCGTCGTCTTGGCCGCCGGCTTCGGCGCAGGCTTCGTCTCTGGCTTGGCCTTCGCTTTCGGCGGCGTCAGGAATTTCGCCTTGGCTTCGGCGAGGCCTTTGTCCTCTTTGCTTGGCTTGGGCTCGGTCTTTGGTTTCTTCGGCTTGGGCGGCTTGCCGCCGGCCTTCTCGATGCGCGCGTCGATCAGCGAGATCGCCTGGTCGAGCGTCACGTTTTCCGGCGTCGTGCCTTGCGGCAGGTTGGCGTAGGTCTTGCCGAGGCGCACATACGGACCGTAGCGGCCGACCGCGGCGGTGATCTTGTCGCCGAGCGTCGGGTGCTCGCCCACTTCGCGCTCGGGCGGGCGGCTCGCCCCGCGGCGCTGCTTGGGCTCGGCCAGCAGGCTGACCGCGTGGTTGAGGCCGATGGTCAACACATCGGCCGGTGTCGGCAGGTTCCGGTATTCCTTGCCATGCTGGATATAAGGTCCGTAGCGCCCGATGTTCGCCTTGATCGGCTCGCCGTCCGTGGGGTGCTTGCCGACTTCGCGCGGCAGCGCCAGCAGCTTCAGCGCCAGCTCCAGATCGACCGTCGCCGGATCGAAGCCTTTCGGCACCGAGGCGCGCTTGGGCTTTTCGCCCTTCGTGCCCGCGGGCGGCTTGTCGCCGAGCTGCACATAAGGGCCGTAGGGCCCGTCCTTCATGAAGACGGGGAGGCTGGTCGCGGGATCGGTGCCGATCAGGCGCGCCTCGGTCACGACCGGCGGCGTGGCGCCGGTGGGATCGGCGATCGCGAGCTGGCGCGTATAGGTGCACTCCGGATAATTCGAGCAGCCGATGAAGCCGCCGAACTTGCCGACCTTCAAGCCGAGGCGGCCATTGGCGCAGGCCGGGCATTTCCGCGCGTCGCCGCCGTCGTCGCGCGGCGGAAAGAAGTGCGGACCCAGCGCCGCGTCGAGCGCGTCGATGACCTGGGTGATGCGCAGCGTCTTGGCATGCGCGATCGCCTCGTGGAACGCCGTCCAGAAATCGCGCAGCACCTTCTTCCAGTCGATGGTGCCGCCCGAGATCTCGTCGAGCTGGTTCTCGAGATCGGCGGTGAAATCGTATTCGACGTAGCGGCCGAAGAACTCGGTGAGGAAGGAGACGAGCACGCGCCCGCGGTCCTCGGGGATGAAGCGGCGCTTGTCGATGCGGACGTAGCCGCGATCCTGCAGCACGGTGAGGATCTGAGCGTAGGTCGAGGGCCGGCCGATGCCGAGCTCCTCGAGCTTCTTTACCAGGCTCGCTTCCGAGTAGCGCGGCGGCGGCTGGGTGAAGTGCTGAAGGCCGTTGATGCCGTCGCGAACAATCTTCTCCGCGGCTTTCTCCGGCGTGGCCTTCGGCACGTCAGATGCTGCGGCCGGGGGAGGTGCCGCCAGAGCGGCGGTGCGCTGATCGGTGCGCTTCACCGCCTCGCCTTTTTCCATCGGCGGGAGGATGCGGTTCTCCTCTTCCTCGTCCTCGGGCGTGTCGTCGCGGTCCTCGTGGTAGAGCTTCAAGAAGCCGTCGAACTTGATCACCGAGCCGTTGGCACGGAGCTTGACAAGCCGGTTCTGGCTGGCCACGTCGACGGCGACCTGATCGAGCACCGCGCTCGCCATTTCGCAGGCGACGGTGCGCTTCCAGACGAGGTCGTAGAGCTTCCGCTGGTCGTCGTCCAAAAACCGGGCGACCTGCTCCGGGGTGCGGAACAGGTCGGACGGCCGGATCGCCTCATGCGCTTCCTGCGCATTCTTGGCTTTGGTCTTGTAGACGCGAGGCTCGGCCGGCACGTAGTCGGCGCCGTATTTCTCGCCGATGAGCTTCCGCGTCGCGACCACCGCCTCCTGCGACAGGGTCACGCTGTCGGTGCGCATATAGGTGATGAGGCCGGTCGATTCGCCCTCGATGTCGACGCCCTCGTAGAGGCGCTGCGCGGTGCGCATCGTGCGGTTGGCGCCGAAGCCGAGCTTGCGCGAGGCCTCCTGCTGCAGCGACGAGGTGTTGAACGGCGGCGGCGGATTGCGCCGGACCTCGCGCCGCTCGATCTCGTCGACCGCGAACGCCGCGGCCTCGATCGCGCGCACCGCGGATTCGGCGTCGGCCTTGCTGCCGATGCCGAGGCGGTCGAGCTTCTTGCCGTCGAGATGCGTCAGGCGCGCGGTGAAGAGCTCGCCCTTGGCGGTCAGGAAATCGACCTCGATCGTCCAATATTCCTGCGCGCGGAACAGCTCGATCTCGGACTCGCGCTCCGAGATGAGCCGGAGCGCCACCGACTGCACGCGGCCGGCCGAGCGCGATCCCGGCAGCTTCCGCCACAGCACCGGCGAAAGCGTGAAGCCCACGAGGTAATCGAGCGCGCGGCGCGCGCGGTAGGCGTTGACGAGATCCTGATCGATGTTGCGCGGATGCGCGAGCGCGTCGCGCACCGCGTCGCGCGTGATCTGGTTGAAGGTGACGCGCTGGACGTCGATGCCCTTCAGCGCGCCCTTATGGCGCAGCACTTCTTCCAAATGCCACGAGATCGCCTCGCCCTCGCGGTCGGGGTCGGTGGCGAGGATCAGGCGCTTCGCGTTCTTGAGGCTCTTGGCGATCTCGCCGAGCGCGTTGCGCTTGTCGCGCAGCTCCCACTTCATCTCGAAGTCCTGCGCGGGATCGACCGAGCCGTCCTTCTCGACGAGATCGCGCACGTGACCGTAGCTCGCCAGCACCTTGTAGCCGCTGCCGAGGTATTTGTTGATCGTCTGCGCTTTCGCCGGCGATTCGACGACGACGACGTCCATTACGGACTCCGGACTCGTTTGCTACCGATGGCCTGGATTGCGATACGCGAAATGTGAAAAAAGGGTTCCAAACCCTTTTTGCAAGGGCGGGTCGCGTCCAGCCGCCGGTTTGAGCGGCGCGTCAAACACGACTTGCCCGGGTGTTGTCAAGTTCCGAGCCGGGCCACGCGGTTCCCGGGGTGGCGCTCGATGCGCCCCGCGAGCTCCAATTCCAGGAGCGCCGATGCAACCAGGGCGGGCGGGAGATCGGTCTGGCGCACGAGCTCGTCGACGGCCGTCGGCGAGGGCGATAGGTGCTCGATGAGCAGCGTGCGCGCTTTGTCGGAATCGGCCTCGGCCGGCGGCACCAGCGGCGCCAAATCGGGCTCGGCCAGCGCCATCGCGGGTGCGGGGGAAATACGCCGGCCGGACAGCGCGCGCAGCACGTCTTCGGCGCTTTCGGTGAGCGCGGCGCCTTGCCTGATCAAATTATTGCTACCGTGACAGCGCGGATCGAGCGGCGAGCCCGGAACGGCGAACACCTCGCGCCCCTGCTCGCCGGCGAGGCGCGCGGTGATCAGCGAGCCCGAGCGCAGCGCCGCCTCGATGACGACGACGCCCTCCGCCAAACCGGAGATGATGCGATTGCGCCTCGGAAAATGGCGCGCGAGCGGCTCTGTGCCCGGCGGCAGCTCGGCGACGAGCGCGCCCTGCGCGGCCACGGCGTCGAACAGCGCGCGGTGCTCGGGCGGGTAGCAAACGTCGATGCCGCCGGCCAATACGGCCACCGTGCCGGTGGCGAGCGCGCCCTTGTGCGCGGCCGCGTCGATGCCGCGCGCGAGGCCCGAGGGCACGACGAAACCGGCCTTGCCGAGATCGCGCGCGATCGCCTCGGCGAGAGCGCGCCCATTGGCCGACGCGTTGCGCGCGCCGACCATTGCAATATTGCGTTCCGATAGAAACGCAATATTGCCGCGGACCGTCAGGAGCGGCGGCGCGTCCTCGATCGCGGCGAGCGGGACCGGGTAGGCGGGCTCGAGCCAACCCAGCAGCGCGGCGCCCGCGCGTTTCACGGCGGCGAGCTCGCGTTCGGCATCGGCGGCCGTGCCGACGCGGATCGGCGCCTTCCGCCCCGAGCGGCGCGCCAATTCCGGCAACGCCGCCAGCGCCTTCGCCGCCCCGCCATAGAAGCGCACGAGATGAAAGAACGTGACCGGCCCTACACCCTCGCTGCGCAAGAGGCGGAGCCAGTCGATCTTCTCGGCGTCGGTGAGCGGGCGCGGGGCGCGGGGCAAGCGGGTTCAACCGGTGATAGCGTTTCTGTCAGCGCACAACCGGTTCTTAATATGTTCCAAAAAGGCTTGTGGCAAGGGGGCGAAGAGGCCGGGCCGAGACCCTCAGGCCTTGGTGGCTGTCGCCGCCATGGCGTTCGCCGGCGCGGCGCCGGCGTTCCGCGCCACTTCGTAGACGGCGAGCGAATCGGCGAAGCCCTTGAGCGCGCGCGAGCCCGCGGGCGCGAGCGCGATCTCGCGCGACGCTTCGGACGCCGCGTCGGCGTCGATCAGCACCTGCCCGTCGTCCGCCGACGAGCACAGGCGCGACGCGAGATTGGCGACGCGGCCGATCGCGGTGTAGTCCTGGCGTCCTTCGTAGCCGATGCGTCCGACCGTGGCCGCGCCCTTGGCGAGACCGACGCCGAAGCCGAGCGTATGGCCACGCCCGCGCCAGGCGCCGATCAGCGCCTGCACCGCCGCCTGCATGTCGGCGGCCATGCGCACGCCGCGCACCGCGGGATTGTCCGGGCACGGCACGGGCGCGTTCAGCAGCACCATCATTCCGTCGCCGGAGAAATGCGTGAGCGTGGCCTCGTAGCGGATGATGATGGCGCCGAGCGCCTCGTAGTACTCGCCGAGCACGCGCATCACTTCCTCGGGCTCGGCCTTGGCGGAAAACGCGGTGAAGCCGCGCAGATCGCAGAACACCACGACGACCTCCACGCGCTGCGCCGAGAGGAGATCGCTTTGCCCGGCTTTTTCGACGATCTCGGCGACTTGCGGCGACAGGAAGCGCTTCAAGCGCGCGATGCGCTCCGAGCGCTCCTGCGAAAGGGCGAGCTCGCCCGCCATGCGGTTGACGCCGCCGGCGAGGCGCTCGAGCTCGTCGCCGGTGGAGATCTCGATCGTGTGCCCGAACTGCCCGGCGCCGATGCGCGCCACGCCCTGCTCGAGCACGCGGATCGGCCCCGTCATGCGCCGCGCCAGAACGAGCGCGAGCAGCACCGCGAAAACGGCGCCGCCGAGCAGCAGGTATCCGGTGCGCCACAGCGCGGCCCACAGCGGCGCGAACGCTTCGGACAACGGCTGCGAGGCGAAGACCGCCCAATCGACGCCGGGCACCGGCGCCATCGCGACCAGGATCGTCCGCTTTTCGAAATCCTCGGTCGTCACGGCCGCGCCGCGCGCCGCGACGGCGGCCGCCTGCAGTTCCTTGAGCCGCGCCGCCATTTTGGCGTCCGCGCCCTGGAGGACGAGGCTGATATTGGGGTGCGCCACGAGCTTGCCGTCGCGGTCGACGACGAACGCGCCGCCGCTCTCGCCGACCTTGATTGCCGAGATCACGTCCCAGATCAGCTTCAAGTTGATCTGGGCCACCGAGATGCCGACAGCCGCGCGGTTTCCGGCCACGCCCATCGTCATGTAGGGCTCGGAGCCGCGGTTGAGCGTGACCGGCCCGTACCAGACTTTCCGCGCCTTGGCGCCGGCGACGGCGGGATCGGCCGAGCGGTCGATGCCGCTGCCGATCACGTCGCGCCCGAGCCGCGAAATCTTGAGGCGCTCGACGCCCGCGCCGTCGACGAGCGTGATGTCGACGATGGCGGGCACCTGGCGCAGCAGGCGCAGCGCATCGAGGCGCCGCCGCTCGGTGTTGGCCTCGGTCCACGGCAGCTGGACGGTCCAGTCCATCTGCTCCTTGATGCTGCCGAGGAATTCGCGGATGCGGGCGGCGGCCGCATTGGCCTCGACGCGCAGGCGCTCGTCGAGCATCGTGCGGTAGTCGCGATAGCCGAACCACGCCTCGCTCGCGCCGCTGATCAAGAGCGGGATCACGACCGCCACGAACAGCGCGAGAAAATACTTGCGGAACAGCGGCCGGCGCAGCGGCGCCACCTGCGCCGGCGGCGGCGCCGGCACCGCCGCGGTCTCGGGCAGGGCGTTGCGCGGGTTCATTCGATCACCTCGTCGGCGCGGAGCAGCGTCGCCTCGGGCACGGCGAGACCCAGCGCCTTGGACGCCTTGAGGTTGATCGCTAGCACGAATTTCGTGGGCCGTTCGATCGGCAGATCGGCCGGGCGCGCGCCGTTGAGGATCTTGGCCACATAACCGGCAGCTTGCCGCCACGACTCGACCAGGTCGGGGCCGTACGAGATCAGGCCTCCGGCGGAGACGAACTGGCGCTCCGGATAGATCACGGGCAGGCGCCGCGCGGCCGCGAGCGCCGCGAATTCGGCAGGCCGGCTGCCGAACGTCGCGTCGCCGGCCATCAACACGCCCTCGATTCCTGCCTCTGCCATCTTCGCAAAAACACCCGGCCAGCTCGCGAAATCCCGCGCCTCGAAGATTTCGATCTCGAGTCGGAGCTGCTTTGCGGTTTCCGCCACCAAGTCCATGCCCGCATTCTCGACGCCCTCGGGATTGAGGAGGAGAGCGACGCGGCGCAGGCGCGGGACGAGCTCCTTCAACAGCTCGAGGCGCTTGCCTTGAAGCTCGCTGATGATGTTGAGGATGCCGGTGACATTGCCGCCGGGCCGGTTGAGATGGGCGATGCCGAGCGGGGCCGGGCTCGACGCGAGCGCGAACACGATCGGGATAGTCTTGGTCGCCGCCATTGCCGCCTGGACAGTCACAAGCCCGTCGACGGTGATCACGCCGACATCGAGGGCGGCGAGTTCGGCGGCGAACGCATTGAGACGCTCCATGTTGCCGCCGGCATGGCGCTGCTCGATGCGGATTGTCCGGCCATCCTCGAGGCCCAGCGATTTCAATCCTTCGCGGAACCCCGCGAATTGTCCGGGTATAGGCTCGGTCCGGCGCAGATAGCCGATGATCGGTGTAGGCGGGCTCGCGGCGCGCGCGGCAAACGGCCAAGCAGCTGCACCCAGACAGTACGCGAGGACGTCGCGCCGCCGCGGCCGGCCACAAGTGACGCCTCGATCTTGGGCGATCATTCGATCACCTCGTCGGCGCGCACCAGCAGCTCGTCCGGAACGCTGAGGCCAAGCGCACGGGCGGTCTTCAGGTTGACGATCAGCTCGTACTTGGCCGGCTGCTGAACCGGAAGGTCGCCCGGCTTGGCCCCTTTCAAGATGCGATCCACATAGGAGGCCGACCGCCGCCAGAGATCCAAATTGTCGATGCCGTAAGAGAGGAGCCCGCCGCTCTTTGCGTAGAAGTGGTAGGGATAGATTGCAGGCAGCCGGTACCGCTCGGCGAGCGCCACGATCAGCGCACGGTGAACCGTGGCGGCCGGACTCGTCAGGACGATGAGGCCGCTATCGGGCGAGCGCGACAACGCTTCGAGTCCCTGTTCGATGATCGGGGCGCCGCGAACGTCGAGCGCCTTGAGTTCGACCCCAAATGACGGCGCCAAGGCCTGAACCGCGCCGAGCTGGCCTGCTCCGCCCGGGAGGCTCGGGTCGCGCAGGACGCCCACCCGAACGACGCGCGGCGCGATCTTTTTGAGGAGCTCGAGCCACTTCGCGCCCGCGCCATAGTCCGAACTGGCAAAACCCGTGATATTGCCGCCCGGCCGCGCCAGGCTATCGACAAAGCCGCTGCTGACCGGATCCACCACCTGAACGAAGACGATGGGTATCGTCCGCGTCTTCTCCCGTAGCGCGGCGACGACGGCCGATGTGTTGGCCACAATCACGTCCGGCGCCAATCCGACCAGCTCGGCCGCGTAATTGCGCCCCTTTTCGGCGGCGCCGGCGCTCGATCGCACGTCGAGCTGCAGGTTGTGATCTTCGGTCCAGCCGAGCTCCTGCATTCCCTTGCGAAAAGCGGCGACGCGGGCTTCTCCTTCGGTGTCATCGGTAACGCCGAGCAGCACGCCAATCCGCACGCGACGATCCGCCTTTTCCGCCCACGCACCCGCAGGCGATACGGCGGCGGCGACGCAGAGCATCGCCACGAACTCTCGCCGCCGCATTCGCGCAAGGGTGATCATTCGATCACCTCGTCGGCGCGCGCGAGAATCGCCTCGGAAATGGTCAGCCCCAGCGATTTCGCCATCTTCAAGTTGATCACGAACTCGAAGTGCGTGGACTGCACCACCGGCAGGTTCGCGGGCTTCTCGCCGTCGAGCACGCGGCCGGTATAGACGCCGGCTTGGCGATACGTGTTCTTGAGCGACGTGCCATAGCTCATGAGTCCGCCCGCCTCGGCGAACTCGCGCTGCTCGAAGATCGCGGGCACGGCGAGGCGCGCGGCAAGCGCCACGATGCGCTCGCGCCGGTCGTAGAAGAAGGGATCGCCGCAGACCAGCAACGCAGCGGGCCGGCGCTTCGCGAGCGCGGCGAACGCCCCCTCGACCGCATCCGCCGTCGCGGCGCGCAGGATCTCGACACGCTGGCGGAGGCTCCCGGCGGTATCCTGGACGTCCTTGAGCTGGCTTGCGGCATTGAGGTTATTGGGATTGAGCAGCACCGCGACCAGCGCGCCGTCAGGCACCACCTCGCGCAAGAGCTGGAGACGCTTTCCGTCGAGCATGGAGGTGAACAGTTTGACGCCCGTGACGTTGCCGCCGGGCCGCGCGAGGCTCGCGACGAAACCGAGGCTCGCCGGATCGCCGCCCGAGGTGAAGATGATGGGGATCGTGGCGGTCGCGGTTTTGGCGGCGAGCGCCGGGTTGGCACCGCCGGCCGCGACGATCGCGGCGACGTTGAGGTGCACAAGCTCGGCCGCCAATCCCGGCAGCCGCTCGAATCGGCCCATCGCCCAGCGGAACTCGACTGCGACATTCTCCCCGACAACGTGCCCGCTCGAGGCGAGACCTTCCTGAAACGACTTCACGAGATGCGCGAAGGGCGCCAGCGAGCCGCTGTACAGGAAGCCGATAACCACCGGCGCCCGTTGCGCATGGGCGGCAAGCGGCGAGGCAGCAGCGCCTGCACCGAGCGCAATCAAGTCGCGCCGCCTCATTCGATCGCGGGTCATCATTCCATGACCTCGTCGGCGCGGACGAGAATCGAATCCGGAACGCTAATTTTCAGCGCCTTCGCCGTCTTCAGGTTCACCACCAGCTCGAATTTAACCGGTTGAATGACCGGCAGATCGGCCGGTTTGGCACCCTTGAGAATTCGCCCTGCATACACGCCAACCTGGCGATACGCGTCCGGAAGACTGGGGCCGTAGCTTATCAGTCCGCCGGCCGCAGCGTATTCGCGAAATTGGTACATCGTCGGGATCGCGCGCTCCGCAGCGAGGTGCACGATCTTTGCACGTCGGCTGTTGAGGAACGGATCGCTGAGCTGCAGCAGCGCCGGGATGTGCTGGCGCGCTATGGTTTCGAAGGCCGCCTCGATCTCGCGATCGGTGTTCGCGGGAAAATCTTGGGTCTGAACATCCATTGCACGAGCGGCCTCGCGCACGTCAGCCAATTGGGAACGGGTCGGAGGAAAATCAGGATTGAAGAGAACCCCGACGCTGCGCACCGGCCCCACGAGTTCGTGCAGCATCGTGAGCCGCTTTCCTTCGAGCGACGGCCCGAGGATGCTGACCCCCGTGGCGTTCCCGCCCGGCCGACTTAGGCTCGCCACGAGTCCGAGCTTGACCGGATCGCCGCCGAGATCGAATACGATCGGGATGGACGCGGTGGCGGCCTTGGCTGCCAGCGCCGACGGGTCGCCGCCGAGCGCCACTAGAACTGCCGGCCTCTGACGGACGAGCTCCGTGGCGAGCGCCAGCAGGCGATCGTAGTGGCCTTCGGCCCAGCGCAAGACGATTGCGATATTCTTGCCTTCGAGGAATCCGGTTTCCTTGAGGCCGTCGCGGAACGCCGCCATGTGCGTGACGAACGCAGCGGGCGTGGCACTGTGCAGCACGCCGATAAGGGGCATCGGCTCGTCCGCGACGGCCGCGAGCGGCCAGGCAACCGCGCCCGCACCGAGCGCGATCAGGTCGCGCCGCCTCATTCGGCCACCGGCGCTCATTCGATCACCTCGTCGGCGCGGGCGAGGATGGGATCGGTCACGCTGAGGCCGAGCGCGTTGGCCGTCTTGAGGTTGATGACGAACTCGAATTTCGTCGGCTGCAGGACGGGGAGGTCGGCCGGCTTTTCCCCCTTGAGAATACGTCCGGTGTAGATGCCGGCCTGTCGATAGGCGTCGAGAATGCTGGGCCCGTAGCTCATGAGCCCGCCGCCGACCACGAATTCGCGCCATTGATACATCGCCGGCACGCCGTAGCGGGCCGCGAGCGCCACGATCTGCTCGCGCCGGCTGGTGAAGTAGGGATCGGCGAGGACCGCCAGCGCGCCGGCGCCGCGCTGGCGCAGCTCCGCGAAAGCGGCATCGATCTCGCGCTCGTTTCCGGCGCGGAGGAGCACGAGCTCGCGCTCGAGGGCCGCGGCCGCCGCTTGCACGTCGGCCGTCTGCTTCGCCGCGTCCGACCGATTCGGATTGGCCAGCGCGGCGATGACCTTGGTGGCCGGCACCAGCGCGCACAGCAGTTCCAGCCGCTTGGGATCGAGCTCGGAGGTGAGGATCGTGATGCCGGTAAGATTGCCGCCGGGCCGGTTGAGGCTCGCGACCAGGCCGCCCTCGCGCGGGTCGGCGATGGCCGTGAACACGATCGGGGTCGTCGCGGTCGCGGCCCTGGCCGCGAGGGCCGGCGGTGCGCCGCCGCTCGCGAGGATCACGTCCACCTTCAGGGCGACCAGCTCGGCCGCGAGTGCCGGGAGACGGTCGTAGCGGCCCTCGGCCCAGCGAAATTCGATACCGACGTTCTTGCCCTCGGTGAAACCGGTCTCGCCAAGCCCGCCGCGAAACTCGCCGACGAAGCGATCGTACGTCGCGCGCGAGGCGGAGCTCAGGAAGCCGATCACCGGCCGCGCACCTTCGGCGCGCGCGGCCAGCGGCCAAGCGGCCGCTCCGCCGAGCAACCCCACGAAACTGCGTCGCGCGATTGAGGCGTTGCGCATCCGATCGCCCCCAACCCTGGACGGCGCAAGATTAAACGCGATGCGACGGGCTTACCAGTGAGCGGGATTACACTTGGCCTTCATCAATCGAGCTGGCCGGCCAGCGCCGCCGCCGTGTCCTTGCCCGCGACGACCGGCACGACTTCGAATTCGACGAGGTCGCTCTTGTCCACGATCCAGCGCTGAAACAGCGTGACGTCGTCGGCTTCCATGAGCTGGAAGCAGCGTCCGAGATCGGCCGAAACCCAGCTGCCGACGAATTTCAACCCGTCCGGAAAGCCGCGGCCTTCGTCGCGCAGGCGGCGATAGACGGCCTTGGCGTTCTGGTTCCGGAATTTCTCGACCACCATGAACAGCATACGCATCTCCTGCGTCGGCACCGTCGTGCGTCACGCACCTTCGGTTTTCTTTTGCCCGATCTTCGGCTCGGTGCCGCTCAGCAAGCGGCGGATGTTTCCGGCGTGGCGGAGCCAGACCAGGATCGCGACCACGAGCGCGAACTTCGCCACCTGCGCGTAGACGACGGCGCTGCCCCAGAGCGGCCACAGCAGGCGGTCGGCGGCCCAGGCATACAGCGGCGCCAGCGCGATCGCGGCGAGCGCCGCGAGCGACGAGAAGCGGAAGAGCGCGGCCACGGCGAGCCAGGTGAGGCAGGCGAGGGCCCCGATCGGCCATGCCGCGGCGAGTAGCAGGCCGAGCGCGGTCGCGACTCCTTTACCGCCCTTGAAGCCCAGCCAAACCGGAAAAACGTGGCCGAGCATCGCGCCGATGCCGGCGGCCAGCGCCATGTCCTCGGTATAGAATCGGTTGACCAGCAGCAGCGCCACGGCGCCCTTGGCGCCATCCAACAACAGCGTCGCGAGTGCCAGGCCCTTCCGCCCTGTGCGCAACACGTTCGTGGCGCCGATATTGCCCGAGCCGACGTTGCGGATATCGCCAAGCCCGGCCAAGCGCGTCAGCACGAAACCGAACGGGATCGAGCCGAAGAGATAGCCGAACGCAAAAGCGCCCGCGAGATAGGGAAGGATCTGCGACCAGAAGAAGGGGTCGGGCATGGAGCGCCGTCAGCGCGGGCGGCGCGGCAGCTTGGGCAGCCCGAAGCCGATGTCGATGAAGCGGTGCTCGGCCCAGGAGAGCAGCTTCATCTCCACCGGCTCGATCACGCCCGGCTCGAGCCGCGGCGTGCGGGGCTCCACGGAGTTGGCGAGGAAGCGGATCGATCCGTCGTCGGCGCGCAACGGAAACACCATCGCCTCGGTCGGCATCTGGTTGCCGGCCGCGGACAGGAGAATGATGATGCC
>Ga0070695_100001207_pt1 | contig 14204 bp, 11 predicted proteins | sample KBSK1252metaG_FD_65471 | JGI IMG/M metagenome (GOLD analysis project Ga0070695, IMG submission 65471) | Corn, switchgrass and miscanthus rhizosphere microbial communities from Kellogg Biological Station, Michigan, USA - KBS K1-25-2 metaG | ecosystem: Host-associated > Plants > Roots >...
TGCTGTCCCTGCCTCACTGCGCTTAACGCTCCATATGATTTGACCAAACCCTGCGCACGCCGCTCGCTTGTGCGAACACGGCCCCGCTCCCAACTGGCGCCCGCAACCGTTCGGTTTCGAGCTCTCCAGCCTAACCAACGACGATGGCCTCGCCCTCTTCAGCGCCCTCAGCCCCACGCCTGGGGGAGAGCGTCCCTACCCGGCAATTATGCCATCAGTGCTTCTCTATGGACGGTAAGTGGTGCTGACGATAGGTCGCCCTGTTGCGAGCAAATCAACCTGCCTCGCGTCGATCCTCGCCTCCAACATCCTCCACGAAGCAGGAGGAACAGCCGGACACGAGAACGATTCCACTGACACCCAGCCTAGCGCGCCCAACACGGGATTCCAAGGGGTTTGTAGGCGTATGCTCAATTCCGTGTTCTCACAGCAACACAGCGGCGCCGCCCGGAAACATCCCGGTAGAACCTGACATGGGCGGCGCACCCAGGTGCAAACATCTGAGCAACCCGGTCGGCCTGATCGTGCCCGACTTCAAGCACGATCCAACCGTTGGGAACGACCTCAAAGAGCCGTGTGCTGAGCCTGCGGAAAATCTCAAGGCCGTCCGTGCCGCCATCAAGCGCCAGTCGGGGATCGAACCGGCTCACCTCAGGCTCGAGCGTCGCTATCTCAGCGGAGCTCAAATAGGGCGGATTTGAGATAACGATATGGAAGTTCCCGGCGACGTTTTCAAGCAGGTCGGTCGTCCGCCAGGCCACCCGCTGTCCTAGTCCCAAGGCGGTGGCATTCTCACGCGCCACCTCCAGCGCCGCCCCGCTGAGATCGGTGCCCAACCCTGTGGCTTGCGGGAGCTCACTTAGGAGCGTGAGGAGCAGGCAGCCCGTGCCGGTCCCAATGTCGAGAATCCGCAGCGGTAGGGCCGACCAATCCTCCAAGCCAACGATTTCGACGCTCGCCTCGATCAGGGTCTCGCTCTCGGGCCGGGGATCGAGGGTCGCGGCGGAAACGGCAAAGCTTCGGCCATAAAATTCGCGCGCACCCAAGATGCGCGACACGGGCTCGCGAGCACACCGCCGCGCGACGTAACTGGCAAAGATCCGAGCGCGCTCGGGCGGCAGCTGCGCCTCAGGCCGCGCCAAGAGTTGCGCCTCGGGCAGGGCAAGGGCAGCCGCCATCAGCCGGCGCACGTCGATGCCCGCACTGTCGATCCCGGCGGCGCGAAGGGCCGCCATCGCCCAACGGCGCGTCGCGGCAACGGTCCGCCGGGTTGCAAGGCTATCAGGGCCTGACATCGTCGTTGATCGCCGCCAGCTCCGTCGCCTGCTGGTCCGTCACCAAAGCGTCGATCAGCTCGTCGAGCGCCGTTCCCGCCAGAACCTGATCGAGCTTGTGCAGCGTCAGCCCGATACGATGGTCGGTGACACGGCCCTGCGGAAAGTTGTAGGTGCGGATTCGCTGCGAACGGTCGCCAGACCCGACTTGGTCCTTGCGCTGGGCCGCTCGCGCGTCGGCGGCCTTCTGGCGTTGTTGCTCGAACAGGCGCGAGCGCAGGACCTGCATGGCAAGCCGACGGTTCTGGTGCTGCGACTTCTCGGCCGAGACCACCACGAGCCCGGTCGGCAGGTGGGTGATCCGCACCGCCGAATCCGTTTTGTTGACATGTTGCCCACCGGCGCCGCCCGCCCGCATGGTGTCGATACGAATGTCTTCAGGCTTGATCTCGAGATCGATCTCCTCGGCTTCTGGCATGATGGCCACCGTTGCCGCCGAGGTGTGGATGCGGCCGCTTGCCTCCGTCAGCGGTACGCGCTGCACCCTGTGCACGCCGGATTCATATTTCAGGCGCGCAAAGACATCCTTGCCCGAGATCGACGCTACGACTTCCTTGTAGCCGCCGAGATCGTTTTCCGACAGGCTGATGAGTTCCACCTTCCAACCACGCTGCTCGGCATAGCGTGCGTACATGCGATAAAGATCGGCGGCGAACAGCGCCGCTTCGTCGCCGCCAGTCCCCGCGCGCACTTCGAGAATGGCGCTCCTGGCGTCGGCGGCATCCTTCGGCAGCAGGGCCAAGCGCAGCGCCTGCTCGAGCGTTGCCACGCGGGGCTCGAGCGCGGCCAACTCATCGCGCGCGATAGCGGTGAGCTCCGCGTCGGCCGCCGGATCGGTCAAAAGCTCGGCCAGCTGATCGCGCTCGGCTTGAACCTTGCGCAACTCGCCGATGGTCTGGACCACCGGATTGAGTTCGGAAAATTCCTTCGCCAGCGCAACGTAGCTCGCCTGATTGGCACGACGGCTGAGTTCGGCCTGAATCGCCTCCCAGCGCTGCACCAATTTGTCGAGCTTTTCGGCGGGTATCGTAGTCATGAGCGTGAACTTGACAGGTATCGACTGAAAACAGCAACGGTCCTACCCTCCGGGCAAGCGGCCGCCGACGACGAAGATCGCTACTGGGCGCGGGACGGCAGCCTGTCGGTCTTGCGCGATCGCGGATCGCTGACTTCGATCCAAGTCAGCCCGTCCCGACTAGGCGTCGTCAAGCCCACCAAATAGTCAAAGCCGGCCCGTACCGGTCCTGCAATCGGCACCGGAAGTAGCGCAATGGCCTGATAGACGGGCCTCGATGCCGACTGCCCCAAGTAAACGAGTCCAGCGGCAAATACAATCGGCGTGCTCAGCACAAAGAGGGTACGGGCCCGGCGCCGACGGCGCGCCGGCCGGGCACCGCCCGTTGCGGCAGCCATCGAGCTTTCTGCCCTCGAACCGTGGCCGGGTCCGCCCAAGCGCGGCGGAGGCAGAGGCTGCGGCGTCGACCGCGCGTAGTTGGCGGCCGTTTGAAACTGGCTGCGCAGGCGCCACAGCACGGGCTCGGGATCGAACCGAAGCAGGTCACAGTAGGAGCGCACGATACGCTCGGTTTCCTTCCAGTGCGGCAGCGCGCTGATTGCGCCCGCCTCGAAGCTGTCGATTACCGCCGCGCTGGTGGCAAGCCGGCGCGCCAAAGCGTCGCGCGAAACTTTGAGCGCTGAGCGCATGTTACGAAAAATCTTGCCGACCTGTTCGTCGCGGCCACCGCTCGGCTCGCCGCTGGCGCTACCAGCGACGGGCGCAAACATGGGCCCTGCCAAGCGGACATCGCGCTCACCTACGAAGCCGTTCTTCATACGCGTTACTCGCCCGCACCACCCCGACTTGATCGACAATCATTTGGGGAAACTGGCCTCTTTGTCAAAGAGGAGAAGATTGCGGCAGGTACATGGCCTAGATTTCCACAGCGTGCTCCTCCGCGAAGCGCTTGAGCTGGCCGCGCAGATTGCCCTCTCCCGCCTCAAGAAGCCGGAAAAGCCAAGACTCCAACAGGGAAACGTCCAGGCTCATCACCATCGATTTGATTGGCCCAATTGAGACGGGAGCCATGGAGATGGCACGGTAGCCGAGCCCGATTAGGGCCATCGCTTCGAGGGGACGGCCGGCTATTTCTCCACATAATGATAGCGGCTTTGCATGGCGCGCGGCTACCTGGGCGATGGTGCGCAGCGCCCGCAGCGGTGCCGAGGACAGCGGATCGTATCTGCCCGCCACCCGGGGATTGTTGCGGTCGGCGGCAAAGAAGTACTGCAGCAGATCGTTGCTGCCGACCGAGACAAAGTCGACAAGAGGCAGCAAAGCGTCGAGCTCGAACAAGAGGGCCGGCACCTCGATCATCACCCCCAATAGGACTTGGGTCGGCAGCGGCGAGCCGCGTCGCCTGAGGAGGTCGAGCTCGCGATCGATCAGGGCACGCGCCATGCCAACTTCGCCGACCGCCGTCACCATCGGTAACAATAGGCGCAGCTCGGCGCCTGCCGTGGCCCTGAGCAGGGCACGCACCTGCGTGCGCAAAAGCCCTGGCCGATCGAGGGAGAGGCGGATGGCACGCCAGCCGAGCGCGGGGTTCTCTTCCGCCGCTTGCCGCAAATACGGCAGCACCTTGTCGCCGCCGACGTCCAAGGTGCGAAAGACGACCGGCTTGCCGCCAGCCTCGGTTGCGATTGAGCGGTACATCTGCGTCTGCTGCTCCAAGCGCGGCAGCGTCGCCGAAATCATGAACTGCAATTCGGTGCGGAACAGGCCGACGCCGTCGGCGCCGGATTCGGCAAGGTGCGGCATGTCCACCAGCAGGCCGGCATTGATGTGCAAAAAGACGCGTTTGCCGTCCTTGGTCAGAGCCGGCTTGTCGCGCAAGGCTCGGTATTTGCGATGTCGCCTGGCCTGAAAGCGGGCCTTGTCCGCATAGGCGCCGATGACGTTGCCGGGCGGACGGATATGCACCTCGCCGGTGTTGGCGTCGACAATAATCGGATCGCCCTGGTCGACCCGCTCCATGACGCCGCGCGCGTTGCCAATCGCGGCGATGCCGAGAGCTCTGGCGACGATGGCGACGTGGCTTTGCCCACCCGTTTCCTCGATGATGAGACCACGCAGCCTGGAGCGATCATAGTCGAGCAGGTCGGCGGGCCCCATGCTGCGTGCCACCAAGATGGTGTCGTGCGGCAACTTGGCGGCGACGGCATGAGCCCTGGGCCGGCCGGCCAGAATACGCAGCAGGCGGTTCGACAGTTCGTCGAGGTCGCGGAGTCGTTCGTGCCAATAGGCCTCGGCTTGACGCAACATGCGCACGCGCGTGTCGTTTTGCACGCGTTCGACGGCGGCTTCCGCCGTCATCCCCCGCTTGATGGCGTCCTTCATGCGCCGAAGCCAGCCGCGATCGTGCGCGAACATGCGGTAGGCCTCAAGAATATCGCGATGCTCGCCGGAGGCCGCCAGCTCGCCCTGGTCTAGCATCTCGTCGATCGAGGCCTTGAGGTCGGCCACGGCGACGTCGAGGCGTCTTTCCTCCTCCTTGGGCTCCTTGGCCTCGAGCTCGGTCACCACGACCCGCGATTCGTGCAAAGCGGCATGGCCGAGCGCCAGGCCTTCCGAGAGGGGCTGGCCGCGAATGACGTGCGGAACCGCGCGGCTGAATTCGGCCGCTGTGTTGACGCCCGCCACCGCGCCCGACAGCAGGTGCTCGGCCAGCACCATGGCGGTGGTCTGCAGCACTTCCACGTCTTCGTCGGAGTACTCGCGCTCAGTCTTATTCTGAATGGTCAGTACGCCCAGCACCTCGCCCCCGCGCAGGAGCGGCACGGCCAGGAAGGAATGGTAAATCTCCTCGCCCGTCTCCGGTCGATAGGAAAACGCCGGATGGTTTTGGGCGTCCGGCTCGTTGATCGGCACGGCCAGTTCCGCGCATCGGCCGACCAGACCCTCACCGCGCCGCATGAAGGTGTTGTGAACCGCACCCGGGTTGAGGCCTTCGGTGGCGAACAGTTCGAGCGAGCCATCCTGACGCTTGAGGTAGATCGAGCACACCTCCGCCACCATCAGACCGGCGATTTGACGCACGATCTTGTCGAGCCGCGACTGGCCGTCGGAGGGCTCGGCCATGATCTCCCTGAGGCGGCGCATGATGATGCGGAGCGCCGGCTCTGAGGTAGATAGCCTCGGACTGTCCCCGCCTCGGTTCTGCATCGGCGATCTGCCGCGATTTCCGCTCGCTTATTCCGTCCACCTGGCAACCATGGGTGACCACGGCCGTGGCCCGCCCAGCATCGCCGCCCTGAAGGTCCCTGGGTTGGCTGGTCGCCGTCCCGCGGGAAGCCCTGCGTCAGTCCTTGCCCAAGTCGTAGAGGCTGTGCAGCGTCCGCACCGCCAGCTCAGCATAAACCGCATCGATCAAGACGCTGATCTTAATCTCCGACGTGGTTATGGCGAGGATATTGATGCCGCGCTCGGCCAGGGCCTTGAACATCTGGGCGGCGACACCGGCGTGGCTGCGCATGCCGACGCCGATCACGGAGACCTTGGCCACGTCGGAGGAACTTTTCACCTCAAAATAGCCGATCTCCTGCTTGGCCCCGCGCAGGACCTCGAGTGCTCGGTCGAGGTCAGAGCCCTGCACGGTAAAGGTCATGTCAGTATGCTTGCCGTCCGAGGAGGTATTCTGGACGATCATGTCGACGTTGATATTGGCCTCCGCCAGCGGGCCAAAGACGCGTGCCGCCACCCCCGGCTTGTCCTCGACCCTGATCAGCGAGACCTTGGCCTCGTCCTTGGCGTAGGCGATGCCGCTGACGACGTGCTGCTCCACGATCTCATCCTCACTGCAAATAATGGTGCCGATCTCATCCCACGATTCTGCCTCAACGGGCCGCAGTTTCTCGGGCGGTACGAAGCTCGACAAGACGCGCACGCGCATGCGGTGCACCATGGCGAGTTCGACCGATCGGGTCTGCAACACCTTCGAGCCCAGCGACGCCATTTCCAGCATCTCCTCATAGGAGATCTTGGCCAGCCGCCGTGCCCTCGGCACGATGCGCGGATCGGTGGTGAAGACGCCGTCGACGTCGGTGTAGATGTCGCAAAGATCGGCCCGCACCGCCACCGCCAAGGCCACCGCGCTGGTGTCAGAGCCGCCGCGTCCAAGCGTCGAGATCCGGCTACGATTGGGCTCGAAGCCCTGGAAGCCGGTGATAACGGCGACCTCACCCTGTTCGAGACGGGCTCGAATCTTATCACCGGGAATAGCCTTGATGCGCGCGACGCCATGCGCATCGTCGGTCAGAATCGGGATTTGCCAGCCTTGCCAGGAGCGGGCCGGAATCGCCATCGACTGCAGCACGATGGCGAGCAACCCTGACGTCACCTGTTCACCGGTAGCAACGACGGCATCATACTCGCGCGCGTCGTGGAGCGGGGAGGCCTCCCTGACCCAGGCCACGAGCTGGTTGGTCACGCCCGCCATCGCCGAGACCACCACCGCCACATGATTGCCCGCGTCAAACTCGCGCTTCACGTGGCGCGCCACGTTGCGAATGCGCTCCAGGTTGGCCACCGAAGTGCCGCCGAACTTCATCACCACAAACGACATGCGACCCGCTCGAGCCCGATGCGGTGCCGGCCGAACCACCGGCAGCGGCAAGGATGCTCACCCCTGTTATAGGCTTCGGGCGCACTCATAGAGCCAGATGGCTCCGGATGGAAGCACTTGACGGCGGCCCGGCGCGGGCAGGGCGCACCTTTTTTCGCGCCGCTTGGTAAGCTGGCCGCCGGCGGTCACGCCGCCGCTGCGCCCGAGGCCTTACTAACGCCGGCCGAACAGGCGCTCGATGTCGGCGAGTTTGAGCTCCACATAGGTTGGTCGGCCGTGGTTGCACTGACCCGAGTGGGGCGTGAGCTCCATTTCGCGCAAAAGCGCGTTCATTTCCTCACCCGTCAGCCGCCGTCCGGCACGCACGCTGCCGTGGCAGGCCATGCGCGAGCAAACCGCCGCCAAGCGCTCGTTGAGGCGCGTGTCGGCGCTGTCACGCAGAGCCTCGCGCGCCAGATCCTTGACGAGGCCCGTGATATCGCCGTCGCCGAGCACGGCGGGGACCTCGCGCACCACGACGGCGCCGGGCCCGAAGCCCTCCAGCCGCAATCCCAGCCCGAGCAAGGCGTCGGCCGCTTCAGCGAGTCCCGCTGCCTCCTCGTCGTCCAACTCGACGATCAGAGGCATGAGCAGCACCTGGCGCGCCACGCCCCCATCGGCAAGCTGAGCCTTGAGGCGCTCGTAAACAAGCCGCTCGTGCGCGGCGTGCTGGTCGACGATCACCACCGAATCGTGGGTTTGCGCGACGATGTAGGTCTCGTGCAGCTGTGCCCGCGCCGCCCCGAGCGGCCGATCGAGAAGATCGGGCGCCGCGGGGGCGGCGGCGGCGCTCCAATCCGCGCTCGGCGCGCTGACCCCCGTGAGCGGCGCCTGCATGCGCGCGAGGAGCTCCTGTGGCGGGCGCCCCCCCTTCGCCGACCAGCTCCGCGTGGCCGACCAGCCCGCAGCCGCGGCTGGAGCCCCGTGCTGGCCCGGCGCCAGCGCCGCGATCATCGCCGCCCCGCCGCGTTCGGAGGCGCGATGTCCTGCGGCCTCCAAGGCCCCACGCAGGGCGCCAACCATCAGGCCACGCACGCCGCTGACGTTGCGAAAGCGGACCTCGGCCTTGGTCGGGTGCACGTTGACATCGACCTCGCGCGGCGGCAGCGTCACAAACAGGGCAAGCAGCGGCGAGCGTCCGCGCGGGATCAAATCGGCGTAAGCAGCGCGCACGGCCCCGAGCAGCAAACGGTCTCTGACCGGCCGGCCATTGACGAACAAATACTGCTGCGAGCCATCGGGCCGGTTGAGGGTCGGCAGTCCGGCGAAACCTTTAATGCACACGCCTTCGCGCTCGGCCTCCACCGCCAACGCATCACCGAGGAAGTCGCGGCCCATGATGCGGCCGAGGCGTGCGAGATGTCCGTCCGCTCCCGCTGGCTCTGGCGGGAACCTCAAGCCGGTGCGCTCACCGGTCGTCAGGCTGAAGGCGATTTGAGGCTGGGCCAGGGCGATACGCTTGACGACCTCGGCAATGGCGGCGTTCTCCGCCCGCTCGCTTTTGAGGAACTTGAGTCTGGCGGGCGTGGCCGAGAACAACTCGCGCACCTCCACGCGGCTGCCGCTGGCGAGGGCCACGGGACGCACTGGGCGCTTGGCGCCGCGGTCGACCACGATCTCCTGTGCCGCGCCCTCGTGGCGCAACCGCGATGCCACCGCGAGGTGGGCAATGGCGCCGATCGACGGCAAGGCCTCGCCCCGGAAACCCAAGGTGGCGATGTTGAAGAGGTCCTCCTCGGCGAGCTTGGAGGTCGCGTGCCGCTCGACGGCCAAGGCCAGATCGGAGCCGCTCATGCCGATGCCATCGTCGCTAACCCGGATTAGCGAGAGCCCGCCGCCTACCGTGACGATGTCGATGGCCGCGGCCCCGGCGTCGATAGCGTTCTCGATCAGCTCCTTGACCACGCTCGCCGGACGCTCGATCACCTCGCCGGCGGCGATACGGTTGATCGTCTCGGCGCTGAGCTGGCGGATGGGCACGGTTGGCGCTGCCTCCTCGGCACTTGCGAAACGCCGCTACGCCCGCAATGCGGCAACCCGTTCGCGCGTTATAACCTTCGCCAGCTCGACGGCCGGCTGATCGAACGGATCGACGCCCAGCAGCCGCCCGGCGAGAATCGTTTCCAACATCAGGTGCATCATCAACGCGCCCAGACTTGCCTCGTCAAGCCGCGCAAGGTCGAAGACGCGTACCGGCCGGCCGGCGCGCGCGAGTGCTTCCGGCACGGCCATCGCCTGGGCCGCAACCAAATCTCCCACCGCCTTGCCGCCGAGGTAGTCGAGGCCAGCCACGCCCGCCAGAGCTGTGGACAGCCGCGGTCCTTCGCCGGCGGTCGGCGTCCGCACGACCGTGATCAGATGCTCGCGCGGCCCATCCATGAAAAGCTGCAGCTGACTATGCTGATCGACGGGGCCCAGGCAGGCGAGCGGGGTGGTTCCTTGACCATTTTTCCCCAGGCTTTCGGCCCACAGCTGCACGAACCAGTGCGCGAAGCGACTGAGCCGATCTGAATAGGGCATCATCACCTGCACGCGCAGGCCACGCTCACGCGCGAGCGCCACCGCCAGAGCGGCACCCACGGCGGGCGCGCAGTCTTGCGGCGCCGGGGCGTCCAGCAGGGCTTCAACCACGCTTTGCGCCCCCGCTCGCAGGGCGCGAATATCCAGGCCGCGCGCCAGAGCCGGCAGCAGACCAACGTTGGTCAAGACGGAAAAGCGCCCGCCAATGCCGGTGTGATGATCGAGCAGCGCAATGCCGTGGGCCTCAAAAAGCCGGCGCAGCCCGTTGGCTTCGCCCTCGCCCTTGGGCTCGGTAACGCCCAGGAACAACTCGGGTATGCGCCGCTCGAGACCCGCCTGCTTGACTGCCTCGATGGCCGCCAGCGCCTGCACCAGCGTCTCTGGCGTGCCGCCGGATTTTGAGGTCACAACAAACCGGGCGCTGCTCAGATCAAAGGCGGCAAGCGCGGCGCCCAACGTATGCGCGTCGAGGTTGTCGTAAAAACGCGTGCGCGGGCGGGCCTTCTGCGCCGCATCGGCGGTGCCGGGAATGCTCCAGCCGCCAAGCTGGGCCAGCGCCTGGCCGCCAAGGCTCGACCCGCCGATGCCAAGAAAGACGATGGCGCGCGCCCCGACGACCAGTTTGGCGTAGGCCTGCTCGGTGGCCTCCAGGTCGGCCGTGTCCTCGGCAACGCGCAACAGCGCCAGCGTGCGGTCGCGATACCTCTCCTTGAGCTCCGCCAGGGGTTTGGCGAGCTGCTCGAGCCAGGGTCTGAGCTCTTGCTCGGTCAGCCCGTTCGTGCCGATGGCGCCCGACAGGCATCCCGCAATCGCGTGCGTGAAGGGTATGGCGGCAGTGCGAACGCTTCGGCGTGTGCTCATGGCGCGAGGCCTAGCGCGAATTCTTGTGCGGGGGAAGCGTGGACACGATTGGCCGCGGCGGGCAGCACCGGTTAACGCCGCGCCACCTCGTCGAAAACTTGGGCGAACTCGACGGCACCGGGCTTCTTGAGGTTGGCTTCCATGCGCTGCTCGAGCGCGCTTAGCAGCTCGGCGGCGGTCTTCTCGCGTACGATGGTGTTGCGGTAGTAGCCGCCCTCGCTGAAAAAGTTCGAGGTCGGCATCGTGCGCCCCAACGGTGTCATCATTTCAAGGCCGGTGCGGGGACCGGCCAGGTTCATGAGTTCGATCTCCGCGCCGCTGAGCTGGCCACGCCCTGCGGCTTCGGCCGCCTCTTTCAATCCCTTGAGTTTCAAGACCTGCAGCCAGGGGCCCACGTCGGCGTCGAGATTGAGCGCATGAATGCCAAGTCCGGCCGGCGTACCACCGAATCGCACGTGTGCGGCCCATTCGTTGGGCACGCTGCGCGCCGCCCGCAGCATGCGGCGAACGATGGTGGCCTTGTCGCGAAGCCCGGCAGCCCGGGCAGATGGTGTGCCCGGCTGGGCCGCCATGCTGATAAGCCGCTGGGCGAAACTCGCGCCGTGCTTGACGAGCTCGCTCACCGAATTGCCATTGAGTAGCTGGGCGTAGCCAAGCGCGGAAGAAATCGGGCGGCCCTGTTTGGTCACGGGGTTGATCCCCGATTGCATGTCATAGGTGCCCTGCCCGCCGGTTTCGAGCGCATAGATGCGCAGCACTTGATCCTTGCTAAGCCCCACCGCCAGCGCCTCGCGCGCATAGCGACGCTTGAAGTCGAGCTCCGTGGTCGGCGCCGGCACGAAGCCAAATTGGGCTTTGGCGTTGGCCAGAAAATCGCTGACCTCCGGAAGCGGGCGCGCCGGGGCTGGCGGCAGCACCTCGACAAGCAGCTTGGCGATCTCGGCCGGCAGCTCCGGCCCGGCGTATTTCGGCGGCTGCTCGGCCACGTAGTCCTCGGCGCTCAAGGGTTGCGCCAGCATGTGCTTGGCCCGGCGGGCGTCACGCTTGGCGTCGACGCGCGCCCAATAGGTGCGCAGCTTGGCCTCGAAGGCGTCGCGGCCGCGGCGATAGTCTTCGTAGATCTGACGCTGGGCAGGGGTCAGTTTGGCGGCAAGCTCTTGCGCCCCGACCTGGCTCACCGCCAGGGCCGGTACCAAGATGATGGCCAGGGTACCGAGGCTTGCGATCAGCTGACACCGTCTCACGATTGACCCTTGATCCTTGCTCTCGAGCCCTCGGCCTTGCCATGCCCCGTTAGGGCTCGCGCCGGATGTTGACCGCCGGCTCGGCGCCGAGAAAAAAGCCGCGCAGCACCTCACGCGCCGCCTCCCCATGTTCGCGATCGAAGGCGTTGATCACGGCAACGCGAAAGCCGCCCGGCGGCATGGCATGCCGTTCAGGCGGCCGTTCGGCGTGAAATGTGATCTGCACGCTCGATACGCCGGGCATCCCCACGACCGTTTGCACCAGTTCGCGCGGCGGCTGGCGGTACTGGCGCCCCGTTGGGCCGAACAGCACCAAACTGAATCCGTCGCGCCGATCCGCGTCCGCATAGGTCCAGATTCGGTCACGATAGAGGCCGACGAAGGCATCAACCCAACCCTCTCCATAAAGGTCGGGCCATTGGTCGGAGAGCCGCAGATGCGCCTCGATAATGCGCCCGCCGATCGTTTCAAGGTTGAGCATGCCGGTGTAGCCCACGAGATTTTGCTCAATCCAGCTACCACAGTAGCTTTCGAGCCCGGCATCGCGCGCCGCGTGCACCGTCCAGGTGTCAAACATCCCCTCGCCCACGGCGACGCCGGTCACGTGGCGCCACCATTGAGGCTCGCCATTCACCACGGCCACGTCGGTGGACACATGGCGACCTTCCAGCAAGGTCATCCAAAAATGCCCCGGCGCATGGTTGCGGTCGTAGTCTTCGTCGGAAGCAAGAATGCGGCTGCCGGCGCCAAGCCCGCGAAAGTTCATGATCGGTTTTGAGAAGACCGGAAACCCCGGTGGCTTGGTGCCGTGGGGACCCGCCGGCAGGCCCTGACTGAGCGCCACCTGCAGTTTGTCGAATACCCAGCGATGGCGCGGGTTCCATTCCCAGGCCTCGGGGTCGTCGGTCGGGATGAAGAGGTCCGGCGGGCAGGCGATGTGTTCAAAAAACTGATGGCGCCAGGGCGCTGGCTCGATGATCGGCACAGGGGGCTGGATCCGCTGCTCGTGACAAAGGGCTCGTGCGATCTTACGGCAGCCGCGATGGTGGTGCGAACAGGTTTATGCGCCATCTCGGGCGCCGGACGTTGCCGCCGGTTGGCTCGGGCGCCGGACGTTGCCGCCGGTTGGCTCGGGCGCCGGACGTTGCCGCCGGTTGGCAAGGCGGCGCCGTCGGGCTGGCCCTTGAGAGCGGCCTGTTCCACGTGAAACAGGCAGCGCGACCGCCTAGCCCGGCCCCTGGGCGGCGGGGCGCCGGCGGATTAAGTATTTTTGCAGGCCGTCCAGCACCAGCTTGCGGTGCTGGTTGTGGATGCTGGTGGCCAACGTCAGCACGCCGGTCGTGCGCTGCGGCTTGAGCTCGGTCACGGTCAGGCGCGGATAAAGGGTGTCGCCGGCATAGACCGGCGCCAGAAAACGCGATGACTGCTCGATAAAAGCAATCAACGAGCCTTCGACCTGGAACGGGAACTGCCCTGCCCCTGCCGCCGTCTGGCTCAGCACCTGGTAGCCGTGGGCCAGCAGCTCCGGATGCCCATGGCGTCGGCAGTACTCGCGGTCGTAGTGGATGGGATGGTTGTCGCCCGAGACGGCCTGGAAGGCCAAAAATTGCGCCTCCGTCACGGTGCGCGAGGGCAGGGGAAAGGTCTCGCCCAGCTGAAACTCCTCAAAGTAGCGGCTTGGCGCCAAGCGATGCCGCTCTGGGTCGAAGGCCTCGCTCATGGCCGTCGCCCGCCGCCACGCGGGGCCGATGGCTGCGGCGTTGCCACCGAGGCGGCCCCTTGCGCACGCCGCTTGGCGACATCGGCGGCTTGCAGGTGCCGCCCCGAATCCAAGAGCTCAAGCATATACTCGCGATAGCTGACCCCGGCGGCTTCGGCCCGTTGCACGCGCAGTTTCAGGATCGCAAGCGGCGGGTTCTTCCAGACCTCGGCGTGCGCCTTACGCCAGCGGTAGCGCACGAAGGCATCGACGACCGGCTCATCTAGAGGTGGCCCCTGGTTGTGGCCGATCCGCGCCGGCGCGGTGAGGCCCCAGCCGATGATCTCGGGCGGCGGCCTTGGCAGACCGCGCAAGGCCGGGTGTAGACCCCGCTTCCTGTTCCTGTCGTAGCGGTCACCCATGGCGGCCCCTACTTCGCCGCAGCGGGCGAAACGCGACGCTGCTGGTTCATGAGCCAGAGCGCAGCCCCGCTGACCGCAAACATCAGCGGCACGGCGGCCAGATTGATCACGACCCAACCCGCCTTGGCGGCCAACACACCCGAGACGGCCGCAGCCGTCGCGGTGGCACTGTAGACCGTGAAGTCATGACTGGCCTGCACTTTGGCGCGCTCGCTTGGCGCATAGGTGGTGGTGAGCAGCGACGAGCCGCCCACGAAGGCAAAATTCCAACCGATGCCCACCAGCACGTTAGCCAGCAAGAAATTGCCGAAGCCGACGCCGGAGAGGTTGACGATGGCGCAGCCGAGCTCGATCAAGCCGCCGGCAGCGATGATGCGCAGGACACCGAAGCGTTGGATCAGATGCCCCGTCAAGAACGATGGCAGGAACATGCCGACGATATGCGCCTGGATCACGCTGGCGCT
>Ga0070695_100001208_pt1 | contig 14201 bp, 11 predicted proteins | sample KBSK1252metaG_FD_65471 | JGI IMG/M metagenome (GOLD analysis project Ga0070695, IMG submission 65471) | Corn, switchgrass and miscanthus rhizosphere microbial communities from Kellogg Biological Station, Michigan, USA - KBS K1-25-2 metaG | ecosystem: Host-associated > Plants > Roots >...
CATCGTCCGCCTCGCCGACCTGATCGACCAGCCCGCCGCGGCGGAGTTCCTGCGCGGCGTGGTGGCCGGCGGGCGCTTCGCCAACGCCTACCTGTTCCACGGACCCGCCGGGGTCGGCAAGGGCACCGCGGCACTGGCCTTCGCGCGCGCCCTGCTGTGCGAGCGCGGCGCGGGGGCCAGGACCGCGGGCCCGAGCCTGTTCGACGCGCAGCCCGCGGCCGCGGTGACGGCCGGCCCGGGTGACGACGCCTGCGGCGAGTGCGCCGCCTGCCAGAAGACCGGTTCGCTGCAGCATCCCGATCTCAAGTTTCTCTTCCCCGTCTCCGGCGAGGAGAAGGAGCTCGACGAGACGGTGGACGAGACCCTCAACGCGCTGCGCTCGGATCCACTCTTCGTGTTCGTCTACGAGAAGGCGGCCTCGATCCGCCTCTCGCTCACGCGCGAGCTGCTGCGCGAGCTGGCCTTCCAGCCGTTCGAGGCCGTGCGCCGGGTGGTGGTGGTGCGCGACGCCGATCGGATGCGCGAGGACCAGTACTCGGCGCTGCTCAAGTCCGTGGAGGAGCCGGGGCTCACCACGGTGTGGGTGCTCACCACCTCGCGCCTGCACCGCCTGCCCGCCACGATCCGCTCGCGCTGCCAGCAGGTGCGCTTCGTGCCGCTCGCCGAAGAGACCGTGCGTACCTTCCTCGAGCAGCGGGCTCGCGTCTCGCCCGCCGAGGCGCGCCTGCTGGCCGCACTCGCGGGCGGCAACCTCGCGCGCGCGATCGCCCTGCGCGAGGCCGATCCGGTGAAGCTCCGCAACGAGGCGCTGGCGCTGCTCGATCCCGCCCAGCGCTGGGACGCGCCGGGTCTGTGGAAGGCGTCGCAGGCGTTCATGAAGTACGGGCGCACGGGGCGCGAGAGCCTGCGTCGCATGATCGAGTTCCACGAGTTGTGGCTGCGCGACCTGCTGCGCGCCCGCTACGGCGCGCCGCGCGAGCAGCTGGCCAACCGCGACCGCGAGGACGACCTGCGCCGCCAGGCGCAGCAGGTCGACGCCCACGAGATCCGGCGCCGGCTCATGGTGCTCGAGGAGGCGCTGCGGGCCATCGACGGCAACGTCACCGCCGACCTGACCATCTTCTCGGCCATGGCGCGCGTGGCCGGCAGCCGCGTGGGCGAGGGCGAGTGGCCGGCGCATCCCGCCGGCCGCTGGGACTACTGAAGACCGCGCGGGGTGCCGATGATGGTGTCATGGACGGCCGTGTGAGCAGACACACATCACCAGGAGGTGTCCCATGAAGTTCGGGCTGGCACTGTGTGCCACGATCCTATCGTTGTCAGTGCTGACCCCGGTCTCGGCGGGGGCGATGGGCCGCCCGGTGCAGATCGGCTTCGGCGGCGGGATCAGCGTGCCGGTGAGCGACGCGAAGGATGCGTTGAAGAACGGATTCCACGGCCAGGCGATGGTGAAGTGGAAGGTGCCGACCATGCCTCTGGGCCTGCGTGGCACGGTGGGCTACGAGCGGATGACCCTCAAGTCGCTCGCCCCGGGACTCGACGGCACCGGCTCGATCCTGTCGGGCGTCGGGAACGTGACCCTCGGCAAGTCAGTCGGACCCATCCGGCCATACATCCTCGCCGGACTCGGGGTGTTCAACACCAAGACCGATGTGACTGGGACCGCCAGTGCATCGCAGACCAAGTTCGGCATTGATGGCGGTGTCGGGGCCGAGTTCAAACTGGGCCCCATCACGGGATTCCTCGAGGGCAAGCTCGTGAACATCTTCACCGATCAGGGGTTCAGCAGCGCGGTCACGAGTGCCAACAACTTCTCGACCCAGATCATCCCGGTCACCTTCGGGATCTTCTTCTGATGACTTCGCCTTGTCCGGCCGAGGCGTAGGCGCGTGAGTGGCCGGCGCATCCCGCCGCGCCGGGACGACTGACGGAGCGAGCGAAGAATGGCCGTGGGCTGGGATGCGCTGGCGGGTGCCTGCTTGGTGCTCGCGGTGGCGATGGTGCTGTTCTTCGGCATCGCCCGCGCGCGGGTGCTGCTGGGCGCGGCGCTCCTGCTGCCCGCCGCGAGCCGCCGGCCGATCCGGCCCTTCCTGATCGCGAACCTGACGTTGATGGTCCTGTTCCTGTCCGGCTCGCTCATCGTGACGTTCTCGTTCCTGACCGGGCGCGCCACCGAAGGCATGATGCCGGTGAGCCTCACGCTGCTGGCCGGGAGCCTGATGGCGACGCTGAGCACCGTGCTCCAGACCCGGATGATCGCGGGACTGCAGCGCACCCTCGCGGGCGTGGTGCCGGTGTGCTCGGGCTGCAAGCGCATCCGCCGCCCCGACGCGCCCGAGGCCGACGTGGCGTCGTGGCAGGTCGTGGACGACTACCTCGCCGGCCACACCGCCGCGATGGTGACGCACAGCCTCTGCCCCGACTGCCTGAATCGTCTCTACCCGGAGATGGTCCAGTCGATGCGCCCCGCGCCTCCGGGCGCCTGAGCGCCCCCGGCGCGCGCAATCTGCGCCGCCACCGCACCCGCTCGGGCGGCTTGCAACGCGCGCGCGCGCCTGCACGGTGAATCCGGGGCCGATTCGAGCCTCGTTCGCCGCAGCAGCGCCTTCTTCCCATAGAATTGTGCCGCGACGCGCGACCTGCTCCTCGGCCGCGCGTCGTGGATCCGAGGTGCCGCACCCCCGCCCGCCGCGGCCGCCTCACGCTCACGATCGGGAGGTCTACGTGTCGTTCCCTTCGCGGCCCCGCGCGGCGGTCGCGGCCATGGTGATGACGCTGGCGGCGCTGGCGTGCGCTGCGAGCCCGTCACGCGCGGCGTGGCCCAACAACGGGCGCGCGCTCTGCACGGCCACGGGCGATCAGAGCAATCCCGCCATCGTCGGCGACGGGGGCGGCGGCGCGATCGTCGTGTGGGAGGACCGCCGCGGAACGACGCCCGACATCTACGCGCAGCGCGTCACCGCGGGTGGAGCGCTGGCTCCGGGCTGGCCGGCCAACGGGAGCGCGCTGACCACCGCCGCGCTGGATCAGCTCGCGCCCGTGATCGCGGCCGACGGACATGGAGGCGCGTTCGTGGCGTGGGAGGACTACCGCGCCGGCGGCGCCAACACCAGCATCTACGTCCAGCACGTCACCGCCACCGGGACCATCGCGACGGGCTGGCCCGCGAACGGGCTGGGCCTCTGCATCCAGGCGGGGACCCAGGGCCATCCGACGATCGTCGCCGATGGGAACGGCGGCGCGATCGTGGCGTGGGAGGACTTCCGCAGCGGCACGGGCGACATCTACGTGCAGACCGTGAATGCCATCGGCCAGCCACGGTGGAGCGCGAACGGCGTGCCCGTTGCGACCGCGAGCGGCGACCAGCGCTTCCCGGTGGCGGTGTCGGACGGCAACGGCGGAGCGATCGTGGCGTGGGAGGATTCGCGCCAGGGCAACGCCGACCCGTACGCCCAGCGCATCGACGGCAGCGGCCATCCCGTGTGGGCGGCCAACGGGGTCGCGCTGTGCACGCAGGCGCAGGACCAGGTCGCGCTGCGCATCGTCGATGACGGCTCCGGCGGCGCGATCGTGAGCTGGGAGGACTACCGCGACGACAACTCCGACATCTACGCGCAGCGGATCGACGCGTCGGGCGCCACGAAGTGGGCCGCCAACGGGGTGGGCGCGTGCCGTGATTCGTCCGAGCAGTACAGCGCCTCGATCGTGGGCGACGGGGGCGGCGGCGCCTTCGTGGCCTGGACCGATCTCCGCAACGGGCTCGAGGACATCTATGCCCAGCACGTGACGGCGGCGGGCGACATCGCCACCGGCTGGATCGCCGACGGTCGTGCGGTCTGCGCTGCGGCGGGCAGCCAGTCCGATCCGCGCGTGGCGAGCGACGGCGCTGGCGGCGCGTTCATCGGCTGGATCGACAGCCGCCCCGGCACCGCGTCGCTCGACGTCTACGCGCAGCGCATGACCTCGACCGGCGCCACGCCGCCGGGATGGCCCACCGACGGGCTCGCGCTCTGCTCCTCCAACGCCGACCAGCCGGTCGAGGCGATCACCTCCGACGGACTGGGCGGGGCGGTACTCACCTGGCACGACCTGCGCAGCGGCAACGCCGACATCTATGCGCTCCGCGTCACGGCCTCCGGCGCTGCTGCGACCGTCGACGTGCCGGAAGAGGAGCTGCTCAGCGCGAGCCCGCTCCAGGCGGCGCCCAATCCGCTCCGCGACCAGACCTGGCTGCGCTTCCGCCTCGCCCAGCCCGATCGGATCACGGCGATGGTCGTGGACGTGACCGGGCGCCGGATTCGATCCCTCGCGGACGATGCCTCGCTCCCGGCCGGGGACCAGACCATGTTCTGGGATGGCCGCGACGCCACCGGGGCTCCCGTCCCGGTCGGCATCTATCTGTTCCTCATGAAGTCGAGCGCCGGGACCGCCACCGCCAAGCTGGCCGTCATCCGCTGATTCCAGCCCCGTCGGCACGCCCTCGTTCCATGGATGAAACACCGGCGGCCCTGCGCTATCCTGCCTGCGGTCGCTTTTCCGTCCTTCGCGCGAGCGAAGGCTCTTCATAGCCGGCTCCGGACTCTGGCCGCGGATGGCCCGTCTGGTTCCGGATCGCGAAACTCATCGATCGCCGGCTCTCGCCGGCGTTTAGCGCGGGCCCCCCGCCCGCCATAAAGGACCCCGGCCATGGCCGAGATCGTCCAGGTCGCCCTGCGCGGCTCGCGCAGGGAGTTCTACCTCAACTCCCGCAGCCTCTGGCTCAAGCTTCGCGACCGGGTCATCGTCCAGGCCGAGCACGGCGAGTCGATCGGCACCGTGTTCCTGAAGGACCCCCAGCTCGTCGCCCTCAAGCGTCCCGGCAACGTCACCCACGAGATCATCCGCAAGGCGACCGAGGAGGACCTGGACCAGGACGACCACAACCGGGCGCTCGAGTCGACGGCCTTCGACTACGGCCGGGAGCGGATCGAGGCCCGCGAGCTGAGCATGGACCTCTCCGAGGTCGAGGTGGCGTTCTCGGGCCACCGGATCACCTTCTACTTCTCGGCCGAGCATCGGGTCGACTTCCGCGAGCTGGTGAAGGACCTGGCGGCGCGCTTCCGCACCCGGATCGAGCTGCGCCAGATCGGCGTGCGCGACCAGGCCAAGCGCCTCGACGGCTGCGGCCCGTGCGGGCGCGCGTTCTGCTGCTCGACCTGGCTCAAGGATTTCCACCCGGTCACGCTCAAGATGGCGCGCGAGCAGCAGCTCTCGCTCAACCCCGGCAAGATCTCCGGCGCGTGTGGGCGACTCCTGTGCTGCCTCGCCTACGAGCTCACGACCTACCGCGAGAACCATCAGAAGCTGCCGCCGCCCGGAACCCGCCTCAAGACCGGCAAGGGCGTGCTCACCGTGACCCGCACCGAGATCTACCACGAGGCGGTCTGGCTCAAGGATGACGAGGGGGGCGAACACCGCGTGGCCTACGCGGACCTGCCGCCCGGCCCCTATCACACGTGCGGCGACTGCAACTGCGGGGCGAAGAAGAAGCCCAGCCGCGGCGAGGCGCCGCCCGAGGATTTGGGCGAGGCCCCGCCCGACGCGTGGGCGGATCCGCCCGAGGACCCGGCGAGCTGAGCGAGGTGGCGGGGCTGCCGGACCGGCGTTCTACTTCTTCCGCACCTTGACGTGCGGAGTTGAGACCTTGGCCTTCCCGTTCTTCTTGATGCGGCCCATTCCCTTCACCGCAGGCTTCGCCCGGAAGCCGGCGTGATCGGGCCCCGCATGGTCGGCCAGGAAGCGCTCGATCACGAGCCCCAGGCTGGGCATCACGCCGATCGGGCGGTCATTCCCATTGACCGTCTCCGTCCCGGTGCTCTTGTCGGAAAGGTAGTCGCATAGCTGCTTCGGGGTGAGGAAGGCGGGATCGTTCCCGATATCGGCCAGATGTCGCCGGGCAACCGACTGGAGAAGCGAGGCTGCGGCCGCGAGGATGGCGGCGGCGCCCGAGGTTCCCCAGAAGGCCTGATATCCATCCGGCGGATGGCCCAGCGTGCGGATGTCGTGGCCCCACGCAAAGCAATCGATTCGCTTGCCGTAGTTGCTCTTGGACACCTTCTCTTCCTGCCGGTGCTCCTGGCCGTCGAAGAGCGACGCCCCCACCATGAGGGCGCCGGTCGGGTTCGAGTCGAAGTCCATCACGGCGAGGCTGGTGTTGGCGTTGCCGACGGGCTCGATCACCAGGATCTTCTCATCCGTGCAGCGCCGAATGGCCGCCCGGATGTGGGGTTCGGACTCCGCCGGCGCCTCCGCAATCTTGATGTTCCTCGTATCGTCGATGTAGTCCACGACGACTTCGAGCAGAAGGATGTCGCCGGGTTTGAGCTGCTTTCTCGCTTCGTCAACGGCCCAGGCGACGTCATCGTCCTCGTGTTCCCGCACATAGGAGGCGGCGAAGGTTCGGGTCGCAGGTGCGCCTCCCTTCACTTCCGGACCGGAGTGCAGGGCCACGAGAATGCCCATCACCGCGACGCCGTGATCCTTGTTCGAGTCATTATTCCCGCAGGCCACGGGGATGTCTGGAGGCAAGTCGCGGTGTTCGAGGAACCATCCACGCTCCACGTCGGCGATGGTCACACCCTCACCACGGGCGCGGAACAGGTTCCATGCCGCGACCGCGTCGATCCCCTGCGGCTTGGGCAACAGGTAGCCCTGCGAGTCCGGAACACCGGCGAATGGGCCCGGCGCGGGCCCAGTCCCGTGGGCAGGCATGACGCGCGCGCGCACGTAGGCTTCCTCGACGACATCGCCCTGTAGCTCGCGCAGCCTGCGCACGAGCTCGCGCGCGGCCTCCGCATCCGAGACCCTGATGTCGAAGTAACGATCGTCATTGCCCGCCCCGCCTTGTGCCTCTGGGTTCGGGGCGGGGAGGTGCTCGTCGAAGACGCGGCGAACCGGGAGATTCTTGAAATCCTGGGCGATGGCGTCCCAGCGGGGCCCGATCAGATCCGAAAGCCGGCCCCAGATGCCGTCCTCGTACGGGATGGGAATCGTGTCCTTGAAGCGGACGATGACGTGCTCGGCCACAATGACCCCCCTTCCTGTCACGGCGATGCGGCTCGTGGCGACCTTGATGGGGGCTGCGAGGCCTGCGGCCACGGCGGATGCCGGTACAGATGGTAGGCCCCTCGCGTCGCGGCCAGCAACGGTTTCCTGCGGGCCGGGGCCACCCGACGCTCCCGGCGCTTGACCGCCCCCCCGGCCGGGGCTAGCGTTTTTCCCGCTCCACCCCGCGCGGCCCCCCCTCCCGCGCGCATGCGGTCCTCCCCATCTCGAGAGTTCTGGCCGCCATGACAGACCCCGCGTCCCCCGGGCCGCGGTCCGAGGCGCAGCCGCCGCAGTCGATGATCGGCCGCACACTGGGCCGCTATACGATCGTCGCCAAGCTCGGTCAGGGCGGCATGGCGACGGTGTGGCGCGCCGAGGACGCGCTCCTGCGCCGTACCGTGGCCCTCAAGGTGCTGGCGGACAGCCTCGCGGACTCCGCGGCGGCCGAGCATCGCTTTCTCCGGGAGGCCCGCGCCGCCTCGTCTCTCGACCATCCCGCGGCGGTGGCGGTCTACGACGCCGGCGAGGCGGACGGCCACCTCTACATCGCCTTCGCCTGCATCGATGGCGAGACGGTGAGCGACCTCGCCGCCAGGACGCCGTTCGACGCGCCAGCGGCCGCATCCATGGGGATCGCGGTCGCGGATGCGCTGGCCCACGCCCACGCGAAGGGCATCATCCATCGCGACATCACCGGCCGGAACGTCATGCTGGACCGGGAAGGCCGCACGTTCGTGCTCGACTTTGGCCTGGCATGGATGGCCGGCACGGCCAGGCTCACCAGCACGCACGCAACGCTGGGGACTTACGCCTACATCGCACCCGAGGTGGCCTCGGGCTCGGACGCGGACGAGCGCAGCGATCTCTACGGCCTCGGCGTCGTGCTCTACGAGGCGCTCACGGGCACCGTGCCTTTCCAAGGCGACAATCCGGGCGCGATGCTCTACGCCGCCATGCACGCGCCGCCGGAGTCGCTCCAGCGTCGTCGTCCCGGGGTGGACGCCGCGCTCGAACGCGTCGTCCTCCGCCTGCTCGAGAAGCGGCCCGAGGATCGCTACCCGAGCGCCGCCGATCTGGCGGCGGCGCTGCGGGGCCTGGGCGCCCCAGCCAACGCTCCGGCCCCGCCCGGGCAACCCTCCAGCCCCGCGCCGGGCGGCACGCGCGCGGGAGCGCGGATCGCAACCGCGAGCGAGGCGCGCATCCCCGAAAATGTCTACCTCGCCGTGCTGCCATTCGACGATCACGGTTCGAGCGCGGATTCCGATGGAACCCGGGCCGTGTTCGTACAGGGACTGGCGGGCGCGCTGAGCGCCGCTCTGGGGCGGCACCCCGAGATCCATCTTGTCCCCGCTCCCTCCCAGATCCTGCATCGCCCCGACGACGACCTCGAGGGGCTCGGGCGCGCGCTCGGTGCCAACCTGATCCTGCGCGGCGCCGTGCGCCGCTCGGGATTCCAGCTCCGCGTGAGCTACGGGTTGCTCCAGCCCTATCGGCGCCTCCAGGTCGCGGCCGACACCATCGACGGCTCGATCGCCGATCTCTTCGACGTCGAGGACCGCCTGGTGACGAGCGTGCTCACGGCCCTGGGCCTCCGGGCGGGCCCTCCGCTCTCCCGTCCGCGGAGCACACGCGACCCGGCCGCTCACGAGCGGTTCGTGCAGGCCATTGGGTACCTCCAGCATTTCGAGAACGAGGCGCACGTCGACGCCGCGATGACACTGCTCGGGCGCCTCGCCGAGACCGATCCGGATTCCGCCCCGATCCGCGCGGCGATCGGGCGTGCCTGTTTGTTCAAGTACCGCCTCACCTCGGAACGCATGTGGGTGGCGCGCGCCGCGGCGGCATGCCACGCGGCGATCGAGCGGGACCCGGCCTCGCCGGACGTCCAGCTGACGCTCGGCGACCTCGGAGTCGTCACCGGCCAGTACGACGACGCCGTCGCCCACTATCGGCGGGCGCTCGAGCTGCAGCCCGGGTCGCACGAGGCTCTGATCGGCATGTCGAGGGCCTTCGAGCGGCTGCGGCGACTCGCGGAGGCGGAGCGGTGCTGCCGCGACGCGATTGCCCTTCGCCCCGGGTATTGGGCCGCCCACGAGGAGCTGGGGCTCCTCCTCACCCGCCAGGGGCGGTTCGAGGCGGCGCTCGAGCCGTGGAATCGGATGGTCGCCCTGGCCCCCGAAAACTACCGTGGGCATCTGAATCTCAGCCGCGCGTACTACAGCCTCGGTCGCCACGACGAGGCGCTGCGCGCGTGCCGGAGCAGCATCGACCTGCATCCCAACGCGGCGGCGTACTCGAACATGGGCACGATCCTCTACTTCTACCAGGGCCGCTTCGAGGAGGCCGCCCAGGCGTTCGAGAAGGCCAGGGACTTGCGCCCGGCAGACGCGCTGCTGTGGGGCAACTTCGGCTCGGCATGCGTCTGGGTGCCGGAGCGGCGGCAGGAGGCCGAAGCCGCGTTGCGCCACGCGATCGCTCTGGTGCGTGATCGCCTGGATCGAAATCCCAACGATGCGCGCGACTGGTTCCGCCTGGCGGGCTGGCAGGCGAATCTCGGCTGTCATGCCGAGGCGAGGAGCGCGCTCACACGCTCGCTCCAGCTGGGCGGCGAGGACGTCACGCTGCTGGGACACGCGGGCGTCATCTGTGAGCAGGGCGGGGACCGGGAAGGTGCGATGGGCTACCTGCGCGACGCGGTGCGCAAGGGGTTTCCCGTGGACCTGCTCGAACGGGACCCCTATCTCATCGCGCTGCGTGCGTCACCGGAATACGCGGAGTTGTTGAAGGAGGCAACGCGCGCCCAGGGAGGGCATGCATCCTCCGAAGCGGAGCACACGTCACCGAAGGAGGAAGGCCGTGCCGATTCACAAGCGTAAGAAGAAGAAGTCCGATCCCGTTTACAAGATGATCGAGGTCCAGGGCGTCGACGACGCGACTCCGAATTCGTGCACGATCAAGCACAAGGACTGGGTCTGCTGGATCAACCCGAGTGCTGCCAAGTCCCTCACCATCTCATGGGTGACGAAGCACCCGCTCAAGGACGCCCACGGTCACGTGTCGCCTCCGATCGTCGTGCCCAAAGGGGGCGTCAGCTGCTGGTACCAATTCAAGGGGGGCGTCAGCAAGGGGGACCATTTCGAGTACCACGTCCTCGCGAAGAAGAAGTGGAAGAAGGGAAAGAAGAAGGGCGGGAACCCCGTTCAGGCCCCGGGGCCCGAGATCATCGCCGGAGACTGAGTCACTCCACGTCCGTCCCCGGCGGCGGGCCGCGCGCCCTCGCCGGGGCCCGGACCACCCGCAAAGGCGTGCGAGGCGCCTTCGCCCCACACCCATTCCCGCGCCGCATCCCGGGCCCGGCGGGCCTCTCCGCCGGGCCCGCGGCGCGCCCTCTGGACACGCAGTCTATACTCTCCGCTCTTTACCCGAACCGGAGACTCCCGTGCCTGCGCGCTTCTACCTCACCACCGCCATCGACTATGTGAACGGCCGGCCCCACCTGGGCCATGCCTACGAGAAGGTGCTGGCGGACTGCCTGGCCCGCTTTCATCGCCAGCGCGGCGACGCCACCTTCTTCCTGACCGGCACCGACGAGCACGGCCAGAAGGTCGCGCGCGCCGCCGAGACCGCGGGCAAGACGCCGCGCGCGTTCGTGGACGAGCTGGTGCCCCACTTCCAGGAGGCGTGGAAGACGCTTGGCGTCTCGTACGACAAGTTCATCCGCACCACCGATCCGCGCCACGAACTGGCGGTGCAGGAGCTGTTCCGGCGACTGCGCGACGCCCGCAGCCCCAAGACCGGAGAGCCGGTCCTGTTCGAAGAGGAGTACGAGGGCCTCTACTGCGAGGGCTGCGAGGGCTTCAAGCAGGAGAAGGATCTCGACGACCAGGGCCGATGTCCCGAGCACCTCACCGTGCCCAAGACCCTGCGCGAGACCAACTTCTTCTTCCGCCTCTCCGAGTACGACGAGGCTTTGCTCGGGCACATCGAGAAGCACCCCGAGTTCATCCAGCCCGACTACCGCCGCAACGAGGTGGTGAACGTCATCCGCGACGGCCTGCAGGACGTGAGCGTCACGCGCCCCAACGTGCCGTGGGGCGTGCCGCTTCCCGACGACATCGAGGGCGCCGAAGGGCACACGGTGTACGTGTGGGCCGATGCGCTGCTCAACTACCTGTCGGCGATCGGCTGGCCGGAGCGGAAGTACTCGCTGTGGTGGCTCGCCAAGGAGGCCGAGGCGGGAGGCCCGGGTGCCGCGCGCGAGGACACGTTCCAGCACCTCGACGGCCAGGGGAAGCCGGGTGCCGCGTGGGCGGGCACCACCACCAAGAAGTACACGAACGCGCTGCACCTGATCGGCAAGGACATCAGCCGCTTCCACTGCGTCCTGTGGCCGGCGCTGCTGCTGGCGGCGGGCGTGCCGCTGCCGCGCCAGATCTACGTGCACGGGTTCATCTACGCGCGCGGCGAGCGGCTGTCGAAGTCGGCGGGCAACGTGGTCGAGCCGCTCGAGCTGGCGCAGCGCTTCGGCGCCGACGCGCTGCGGTTCTACCTGCTCCACGCCATTCCCACCGGCCGCGACGGCGAGTTCACCTACGAGCAGCTGGTCGAGCACTGCAACACGCACCTCGCGAACGACCTGGGCAACCTCGCCAGCCGCAGCGTCACGATGGTGCACAAGTACTTCGAGGGAACGCCCACGTCCGACTGGGCGCCCGAGTCGCTCCAGGAGGCGGAGGCACGCGAGGCGCTGGCGGCCCTGATCGCAGCCGCGAACGCGGCGGCCGAACAGGTGCCCGCGGCGTTCCTCGACCTGCGCGTGCACGAAGCACTCGACGCCGCGTGGGCGCCGGTCGTGCGCGCGAACGAGTTCATCGAGCGCGTGAAGCCGTGGACGGTGGCCAAGGATCCCGCGCGCCGCGCCGAGTTGGCGACGGCGCTCAATGCGCTGCTCGAGACGCTGCGGCTGGTCGCGATCTGGTCGTGGCCGGCGATCCCGACCAAGAGCGAGGCGCTATGGGCGCTGCTCGCGCTCCCCGGGAAGCCCGGCGACGCCCGCGGCGACGCGGCGCGTCCCGCCTACGGCGACGCCACGTTCGCGGGGCGGCGGCTCGGCGAGGTGCAGAGCCTGTTCCCGCGCATCGAGCTCGAGGCGACGGCGTAGCGGCGGCGCGGCGCGCCGCCCGCCCCGTCACGCACCTGTGATCGACACCCACTGCCATCTCTGCGACAAGCGCTTCGACCGCGATCGCCAGCAGGTCTTCGATCGCGCGCACCATGGCGGCGTCACGCAGTTCGTCGAGATCGCCTACGCGCCCGAGATCGTGCCGCGGGCGCACGCGCTGGCGGCCGAGCACCCGAACCTCTTCCTGTGCGTGGGCGTCCACCCGAGCGAGTCGGCGCGGGTGCCGGACACCTACCTCGAGACCCTGCGCGACCATGCCCGCCACCCGCGCGTGGTGGCGATCGGCGAGACCGGCCTCGACTTCTATCGCGATTACGCCCCGCGCGCCGACCAGGAGCGCTGGTTCCGCGCGCAGATCACGCTCGCGAACGAGCTGGGCCTGCCGGTGGTGATCCACCAGCGCTCGGCCCTCGCCGACACGCTGGCCATCCTCGAGGACATGCGGTCGGCCGCGGGCGGCGTGCTCCACTGCTTCGACGACGACCCCGAGGCGGTGGCGCGAGCCCACGCGCTGGGATTCAAGCTCGGGCTCGGGGGCGTGCTCACCTACGGCCACGCGCCGCTCGAAGAGGCGGTGCGCGGCGCGCCCGCCGGGATGCTGGTGCTCGAGACCGACGCGCCCTACCTCGAGCCCGAGCCGCGCTCCCTGCGCCGCAACGAGCCCGGTTTGCTCACGCGCGTGCTGCCGCGCCTGTGCGAGCTGCGCGGCTGGACCCCCGCCGAAGCCGACCGCATCACCACCGCCAACGCCCGCGACCTGTTCCGCCTCCCGTAGTCTAGAACTGAACGCGCCAACCCTTGTCCCATTTCTCCAAGCTGACCGTCACGGTCTCGGTCATCAGTTGAGACATCGGGCCACCGTGAGACATTAGAATTGCTCCGACAGTAGTCGGCTTGTAAACCAAGGTCGCCTCAACGCTGCTGAAGGTCGAGGAGGTGTTGCGCACATCACTGATTGTGACCTTGTCGAGATCTGCAATCCTAAGTTGTCTTTCGCTCGCCAAGAACGGCCTGATCTGTGGCGTGAACTCCACAGCCGGATACTCACCGATATAACCAAGAATCTTGCCATACCCCGCCGCCTCAAACCCCGCGACACCTTCACGCGTGAAGAGGCTCATCACAAATGCTGTGCGCCCCCCGGAGTACACGGGGTCAAGGGCGTAGAGAACCGCTCCCCGCTGTCCTGCTCTTGCCTTTTCGAGGATCAACCGCTCAATCCCACTGTGACCTGGCCTTCCGCCGCAGCCACCAATCACAATGACAACGGTAGCCAGGAATACAGCAACAAATCGACGGCGCATCACGGCCCTCCCCCTGGATGACATTCCCTGATTCGAAACGAAAGCGTGAGACTAACGCTCGATTCCGCACTCGCGGAAGTAGCGCTCCAGCGCTTCGCGCTCACTCGGGATCTCCTCGTGGACGATGCGCACGATCCGTCCCCCGGTGCCGACCGTGAACGCCTGCATGCAGCGGTAGCGGTGCCACGGGTGGCCCGCCTTGAGCAGATAGTCCGTGAACGTCACGCGCGCGGTCGCGCCCGAGACCGATTCGATGTCGCTCTCGTAGCGGACCTCGTCGAACAGCCGCCGGGCCATGGCCGAGGCGTCGCGGTACGAGGCCAGGACGGCCTCGGGGCCGCGCAGCGTGTCGTCGCGCAGCTCGTAGACACAATCGTCGGCGAGCAGGGCACGTGCGGCATCGAGGTCGTCGGCATCGAGTGCCCGGGCCATGGCGGCGGCGATCGCGCGCGGCTCGGCCGCGGTGGGCGTGTCCATGCGCGACTCCTACCACAGCCGCTCCGCGCGCGCCTCAAGCGCCGGCCGCGCCCTGCCGAAAACTCCGGAGCATGCCTGGTCCCTTCCCCAACCTCACATTGCCCCTGCCGCTCGCCATCTCGATCGTGCTCGCGGTGATCGCGGTGACGATC
>Ga0070695_100001210_pt1 | contig 14193 bp, 12 predicted proteins | sample KBSK1252metaG_FD_65471 | JGI IMG/M metagenome (GOLD analysis project Ga0070695, IMG submission 65471) | Corn, switchgrass and miscanthus rhizosphere microbial communities from Kellogg Biological Station, Michigan, USA - KBS K1-25-2 metaG | ecosystem: Host-associated > Plants > Roots >...
CGTGAAGCTTATGTCGCCTATGTCTACCCGCAGTACGAGGATTTGCTGCAGAAATCCTCGGTCCTTCACAGGGTGAGAGTAGGTGGGTCCAGATGGCAACCTTGGAGCCAATACGTAGTCTACGCGACATCAAGGGGGTGACTTCTTCGCCATCAAGGAAATTGCGATCGGGGACGAGCCCGTCGTGTTTCTAAGTCACGACGGCGGCAGCGCCGATGGTTGGCGGCTGGCGGATAGCTTGGCGGATTTCTTACTCCGCTGGAGCGCAACCGGTTGTGTTGGAGGAGCGAGCGGCTGGGCTCTGGAATACTTTATCGCGGACAGCCAAGGTGGTTTTGACCAAACAGGGGAGATAGCCGTTGGGTTCCGCAAAATGTTGCACTGAGAATGGTAATTCAACGAAAGCGTCCAAATTTTCGCCGAAACCGCCGCATACTTCTCTGTTGGCCCAGTAGCGACTGGGGTCGAACAGCCAGGGTCATTTTCGCCACTAACCGTTTGTCAGCCATCGGGGTAAAGCAGACTAGCGCGGTTGCGCGCGATGATAGGGGAGAAAAATCTATGCCCAAGATGACGGATTCCCGTCGCAAGAAGATCCAAGCAAGACAGCGTCGGTCGCGCGCTGAACTGCAGCGGAAGAAGAAGGCAGGAAAGCGGGCACAAAGGAGTGCAAAGGCGTGAGCGTTCCACATGACCACGCGGCGGGGGCTGCTGGCGGTCGGACCCTGTCCGCGAACGGTGACAAAACGATGTTCGGCGTCGTAGTCTCGCGTATGGCCAAGGTGTTCAAACCCAACTTCGCCGCCGGCGGTCGTGAGGCGGTGGCGTGAACCGCGGCGTCGCCGATCCGGAGCGGGCGGCTCCGGGCGCCACGAACACGACACCCCAGAACCAGGCAGCGACCAACCAGGACCAGGTCTGGCCGCACCGCGTCATCCGGCGCGGCGACGCGGTGCGGCCGCTCCCACCGCGTGCCCGTTCGCTCGAGGACCTGACCTTGAGGTTGGTGGCGTCCGCCTCAGCCTCAGCGACTACATGGCCCGCAGCCGAACCGCGGGGCTCCTGGTCCTCAAGGGCGAGATCGCGCTGGAGCGCTACGGCATGGGCAGCGGCCCGGGCGCCGTCAGACGAGCTACTCGACCGCGAAGTCGATCACCGCGACGCTCGTCGGCGCCGCGCTCCACGATGGCGCGATCAGCAGCCTGGACGATCGTTGCGACCTCTACCTGCCGCGGCTGCGCGGCTCGGCCTATGAGGGCGTCACGGTCCGCAACGTCCTGCGAATGTGCTCGGGCGTGGCCTGGAGCGAGTTGGAAGGCGGACAGTCCGACGTCGAGCGTCTGCGCCAGGTCCTGGCGAGCCGGCGGCCGGGCTCCGTCCTGGCCCTAGCGTGCAGCCTGCCGCGGGCTCATCCGCAAGGCGCCATCTTCAACTATTCGACCGTCCAGAGCTGCGTGCTTAGCGCGGTGCTCGCGGCCGCCACGGGCCGGCCGCTGGCCGACTACTGCGCCGAGACGATCTGGGGGCCTGCAGGCATGGAGGCCAATGGGTACTGGGCGCTCGACGCCGAGGGCGGCTTGGAGCTGGGAGGGACTGTCGTTGCTATTGTTCTATTGCTTTTACCGACAAGTGTGTTTGCGCAGGAGAAACGCATCGCGCTCCTGATCGGCAACAAGGACTACAAAGCGGGCGTTGGCTCGCTCACCAACCCCCTCAATGACATCCGCATCGTCGGTGATGCCCTGAGATCGGTTGGCTTCGAAGTTTTAAAGCCGGTCGAGAATGCACACCGATCTCAAATGCTGATTGCGATCCACGCGTTCGCTGCAAAGCTCAAAGCCGCTGGGCCCGACGCTGTCGGGTTCCTGTATTACTCAGGTCATGGCATCGCATCGGCTGGTGAGAACTATTTGATCCCTACTGATGTTGACGAGCCCTCGACGGTTTTGCTCAGCGTGCAACCGATGCCCAGCAACACGGGTGTAGTGTGCCGTGTGCTTGGGATCGCGGTGGCCGAGGTAGTCGCGCACTTAAAATAGCGATTGCTGTTGCGCAGACTGACGACCTCACGAGCGAGCAAAACGTTTTTTTGGCCGCGTTGGCATTGTGGCGCTCCTGCACCCAGACACGCGAAGGCGAATTGACATTGCGCCGAGCGCGGGAAGGCGGCGCGCGACCATCGCTGGCGAAAACACCGCTACGTTATTCGGCGCCTGCCTAACAATGTTGTCTGGTGGATGGGCGAGAGCGCTGACGATGGTAGAACGTGGACGAATGTTTTTCGTGGCGTTCTTAAGGGCAATACCAATACGGGCGAATGGGTTGACGTGAAGGGTTGGCAGAAGGGCGGCAACATGGGGACGTTGACGCTGGAACTTATCGGTACCGACAAGTCGCTTTCCGGCTTTAAAAAGATTGCGTCGACGGGCTCCGGCTTCGGCGCCGACAGATGGTCTTTTGACTGCAAATGACAACTGACCCGAGCGAGTGGCCGTGTCTGCTAGGTTAGCGCAGATCTGGCAACGGGCAAGTCGCTAAATCTCGGAGCCAAGCGTATTGCCCGCATTCTCCTTGAACAGCGCAGCTAGCTGCTCGCTGACGCTGTAGGTCAGCGAGCCCTCGGCGGGGCTAGTGGGTTTGCCGACGCCATCTGTAGCCGCGCAGGCAAGGGGCATGGCGCGCGCTATGAGCGCGGTTTATCCGAACCTCAACGGGGCGACGGCGACTGCTTGTCAGGGCTCGTCGGAGTCCTCGGCCCTGCCGGATCTGGTCCGCTTGTCTTCGGAGCAGCTGCACCGCCCGAAGTTGCCGGAGGCACGTTGCCCTAGACGCGCGGCGGCGATGTTCCAATAGCCGGTCCGGTCGCCGGGGTTTCGGTCGCCCCCGGAGCTCTGGAGGTTGCTGGGCTAGTGTCAAATGCATGCGCTCATGGCGGCCGTTCTGCTGAGGGTTTGATACCGGACTGGCCGTGCAAAACGGGTCGGTCCAAAAAGGCAGGCTCAATTCACTCCGGAGAGCAGACCGGCCGGCAATCATGTCGCACGGGATAGCACATGCGGCTCAACTTCATCCAACCAGACCCGCCGTCGGCGCCACATTGGTGCTGCCGGGGAAGACAGTGCTTCCCAGCGCCGCCTCCTCCACCCGCAGGTGGTCGCGGAGCAGGCCCTTGAGCACCGCGCGAAGATCGATGGTGGCCTTGAGATCGCGACCCTCGTGCAGCTCGGCAACTTTCAGGCCAGGCCAGTCGGCGATGATGCGTCCGCCCTGGAGAGCGCCGCCGGCCAGCAGCGCTACCGTGCCAGTGCCGTGATCGGTGCCGTCGGTGCCATTGATGCGGGCGGTGCGTCCGAACTCGGTGATAACGGCAACCACCGTCTCGCGCCAGCTGTCGCCCATGTTGGTCTCGATCGCCGCTAGCGCCCCGTCGAGCGCGCCAAGCAGGTTGGCGAGCTGGCCCGACGCGGCACCCTCATTAATGTGGGTGTCCCAACCGACGAAGCCCATGGCGCCGACGCGGGGACCGTCCGCACGGGCGAGATAGCGCGCCGCGGTGCCGGCAGCCTCCGCAAAGTAGGCGCGCACGCGCGCGATGCCGGGCGGTGGCAACTGGGCCACGTTGGACGGGACGCCGTCCATGCCGCCGGCGCGGCCGAGCGCCACTAGGCGGATGCGACTTTCGAGTGCCTTGGCAAGCCTCGGGTCCGTGCGATGATAGAGATCAAGTAAACGGGCCTGCGTATCGTCGCTGGCGGGGAGGATCTGTGGGGGAGCCCACGACATCACCGGCGCTTGCCCGCGCACCACTAGCGGCGTCACCGGCCCGACAGCCACAGCACGACCGCCGCGCGGATCGACGCGGCCGCCCGAGGCCATCGCCAGCAGCGCGCGGTTAAGCCAGCCGGTGTCGACCGTTCCAGGCTGCGGGAACCCGCTCTCCAGGACGTCCTGGCCGTCGAAGTGGGAGCGCTCGCGATAGGGCGTGGCGGTGGCATGGACGATGGTGGCCTGCTGCGCCTTGTAGAGGCGATGTAGGTTGGGCATCGCGGCGTTGAGTGCGAAGTAGGAATCGAGGGGCAGCGCCGGCGTGGGACCGTCCAGCACCAGAGCCCGGTCGCCACGGAGGCTAATCCAGTCCGGATCTCCAACGGGAGCCACGGCGCCGAGGCCGTCAAGTGCGCCGCGGAGCACGATGACAAGCATGCGCGGATCGCGGCCTTCGGCCCGCGCGAGCTTGGGAAACTGCGTCCACGCAAACAGGGCGCCGGAGCCGGTCAGTGCCTCGCGACGGCTCGGCAGGTGCGGGCAGGTAGCCATTGTCACCTCCTCTGGAACTCGGCCGACATGAACAGCAGCGCCAGCGCCTGCTGGCGCGTCTCCGCGCGGGCCACGGCTTGTTGGGTCTCAGGCGTGATCGTCGATGCCAGCACCGTCTCGATGATAAGACGCGGATCGATGCTGCCGGCAATGCGCTCGGCGAAGATGTTGGCGATGTCCAGGCGCTGGCCCACGCCGTCGATCCAGGTGGCCTCATCGTCGGCGTAGCCCCGCGGTGACGGCGGCCGCCACAGGGGCTCGCCAAGGGTCGCCTGGCCGGCGGTGAAGCGGGCGGGGTCTGCCGTCGTACCGGCGGCGCGCACCATGGAGATTACCCACTCGCTCGGGCGCTTGAGTTTGCGCGAGGCGAAAATCCAGGCCTCGGGCGCGGACACAAGGGCCTTGGTGACCTCCCTGAGGTCACCGCCCGTGTCGCGGAAGGTGGCCGCCAGCTTGTCGACTACTGCCGGCGAAGGCTCGTCGGCCACAAAGTGGCGAACGAGCTTGGTGGCGATGTGTTTGGCGGTCGCCTCGTGCACCGCCAGGTCGCGCAGTACGGTGCGGCCCTGCTCAACGCCGATATCCTCATATACCTTGCCGACGACCGTCTGCGGTCCGGGCTCGTGCAGACGCCGGTTGAACGAGAACTCACCACCATGCTCGGGATTGTCGCCGGCGGGCAGGAAGGTCCAGCCGGTGAGCACCTTGGCGAAGCTAATGATGTCGTCCTGGGTGTAGACGGTACGCACACCCAGCGTATGCAGCTCGAGGATCTCGCGCGCGAGGTTCTCGTTGAGCCCGCGTGTGCGATTGATGCCCGCGATCGAGTTGGGGCCCATCGACGCCGCCTGATCGAGATAGAAGAGCATGCACGGGTGGCTCTCGACGGCCTGTAGCAGGTCGGTGAAGCGGCCAAGAATATTGGGGCGGATGGCCTCACGCTCGTATGCGCCCGACATACTCTGGATCTTGTCGGCCGAGACGCAGAAGTGGTTCGACCAGAACCACACCAGCCGCTCGGCAAAGCCGCTCTCAGCGGCGAGCGCCGCATCGATGCGCACGCGCGCCTCGTTGAGATAAATCTGGCGCCCCGGGTCGGGAACAGCTTCGGCCGCCGCTCGGGACGCCATGTCGTTGTCGGGTTGCTGATTGCCCTCGGCGGCCATGGCCGCCTCCTTCTGGACCTTCGCGGCGACGATGCGCTTGGCTTGGCGCTCGGCGTTGGCGTCGGCGACTTTTCGGAAGGCCATCGCGCTGCCAGCAAGCCCGGGCGCCGCAACCTGCCCTACGCCGGGCTTGTCGAGCTCGGCGAGGAGGGCGCCACGGGGATCCGACGCGATGGCGGCGATTGATCCCTCCCGCGGCCCCATTCCGAAGCGATGCAACGCAAGCGCTGCTACTGCTTTCGCCGATTCGGCCATGGCACTTGTCCCAACAGATTCGAAGCAACAAACGTGGTACTGGCACTTGCCAATAGGCCGTGACTGACCACAGCTATGCTGCGCTTAGCACACCGACAGATCGACTTTGCTTCGGGGCGCCCAGAGTCTCCGCCGATTTAACTGCCGTCTCCGATCAAACTACACGACGTAACGCTACGATGCGTAGCATATGGAACTGAGCCATGCAAGCGGTGTGTGCACAGCCTTTGAAAACACTGAAATGAGCGAACGCGTTGACGACCCTAGTACTGGGGCCCGAGCGCTATTCGGCCGATCTTGCCGTCCTTGACCAGGCCGATCCGCCACTCTGCGGAGCCGTTGGCGAAGTGGGCGATGTAGACATCGCTGCCAAGTGCCGAGACGCCGCGAAAGGAAACGGAGCGCAGCGCGCCGAGCCTGGCCACGATCGCCCGGCTCATTGGCAGCTGCTGGCGCGTCTCCGCCGCCACCTCCTGTGTCATCTGGTGGTAGTTGGGCTCGCCGCGACCTAGCGCCTCGATGTACTGGCGCAAACTGTCCTCGCTACCGGCCATCGGCGTCGAGCGCGGCGATACCGACCGTTCCGTCCGGCTACCGGCGCGCGGCGCTTCGAGGCTGAGGTAGCGTGTTCGTTGTCCGGGGAGCACGATCTCGAGACATCGTCCCGCGGCATCGGCGACGACCCAGGGGGTGCCAATGTAAGTCAGGATCGGAGAGGAGGCATCATTGCCGATGGCGCCGGGGGATAGCGCCCGCTTGCCGTCGCGGTCCAACTCGAACAGCTGGATGTCACTGCCGCTGGCGTTGTAGATAAGCAGCCGGATCGGCGCCACGCCGGCCGAGGATTTCAACGTTCGCTCTTCAGAGCATGCCACCACCCCGCCCGGCGTGTCGTCGCCGTCCGGTCGGAAGATGACATCGTGGGCCTTGCCATCGTCACCCAAAAGCAGCCGAAACTCCGCAAAACCGTTGGCGAACTTGACACCATAAATGTCATAGCCGCCGGGGCCGACGCCTCGGAAATAAATCGACTCCACGGCGCCGAGAGCCGTCAACATGGCCTGCACCTGCGGGCCCTGGCGCCGGATCTTGGCAGCCAACTGCGAGCTCATACGCTCATAGTTGGGAGCGCCGCGCTGGATGTCCTCGATGCCGCGAAGGATTGCGGCCTTGCCACCCGGGGCAGGGGTCTGATCCTTGAACCGGTCGGGCACCTCGGCGATGCGGCGGGCGAACGCGTCTTCGATGGTCTTGGCCCGGTCGAGATCGACGCGGATCGCGCGCCGCGCTCCCAGCGCCGGCTCGTGCAGCAGGAGTTGGGCGATCTTCGACTGGCCGTCGCGCAAGAAAATCACGAGCGCGTCGCCACCGGAAAAGTGATCTTGTTCGCCGTGGGCTACGACTTCGACTTTCGGCCGGCCGGTCTCCTGCACGAACAATCGGTCGCTCTCGCGGACCACGGTAAGCGAGCGGCTTGGACTCAGTTCGTACCAGCCGACATAGGCATCGAGGAGGGCCGGATCAATCCTCACTGACTGATCATTTTGCGAAGCGGCGGCGATCCGAGGCACCCGCATGTCGCGGGCGTTCTGGTGGGAGACCAGCTCGGCGGCGCGCCGGTCGCCATCAACGGCAAAGGCGAAAGCGATCCGGCCGGCGGCGGCCGGGTAAGAAAACTTGCCGTCGCCGTCGGGAAAGATCTGCAGCCTGCGCTGCCCAGTCAGTTGCCCGAACAGGCTGTTGCCCTCCCGGCTGACGGCGAAGATCAGTTCGGGATTGACCTGATAGAAACCGGTGTAGAGATCAAAGAGCCTGGCATCGGCGGCAGCTGGGGTCGGGACGATGGCGGCCGAAGCCTTGTGCTCCGACATCGAGCTGGTAGCCGCCGTTCGCGACGCCGTGCCGTCGGCGATCGTGACTGAAGACAGCGCGACGACGGGCGCGATGGCCGCCGCCGTCCACAAACGCTTGCGCCATCCGATCCTGGCATGGGGCGCGGTTGCGGCCAGAATGCGTTCGACCCGCCGGTGTACCGTGCAGGCGCGCGCCATGGGGAGGCCCGCCCGCGCAGGCTGCACGTTACCGGCGAGCTCGAGCAGGATCTCCGCGTAGGACAACCTGTTGTGGAGACCTTCCAGCGCGGCGTCGTCGCTGGTGATTTCCGCGAGCTCAGCTAGCCGCACCAGCTGCCACCACGCAAATGGGCTGAACCAGAACACGGCGCGATTGAGCGATGCCAGGAGCAGGACATAGAAGTCGCCGTTGGCGACGTGCGCGCCCTCATGAGATAGTACGGCCTGACGCATGCGCATATCCCAGCTCGCGCATTCAGTCGGGAGGAGAATGGTCGAGCCAAAGGCGACTGGCATGCCGACGATGTCGCTCACGCGTACGTCCAGGCCAGCCGCCCAGTGTTCGCGAACGGGTTGCGCGGAGCGGACCAGGCGCCAGGTCAGATACAGGCCCGTCGCCAACCTTAGCAGCAGCACGCCGGCAACGGCCCCATAGAAAGCTGTTGCCAAGGCCCACCAGTTCACCGCGCTGGACGCTGCTTTGACGCCGCCGCCGCCCGGCTCCAGCGGCCGTGTGGCTTCCAGAGAGCTGAGCGGTTCCGGCGGCAGGCTGGCGGATGCCCAAACCATCTCAGGCGTCTGCGCGGGCAGGGGGCTCGCGGGAATCGTCATAGTAATCGAGTGCATCAGCACCGGCATGGATACGGATGCCAGCAGCACCATGGTCCACGATGCCATGTGCACGTGCGGATTCTTGACGCGCATGAGCTCCAAACCGATCCACACGACGCCGCCGAGAAGCAGGGAACGCAGCGCCGATTCTCCCAGAAGCGCTAACATCACTTCTTCCCTCCCTTCGCCTTGGCCACTTTGTCTGCCAGCATTCGCAATTGCCGCTGATCTAGCATCGCGGTGTCGACCATGCCGACCAGGACCTCCTCGACAGAGCCATTGCAGAACCAGTCCACGATGCGTTGGACGGCCTTGGCCGCAACCCGTCCGCGCGGTTCGGCCGCCTCGTAGACGTATGTGCGGCCGTCCACCGTGTGGGTGGTATAGCCCTTATCCTCCAGTCGGCGCAGCACAGTGCGCACCGTGGATTCCTTGAGCGGGCGCTTTAAGCGCTCGCGCACCGCCTCGGCCGTCACGGGGCCATGGGCCCAAACCAGTTGCATCACTTCCCGCTCGAGGTCACCCAGTTCGGGCAGGCTCTCTTCCATTGTGTGCTCTTTCGACCTATGACGTGATGTAACGCTACAGACCGTCGCATACATGGTCGCGCCCTGCAACAGTGGCTTGAGGGGACCTCAGGCCAATCGGCAGGGGTGGCAGGTGGGCGACCAGTTTTTCAACCGTCGCGCGCTTTGTCACCGATCAGCGACCCGGGTTCGCGCTCGCGAGAGGTACGTGGCGCACACCCTAGTGCCAAGGTTGCGACTGCGAAACCGTCGGCGATGGGAAGTCCGGCGGGCCACCCGAGTAAAAAGATCAACGTGAACGAAATTGCATCATGTCCGATTCTACCGACCAACCCCGGCATGAACTATCACAGGCGCGGATCGGACGCCGCGCCGCGAAGAGCCGCGGCATTTGCCTCCTCGAAGAGCCGCATATTTTTTTCGACATTAAAGCGTTCTTCAAGAAGCGTTTCCGGATCCCACTCGCTCCGCTCGGCTCGGAAGAAGTCCCCACCATAAACGTGGATGGCACCGGTAAGACGGCGTATCGGATTGGTCACCGAGTGAATGATGTTGTGGCCAAGCGGTTCCGCGTCCCCAGTCGAGAGTGCCTTCGCACCGGCGGCTTCGACCTTGCCGGTCGGCAGGCGTCGCCAGAAGATGTTGTCCTCGCGGCCGGAGTAAACGCCGATAACTGCCCACATGCGATGATCGTGGGGCATGATCGTCATCTTCGGCGCCCAGATCACGTTGAGGATGGTCAGAGTGTCAGAATGGTAAAGCTTTTGAATCTCTGCGCGCTTTGGCTCTCCGAGCCCCTTGAGGACAGCCGTAGGATCGGAAACCGCTCGCGCGACGACTTCGCGCACGAGCTTGTGTGATGGATCGGTGTCGCGGGCTGCCCGGCAGTCGGCAACAAACTGGTCGAGGTCGAACGAGCTGGCCATCGTAACCTCCCACTCGATCAGCGGTCGATACTTCCCAACACCTGGCCGGTAAGGCGTCTGGAACAATATAGCTATTCCAAGAGCCATGCCAGACGTCTCGTCGGCACGGCAGAAGCCCTCAACTACCGGACATAACGTTGCAGCTTGGTCTTACCACTTGTTCCAAGCCCGGACATCGGCTCGCGGATTTCTTTTGTGCAGGTGCCTGCAGCGGTATAGTCCAAACATGACAGCCCTCGCCGAAGCGCAATTGGACGCTATTGCCGACGACGTGATCGCGTCCTTGATGAGCCATCGGCAAATCTCAACCTTCTCGTCCTCGCCGAGTTGCCTCACTCTCGCGGAAGCCTATCTCGTGCTCCCCCGGTTGCGTGCGGCGTTCGAAGCGCGTGGTGAAAAAATTGTCGGCCGCAAGATCGGGTTCACGAATACCGAAATGTGGAAGGTGCACGGTATCGAGGCTCCCATTTGGGGCTATTGCACGGACCGAACCGCACGTGAACTCAAGGATACACCGAGTCTACGGCTCGATGACTTCTGCGAGCCGCGTATCGAGCCGGAGATCATGTTCGGCCTCAGAGCTACCCCCCTCCGAGGCATGAATGAAGCCGCGTTGCTCGATTGCGTTGAGTGGGTGGGTATGGGCTACGAGATCGTGCAATCGATTTTCCCGAACTGGAGTTTCGCCGCAGCCGACACGGTTGCTGCCAATGGGCTGCACGGGGTCATCCTCATGGGAAGCCGTCATGAGGTTGCGCCGCGGAAGGCAAAGTGGCTTGGCGAGCTATCAACGTTCACGGTTGAGCTTTACCGCAATGGAGAATTGCAGCGGGTCGGCGGCGGCGCTCTTGTGCTCGGCGGTCCACTTCATGCGTTGCGGCATTTGACAAACTTGCTTGCGTGCGATGCGCACAATCCTCCTCTATGCGCTGGTGAAATCGTTTCGACCGGCACACTGACCCTAGCAATGCCGATCAGCGCCGGCGAAAGATGGACAACAAAGGTCTTTGGAACTCCCCTTGAAGAGATCGCCATTCAATTCGAGTAACATTTATATCGACCGTTCGGCTCTGGCTCAGGACGTATGCATTCGCGCTCGCCACAGACGACCAGGTCAACGCGCGACGCCGAGAGTCCTGTTAGCGCCATCGAGCCCCCACATCTCTTCCCGTAGGCACGGTCAAGACAGGAAACAGCAGGCCATCTGGGAGCGGGCGGTAAACGTCGCCGCCCGCATCCCCTCGGGGCCAATGAGCCAAATTGATCCGACGCAGCACAGGGAGCCCGACTCAGGCCGGCAAGATGGCCTTTCCCCTCGGTTGACCAGTTCAGAGCTGAGCGTCCCCCACGCAATGAATACCCCGCCTCGAGTGGAGGCGAGGTCGGAACGCGAGCGTGCTGGGCCCAAATGGCCGCGATTCATAATCAGTCTTCCTTTTTCGCCGTCTTCAGCACTGGCCATCCACCTTTTCCCGGCGCCCGAGTTGCTTCCTCACAGCGACGGCCGAGGTGATCGAGGGCCGCCTTGCCAGAAAAGACCTTGTTCAGGTCGCCGAACGCTTGGTTGGCCATGATCGCCGAAGCCATGTGGTGCGATTATGCATGTCGTTTCCCTACCCGGAAAAACTCGAACACGTCGCCGTTGCCGTGCTGCTGGGTATAAAATCCGCGCGCGTCATCCAGGCTTTCCTTGGTTCCCAGCAACTCGTCATCGCGCGGGCTGCCGCTCGACACAAACACGCCGGTTGGCTCGTTATTGTCGTTCCCAGCCGCCGCCGAACTCGCATCGCGGCCGAGAGCGATAAAGCGGACAGCCTTGAATCTGTCCACGTCGAAGGCCCACACGGAATCGAATTTCTGTAGCTGCTGATGCAGCGTATCGCCGCGATCTTCCGAGGCAAGCAGCTGACGATCGTTGGCGAATGCCAAGTTGTCAAACGAGGTATGCTCCGCATCGCCAAGCACGAAGATAGCAATCGTTCCGTCGCCCTTATTGCGGTCGTGATCATGCCGGGGGTCGTCGCCGAAAAGATCGACACGGAAGATGGCGCCCCAGGCACCGCGCGCGGCGAGCTGAGGAACCTGGCCGGTCGGTGCATCCGTGTCGCCGGTCGCCGTGAAGAAGAAGGTACGGAACTTGGAGCCCGGCAACCAGGCCATGTTTTCCGGCCGCTTGAACGGCGTGGCGCCCGCGGCCTTGGCCGCCGTTGTGGCGACGAAGGGCGTCGTATCGCCTGCCTTCGATTCATGGATGGTGACCCATTTGATCCAGTAGATCGTTCCCGGCTCGTGCAGCTTCCGTTGTGCCGGTGCGATGATGTCGCCGACGATATCGTCGGCATGGAACGTCACCGGTTTGCCGTCGACGATGACCTGCAGCGCCTGCAGCTTGCCACCATCCTCGAGCCGTCTTGGATTCTTCGGGATGTAGCGATAGACGAATGAATTTGGCTGGCGGGCCCTCCGCAAAGGCACGTTCGGCTGTCCGTCGACGGTGGCCAGGGTATTGGCGGGAGCCGTGGCGCCGCCGATATCCTCCTGCAAATAAATGATGCCCTGGTCGTCGGGATGAATGCCCTCCCACCCGCCGAGACCGAAGAACGGACCCAGCCTCGTTAGCACGGGTGGCCAACTCGTTGTTATCTGGATGACATTTCCGGTTCCATCGAGCCCTACGCTATTTTCCTCAGTAAACAGCAGCGTGTTGTTGAACGGATTGTAGGTCGAGCCGTCGATGCGGTTTAAGTTGGTGAGGCCGGTCGCGGGATTAACCGGCGTCAAGAGTGTAATGCGGTGGGCTGGGTCGGCCACATCAAGATTGATGCGTGTTAGGAAGGCAAGATTTCCAGCATTCTCATGGCCCTGATAGAGGAAGCGATGGCCATAGTTGAAACCTGGAGTAGGACCGCCTGGGCTGTTCTTAAAGACGATAAAGGTGTTTTGGTCAGGCTCGGTGTGCGTACCGTCTGCGAGCTGGCCGAAGGTGGTAATCACCCCGCTGGGATTTTCTATCGGATTGGTACCCTTCACGACGAGCCGAACCGCGAATTCGGGGTCAATCTGCGACGCCTGAGCGACGCCCGGGGTCGGCGTAATAGCATTGGCGACGCCGATCTTAATATCGCCGACGCCATCATCAGCCCAGGCGCGCGCGGCACCAAGGGCCCTGTAGGCGACGGCGGCGGCGGCCCCTTGTAAAAAGGCTCGGCGTCCAATGCGTTGCGCCAGGATATTGAGTGAACTCGCATCCGAATTGTCTATTGCGGAAGCCTTATCTCGGTCCATGACAGTCCCTCCGTGTTCAAAGCGGGTCCATTTTGCATGACGGTCATGACAGGTAGTTGAATGTCGCTCTGACGCTGCGGGATCGGTTGAATGCTCAGCAAGCCGAGGCACGCGGATGCATCGATAAGCCCCAAGTACGCACCCCTGCGCACACAGGAAGGAAAACTTAGTTGCCTTATTTTTCTAAAGTAGATTGAAATACAGTGGCCAAGCGTGCGGTAGCAACGAGACGGCGGCAACGTCCCGTCGTGCAAGACCAAGACGAGCTACGGTACAATTTCGAACGCGAGCTCGAGGCGTTATCGCAGACTGCTCTGACAGTGCGATGACCGTGAAATAGAAACAATGGCCGAGTACGGTGGTGGCAGCGCTGCCGTGGTCGGTCAGGCACAGCTGACGTCAACCCAGACAGGCGAACTAAGCTTAGCGTGGTAGGACACTGTCAGGGGCGAAGCTGAGGCTGTTGTTTGACGGTCACTATCGGACAATGTTAGCGACCGTGGCGCCGACGAGCGCTGGAAGCTGAACTACGCCTGGCGCCCGGAGACGAAGAGCAGGGGCTTGTCCTCCGACGCTGAGGCTGCTCTTGTGCTCGCGTGTTGTTTCGGAACGCCGCCGCTTCCGCCACTCTCATGGCGCTCAAATCCTATTCTGAGCTACGGCCTGAGCAAGCAAACGCCGCAGACCGAGCTTGTGGAGTGGCAGCACAAACAACAGATAGAACTTGCCGAACAGGTTGTGCACAAAAATCAGGGTGGACACGACCACCTTGGGCGCCCCCTTCTCAGTCACTCGCATGACCGAGACGCGAAAATCCAAATGCTTGTCGTCCCTACCAGTCACGATTTCGTAGTCGTCCAATGAATAAAGATTGAATCGGAGGATCTTTTCTCCGGGTGCGTAGCTATCCTTGATCGTCGGCCTCCAAACGTTCGCCGAGGGCTCCGCGTGCAAGCCGAAGAGGGAGACAAGACGGTTGCGGACAACGATCAACGCTCGCGCCCACCACGGAAGATGACCGAGAATCGCCAAA
>Ga0070695_100001211_pt1 | contig 14186 bp, 15 predicted proteins | sample KBSK1252metaG_FD_65471 | JGI IMG/M metagenome (GOLD analysis project Ga0070695, IMG submission 65471) | Corn, switchgrass and miscanthus rhizosphere microbial communities from Kellogg Biological Station, Michigan, USA - KBS K1-25-2 metaG | ecosystem: Host-associated > Plants > Roots >...
CCCAGTGGTAGGCGACCTTGTCGCCCCGGCCGGCCGCCACGTGCTTATCGAGGCAGTTCCAGGCCACGTTGAGCCGACCGTCAGCGAAGAACGTGAAGTCCGGCGGGTCCCACTGCAGGCCCTGGGTCGGCTCCTTGTCCCACTGCACGAACTCCTTGGCCCGCTGGAGCCAGAAGCCGTCGTAGTCCTTCTCCGCCTGGTCGTAGATCGACTCGTCCTGGATGATCGCCTGCTTCCTGAAGGCGTCGGGCGGCGGAAACGTCCGGCCTTCCTGGACGAGGACCTCGATCGTGGCCTCGGTGTTGGAGTTGGGGTTCGTCCCCTTCTGGCCGCCCATCAGGCCTTGAGAGGCTTCGTCGGCAGCACGACCTTGCCGAACGTCGAGTTCACGACCCCGGCCATGCTGGCGTACCAGGCGAGGAGGGCGGTGATGATGCCCACCCAGCCACCGAGCTTGACCAGAGACTCGTTCCCGCCCCACTCGCCGGCGGCCAGCAGGAAGAACGTGACCGTCAGGACGGCGAACACAATGGCGACGGCGCCCGTCGTTCTGAGCGAGGCCACCAGCATGTACAGCGTGAACAGGCCCCAGGCGAACAGATAGAGGCCGACGGCGTGGGAGACGTCGGCCTTCGGGACCTTGGCGGCGTAGAAGACGACGAAGGCCCAGAACGAAATCCAGAAGGCGCCGTACGACGTGAAGGCGGTGGCACCGAAGGTGTTGCCCTTCTTGAACTCCCACATTCCGGCCAGGATCTGGGCTATCCCGCCATAGGCCAGCGCCAGGCCGAGGACGACCGGTTCCACACCCTTGCTCACCCAGCCGGCGTTGACGGCCGAGAGCACAAAGGTGGTGAGGGCGAAGGCCGCCAGCCCCAGCGGGCCCGGATCGGCGATGCTCCCGGTCAAGGCACTGACGGTCTCCCGGGCCAGGGCTGTCTGCCCGGCCATCGGGTCCCTCCCGTTCTCAACAACAATGTCGTGGTCTGACGCCACGTTGGTTGGCGGCATGTGCCGACTCCTTTCCCCCTGATCGCGCGCGTTGCGGGCAGCGCGCCTTCAAAGAGGGTTTCCCAAGCCGGGTCACGGCCGGGTCACCGCTGTGTCACAGTCCTGTCACACCTGGCTGAAGACCAACCCGCGGACAGACGGATCGCCGTACCTTCGGTCCATGCCGGGATACGACCTCGACGTGATCCGCCTCGAGCCGGGGACGCATCCCCGCTCCCGGGACGGATGTCTGATGGAATGGGTGGCGCTGGTGTCGGGGCTGCCCAAGACGGATCGGCCGCGCTGCGTCAACGAGCTCGTCACCGCGGTGGCCATTCACCTCAACGACGCCCTCGACGACATTTCCCGCCAGCGGCTCAAGGCCTTCATACCCCGGCTGCTCCAGGCCCGCCCGGAGCCGGCCGATGAGCGCATCGGGGTCCGTCTGGCGATCTGGGCGGCGACGTCGATCGCCCACGCCACGCCGGAACGGCTCCGAGCCGTCCAACAGCACGCCGTCCAGGCCGCCCGAGGCCGGCTCAAAGGGTCGGTGACGGATGGCGCCTGTCGGGCGGCGGCCGTGGCCGCCGCAGAAGCCGGAGCCAGGGTCGGCAGCATCGCCCTCTACGTCGCAGCCGATGCCGCCGACGCCGCCTGCGCCGACGACCCGTATGGCGGCACGGTCAATGCCGTCAGCGGCGCGCTCCACTGGATGCTGCGCGAGGGCGATCCGCTGGCCTGGTTCGACGGCCTCCTCGACGCTCACGCCGTCGCCCGTGCGGAGGAAACCGAGACGGGGAGCGGGTCCGAACACAGCGAGGAGCTGGTGTGCTCGCTCGCATGAAGAACATCTTCAAGGTGGCGGATCTCCGCGGGAAGATCCTCTTCACCATCCTCATCATCGGCGTGTTCCGCGTCGGCTGTCACATCCCATTGCCCTACGTCGACTTCCAGGCCATCCAGCAGCTGCAGGCCCAGGCGAAGCTCGGCGGGGCGGTGGCCTTCCTCGACCTCTTCTCCGGCGGGGCGCTGACCAGTGTGGCCGTGTTCGCGCTGGGGATCATGCCCTACATCACGGCATCGATCATCATGCAGCTGCTGGCCGTGGTGATTCCCAGGCTGGAGGAGTGGCAGAACGAGGGCCAGGTCGGCCAGAAGAAGATCACGCAGTGGACGCGCTACATGACGGTGGCGCTGGCCCTCATGCAGTCGACCGGCATCATCTTCTCGCTCCACCAGGGTGGAGGGTTCCTCGGGAGCGGGCAGCTCCAGGGCCTCGACCTCATCCCGCATTTCAGCGCCCCTCGGGTCCTGCTGATGGTGACGACCCTCACCGCCGGCACGGCCATGATCATGTGGCTCGGTGAGGTCGTCACCCAGCGGGGCATCGGGAACGGCATGTCGATCATCATCACGGTGTCGGTCATGTCCCGGCTGCCGGCCCAGGGTTCCCGGGTCCTGGCCGGAGGCAACTACCTCCAGTTCGGGCTCGTGCTCCTGATGGGCCTCGGCCTCATCGTCGGGATCGTCTTCGTGGAGTCGGGCATGCGCAAGATCCCGGTCTCCTTCGCCAAGCGGGTGGTGGGGCGGCGCATGTACGGCGGTGGCAGCACGTACATCCCGATGAAGGTGAACCAGTCCGGCGTGATCCCGCCGATCTTCGCCAGCTCGGTGCTGTACTTCCCGGCCATGCTGGCCACGGTCATCCCGTTCCAGTGGATGACGGACTTCATCCAGACGAAGCTGGTCCGGGGCGACAGCATGGTCTACATCGCTATCTACGCCGTGTTGATCGTCTTCTTCTGCTACTTCTACAACGCCATCACGTTCAACCCCCAGCAGCAGGCCGACATCATCCGCAAGCAGGGGGGCTTTATCCCCGGCATCCGTCCCGGACCACCCACCGAGCGCTACCTGGCCAAGACGCTCAACCGGCTCACCCTGCCCGGCTCGCTGTTCCTGACGGCGATCGCCGTCATCCCACTGCTCGTGTTCGCCGCCTCGAAGGTCAGCGGATTTCCCTTCGGCGGAACGTCGATCCTGATCATCGTCGGCGTCGTCCTCGAGACGATGAAGCAGATCGACAGCCAGCTGATGATGCGCAACTACGAGGGCTTCCTCCGGTAACGCAGGCCCTCCCGAGGGTCGATGCCGGCGCGCTCCCGCCTCAGTGAACTTCGGCGGGTACCGTTTCGGGATGGAGTGGAAGGCGGTCGCCTACAAGTCGGCGGACGGGATCGGCGTCATCACCCTGAACCGGCCGCACCGCAGTAATGCCTGGACCGGCCGGATGGCCTTCGAGTACCGGACTGCCATGCAACTGGCCGAGCGGGATGAGCAGGTCGGCGTGATCGTGGTGACGGGGGAGGGCCGGCACTTCTGCGTCGGGGCCGACACCCGGGCGCTCGACCGCTTCGCCGAGAGCGGGCACTACGAAAGCGGCGTGCGAGATCCGCTGCCCGAGCCCGGTGAGCCCGACCATCCGGCCTACGGCACGGTCTTCGGGTTTCCCCTGGCGGTGGCCAAGCCGGTGATCGCCGCCGTCAATGGAGCGGTCGCCGGCGTCGGCTTCGTGCTCGCCTGCTTCACGGATGTCCGCTTCGGCGCGGCCGGAGCCAAATGGACCCCGTCGGGGTCGAAGCTCGGCCTGCCGGCCGAACACGCCATCTCGTGGATCCTGCCCCGCCTGGTCGGCTATGGCCGGGCGGCGGAGTGGCTGTTCTCCAGCCGGGTGGTTCTCTCCGAGGAGGCGCAGGCGATGGGCCTCCTCCACGCCGTGCACCCTCCGGAGGACGTGCTGGAGGCGACCCTGGCCTACGCCCGTGCGCTGGTGGACGAGGCGGCGCCATCGTCGCTGAGCACCATCAAGCGCCAGCTGACGTTGGACCTGTTCCGCCCGCTGGCCGACTCAGCCGGGGAGTCCAACCGCCTCATCGAAGACATGATCGGCAGCGACGACTACCGCCGGGGCATCAAAGCTCTGATCGAAAAGCGTCCTCCTGGGTACGGCGAGCGGTATCAAAGCTTCTAAAAGCAATAGTAGTTGACGATACGGCGCTCGGGGCGTATCGTCAGCCCTGGTGTATCAGTAATGAACTTACCTGATAGATCCAGGAGCCCGGTGCTGTCCATCGTTCGCTCGCTTCCGCCGCTGGTGCGGGCCGGCTTCGCCATCGTGCTGCTCGGCGGGGTGGTCGACACGACCTACCACCTCGCCCCCAGCCGCACGGGCGTCATGGCCTGGGCCGGACTGGCGGGGCATCTCGTCACCATGGCCGGAATGGTCGTGGCGGTCGTGGGCGTGGTCGGTGTCGGGCTCCGCAGCCGCCATTTCTGACCATCGATCGCAAGGAGTCACGCCATGCTCGCTGCCGCACCCCAACTGCTCGACCACCCAATCGACGTCATCGTCCGCGATCTGCCCTGGGGGTTCTTCCTCGCCGTGCACATCGCGCTGTTCGTTGTCGGAGCCTATTTCGCCCTGCGTGCCTACGAGAAAGGGCAGAGCCTGTTCGGGACCGGGTTCGTGCTCTTCGCCCTGGCCGAGATCAGCTACATGACCTACCACGTCAACATCACGAACTTCCTCTTCGCCCACACCATTTCCGAGGTCCTCGACGGCGTCGCCTTCGTGTTGGTCTTCGCCGCGGCGGTACAGAACAGCCTGGTGACCTCGCCGGCGTCGTCCAGGACCCGGACGAAGGGCGTGGCTGTCGGGGCGGAGCAATGAGGCTCCGCCTCCTGGTCGGAGTCATGGCCGTGGCACTCGCCGGTCTGGCCGGCTGCTCGTCGAGCAGCGCGGCCAGCGGCGATGCGCCGTTCAAGGTGAGCGGCACACCTGTGCAGACCGACCAGGTCGAGATGGCGAAGACGTACCGGTTCGCTCCCGCCGTCATCGAGGTGAAAGCCGGGACGACCGTGACGTGGACGAACCACGACGACTTCCCCCACAACGTGACGTTGATGACCGGGCCTGACAAGACGGTGAAGAGCCTCGCCATCGGCGAGACGGCGACCATCCCGTTCAACCAGCCCGGGACCGTCTACTACGAATGCACGCTCCACCCCCAGCAGATGCGCGGAAAGGTGATCGTCACCTGATGAGCGGCCGGCGGACAGGCTGACCGTGATGCGCCGAGGGGTACTCTGGGGCCGCATGGAAAGAGCGGATTCCGTTGGCTCGGGCGACGTGGCCTCGCAGATCTCGGCCATCGCGGCCCTCAACGAGCCGATCCGCCGGGCGCTGTACGGCTACGTCCTGGAGCGGCCCGGCCCGGTCGGGCGTGACGAGGCGGCCGAGGCGGTGGGCATCACGCGGGAACTGGCCGCCTTCCACCTCGACAAGCTCCTGGAGGAAGGGCTGCTCGACGTCGAGTACCGGCGGCTCAGCGGCCGGACCGGTCCCGGCGCCGGGCGGCCGGCAAAGCTCTACCACCCGTCGCGCCGGCAGGTGCAGGTCAGCCTGCCCGAACGCCGTTACGAGCTGGCCGCTCATCTGATGGCCGAAGCGCTGGAAGGGAAGGGGAGCGATCCCGCCGGGGCGCTCGAGGTCGCCGCCCGCCGTTTCGGTGAGTCGCTCGGCGCCGAGGCCCGGCGCCAGATCGGCCGGCGGGCCTCGCAGGTCCGGCTGCTCGACACGGCCTGTGCGGTGCTGCGCGACCAGGGCTTCGAACCGATCAGGACCGACGACGGAGTCCGCCTGCGGAACTGCCCATTCGACACGGTGGCCAAGGAGCACATCACCCTGGTGTGCGGGATGAACCTGGCCCTGGCCCAGGGGCTGGTGGCCGCCCTCGGCGCCGACGGCGTCGATGTCCGCCTCGACCCGATGCCCGGCGCCTGTTGCGTGGCCCTCACCGCGGCCGGGAAACCGGCGGCGCCCGGCGAGCAGGGGAACGCGTAGCATCTCCGGTCGCGTCAGGCGGAGGTGATGGATGGGGCAGTTTCTCGGGGCGACGTCGGGGGGGCCGCGGCGGCTGCGGGAGTTGCTCGCCGCCCCGGACCCCGTCCTGGCCCCGGGCGTGTTCGACGGGCTCGGCGCCCGGCTGGTGGAGGAGGCGGGGTTCCCGGCCGTCTACATGACCGGGTTCGGAACGGCCGCGGCCCTGCTCGGACGGCCCGACGTCGGTCTCTTGACGATGAGCGAGATGGTCGAGAACGCCGCCCGCATCGCCGCCGCCTGTGACCTGCCCGTGATCGCCGACGCCGACACCGGCTACGGGAACTCGATCAACGTGATCCGCACGGTGCAGGAATACGAGCGCTCCGGCGTCGCGGCCATCCACATCGAGGACCAGGTGGCGCCCAAGAAGTGCGGTCACATGGAAGGCAAGCAGGTCATCCCGGCGACCGAGATGGAGGCCAAAATCCGCGCCGCCGTGGCCGCACGCCGGTCGCCCGACTTCGTGATCATCGCCCGGACCGACGCCCGGGCGGTCGAGGGAATGGACAGCGCCATCGAGCGCGCCCGCCGCTACCGGGTGGCGGGTGCCGATGTCCTGTTCGTCGAGGCGGCGGAGAGCGAGGACGAGATCCGGGCCGTGGCCCGAGAGCTGGACGACGTCCCGCTGTTGTTCAACTGGGCCGAGGGCGGCAAGACACCACCGATCGACTACACCACGCTGGCCGACCTGGGGTTCAAGATCGTGATCTTCCCGATCGCCACCCTCCTCGGCACCACAGCCTGGATCCGCCATGCGCTGGCCGAGATCCGCAAGGCCGGGACTCCGCTGCCGATCCTCGACGACCTTCCCCGTTTCGGCGAGTTCCTCGACTTCATCGGCCTTCCGGAGATCCGCGACCTGGAGCAGCGTTTCCCATCCTGAAAGGAGACAACCGTGGACGACACCTTCGAGAAGTCGAGCATCACGAGCGATCTCGCCCACCGGATCATCGCCGCGGCCGAAGCCAAGGCCCACGAGATGGGCCATCCGTTCGTCATCGCGGTGGTTGACGACAGCGGCGTGTTGAAGGCCTTCAGCCGCATGGACGGTGCCGCCCTGCTCGCGGTGCAGGTCGCCCAGGACAAGGCGTATACCGCGGTCGGCTTCGGCATCCCGACCGACGGCTGGCACGACTTCATCAAGGACGACCCGCCCCTGGCGTTGGGAGCCCCGTCCGGAATCGACCGCCTGGTCGTCTTCGGCGGCGGCTACCCGATCTCGATCGGCGGGAAGCTGGCCGGCGCCATCGGCGTCAGTGGCGGTCACTACAGCCAGGACATGGACGTCGCCCAGGCCGGTCTCTCAGCCATCAGCCCCTGAGTCGGGTATGACCAACGACGGTTGAGCATTCACCATTTTCTGAGGTAGCCGCAGCCAGAATGGCGCCGTGCGAGCAAACCGTGCGCTGCTCTTCCTGGTGTTGGCGGTCGGGGCTGCAGGCTGCCGGGCCCCCGTCGAGTTGGCGTCGGATCGCCCGATCGCCGCCGCGGCGCCCGGCGCCCCGGCTTCGGCTTCGCCCAGCCCAGCGGCCGCCACGGCCACCACCGGGCTGCCGCTTTCCTACCGCGGCGCGGCGGCCACTCCGACGGGCGTCGTCGTGCCGGTGCTCGGGACTTCGGACGGCGGCTGGCTGGTGGGGACGCCCTGCGGCCAAACCGTCACCGTCCGGACGCTCCGGGCGCTGACCGGCACCGTCGTCCTCGACCCCGGCCATGGCGGGAAGGAGACCGGCGCGATCGGCCCGCTGGGGACCTGGGAGAGCAAACTCAACGAGGCGGTGGCCGGCCACGCCCGCCAAGCGCTCGAGGCGGCCGGGATCCCCGTCGTGCTGACGCGTACCGGCGACTACCGCATCGGCATCACGCCCCGGGCGGCGATCGTCAGCGCCGTGCAGCCGAAGGCCTTCGTCTCGATCCACCACAACGCCTCGTCCTCCGAATTGCGCCCGACGCCGGGTACGGAGGTCTTCCATCAGGCGGTGGGAACGAGTGCCGCCCAGTCCCGGCGGCTGGCGGGCCTCCTGTACGAGGAGGTGACGGCGACCCTCGCCCGCTTCGAACTGACCGAGTGGGCGGCCACCCCCCGGGCCGGCGTCAAACCGCGACGCAACGCCGCCGGCGACGACTTCTACGGCGTCCTCCGCCGAACGCAGGGAACGCCAACGGCGCTGGTGGAGGTCGGGTTCATCTCCCACCAGGCGGAAGAGCGCCTCTACACCCGGCCGGCGGTCCAACAGGCGGTCGGAGAAGCGATCGCCCGCGGCGTCGTCCGGTTCCTCACCACCACCGATCCCGGCCGCGGCTTCGTCGTCCCGCCCCGCCTGGCCGACGACAACCGTCCCGGAGGCGGCACCGAAAACTGCCAGGACCCTCCCCTCGGTTAGGCGTCAGGTTTTTCCCAAGGGGCCGATCTCGGCGACCACGTCTCCCTTGGAGAACACCGTGACGCGACCCGATTCCGAGACGACCACGGCGAGCACCTCGGGGACGTCGAAGGTGAAGCGCCGGGCGGAGGTGTGGCGGGCCCCACCGGTGGGAGGGACCAACTTGCCCGCCTCGACCGAATGGTCCAGGCGTACGCCGATCGGCCCGACGGAGCCGTCGGCCGCCACGACCGTCGCCAGGTCGACCTGGGCCTGCACCGAGACCAGGGCGGGAAAGTGGCTCCGACGCGCCACCGAGAGCGCCGGGCCGATGATGGCTCGGCCCAACTCCACCAGGCCCCCACGAGCGTCCTCCGGAGGACGGCCGTCGAGGTTCCACACGAATGTGGCACCGACACGGGCCGAGGCGAGGGAGTGGACGGCGAGTTCCAGGAGGCCGGTGAGCACCGCGGGGTCGGCCTGCGGGGCGACCTGCCGGAGCGCCCGGACGTAGTCCTCGGCCCGAGGCTTGAACATCCAGCGAGAGCCGTTCCAGACGACGACGCCGTGCGCCGCGCACACCCGTACCGCACCCCGGCGCGTGCGCTGCACCACGACCGCACCGCTGCGCTGCACGCGGACCGCCGCCCCTTCGTCTTCCACGCTGTGTTCGAAGGTCGCCAGGCCGCTCATGCCCTCAGCGGTGGCGACCACGAACGAGGACCGGCCGTCGGCGTAGCGCCGGAGGACATCCGGAGGCACGTCAGGGGCCGGCACGAGGAGCGGGATCTGGGGGCAGGCGTCCCAGTCCGGTACGCCCTGGAAGACCAGGGCGCCGTAGCCGGGAACGTGGCTCTCGTGGTGGAGGGGCCGCCGGGCGTATGCCAGTTCGGCGAGCAGGTGGCGTCCGCTGGGCCCCGCGATGGGCAGGCGGATGTCCTCGTCGCCCAGTTCCTCTTCGAGTCGCCGTAGGCGCCGTTCCTCGATCATCGAACTCACGGGTGGAGTATGCCCGGCCCGCTTGAAGGTTGACCGGCGGGAACGTTCAGAGGACGATTGAATCCAGATCTTGACTCAATCCAGGCTCGGGTTTAGGCTCCGGGCCGTGCCGAGTGCGACCCCCCTGGACCCCGACGCGCTCCTGCGCCAGCACGGTGTGCAGGTCACTGCCCAGCGTCTCGCGGTGCTGCGGGCGGCGTCCGAGCGGTCGCACAGTACCGCGGACGACATCGACAAGGTCGTCCGCGCCGAGATCGGCGCCATCTCCCGTCAAGCGGTGTACGACGCTCTGGCGGTCCTGACCGAGAAGGGCCTTCTCCGTCGCATCCAGCCCGCCGGATCGCCGGCCCGCTACGAAGACCGGGTCGGCGACAACCACCACCACATCGTCTGCAGAGCTTGCGGCCAGATGGGCGACGTCGACTGTGCGGTCGGCCACGCGCCCTGTCTGACGGCCGCGGACGACCTGGGCTACGAGATCGACGAAGCCGAGGTCATCTACTGGGGCAGCTGCCCCGAGTGTGCTGCAGCAACCTGAGTCAAGGCTTCCCAAGAAACCGAGCGAGACAGGAGCACCGACGTGTCTGAGAGTGAAAACCCAGCAATCAAGTCCCCCACCCCCAAGACGGCGAACCCCAGGACCAATAAGGACTGGTGGCCGAATCAGGTCGATCTCTCGGTTCTCAACAAGAACGCCGCCGAGTTCAACCCGCTGGGTCAGGACTTCAACTACGCGGAGGCGTTCAAGGGTCTCGATGTCGAAGCGGTGAAGCGCGACGTCGTCAACGTGCTGACCGACTCGCAGGAATGGTGGCCGGCCGACTACGGCAACTACGGGCCGCTCTTCATCCGGTTGACGTGGCACGCCGCCGGCACCTACCGCATCGAGGACGGCCGGGGTGGCGGCGGGCAGGGCGCGCAGCGCTTCGCCCCCCTCAACAGCTGGCCGGACAACGGCAACCTCGACAAGGCCCGCCGGCTCCTCTGGCCCGTCAAGCAGAAGCACGGGAACAAGCTCTCCTGGGCCGACCTGATCGTCCTGGCCGGCAACGCCGCCATGGAGGCCATGGGGTTCACCACGTTCGGCTTCGCCTTCGGCCGGTCCGACATCTGGGAGCCCGACGAGGTCAACTGGGGTACGGAGGACACCTGGCTCGGTGACGAGCGCTACAGCGGTGACCGCGAGCTCGCCGGCCCGTTCGGCGCCGTGCAGATGGGCCTCATCTACGTGAACCCGGAAGGCCCGAACGGCAACCCTGACCCACTGGCCGCCGCCCGTGACATCCGCGAGACGTTCAGCCGCATGGCCATGAACGACGAGGAGACCGTGGCCCTCATCGCCGGCGGTCACACCTTCGGCAAGGCCCACGGCGCGGTCGACCCCGAATACATCGGCCCCGAGCCCGAGGGCTGCCCTGTCACCTCGCAGGGCTTCGGCTGGGCGAACTCCTTCGGTGACGGCAAGGGTGTCCACTCGATGACCAGCGGTCTCGAGGGCGCCTGGACCAACGAGCCGACCAAGTGGGACAACGGGTTCTGGGACAACCTGTTCAACTACGACTACGTGCTGACGAAGAGCCCCGCCGGGGCCAACCAGTGGACGCCGTCGAACCCCGAGGCGCAGAACACCGTCCCCGACGCCCACGACCCGAACACGCGTCACGCCCCGATGATGCTGACGACCGACCTGGCCCTGAAGATGGACCCGATCTACGAGCCCATCTCCCGGCGCTTTAAGGACAACCCGCAGGAGTTCGCCGACGCCTTTGCCAAGGCGTGGTACAAGCTGTTGCACCGTGACATGGGCCCGGTGTCGCGCATGCTGGGCCCGTGGGTCGCGCCGCCGCAGCTGTGGCAGGACCCGGTCCCGGCCGTCGACCACGCCCTCCTCGACGACGCCGACGTCACCGCTCTCAAGGCCAAGATCCTCGGCTCGGGGCTGTCGATCTCCCAGTTGGTCGCCACCGCCTGGGCGTCGGCATCGTCCTTCCGTCGCACCGACAAGCGGGGTGGGGCCAACGGCGCCCGTATCCGCCTGACGCCGCAGAAGGACTGGGAGGTCAACGACCCGTCCGAACTGGCCAAGGCGCTCCAGACCCTCGAGGGTGTCCAGCAGGACTTCAACGGCTCGCTGTCAGGCGGGAAGAAGGTCTCGCTGGCCGACACGATCGTCATCGGCGGCGCGGCGGCCATCGAGCAGGCGGCGAAGGCCGCCGGGCACAGCATCACCGTCCCGGTCGCCCTCGGCCGCACCGACGCCTCCCAGGAGCAGACGGACGTCGAGTCGTTCGAAGTGCTGGAGCCGAAGTCGGACGGGTTCCGCAACTACTTCCGGGCCGGCGACAAGCTGCCGCCGGAGACGCGGCTCGTGGACAAGGCGTTCATGCTCAACCTGACCGCTCCGCAGATGACCGTGCTGCTCGGTGGCCTGCGGGCGCTCGGGATCAACTACGGCGGGACCAAGCACGGCGTCTTCACCGACCGCCCCGAAACGTTGACGAACGACTTCTTCGTCAACCTGCTCGACATGGGCATCGCATGGAGCCCGTCGGCGACAGAGGAGAACGTGTTCGAAGGGAAGGACCGGGCCACCGGCGAGCTCAAGCGGACGGCCACCGCCGCCGACCTCGTCTTCGGTTCGAACTCGATCCTCCGGGCGCTGGCCGAGGTCTACGCCCAGGACGACAACAAGGAGAAGTTCGTGGCCGACTTCGTGACCGCCTGGAACAAGGTCATGAACGCCGACCGCTTCGACCTCGCCTGATCCGACACAATCCAGCGCAAGACCGCCACGCGAGCCGCTCAGCCGGCTCGCGTGGCGCGATGCGCTCAGGGTCATCGTTGTGACGTGAACGCTCTTTTCGCTCATACTCTGGTGGTGCGAGACAGAGTTGAGTCGATGCTCGGCGACGAGCTGTGGCCGATCGTGGCCGACGGCCATCCGGCGGCCACCGGGCCCGCCACATTGATCGACACGTCGGTGTATCAGGACGGGGCGCGCCACCTCGCCGAGGTACGGATGATCCGGTCCCATCCCCTGGCCGCGGTCCACGCGTCGGAGGTCGCCGCACCCGGTGACTTCGTCACCTGCGACCTGCTCGACATGCCGACGCTGGTCGTGCGGGGCGCCGACGGCCGGGTGCGGGCCTTCCGCAACGCTTGCGTCCACCGCGGCGGCCCGGTCGAGACCCGGGCGAGCGGATCGGTACGCCTGTTGTCGTGTGGCTTCCACGGCTGGTCCTACGACCTCGACGGCCGCCTGCGGTCGGTGTCGCAACCCCAGCTGTTCTCCACGCAACCGTGCCCGTCGTACGGTCTGGCCGAGCTTTGCTGCGAGGAGCGACACGGCATCGTCTGGGTGACCATCGAGCCGGGGGAGACGCCACCGGACGTTCGCACCTGGTTGGGGGGCGAACTCGACGACCTCTTGTCGGCATTGGAACTCGGCAACACCGTCATCAGCCGCTCGGTTGATCTCGAGCTGCGCTGCAACTGGAAACTGCTGACCGACGGCTTCCTCGAGCTGTACCACCTCAAGACGCTGCACCGGTCGACCATCGCCCCCTATTTCCCGGCCAGCACCTGTGCCTACCGGCGCTTCGGAGCGCACCTGAGCCTCGCACTGCCCAAGAACCGACTGGTCCGCCAGATGCGCGAGCGGCCCCGTCAGGAGTGGCGGATCCTCGAGGGTCTCACCATGCCCTTCGTGCTCATGCCCGCCACCGTGATCCAGTGGCAGGCCGGTCACTTCGAGCTCTTCTCGCTTCGACCTCATCCCGGCGACCCCACCCGCACCCGGTGTCGCATCTCCCTGCTCGTGCCCGCCGAGCGCGCCGGCGAGACGGAACTCTGGGAACGGAACTGGGCCCGGCTGTGCGAGACGATCCCGGCCGAGGATTTCGCCGTCGCCGAGCAGGTCCAGCGCAACATCGACGCCGGCTCGGCGCCGAGCCTGCGCATCGGTGCCAACGAGCACATGCTGGTCGAACACCTGCGTGCCGTTGACCATCTCATCGGTCAGTCATCGCTGGCGTCCTCTGGTCCGGCCACGGAGCGCCCCCTGCTGTAAGGTTGAGGGCGCACCGCCCGGCTGTTCGTCGGGTGATCGTCGGCTTGATGCCGACGGGCCGTCCCGGGTTTCGATACCTCTTCCCGTATGCGGCCACGCCTCTCCGGCTGTAGCCGCGACGCCGCACGGCCCAGGTCCGTGCGCTTCGGAGAGGTGGCCGAACGGGCTCGTCGCCCCGGAGCGCCGATACGGGCGCCACTGTTCACTGGAGCTGTTTCTTGCCTGTCACGTTCACCGACCTCGGCGTCTCCGCCGACCTCGCTTCGCGTCTCGCCGACGACGGCGTCACCGTGCCGTTCCCCATCCAGGCGGCCACGATCCCGGCCGCGCTGGCCGGCCGCGACATCTGCGGCCGCGCCCCGACCGGATCGGGGAAGACCCTGGCCTTCGGGATCCCGCTCGTCTCCCGGGTCGGCAAGGCCAAGCCGTCCCGCCCCCGGGCCCTCATTCTCGCTCCCACCCGGGAGCTGGCCGGTCAGATCGAGCGGGTGCTCGTCCCGTTGGCCGCCATCCGGAAACGCCGCGTCGCGGCCCTCTACGGTGGCGTCGGCTTCGGGAGCCAGTTGAGCGCCCTCCGGCGCGGCGCCGACATCATCGTCGCCACCCCCGGCCGGCTGGCCGACCTCATCGAGCGCAAGCAGGCCGACCTCCGCGACGTCGAGATCGTCGTCGTCGACGAGGCCGACCGGATGGCGGACATGGGCTTCCTGCCCGAGGTCCGCCGCCTGCTCGACCGGGTGCGGCCCGACCGCCAGACCTACCTGTTCTCCGCCACGCTCGACGGCGAGGTCGACGTCCTCATCCGCCACTACCAGCGGGATCC
>Ga0070695_100001212_pt1 | contig 14186 bp, 11 predicted proteins | sample KBSK1252metaG_FD_65471 | JGI IMG/M metagenome (GOLD analysis project Ga0070695, IMG submission 65471) | Corn, switchgrass and miscanthus rhizosphere microbial communities from Kellogg Biological Station, Michigan, USA - KBS K1-25-2 metaG | ecosystem: Host-associated > Plants > Roots >...
AGCACTGAACACCGCAGGCACCTACTACTTCCGTGCCTTCTACTCCGGCGACCCCAACAACACCGGCCCCGTCTCCTCCGCCTGCACCGACGAGACGCTGCTAGTCAGCCCCAACACGCCGACCGTGTCGACGCAGCTCTCGGAGTCGACGGGGAATGTCGGTGACACGGTGCACGACTCCGCCACGATCAACGGTGCGACCGCGGATGCAGGCGGCACGATCCAGTACGCGGTCTACTCGGATAACGAGTGCAGCGACCTCGTGGCGAATCTGACGCCGGCTGATAACACGGTCGTCGATGGGGTGGCTCCGGATTCGTTGGATCACACCTTCAATTCGGCGGGCACCTTCTACTTCCAGGCGACCTATTCCGGCGACAACAACAACACCGGTCCGGTCTCCTCGGAGTGCACCAGCGAGCAGTTGGTGATCAACGCGGCCGACATCAAGATCGTGAAGACCGCAGACGCCGCGCAGGTGAACGTGGGCAGTCCGATCGGGTTCACGATGACCGTCTACAACGACGGTGCCGGGGACGCGCACGGCGTAATGCTGAGCGACACCCTGCCGGCGAATCCCGGCCTGTCCTGGTCGATCGCCTCCCAGGGCGACGGTTGGGGTGGCAGCTGCGGGATCACCGCGGGTGTCCTGTCCTGCGGCCCGGTGACGGTGCCCGCAGGGACGACGCAGGCCGCCTCGACGTTCACGGTGCACATCACCTCGCCGACCACGGGAGCGACGGGTGGCGATTGCCCGAACACCGGTGTGGTCGACAACACGGGCGACGTGACCACCACGAACGACGGCTCTAATCAGTCCAGCGCTTCGACCTGTGTCCAGGCTCTGGTCGACCTCTCGATCACGAAGGCCGGCTCGCCGGCGACTCAGACCCTCGGTGACGGGAACATCACCTGGACGATCGTGGTGACCAACAACGGGCCGAGTGCGGCGACTGGTGTCACGATCGCCGACCCGATGCCGGCAGGCAACACGTTCGTGTCGGCCTCGTCCACGCAGGGCTCCTGCACCGGTGGAGCGATTCTGAACTGCAGCATCGGCACGATGGCCGCGGGTGCGTCGGTGACCATCACCCTCGTGACGACGCCGAGCGCGGCCGGAGCACAGACCAACACGGTCACGGTCTCCGGCAACCGGCCCGAGACGAACACGGGCAACAACCAGGCGACGGCGACCGTCCAAGTCACCGCGCCGTTCGTCCCGCCGCCCGTGTTCTGCGTCGCGGTGAGCAGGATCACCCCGAACCAGCTGTTCGTCGGCCGCAAGACCGCGCTGACGATCCACCTGACCAAACACGGCAAGGCGGTCAAGGGCATCAAGGTCCGCATCAAGGGCCCGAAGCTGAACCTCACGACCAAGCGCTCCAATGCGAAGGGCGTGGTCAAGCAGGTCGTGAAGATGAAGAAGGCCGGGATCATGATCTTCAGCCCGGTCGCCAGCAAGCGCTGCAACACCAAGCGGGTGGGCGTCACCAACGTCTTCACCCCGCCGGTGACCGGTTAGCAACGCTCTCACTACGGAGGGAGTGCGGGAATCCCGCACTCCCTCCGCTCAAGTCCTGGCGCGGGCACGCCGATAGTGGCGGCGGGCCTCGGGAAGGGGGCTCACCAAGGCCCGCCGGGGCGGAGGCTACGACGAGGGTCGGCTGACCCTCGAGTTGCCGCCCCGGCGGGCCGAAGCGTTTCCCGGCAGGGAACGTCGCCAAGGCGCCTACCGGAGTCGAACCGGTGTACTGGGTTTTGCAGACCCATGCCTAACCACTCGGCCAAGGCGCCGCCGGGCCGCATGGTATCCAGGCAAGTCACCCGAAAAGCTCTTCGAGGAAGGCCACCGCCCGCTCGAACACGTCGATGCGGTTGGGGAGTTTCTCGATCGAGTGGCCTTCGTCCTCGTATACCACGAGCTCGCAGCGGACGCCGCGCTCCGTCAGTACTCGGTGAATGTACTCCGACTCGGCGACCGGCACGCGGGGATCGTTTCGCCCATGCTCCAGGAAGAGGGGCGCGCGAATGGCATCGATCCTGCTCGAGGGGGAGACTCGCTCGAGCAACTCGCGGTCGGTTGCGAGCGAGCCGTATTCGCGTTCTCGCGCCGCGCGCCGGTACTCCGACGTGTTCTCGAGGAACGAAACGAGGTTCGATATCCCGACGAACGAGATTCCAGCCGCCCACAGCTCCGGGTGAAACGCGAGCGCGGCGAGCACCATGTAGCCGCCGTAGGACCCGCCGTAGACGACGGCGCGCGAGCCATCGATCTCGGGGCGGGCCGACAACCAGGCGTGAAGCTCGGCGAGATCGCGGACCGAGTCGAGCCGGAGCTCGACGTCGTCGAGATGCTCATACCTCTTGCCGTAGCCGGTCGACCCGCGCACGTTAGGCGCAGCGACCGCGTAGCCACGCGAGACGAGGAACTGGGTGAACGGGCCGGAAGCGAGGGAGAAGAACGGCCGCCATTGTGATTCCGGTCCTCCATGAACCGTCAGGACGACGGGGAACGGCCCCTCGCCCTTCGGCTCGAACAGGAAGACGGGAATCTCCTCGCCGTCGAAGCTTGCGAAACGATGCAGCTCCGGAGACGCGCCCGCTATAGGTCCCTCACCGGTCAGGCGGTGGAGGTCGCCCGAGTCGACGTCGTAACAATGCGTCTGCAGCGGCTCCTGTGGGCTCGAGAAGGCGAAGGCGAGCCGCGTACCGTCCCGGGAGAAGACCGGCTCGGCCACGATGCCCCGATCGGGCAACGGCACCTCCCCGCGTAGCTCGAGGGTCTGGGGGTCGCGAAGCTCGAGTCGCGACCAGCCCTCCGCGTTCTCGATCACGAGGAGGGAGCGACCTGCGTCGTCGATCGCGCACTCGAGATCCCAGCCCGAGTCGAGCACGACGTTCCACTCTCCCGAGCCCAGGTCATAGCGCGCGAGGGCGCGCTTGTCGCCGAAGCCGTTCGTCGTCGCGAAGAAACCGGAGGAGTCGGGCAGCCAGCACGGCGTCGTGTACTCCGCCGCTCCCTCGTGCGGCGTCGCGTGCATGACCTCGCCAGTCTCGACGTCGAGGAGGAACAGGTCGGAGTCACCCGCGAGCTCGCCGACGCGCTCCGCCACGATGCGGCGCCCGTCAGGCGAGATCGCGTGCACGGCGAGGTAGCCGCGCAGGTCGAACGTCTTCTCCTCACCGGTCTCGAGCTGCCTGGCGACGACCTCGAAGTCGCGGCCGTTTCCGCGGTTCGTCGCGTAGGCGAGCAGCCTGCCGTCGCGCGAGGCTACCGGCGTCCAGTGGTTGAAGCGCGGGTCGACCACAAGCGCCTCGGGCTCGCCGCCGGGTTCGAGGAGATAGAGCTGCGTGCGCTCGTTCCCGCCCTCGTCCACAGCAAGCACGACATGCCCGTCTGGAAGGAGCGTTCCGTTGACGGGCTCCGGGAAATCGGTCAGCTGCTGCAGTTCGCGGCTGTCCACCGAAACGAAGAAGAGCTGGCGCGTACCGGGAAGGTCGGAGGCGACCAGGAGCCGCGAGCCGTCGGCGGCGAATGCGAGCGGCCACGCCTGCCGCTGGTCGAGAAGCTGTCGAAGCGAGTAGTTAGGCAGGGATCCGGTTGAGCTCAGGGATGATGTCGTCGCCGAACGCCTGCAACGTCTCCTCCTGCCCGCGGGTCATGAGGTAGATGTTGAACTGGTCGACGCCGACCGACTCGAGCTCCTGCAGCTTCGCCTTCGCCTGCTCCGTCGTTCCGAGCACACAGAAGCGGTCGCAGATCTCGTCGGTCACGAACTCCCCGTGCTTCGCGCCCACGCGCGAGTGCTCGTCGTAGTCGTAGAACTTCCGCGCCTGGACGTAGTCCGTCAGCGCCTTCGGCACGGAGCTGCCGTCGGCGCCGTAGCGCTCGATCAGGTCCATGACGTGGTTCGAGACCATCGCCGGGAACCAGCGCACCTGCTCCCGCGCGTCGGCGAGGTCGTCGGTGATGTGCGCCGGCGCACCGACGATGCACTTCAGCTGGGACGGATCCCGGCCGGCCTCATCCGCGGCGCGGCGTGCGGTGTCCATGATCCACGTGATGATCTCGGGGTCGGCCAGCTGGATGATCACGCCGTCCCCCACGCGGCCGGCGACCGCGAGCGCCTTCGGTCCGTAGCCGGCGACCCAGACGGGGATCGGCGGCAGCTCCGGCCGAACCCACTTCAGCTGGAGGTCCTTGTCGTTCCAGGTGACCTCCCGGCCGTTCATGAACTCGTGGATCATCGCGAGCGCCTGCTCGAACTCCGCAACCTTCATGGGCTTCCGCCCGATGTAGCGGACAGCGGAGTCGCCGCGCCCGACACCCATCACCATCCGCCCGTCCGACAGGTCGTGGAGCGTCGCGTACGCGCTCGCGAGCACGGTCGGATCGCGGGTGGCCGGGTTCGTCACGAAGTGCCCGAGCTTGATCTTCGAGGTCTCGCGCGCCGCGACCGCGAGCATCGGCACCGACTCCTGCCAGAGGACGTGGGAGTCGTACGTCCACGCGTAGCCGAAGCCGTGGCGCTCGGCGAGCTGGATCAGCTCGAGCCAGCGCGAGAAAGGCGGGTCGGGCAGAACGGTGACACCGAAGTCCATGCCGCGAGCCTATCGCCGCGCGGCCCCTGCGACCAGGTCGTAGCTGCCGGAGACGAGCTCGCGTACGAGCTCGTCGGTCGCCTCTCCGCTGCAGGTGACCGTCAGCCAGTGCCGCTTGTTCAGGTGGTAGCCCGGCTCGATCTCCTCGTAGGTTCCGCGCAGCTGCTCACCGAGCTCCGGCTCGCACTTGACGCTCACCTTGAGCGGCTTACGCTCGAGCTGAGCGAGTGCGAACATCTTCCCGCGCACCTTGAAGACGGACGTCTCGGGGCCGAATGGGTACGTCTCCTCCGCCCCGTGCTGCCCGAGGCAAAAGCGTCGCAGCGCCGCCGCGGTCAGATCCGCTCGAGCACGACGACGGGGATCACGCGCTCCGTCCGCGTCGCGTACTCGTCGTAGTGGGGCCAGACCTGGTTCATCAGCTCCCAGAGCCGCTCTCGCTCCTCGCCCTCGGCCACGCGCGCGCGGGCCCGAAAGCGATCGCCCTTGATCTGAACGCCGACCTCGGGCGCCTTCGAGAGGTTCTTGAACCAGCCGGGATGATCCGGGGCGCCGCCCTGCGAGGCGACGATCACCGGTGTGTCGCCGGCGAGGTCGTAGATCAGGGGAGTCGTCGTCTCCCGGCCTGTGCGGCGGCCGGTCGTGGTCAGCAGAAGGATCGTCGAGCCCTCCTTCCAGATGTGGCCGACCTCGCCGTCGGTCTCGCGGTAGCGGCGTACGTGCTCCTTGCCGTAGAGCTGCGTCGCGTCGATGCTGCTCATGCAAATGCCTCCAATGCCTTCGTCGTCAGCCTGTCGAGGGCCTGCACAGAGAGCTCGAGGTGCTCTTCGGATGTGTCCTCGAGCTTCGTGTGCGAGAGCCCACGCAGGGACTGAACGAACAGCATCACCGTCGGGATTCCCGCCCGCGCCACCTCGGCGGCGTCGTGGAGGGGTCCGGACGGGAGGCGGTGCGACGTGCCGGCGACCTCCCGCACCGACTCGTCGGCGAGCTCGATCAGCCGCTCGTCGAACGGGATCGGCTCGATCGACCAGATCTTGTCCCACTCGACGTCGATGCCCTCCTCGCCGGCGAACCGCCGCGACGCCGCCTCGGCGTTGCTCAGCATCTCGGCGAGCTGCGTCGCGTCGAGATGCCGCTGGTCGAGCAGGCACTCGGCCGTCTCCACGACCGAGGTGACGATCCCCGGCTTCGTCACCACCCCGCCGATCGTGCACACGGCCCCGCCGCCGATGCGCTTCGCGATCTCGCGGATCTCGAGCTCGAGCTTGGCGGCTCCGGCGAGCGCATCGCGGCGTTGCTCCATCGGCGTCGAGCCCGCGTGGGCGGCCTGGCCACGGAAGGTGATCTGGTGACGCTCGACGCCGAAGGTACCGAGGACCACTCCCAGCGGAAGGTCGAGCGATTCCAGGACGGGCCCCTGCTCGATGTGGAGCTCGAGGTACGCCGCAGCACCCTCGAGCTGCTGCCGAGCTTCGAGCGCCCGGTCGAGGTCGACTCCACACCCGGCGAGCGCATCCGGAAGCGCGATCCCGTCGGCGTCGCGACGCTCCCGCAGCTCAGCCTGGTCGCTCATCGACCCGCCGGCGGCCGAGGAGCCGAAGAGCGAGCGGCCGAACCGGGCGCCCTCCTCGTCGGCCCAGTTCACGAGCCGCACCGTCAGCGGCGCTGTCCCCTCCTCCGCGACGCGCCGCAGCACCTCGACGCCGGCGAGGACGTTGAGGCAGCCGTCGAGCCAGCCGCCGTTGGGCACCGAGTCGATGTGACCGCCGATGAGGAGCGCACGCTCGGACTGCCCGGGAAGCGTGAACCACTGGTTGCCGGCCTCGTCGATCTCCTCCTCGGCTCCGGTCGAGGCGACCTTCTCGCGAAGCCAGCCGCGCGCCGTCTCCCACGTGTCCGTCCACGCGACGCGCTGCGACCCGTTCTCGTCGCCCGTGAGCTCCTGCAACTCGCGCAGCTCCGCGACCGTGCGGGCGGGATCCAGCGGCATCCGGCGATCGTATCGCTCCCACTTTGCGTCCTTGCGTGATAAGACGGAGCGGTGTCGAATGCAGCCGCTGTCGTCCAGTCTCCACCCGCGCGCAGGCGTCGCGCGAGCCTCGTCGGTGGGCTCGCTCGCGTGGGTCTCGTCGCCCTCGTCGCCGCAGCCCTCGTCGGCTTCTGGGAGCTCTACCACTGGGTCTGGGTCTCGACGGGCTGGACGTGGCCCTTCGTCGTCAACGACACCTCGATGCCGCACGTCTGGACGATCTACAACGCATTCGGCGAACCGGCCCAGGTCAACCAGCCGGCGCTGATCAACGTCCTGCTCCACAAGGCAGCGTTCACGGCGAAGGAGGCGGCTGCCGGCTTCGGGCTCGGGGCCGTGATCGGATTCGTCCTCGCGGTCGTCCTCGCCCACGTACGCCTGCTCCAGCGCGGCTTTCTGCCGTACATCGTGGGCAGCCAGACGGTTCCGATCCTCGCCATCGCGCCGATGGTCGTACTCTGGGTCAACCCGCGTCTGCCGGGATCCCTTCAGGGCTGGGGCGCGGTCGCGGTGATCGCGACCTACCTCACCTTCTTCCCGGTCACCATCAACACGCTGCGCGGGCTCCAGTCCGCCGACCCGCGGGCTCTCGAGCTAATGAGAACGTATGCCGCGAGCCGCTGGGCGGTGCTCTGGAAGCTCCGCGTGCCGGCCTCACTGCCGTACCTCTTCTCGGCATTGCGCCTCGCGGCGACTGCCAGCGTGGTCGGGGCGATCATCGGCGAGCTGCCGACAGGCCTCCAGGACGGGCTCGGCGGGGCGATCATCAACTTCAACCAGTACTACTCGATCGAGCCGCAGGAGCTCTGGGCGACGAACGTGATCGCTGCCGCCCTCGGGATCGCCTTCTTCGTGATCGTCGTCCTCGCCGAAAAGGCTTTCGTTCGCCGCGCACCGGAGGAGACCGCGTGAGCGAGGTCACGGCCACGCCGGCGGTCGTCCGCGTCGAGGGCGTCACAAAGACGTTCCCGCGGGGATACGTCACAGCTCTGGAGAACATCGAGCTCGAGATTGCGCCGCGCGAATTCGTGTCGCTGATCGGCCCCTCGGGCTGTGGCAAGTCGACGCTCCTGCGTGTGATCGGCGACCTGATCGAACCGACCGCGGGCACCGTCAGAGTCAATGGGAAGAGCGCACGGCAGGCGCGCCGAGACGGCGATTACGGGATCGTCTTCCAGGAGGCAGTTCTCTACGACTGGCGCTCGATCGCGAAGAACATCGCTCTGCCGCTGGAGATGCTCGGCTGGAGCAGACAGCGGCGCCGGGAGCGTGTGGCGGAGATGCTCGACCTGGTCGAGCTCACGAGCTTTGCCGACCACCATCCCTGGCAGCTCTCCGGAGGCATGCAGCAGCGCGTCGCCATCGCGCGCGCACTCTCCTTCGAGCCTTCGCTGCTGCTGATGGACGAGCCGTTCGGTGCGCTCGACGAGATGACGCGCGAGCGGCTCAACCTCGAGCTGCTCTCGATCTGGGAACAGACAGGCAACAGCGTCGTCTTCGTCACCCACTCGATCTCGGAGGCGGTGTTCCTGTCGAGTCGGGTAGTCGTGATGAGCCCGCGGCCGGGACGGATCGCGGGCGTGGTCGAGATCGACCTCCCCCACCCCCGCACGGTCGATACGCGCGAGGCGTCCCGCTTCTTCGAGCTCGTGACAGAGGTGCGTGAGCTCCTGCGCATGCGCGGCGAGCATCTGCTACCGGAAGAGGAGGCGGTGCTCGAATGACGCTTCGCCCGCGGATCGGCGTGGTCGTCGGGTGGCTGCCCCCGTTCGTCGTCTTCGCCCTCGTCGTCGGACTGTGGGAGGGCCTGGTGCGCGCACTCCACGTGCAGCAGTTCCTGCTCCCCAAGCCGAGCACGATCATCAGCGTGTTCTGGACGCAGCGGCACGTGCTGTGGCCGGCGGGTTGGTACACGTTCAAGGAGGCGCTCGGCGGCTTCGCGATCGGCTCCGGGGCCGGAGTCGTCGCGGCCACGGTGGTCGGCCGCTTCCGCACAGCCGGCCAGGCGCTGATGCCGATCTTCATCGCGGCGAACGCCGTCCCGATCATCGCCTTCGCTCCCATCTTCGGCGCCTGGTTCAACCCGATTCAGCCGCAGTCGAAGATGGCGATCGCCGCCGTGCTGTGCTTCCTGCCGGTGATGGTGAACACCCTTCGCGGCCTGCAGAGCGCGCGCCCGCGCCAGGTCGAGCTGATGCGCTCCTACGCCGCGAGCGAGCTCGAGATCTGGCGGCGGGTGCGCGTCCCGACCGCATTGCCGTTCCTCTTCACCGCACTGAAGGTGGCGAGCGTGCTGTCGATGATCGGTGCGATCGTCGGCGAGTACTTCGGTGGAGCGATGAACGCGCTCGGCGTGACTATCAACACCGACGCGCAGATCTTCCAGTTCGATGCCGCGTGGGCGGGCATCCTCGTCGCCTCGCTGCTCGGCATCGCGCTCTATGGCGCTGTCGTGCTCGCCGAACGGCTCATCGTGCGCTGGAGCCCCGAGGCACGAGCCTCGTAATCCGTGAGCAGACGCGCAAGAATCGACCTTGTAGGACGCAAGGTCTCGTACCGAAAGGGGAGGGCATGAGAAAGCGGTGGGTTGCGCTCGCAGTCTTTGCTGCGGCCGTCGCAACAGTGGTCGCCATGGCGGCGACGTCGTCGTCGGCAGCGTCGAAGTCGTCGAAGCTGACCTCGGTGTCGATCCAGCTGCAGTGGGTGCCGCAGGCGCAGTTCGCGGGCTACTACGCAGCGCAGAATCTCGGCTATTACAAAGCGGCCGGGCTCAACGTAAAGCTGCTGAACGGAGGGCCGCAGATCGTTCCGGGACAGGTCGTCGCGTCGGGCCGCGCGCAGTTCGGCGTCAACTGGCTGACTGCACTGCTCGCAGCGCGCGACGCAGGCACGCAGCTCGTGGACATAGCGCAGGTCTTTTCGCGCTCCGGGATGACAGAGCTGACGTGGAAGTCCTCCGGTCTGAACACGATCGCCAAGCTGAAGGACAAGAAGGTCGGGAACTGGCTCGGCGGCGACCAGTACGAGCTGTTCGCTGCGCTCACGGCGAACGGCATGAACCCGACCCAGAACAAGGGAGTCACGATTGTCCAGCAGCCGTTCGACATGGGGCTGCTCCTCAACCACCAAATCGACGCCGCCTCGGCGATGACCTACAACGAGCTGGCGCAGGTGCTGGAGACGAAGAACCCCAAGACGGGCAAGCTCTACAAGCTCTCCGACCTCAACGTGCTCAAGATGCAGAAGCTCGGCTTCGGAGCGCTCGAGGACAATCTCTTCTCGACGGCGTCGTACCTCAAGAGCAAGGCGCATCAGAAGATCGCGGAGAAGGTGATCGGCGCGACACTCGCCGGCTGGATCTACTGCCGCGACCACGTGAAGGCGTGCGTCAACTTCACGCTCAAGGCCGGGCCGACGCTGCCGCGCACGCACCAGCTCTGGATGATGAACCAGATCAACCAGCTGATGTGGCCGAACACCGGCGGACTCGGGATCATGGACAAGGCGTCCTGGACCCGGACCTGGAAGCTCATGAAGCGCTTCGGCGGGATCAAGAAGGCACCGACGGCAGGCGCCTATCGCACCGATCTCGTCACGGCCGCGGTCAAGGGGCTGAAGAAGCAGGGGATGGACGTCTACGGGAAGCACTACAAGCCGATGACCGTCCATCTCACGCCGGGCGGTAAGTAGGCGAGAACGAACGAGAAGGGAGATTCGCTCATGTCGCTGCTGATCAAGAACGGCCGGATCGTGACTGCGGCCGACGACTACCTCGCCGATGTCTTCGTCGAGGGTGAGCGAATCTCCCTGATCGGTGCCGATCTCGACGTCTCGGCCGACCGGACGATCGACGCGACCGGCAAATACCTCCTGCCGGGCTGCATCGACCCGCACACGCATCTCGACATGCCGTTCGGCGGCACGGTCACGATCGACGACTTCGAGTCGGGCCAGGGCTCGGCGGCGTGCGGCGGCACGACGTGCCACGTCGACTTCTGCATCCAGGGGCAGGGCCAGACGTTCGCAGAGGCGCTCGAGGGCTGGCACGCAAAGGCGAACGGCAAGACGATCATCGACTACGGGTTCCACATCGCGGTGACCGACGTCGCCGACGAGGAGCGGCTCGAAGAGCTGGCGACGCTGCCCGAGCAGGGGATCACGTCTTACAAGCTCTTCATGGCCTACAAGAACGTCCTGCAGGTCGACGACGAGACGCTCTTCCGGGCGATGGAGGTCGCGGCGGCGAGCGGGGCGCTCGTGATGGTGCACGCCGAGAACGGGGACGCGATCGACGTCCTCGTCCGCGAGGCACTCGCCCGGGGAGATACCGCGCCGATCCACCACGCACTCACACGGCCGCCCGAGCTCGAGGGCGAGGCGACGAACCGCGCCATCCAGCTCGCGCGGATCGCCGGGAGTCCCCTCTATGTCGTCCACGTCACCTGCCGGGAGGCGGTCGAGCCGATCCGCCACGCCCGCGAGCAGGGCTGGAACGTCTGGGGGGAGACGTGCACGCAGTACTTCTTCCGGTCGATTGACGACCTCGCGCAGCCCGGCTTCGAGGGCGCGAAGTACGTCTACTCGCCTCCGGCCCGCGACTCCTCGAACCACGACGTGCTGTGGGACGCGGTGCGTACCGATGCGCTCTCGGCGATCTCCACCGACCACTGCGCATTCCTGTGGGACGGACAGAAGACGCTCGGCCGGGACGACTTCACGAAGATCCCGAACGGCGGCCCCGGGCTCGAGGACCGGCTGAAGATGATCCATCACTTCGGCGTCCGCGAAGGCCGGATCAGCCTCAACCGGATGGTCGACCTCCTCGCCACGCAGCCGGCGAAGCTGTTCGGCCTCTACCCGCGCAAAGGGACGATCGCGGTCGGCGCCGACGCCGATCTCGTCGTCTTCGACCCCGAGCGGATGGAGACGCTCTCGGCGTCGACGCACCACTCGAAGTGCGACTACAACCTCTACGAGGGCACCGAGGTCGTCGGCGCCCCCGAGCACGTCTTGCTACGCGGCACTCTCCTCGTCGAGGACGGCGAGCTCGTGGCAGCACCGGGAACCGGAAGATTCGTGCGGCGCGCGCGCTTCGGAGAGCCGCTCGAGACCGGCGCAGCGGTCAGCCCTTAGGAGGGCCCTCTCTAAGCAGGGCTTCGTTTACTTCGGACGAACAAAACCCAGCTAGCCTCATGCGAGTTGTGGGGTCCCTCATCCGAGCGCGCCGCAGGCGCACCGAGCTGCTTGCGGGTGTCGCCTTTGCGCTGATCGCGCTCCTCTCCGCGAGCACGTCCGCAGGCGCGACTGCACGCGCCAAAGGGCTCGACGTGTCGACCTGGAACGGCACGATCAACTGGGGAAAGGTCGCGGGGGCCGGCTACCGGTTCACGTTCGGCAAGGCGACCGAGGGGACGGCCTACAACGACCAGACCTACACGACGAACCGGAACGGCAGCGAGAGCGCCGGCCTCGTCTTCGGCGCGTATCACTTCGCGCGTCCGGCCGGCTCCGGCCTGGCAACCGCGACCACGAGCGCGATCACGCAGGCGAACCATTTTCTCGCGGTCGCCGCACCGCAGCCGGGCGAGCTGCCACCGGTGCTCGACCTCGAAGTGACGGGAAAGCTCCCGAAGAGCCGGCTCCTCGTCTGGACGCTCGCGTGGCTCGACCAGATCTACGCCCGGACGGGTGTCGAGCCCTTCCTCTACACCTCGCCCAACTTCTGGAAGCTGAATCTCGGCAACTCGACGGCTGCCGCAGCCGCGGGCACCCCGCTCTGGATCGCGCACTGGACGTCCGCGACCCAGCCGCTCGTGCCGGCCCAGAACTGGAACGGCGTCGGCTGGACGTTCTGGCAATGGACGAACTGCGTCACCGTGCCCGGGATCAAGCACTGCTCGGACGGAGACCGGATGAACGGCCCGAATCCGGCCTCGGCCGCAATCGGGCCGTACCCGGCCGGCCCTCCCCTCCTCTCGACTCCGCCGACGCTCGTCGGGCAGGCCGAGGCAGGCGAGCTGCTCGCCGCCGTGCCCGGCACGTGGGAGGGCGGAAAGCCGATCACGTTCGCGTACCAGTGGAGGCGCTGCGACGCAGCCGGCGCCAACTGCGCGACGATCCCGAACGCAACCGCCGAGTCGTACCGGCCCGTGAGCGACGACGTGGGACACTCGATCAAGGTCCTCGCCACCGCAACCTCGGCCACCGGGAGCGCAGCGGCGTCCTCGGCGCCGACCGCCGCCGTCACCCCGGCGGGCACCCCGTCGACCGCGGTGCCGGCGAACACCTCGCCGCCACTGATCGTCGGCACCGCTCAAGTCGGACAGGCGCTGACGAGCTCCGTCGGCACCTGGACCGGCGCGCCGAAGAAGTTCGCGTATCGCTGGCGCCGCTGCAACGCGAGCGGCGCCTCCTGCGTCGCGATCCAGCACGCCGCGCAATCGCACTACACGCTCACGCCGGACGACATCGGCACCACCCTCTCGCTCGTCGTGACGGCGACCGGCGCCGGCGGCTCGACGTCCGCGACGACCGTCCCGACCTCGGTCGTCGTCGCTGCGCCGCTCCCGCCGGTCTCGATCTCCACGCAGACGGTGAGCCGCGGCATCGCGGGGAACCTGCAGACGGACGACGGGCGCGCGACCGTCACCTGGCAACCGGGCGCAATACCCGTCGGCAAGGCGGTCTCGCTCGTCACGTTCACCGGAAAGCTTTCGGTGCCGGGAAGCGAGGTTTCGCTCAGCGTGCCGGGCCTTTCCTCGAAGGGCTTCAAGTGGCCGCTCGACCTCGCCTATGCGCATCCACAGCCGAACCGCACCGTGCTCGGCTACTCAACCGACGGAAAGGTCTTCCACCCCATCCCGGCCCTGCAGCCGGCGGTGCTTCCTCCGGGAACGGCCGTCGGCTGGTACATCGACTCGAGCAACCTCACCCATGTGCTCACCCGGACGCCGTTCCAGGTTGCCCTGTTCAAGCGGGGCGCGTGGGGCGATCCGACGTACACGTCGCCGAACGGGCCGTCACTCAAGGCGCAGCGTCCACTCGAGGTGCTGCCGCATGCCGCAGACCACACGATCCTCCTCTCGACGCGGCTCACACTCCAGTCGCAGGCCCAGCTCTCCGCGACGGTCACGGGGCTCGGGCACCGGTCTGTGGCGATCCTCGGCAAGGGCAGCCGCCTCGGCGTGCGCCTCCGCGCCGGCGGCTACCGCATCGCGAAGGCGTATCGCCCGCGTCCCGGCACGCTCATCGTGCGCCTGCGGCTCAACGCGCGCGGCTGGCGGCCGGGCGCATACCGGCTGCGAGTCGTCGCCCTCGATCCCTGGGGACGCCGCAAGGCGCTCACGCTGCGGTTCCGCTATCCCTGAGCTAACGCGCGCAGGCTGAGGATCTCGTAGGCGACGTTCGCGCCGGCAAGCGCCGTCGGCTGTCCCGGCCCGTCGTACGGCGGCGAGACCTCGACGACGTCGGCGCCCGCGATGTCGAGGCCGCGCAGCGCGCGAAGGAACGAGAGCGCCTCCGCGGTCGAGAGGCCGCCGACCTCCGGCGTGCC
>Ga0070695_100001215_pt1 | contig 14167 bp, 10 predicted proteins | sample KBSK1252metaG_FD_65471 | JGI IMG/M metagenome (GOLD analysis project Ga0070695, IMG submission 65471) | Corn, switchgrass and miscanthus rhizosphere microbial communities from Kellogg Biological Station, Michigan, USA - KBS K1-25-2 metaG | ecosystem: Host-associated > Plants > Roots >...
TTCAGCGTTTCTCTCTAAGCTCCGTTGCTGTCTTTAGCCTTCTCGCCCCACGCCTGCCTCGGCTGCATCACAAGGGAGTGACCGAACCGTTCGGTCATTGACATAAGCCGTTCTTCGGGCTAAGTCAAGGCCGCCGACTGAACGGTTCGGTCAATTCGGGGTTGAGGTGATTCATGTTGGAAGACCAAGAAGAACGCAAAGACGATCTCGACGAACGCCCCCCGGCCGGGGACGAGCCCGTTGCGAGCCGCCCTGCTCCAGCCCGGACACCCGCACCGTCCCCGGCCCCCGCCCACAAGCGGCGCGTGCGCCTTATCGCCGCCCTTGCCGCTGCCCTGCTGCTCGGGGCGGGCACCTACTATGGCCAGTATTGGTGGACGCAGGGGCGCTACCTCGTCAGCACCGATGACGCCTACGTCGGCGCCAAGAACGCCACCCTTTCTCCCAAAGTCTCCGGCTATATCTCCGAGGTTGCCGTCGAGGATAACGCCGAGGTTGCGGCCGGCGACGTGGTGGTGCGCATCGACGACGGGGACTACCGCCTGGCGGTGCAAACCGCCCACGATCAGATTGGGGTGCAGCAAGCAACCGTCGAACGGCTGGGTCGGCAAACCACCGCGCAAATCGCCGCCGTCGATCAAGCCAAGGCGCAGCTTGCCTCCGCCAAGGCCGGCGCGACCCGCGCCCAGCTTGAGTTGAAGCGCCAACAGGATCTCGCCACGCGCCAGATCAATAGTCGGCAAGCCCTGGAACAAGCCGAGGCCAACGCCGATCAAGCCGTTGCCTCCGTGCAAGCGGCCGAGGCGGCCATCGCCGCGGCAAGCGCCAACGTCGATGTGCTCAAGGCCCAAGAGGAAGAGGCCCGGCGCACGTTGCAGCAGTACCAGACGGCGCTCGCCAAGGCCGAGCGCGACTTGTCCTTCACCGTCATCAAGGCGCCCTTCGACGGCGTCATCGGCAATCGCGCCGTGCAGGTCGGCGACTACGTGCAGCCGATGCAGCGGTTGGCCAGCCTGGTGCCTATGGATGCGGTTTACATCGACGCCAACTTCAAGGAGACCCAGCTTGCCAGCCTGAAGCCCGGACAGCCCGTGCAGATCAGCGTCGATGCGCTGCCCGGCAGCACCCTGGAAGGACGCGTCGCCAGCCTGGCCCCGGCCTCCGGCTCGGTTTTCTCACTGCTGCCTCCCGACAATGCGACCGGTAATTTCACCAAGATCGTGCAGCGCCTGCCGGTGCGCATTTTGGTACCGGCCGAGGTGGCCGAGCAATCCGTGCTGCGCCCGGGCATGTCGGTCATTGTCAGTGTGAACACCAAACCCGGTGCACCCGTCGCAAGCCAGCGCATGGGCAGCGCGGCGGTGCGCACGAACGCCAACTAGCGTTGCGGGAGGCTTGGGCAGCAGTTATGGCCAAAACAGCATCACATGCAGGCGATGGCGGGGGCGTGGCACGCGCGAGCGCGCCAGACGACCGCATCGAGCCGCACCGCCTCATCGCCTTTCTGGTGATGGTGTTCGGCATGTTCATGGCGATCTTGGACATCCAGATCGTGTCGGCCTCGCTGACCGAGATCCAGGCCGGGCTTTCCGCCTCCGCCAACGAGATCACCTGGGTGCAGACCGCCTACCTGATCGCCGAAGTGGTGATGATCCCCCTCTCGGGTTATCTGTCGCGTGCCCTCGGTACCCGCATCCTGTTTGCGCTCTCCGCCGGCGGCTTTACCGCCGCCAGCCTGATGTGCGGGCTATCGTCCAGCATCAACCAGATGATCTTCTGGCGCGCCGTGCAAGGCTTCATCGGCGGCGGCATGATCCCAACGGTGTTTGCCACCGCCTACCTGATCTTCCCGCGCTCCAAAATGAGCCTGGTCACGCCCATGATCGGTTTGGTGGCGACGCTGGCCCCCACCATCGGCCCAACCGTCGGCGGCTATTTGACCGACGCCTTGTCCTGGCACTGGCTGTTCTTCATCAACATCATTCCGGGTCTCGTGGTGACGGCGGCAGCGCTGGCATTGATCGATTTCGATCAGCCCGATTGGTCGCTGTTTGGCAACTTCGACTGGGTCGGCCTACTCTCGATGGCGGGCTTTCTCGGCGCGCTCGAGTATGTGCTGGAAGAAGGTCCGCGTAACGATTGGTTCGGCGATGACAGCGTCCTGCTTCTGGCCTGGGTCTCTGGCCTTTCCGCGCTCGTCTTTTTCGCGCGCGTCTTCACCGCCCGCCGGCCGATCGTCGATCTGAGTGCTTTCGCAGATCGCAACTTCGGGCTCGGCAGCCTCTTCTCCTTCGTGCTCGGAATCGGGCTTTACGGCCTCACCTATCTTTATCCGCTCTACCTGGCGCAGGTGCGCGGCTACAATGCCCTGATGATCGGGGAAACGTTGTTCGTCTCCGGCGTGGCCATGTTCCTGACCGCCCCCGTGGCGGGCCGGCTATCGGCCAAGGTGGACCCGCGCCTCATGCTGATCGCCGGCTTCGTGTGCTTTGCCATCGGCACCTACTGGCTGACGTCGCTGACCAAGGATTGGGATTTTTGGGAGCTGTTCTGGCCACAGGTTCTGCGCGGCGTCGGCTTGATGCTGGCGATTATTCCAATCAACAATATCGCGCTCGGCACACTCGCCCCCGAGCTCGTGAAGAATGCCTCAGGCCTCTATAACCTAATGCGCAACCTCGGCGGCGCGGTAGGACTGGCGGCGCTCACCACGCTGCTCAACGACCGCACCGATCTGCACCTTGCACGCTTGCACGAGGCGGTGACCTGGTCGCGCCCGCCGGCGCTCGAGGCGCTCAACAACTTGACGCAGCGTTTCTCGTCCTACGGCAGCGATGCTCAGCTGATGGCCGTCAAGCAGCTGAACGCGATCGTGCACCGGCAGGGCGTGGTGATGGCCTTCGCCGATGTCTTCTTGCTGTTGACCTTGCTGTTTCTGGCGCTTGCGGCCCTGGCGCTGCTCATGAAGCGCCCGCCCGCTGCCGCCAGCGCTGGCCACTGAGATGTCGCTGGGCTCGTTCAAAGATCAAAGCCCAGCGCCAATGTGGCTTGCAAAGCAGACTGGCCCTGGGCCCGGCGATCCGGCGGAGAAGGCCGGATCACCTTGGCTTTGGCTCTTGATGTGCGCTTGAATTATGTGCGTTTGAAGCCTTCGAGCTCGGCTTCCGCCCAATCCAGCGTCTTTTCCATCGGCTCGCCCCTGAAGTGGCGCACAATCATCTTGGGCATGATCGCCTGGTTCCAGATTTGGGCGGCGATCAAGGGCGGTGCTGGCGAGCAGGCAATGGTGCTCTTCTGGTCCCCACCCTTGATTGGATAGTGCGACAGCGTGCCGACTGGCGGCCCGTTCTCGTTCCACGTCTTGAAGTCGTAGAACTTGGTGTAGGGTGGCAGGTCGTAGCCCTGGCTGGAGGCCACCTGCCGCTCGGCGGCCTGCCGGCTCGTCAAGTGCAGGAGCAGGCTCTTGGCCGCCGCCTTGTTCTTGGAGAAGTTCCACACTCCGTAGAGACGCGGCAGCATCGGATTGAAACGCCCAGCAGGACCCTTCGGGAAGCCGTGCGTCCAGCACTTCTCGGCCACCTGCGGTGCATCGCGCTTGGCCACCGCCCAGGCTGACGGCGGATTGAAGATCAGCGAGCCCCTGCCGGAGATCAGCCACTTGTTGTTCGAGGCATCGTCCCACGCTGCCGCATCGGGCGGCAGGAAGGCTGCCAGCCGCTTGCCGTAGTCGACCGCCTTCCGCACGGCGTCGGTCTTCGCCGTCACATTGCCCTTCGCATCGATCAGATCGGCGCCGAAGGCTTTGAACATGCCGCCGGTCCACAGCACGCTGTCGGTGGTGGTGCCGAGTGGGATACCAAAGGCGAAACCGGCCTTCTGCAGCTTTTCGGCGGCGATGAGCAAATTCTCCCACGTCCATTTGTCCGCTTCCGGCGCAGCCTCCTTGCCGGCCGGATACATCGCCTGCACGTCGATGTCGGCATGCTGCTTCAGGAGATCGAAGCGAGTGCATACGGACATGAGCAGCGAGCCGCGGGTCATCGGCACTGTGACCCAGGTGCCCTTCATTTTGCCCAGATACTCCACCGACGGGTCGATCGGGCCGTTGCGTTCAAGCACCTGCTTCATGACGTCTTCGGTGGGTTCGAGCGAGGTGGCGTGCTCGGACGCCTCCCAGTTCGTGAATTCCATGATGTCGTGGCCGGACTTGGCCATCGCCTCGGCGGCCAGGGCCAGCATCAATTTGTTGCCCTGGCTGGTGATGAAATCGATCGTGACCTCGACCTTCTCCGCATCGGCCCATTCCTTGATGATAGCGCTCTGCACCTCGTTGGCGCCTGGCACCCAATGATCCCACAGCCCGATCGACAGGCTACCCGCGGCCGCGGCTCGGCGCACGTAAGGGGTGGGCAGCACGGTCATGGCTGCGGCGGCGCTTGATGCGGCCAAAAAATGGCGACGGGTAGGTCTTTTGCTTCGCATGGGCACTTCTCCCTTCATTTGCTTCTTCGGCAGGGCAGCACCCAGCCTGAGCCCAGAACCGGTCTTGCGCCCATCGCTGGTGCGGCTGCCCTGGATCCCACAACTGTGCCGCCGAGATAGGGCGTGGGCAAATGAATTCAAACCATTGCCGGCCTCGGCCGCACCGCAACCGTTGAATTATTAAGGCTCCGCGCGCACAAGATACGACTTTCGATTGAGCCAACGGCCGTCGTGGCCGACCCCAAAGGCCACTGGCTTGCGCGGTGGAAAGGACCGCGCTAGCCCTCAGCCAAGCCGAGGAGGTTGTGGCCGATGAAGCTGAGCCAAGAAAACGCGCGCCGTCTGTCGGCGCTGGTGTGGCGGGAGCGGTTGCGTCGGTTTGCTCCGATCGTGCTCGCGGCGCTCGTGCTGACCGGTCTGCTTACCGTATTCCTGGTGCGCCAAGTCGATCGGGCCGATCGCACCGTCAGCGTGGCCGTGCACAACGCCACAGTATTGGCGGTAAAGCAGGGCGGCGGCGCGCGCGCGGCAATCCTGCACGTGCACCTCGACGACGGCCGCGAGGTCGACGCCTTCAGCGCCTTGCGGCTGACACCCTTTGCGGGCACGCATGTCGTGATCAACGAGGCCCTGCACGCCTCGGGCAAGCACACCTTCGACGTGATCCGCTTTGCCGAATAGCCCGAATCGCCCGCGGGCGACCCTAACGCGGCCGCGCGGGAGGCGTGCAAGCCTCAGGGCGCCAGCGCCTTGGCGACCGCGCCGCCGAAGGCGGCCGCGGACGGACCCAAGCCCGTCACCGCCACGTAGCCGCTGTCGGCCCGCTTCAGGTGTTGGGCACCGGTGCTGAGACCGATGATAAAGGCCTCCTCGCCGCGCAGGAGCAGTAGCGGCGATCCGGAATCGCCGGGCAAGGCATCGCAACGGTTCAGCATGGTGCCGGATTGGCCAAGCGCGGCGGCGCAGCCGCGGTGCACGGACAGCAAATACCGCCGATCCGCGCTATAGCCAGCACGCGCGATCTCGCCGCCGGCAACCTCCCCCGCCACGGCGCTTGGCACGATCGCCTTTACCGGCACGGGCTTGAGGCTGAGCGCGGCCGCGAGACGGATCAACGCCCAGTCGTGCGCGACAAGCTCGCTGCGCAGGCTCTTATGCACGGGGTCGCTGCCCGTTGCCATATCGAGTTCCGGCGGCACGATCAGGGCCGCGGCCGCGGCGTGACCCAGCGCGCTGTCGCGCGCCTGGCCGGCGACGAAGTGCACGTGCTCGGGCTTGACCCAGCGTCCGAGCCGATGATCGAACAGGCAATGGCCCGCCGTCAGGACCAGCTGGGGGCCAACGAGCGTGCCGGTGCAATGGCGTCGGCTGACGCTGTCGGCAATATTGACGCGGCCGATCGCGTACCAGGGCCAGGCCGTGGGCTCGATCGGCACGCGCTGGTCTTTGCCCGCAAAGAACGCGCCCCAGCGCGGATCGGGCACGCTGAGCGGCTCCTCGCTGCGCGCGCTCGGACCCGCCAGGGCTATTAGCCCGGCCAACAGAAAGAAGGCACTGCTCACGCTGCCGATGGGTCCCACGGCTTCTGCCCTCCACCCTGCGCCCGAGCCGGCCCCCGATCCCCTCAGCCGAACAGGGCCGCCTAACCAAGCCACGCGCGCGCAACCGTGCGTGGGCCGCTGCCTTGGATAGCGGCCAAGCGCTTTTGCCTCAACAGGGGCTTTTGCCTCGAGCACCGCGGCGCGTTCCCGCCCGGGGCCTTGTCGGAAGTGAGGTGACGCTGGCAGCTTGTCAACGGCTGCCTTGTCCCTTGGCCGAGGAGGGCGACAAGGGGCAAGCCGCGGGGGCGCGGCGGAACGGCGGTCCCCCGTTAGCGGCCGCCCGTGATTTGTGCGTTCATCCAGGCCGCGGTCGGCGTCACGCCGCCGAAACTATAAAGGTGGACGCCCACCACGTTGCTGGCGCTGCCGCCACTGGCATGGCGCGCAATGGCGGTGAGCTGGGCGCTTGGGTCAACGTGGGTAATGAGCCGCACCGCCCGCATGCCCTCCGCTTGCAACGCCCGGAGCGAAGCGGAAACACCACAGCGTTGCGCAAACTTGAGCAGCCGCCGCGGTGTGGTCGGCCCGGCGAGCCCCACATAGACGGGGACAGCGGGCGCTTTTCGCATCAGATCGGCACAGTACTCGACGATGCGGTGCGGCGCGAAAGAGAATTGCGTGACCACATAGGCGGCGAGCCGCTGCTCTGCGAGCAGCGCCAACTTTTCTTCGAGGGCCGCATTGAGCGTCGCCGTCGGCACCTGCGGGTGGCCCTCCGGATAGCCCGGCAATGCCACCTGCTGCAAACCGCTGCCGGCGAGCACCCCATCCCTGATCAGCGCGGCGCCGTCGGCATAGGGCCCAACCGGCACGCTGACGTCGCCCGCGATCAGCAACGCCTTGGCGACGCCGGCCACGCGCACCGCCTGATCGAGGAAGGCGCTGAGCTGGGCGCGCGAGGCGACGCGGCGCGCGGCGATATGGGGAACCGGCTCCAGTCCCGCTTCCCGCAGGGCAACCAGGGCCGCCAACGTGTGCGGCAGTTCATGGCGCGGCAGATGATTGACGTAGACCGGCGTGCCCGCCGGCAGCAGCTCGGCGATCCGCCGCGCGTCTTCCGGTGCTTCCGCTCCCATCTCGATCGAGCCACAGGCAACGAGCTCGGCCGCCACGGCGGCAACGGAGCCATCACGGCCGCTAGCGCCGGGAAGAGAATCGAGGAGGGACGCAGGCATCGTGCTCAGCCCCTTTTGCGCGAAATCACGTAAGATTCATCGAGAAACCACAGACGGCCGTGCGCCTGCAGCACCTCGCGCGTGGCATCGAGATATTTGCGCTCGCCCAACACTTGCCCGAGCCGCTCATCGTCGATTTGGGCCACGTAGACGGCGGCGTTCCACGCCGCAAACAGCGTCGAGGTGCCGATGCTGGCGGCAATTTCTGAGGGCAGGGTGTGCATGTCGTAGCGAAACACCGCACGCTGATCGGCATAGGCATTGAAGTTGTAGTGGCGCGCATCGCGACCGAGCTCGGCGCGCGTGGCGCGCAGGATATCGTGCCGGCTCGTTTGGAACGGATCCTCCTCCGGCCAGATCTTGCGGATGATCTCAAGGCCGGGATCGCGGCCGCAGGAGTGGATGCCGAGCAGCCGTCCGCCCGGTCGCAGCGCGCGCACCAGCGGGCTCACCACGCGCGAGGCCTTGAAGGCGACCGGCACGCGGGCGCGATAGGGCTGCGAGGCGATGATGAGGTCATAATCGGCGCGGGCGCGGCCCTGGCGCGGCACAACGTCGTCGAGCAGGAAGCGGAAGTCTTCGCGGTAAATGACGATCGCAGCCGGGCGCTCGTACACCGGGTTGCCGGTCTTGGGGCTATGTCGCGCCTGCCAGACGCGCGCCAGCAGCGGCTCCAGCGCGGCGATCTGCTCGCTGAACTCAGCCCCCGTGCTGCCCGTCAACGCCACCTCGTGCCAAGCAAGCGAGGTCGCCGCCGAGACCGCGTTGGGAGCCAACCACGGTGCTTCCGTATAGTACATGTTGGTGACGACGAGCACGGTGGCGGGGTGCTCGTGAAAGCGGTCGGCCATCTTGTCGAGCGAGAGGCGCGTGTCCTCAAGGCTGATCTCTTTGCCCACGACGTAGAACGGTAGCGTCGGGTAGCGGCGGTGCATGTCGCGCAGCACCCGGGTCAGCAAGGTGCCATCGCCCATGCCGGCGTCGAACACGCGAATGGCGGGCGGTTCGGGATGAAGGTGGCCAAGTTCCATACCGACGCGACGGGCGATCACCTCCTTTTCGCTGCAGGTATTGACGAACAGGAGGTACTTCTGTCGATTGTCAAAGAAGCGAAAATTGCGCGACGGCTGTTCCTCGGCGGGGGCCCTGACTTGGATTTGACCCACCGCCGCCTGGACGCGCAAAAGCGGCTTGAGCTCGGGAGGGCTGGCGGGCGCCGCGACGCCCTGGGTGGTCAGGAAGGCGCTGACGCGTTCCAGGGTTTCCGGGGTGATGCGGGCGCCGTCGCGCAGGCGGGCGACAAACTTGCCATCGTTGACGGCACGGCGGCCAAAGGTCGATTCGGCCATGCCGGCGCGGCGGCAGAATTCCGAAATGCTGTCCAGCAATCCGACGGCGGCGTAGGCCATCAGCTCGAGCTCCTTGGCACGCCCCACGCGCGCACTTGGCGGCGCGGCAAGGTAAGGCCGGCGGCAGTGGGATCACAACCACAAACACCGGGGTGGCTGGAGTGGGATATCTCCCACTTCATCCCCCGAGCGCCGTTTGAGCGTCGTGGCGTTCGCCGGCGGGTGGATGGCGGGCGCCTTGTCAGGTCTCCCAAGCTGGGCTAGATCGGGCTCGCCTTCCGCTCCTACATGGATTGCCGCTCGCTGATGCCGGCCTCAGCCCTGATGAACGTCATGATCGCCGCCGCCCGCAAAGCCGGCCGCGGCTTGACGCGCGACTTCGGCGAGGTCGAGCAGCTGCAGGTTTCCGTTAAGGGCCCGGGCAATTTCGTCAGCGCTGCCGACCACCGCGCCGAGGAAACCCTCTTTCGCGAGCTGACGCGGGCGCGGCCGGGCTACGGTTTTTTAATGGAAGAGCGCGGCGCCGTCGCCGGACCCGACAAGACGCATCGCTGGATCGTCGATCCTCTTGATGGAACAACCAATTTCCTGCACGGCATTCCGCTGTTCGCCATCTCGATCGCGCTCGAGCGAGAGGGCGAGATCGTCTGCGGCCTCGTCTACAATCCGATCCTCGATGAGCTCTACACCGCCGAGCGCGGGCAAGGGGCCTTTGTCAACAATCGCCGCCTGCGCGTGGCCAACCGCAAGACGCTTGCCGACAGCTTGATCAGCACGGGCATTCCCCACCGCGGCCGCGCCGGGCATGAGCGTTTTTTGACCGAATGCAAGGCCCTAATGGGTGCCACCAGCGGCCTTCGCCGAACGGGCTCGGCCGCCATCGACCTCGCCTGGGTCGCCGCCGGCCGCTTTGACGGTTTTATCGAGCGTGACCTGAAGCCTTGGGATATGGCCGGCGGCACGATCCTGGTGCGCGAGGCGGGCGGCTATGTCAGCGATGTCGCAGGCGCGCCCAAGATGTTCGAAGAGGGCACCATCGTCGCCGGCAACCAGGCCATCCACAAGGCGCTGCTGCAGACGTTGGCGAGCGCTAGCGCCGAAGCCGGCAAGAAGAATTCCGTGTCCGCCTAAAAGAAGGCACAAAGAGCATTGACAGACCCCGATTGGCACGAAGTTGCCGGTTTGTGATGCCATGGACTTTGGCTAATGTCGCCCTCAATCAACGTCGCCCTCAATCGAGGCTGGGAGTAGGAGCATGGCACGAGCGAGATCGGGAGAGCGGGCCCCACCCTCCTCCCTGCACCGCACCCTATCGACCCCGGGACTCTATTTGTGGCGCATGTTCGTGTTCCTGGTCCTGGTCGGCCTGTTGGTGGCCGTGCTGCACAGCCAGCTCTGGGCCGCTATGCTCAACAACCCCGGCCTCAACATGCTGATCTGCGTCGTCATGATCGCGGGCATCCTTTACGCCTTTCAGCAGGTGCTGCGGCTCTATCCGGAAATTCGCTGGGTCAACGCCTTCCGCATCGCCGATCCGGGGCTCGCCATTTCGCACCGTCCCGTGCTGTTGGCACCGATGGCAACCATGCTGCGCGACCGCACCGGCGCCCTGTCGTTGTCGGCCACCTCCATGCGTTCCATTATGGATTCGATCGGCTCCCGCCTCGATGAGGCGCGCGATACCGGCCGCTACCTGGTCGGGCTGCTGGTCTTCCTCGGCTTGCTCGGCACCTTCTGGGGCCTGCTCGACACCATCCAATCGGTCGGCAAGACGATCGGTGCGCTCGACACCCGCGCTGCCGATAGCGTCACCGTGTTCGACGAATTGAAAAACGGACTGGCCGCGCCGCTGCGCGGCATGGGCACGGCATTCTCCTCCTCGCTCTTGGGTCTGGGCGGCTCGCTCGTCCTGGGTTTCCTCGAATTGCAAGCCGGCCACGCGCACGGGCGCTTCTATAACCAGCTCGAGGAATGGCTATCGGGGATCACCGAGCTGGCGCCTGGTTCGCAGTCCGGCGACTATGGTGCCCACCAGCTGCAGGTCGCCGTGCTCGACATGCATCGCGCCATCTCCGAGCTCAGCGAACGCTTAACCAGCATTCCGCGCCTCGAGGGCGGCGCGCCTCCGGCCGAGGAGGCGGTCAAGGAACTGGCCAAGGGCGTCGATCAGCTGGTGCGACAGATGCGGGCGGAGCAGAAGGTGGTGCGCGAATGGGTCGACGAGCAGGCGGCCCAGCAATCCGAAGTCGCCTCCGTGCTGAAGGATCTCGCCGCCAACGTTTCGCGAAAGAAGTAGGCCGCCATGTCCTATGGACGCGCACGCCGCTCCACCACTTATGGTGAGTTCTGGCCCGGCTACGTCGACGTGCTCTCGACGCTGTTGCTGGTCGTCACCTTCCTGCTCTCGGTCTTCATGGTGGCGCAGTTTTATGTCAGCCAGGAAGTCTCCGGCAAGGACAGCGCCCTGAAGCGGCTGACGCGACAGATCGCGGAGATCACCAATCTGCTCAGCATGGAGAAGGGCAGGGGCAGATCGCTCGAAGATGAACTGGCGAGCCTGCAAGCCTCCCTTGCCACGCTTCGAGCCGACAATGAACGCCTGGGCGGACTTGCCGCCGGCGGCGCCGACAAGGATGCGCGCATCGCCGGTCTCAGCAAAGAGCTCAGCGAGCAAAAGGGCTTTTCCGCCGACGCGCTCGCCCGCGTCGATGTGCTCAACCAACAGCTGCTCGCGCTGCGTCGGCAGTTGGCCGCCCTGCAGGAGGCGCTCGGTGCCGCCGAGGTCAAGGACAGGGAGAACCAGGCCCGCATTTCCGACCTCGGCGCCCGCCTCAACGTCGCGCTTGCCCGCCAGGTGCAGGAATTGCAGCGCTACCGCTCCGACTTTTTCGGTCGGCTGCGTGAGCTGCTCAAGGATCGCAAGGACATCCGCGTTGTCGGCGACCGCTTCGTGTTCCAATCGGAGGTGCTGTTCCCCTCCGGCCAGGCCACCATGACGGCGGAAGGTCTCGCCGCCATCGACCAGCTGGCAACCGCCATCATCGAACTGGAGCGCTCAATCCCCAGCGAAATCGACTGGGCGCTGCAGGTCGACGGCCACACCGATGTGCGCCCCATCGCCAGTTCTCAGTTCCCCTCCAACTGGGAGCTATCGAGCGCGCGCGCGACCTCGGTCGTGAAATACTTGATCAGCCGCGGCGTCTCGCCAAAACGCTTGGTCGCCGCCGGTTACGGCGAGTTCCAGCCGCTCGAGGACGGCTTCACCGAGGACGTACTGCGCCGCAACCGCCGCATCGAGCTCAAACTCACCAACCGCTAAGCGGCAAGGCGAGGCGCGCCGCTTGGCGCGCCCTCGCCTTGCAGATACTCCCGGCGCCCAGCGGTCGAAAAATTGGCCAAAATGGCCGCCAGGAGCGTTCTACTCGCGCGGCGGGCATTGCCGGTGCTAGGCTCTGGGCCGGCGGGCCGCAGCCGCGGCAGTGATTCGTCGGGGTGCGGCGCCAGTTTGCGGGTCGAGCGCCGCCGTTTTCGAGAGCGACTAAGAGGCCTGGAAACGTGCACGATTGGTTTTTCAAGCACGGTGGTCGCAAGGGCCCCATCGACTGGCTCAGGGTCGACTCCTGGATCGATTCCTCCCTCGCCGAGACCTGGGAGGGGGCGAAGGACCGCTGGAACGGCATCACCAGCTTTTTTGCCCGTTTCCGCCTCAGCGGTTGGAAGCGCCTTTTCAACGAGGGCTGTTCGGAAGCCTTGACGCTCGGGCTCGGCGGCTTGGCGCTGCTTTATGTGCTCGCCATTCCCGCCCTGACCGAGTTCGACGAGGAGCGCATCCTCACGGGCAAATACAGCGTCAGCTTCATCGATCGCCTCGGCAACGAGATCGGCAAGCGCGGCATCCTGCACAGCGACGCCGTGCCGCTGGAGGAAATTCCCGACCATCTGATCAAGGCCACGCTGGCCACCGAGGACCGGCGCTTTTTTGAGCACTTCGGCGTCGACTTCATCGGCACGGCACGCGCGCTGCTTGAAAATGCGCGCGCCAACGAGGTGGTGCAAGGCGGCTCGACGATCACCCAGCAGCTGGCGAAAAACCTGTTCCTTTCCTCAGAGCGGTCGATCCAGCGCAAAATCAAGGAGGCCTTTTTGGCCTTCTTGCTGGAGTCGCGCTTCAGCAAGCGCGAGATCCTTAAGCTCTACCTCGACCGCGCCTACCTCGGCGGCGGCGCCTTCGGCGTGGAGGCGGCGTCCCAATTCTACTTTGGCAAGTCCGCGCGCGAGGTGAACCTGGCCGAGGCAGCCATGCTCGCCGGCCTGTTCAAGGCGCCCTCGAAATTCGCACCCCACGTCAATTTGCCTTTGTCGCGCGCGCGCACCAACGACGTCCTCAACAATCTCGTCGATGCCGGCTATATGAGCGCCGGCCAGGTGCACGCGGCGCGCTTGAACCCGGCGCGCATCATTGAGACGCGCATCGCCCATAGCCCCGATTGGTTTCTCGATTGGGCCTTCGAGGAGGTGCAGCGTATCGCCGAGGGCAGCGGCCAGTACGTGCTGACGGCGCGGGTGACCGTCGACTTGGCCCTGCAGCAGGCCGCCCGTGACGCCCTGATCAATACCCTGGGCCAAACCGGCAGCAAGCGCCGTACGCCGTTTAGCGGCGCCCTGGTGTCCATGGAGCCCGACGGCGCCGTGCGCGCCGTCGTCGGCGGTCTCGATTACGATGACAGCCAATTCAATCGCGCAACCCACGCGCACCGCCAACCCGGCTCCTCCTTCAAGCTCTACGTGTATGCCATGGCCTTCGAGAACGGCTACAATCCGCGCTCGATCGTGCGCGATGCCTCGGGGCCATGCGGCAACTGGAGTCCCAGGAACTACTCGGGCGGCGGTGGTTCGGGGCGCTCCATGATGGCCATCGACGCCTTCAAAGTCTCCCTTAACGTGCCCGCCGTCGACCTGTCGCTGCGGCTTGGCCGCGACAAGCTGCTCGAGATGACCCAGCGCCTGGGCGTGGAGGGCGTCAAGAAGACCTGCTCGATGGCGCTGGGCGATACCGGCATCACACCTCTGCAACACACCTCGGCCTATGCCACCTTCGCCAACGGCGGCAAGTTGGCGCGGCCCTACGCCGTGCTCGAGCTCTTCAATTCCAAGGGCGACCTTGTCTATTCGCGCGAGCGCGACGAGCCTGAGGCCCCGCAGGTCGTCAGCCGCAGGGTCGCCGAGAACATGAACATCATGATGAAGGCGGTGGTCGACGAAGGCACCGCCAAACGCGCGGCGCTGGACTTCACCTACGCCGTCGGCAAGACCGGCACGAGTTCGAGCTACCGCGACGCCTGGTTTCTCGGTTTCACCGGCGCGCTGGTGACGGGCGTTTGGGTCGGCTACGACGACTTCAGGCCGATGTCGTGGAACGGCTCGGGCGTCACCGGCGGCAGCCTGCCGGCTACCATCTGGCACAGCTTCATGTCGGTGGCGCACGGCAACATCAAATTCATTCCGCAGATCCCGGGCCTGCCGTTGCATCCCAATCAGGTGGCCGAGCAGCAGCGGCTCT
>Ga0070695_100001219_pt1 | contig 14148 bp, 11 predicted proteins | sample KBSK1252metaG_FD_65471 | JGI IMG/M metagenome (GOLD analysis project Ga0070695, IMG submission 65471) | Corn, switchgrass and miscanthus rhizosphere microbial communities from Kellogg Biological Station, Michigan, USA - KBS K1-25-2 metaG | ecosystem: Host-associated > Plants > Roots >...
CGGAATCGAGCGCACTTGTCGCCTCATCGAGCACAAGGATCGGCGCATCCTTGAGCAGCACGCGGGCAATGGCGACACGTTGGCGCTGTCCGCCGGAGAGTTTTACCCCCCGCTCGCCGACGTGCGCGAAGTAGCCGCCCCGCCCCTTCATGTCTTCAAGGCGGCCGATGAACTCATCGGCCTGTGCCTTGCGCGCCGCCGCCACCACGGCGGCCTCACTCGCATCGGGTCGACCGTAGAGAATATTGTCGCGCACCGAGCGATGCAGCAAAGAGGTGTCCTGTGTGACCAGGCCGATCTGCGCGCGCAGGCTGTCCTGGGTCACGGCCGCGATGTCCTGGCCGTCAATCAGGATGCGCCCGGCCTCGAGGTCGTAAAAGCGCAAGAGCAGGTTGACGAGCGTCGACTTGCCAGCACCCGAGCGTCCGACCAGCCCGACTTTCTCACCCGGCGCGATCGTCAGCGACAGGTCGTGGATCACCCCGCCGGGCCGGACCGTGCCGGCGCCGCTGCTCTGTCCGTAATGGAAGGAAATGTTTTCAAAGCGGATCTCGCCGGCGTGTACCAGCAGGGGTTTGCTGTCGGGACGATCCACCACCACAGTGGCGCGACTGATCGTCTCCATGCCCTCCTGCACCACGCCCATGTTTTCGAAAATGCCGGCGACCACCCACAAAATCCAGCCCGACATGGCGACGATGCGCATCACCAGACCGGTGACGACGGCGATGGCACCGATACTGACCAGATCCTGGCTCCAAAGCCAAATGGCGACCCCGCTGGCGCCGACGATCAGCACGCCGTTGAGGGCGTAGAGCACGAGTTCCATGGCCGTCTGCACGCGCAGCGACGCCTGCCATTTGCCCATCTGCTCCTGCAGCGCCGAACGGGCATAGGCATCCTCGCGCTCGGCATGAGCGAACAGCTTGACGGTGAGGATGTTGGTGTAGCTATCGACGATACGCCCAACCAGCATTGAGCGGGCTTCCGCGGCCTGTGTCGAGCGCTCCTTGATCACCGGCACAAAATACCGGAGCGCGACCAAGTAGGCGGCGAGCCAAAACAGCAAGGGCAGGAGCAAGCGCCAGTCGGCGGCCGCAAAGATGACGGCGGCGCCCAGCCATTGCACGGCTGCATACCAGATGGCGTCGATCACTTGCACGACCGAATCGCGCAAGGCCGGTGCGCCCTGCATGATCTTGTTGGCGACACGGCCGGCGAAGTCGTTTTGGAAAAAGCCGAGGCTTTGGCGCAGCACATAGCGATGCGTCAGCCAACGCACGCGATTGGTGACCGGCGCGGAGATGATCTGGTTCTTGATGAGGTCGTGAACCGTCGATACCACGGGTCGAGCCAGTACGGCCACGAACGCCATCCACAACAGGGTTGGGCCATGTGCGCTGATGAAGGTGGTCGGCGATTGTGCGGCCCGCATCAGGTCGACCAGCTCGCCGACAAAGGTCATCAGCGCCACTTCGATCAGCGATCCGAGCAGGCCCGCGACCAGCAGCGCGGCAAACGCCGGCCAGACGGGACGAATAAAGTAGATGTAGTAGGCGAGCAGCGTGCCGGGCGGGCGCTCGGGCGGCGTCGCGGGGAAGGCGTCGATCCGGGACTCAAACCATTGGAACATTTGCGGTACCTAAAGATCCGCTGCCATGCCCGAGCGCAAAGCTGCCGCATGGGGATTGCGATTGCACAGGAGGCCGAGAAAACGACGGCGGCTAGGCAAGACCATCTCAAGCAAAGACCCGCGCTCAAGCAACGACGGGCGGTTTGAGCTCGCTGCGGCGCGCGGTCCACCGCCGGCGCCAAGCGACGCGGGCGACCTTCAGCGGTCCAACGGCACGGTGCGATCGATCATGGCGGTGCTCCCGCGAGATGTTGTAGCGTCGAGCGCGGCAGCTCATAGCACATAGGCCGACCTTGCACCAGACCTAGCATCGGCGAGATCGCACCTGGAATTGGACGATGACCCTGGCCGACAATTCGCTCGATGAGCGCAAAGGGCGCGCGCGCCTTTGGTTTGAGACGCTGCGCGACGACCTCACCCAGAGCTTCGAGCGCCTCGAGGCCGAGCTCACCGCCACCGCTCCCCTAGCCGAAGCAGCGCCCGGCCGCTTCGTGGCGACGCCGTGGACGAGAACGGACCACAGCGGTGGTGCCGGCGGCGGCGGCCGCATGTCCCTGCTCAAGGGCCGTGTGTTCGAAAAGGCGGGAATCCATACCTCAACGGTTTTTGGCGAGTTCGCCCCGGAATTCCGCAAGCAGATCCCCGGTGCCGAACACGATCCGCGCTTCTGGGCTTCGGGCCTGTCGTTGATCGCGCATCCGCAAAACCCGCACGTGCCGGCCGCGCACATGAACACGCGCTTCGTTGTCACCAGCACCTGGTGGTTCGGCGGCGGCGCCGATTTGACGCCAGTGCTCGCCGCCCGACGCACGCAAGAGGATGCCGATACGATCGCCTTTCATGGCGCCATGCAGCAGGCCTGTGCGGCGCACAAGCTCGCCGATTACGCCCGCTATAAGACTTGGTGTGAGGAATATTTCTATCTGCCCCACCGCCAGGAGATGCGCGGAGTGGGCGGCATCTTTTTCGACTATCTGACGCCGGCGGAGGCCGACGGCGGCTGGACGGCGGCGTTGGCCTTCACACAGGACGTCGGCCGCGCCTTTCTGGCGATTTATCCGGAGCTGGTGCGCCGCAATTTCGCCACGCCCTGGAGCCCCGCCGAACGCGACGCCCAGCTCGTGCGGCGCGGCCGCTACGTCGAATTCAATCTGCTCTACGATCGCGGCACGGTGTTTGGACTGAAAACCGGTGGCAACGTGGAAGCCATCCTCTCCTCCCTCCCGCCCGTAGTGAAATGGCCTTGAGCCGTCGCCCCCTAAGCTTCTTTGTTGACCGGCAAGCCCGGCCAGCACCGCTGGACAGCGCGCAAGGGCTCCTTTAGATGGCGACAATTGCAATGATCCGTTCACCTCGTGCTAGGCTGCCATCAGTCACAACCGGAAACCTCGGGAAGGAAACAGCAATGCCTCACTCTTTGTCCCGCCGACAGTTTGGTGGGCTGGCCGCTGCTGGCGCGGCCATCGCGGCCGCGGCCCCGGCGCTAGCGCAGCAGACCAACGAAATCGTCAAGTGGCGCCTGACGTCGAGCTTTCCCAAGAGCCTCGACACGCTATTTGGTGCCTCCGCGACCATTGCCAGGGTGGTTGGCGAACTGACGGACGGCAAGTTCACGATCCAAACCTTCGCGGCAGGGGAGATCGTGCCGGGCCTGCAGGTGCTCGACGCCGTCTCCAACGGCACCGTGGAGTGCGGTCATACCTACACCGGCTATTACATTGGCAAGAACCCGGCGCTGATTTTCGACGGCTCGCTGCCCTTCGGTCTGACCCCGCGCCAGCACAACGCCTGGCTGCTGTTCGGCGATGGCCGCAAGCTGATGGATGAGATTTACGATAGCTTCAACGTCGTGGCGCTGCCGGCCGGCAACACCGGCGGGCAGATGTTCGGCTGGTTCCGCAAAGAACTGAAGACGCCGGCCGACTTTCAGGGCCTCAAGATGCGCACCGCCGGTTTTGGCGGCCGCGTGATGGCCAAGCTCGGCGCCGTGCCGCAGCAGATCGCGGGCGGGGAGATCTATCCCGCCTTGGAAAAGGGCACCATTGATGCCTGCGAATGGGTTGGCCCCTACGATGACGAAAAACTGGGCTTTCACAAGGTGGCGAAATACTACTACACGCCCGGCGTGATGGAGCTTGAGGCCACCAACCAACTGTTCATTCAAAAGCCGGTGTTTGGCGCCCTGCCCCCGGCTTACCAGTCGGCGCTCAGACACGCCTGCTGGTATGCGCTGGTGGAGATGCTGGCCTCCTATGACGCCAAAAATGCCAAAGCGATCGCGCGGGTGGTCGCAGGCGGCGCGCAGTTGTCGGTGCTGCCCCCCGAAATCATCAAGGCGTTGCGCTCCGCCCTTGAAACGGTTCTCGATGAGGAGGCGGCCAAAAGCGACCAGTTCAAGAAAGTCCTGGAGAACTGGCGCCAATTCCGCGCCGAACAACACCGCTGGTTCTCGATCGCCGATACGCGGGCGGAGTTTGCCGTCTACAGCGGCTGAGCCGAAAAATTGGCAAAGGCGGGGTGGCCCCGCCTTTGCCCCGGCATTGCTAGCGCATCGCGCCAAGAAACGAGCGCACGTCGCCATCACGGCCATAGCGCGCGACCCTGGCGATGTCGCAACGCTCAAGACCGATGTCGGCAAGCATGCGGTCGCTTAGGCTTTGCAGTTGCGTGACGGTGCGAGCAATGCGGCGACGCTCGGCCAGGTAGGCAAGCACGAGGTGCGGCACCTCGAGGCTGGCGGCGAGCACGCGGGTGAGCCCCGTGCGTGCGCGGCCGGGCGCAGACTGGCTTGGGGCGATCAAGCCGGAGAGGAGGGTGGACATGTCGGTGTCTCCTTTCTAGTTCTTTTTTACGCGGCTGCGGGCAACGCCTTTCTGGATTGGCAGCTGCAACCTGCCTTGGCGCAGGGCGGCAATCTCAGCGGCGCCGAAGCCCAAGGCCGCCAGGCGCGCATCGCTTTGCCGGCCGAGGTAGAGGCGGATGTGGTCCTCTGCCTGACGCACGCGCGCCGCCAAGAGGCGCTGCAGCAGGCCTGGCGCCGTGCGCGGCGCCCCTGTCGCCGGGGCTGCCGTCGCCCGCGGCAAGGTCAGGGTGCTCATGATCGTCTCCATCTTTTTTGGCCGCCATCCCAGCGCTTGGCCAACCGGCAGCGGCTTAAGCAGTGCTGGTCAGATGGGGTGGACTCTTGGATTGTTCAAATTTATTGTTTCTATGAATATGATTGGAAATTGAAATATGCGCAGCCTCAACCCCGACCACCTGCGCACGCTCAGCGAGGTGGTAGCGCAAGCAAGCTTCACGCGCGCGGCGCGGCGCCTCAACCTGGCCCAGCCGACGGTCTCCTTGCAGGTGCGCGAGCTCGAAGCCCGGCTTGGCGTGCGCCTGATCGACCGTCTGGGCAAGCGCGCCTTTGCGACCGCCGCCGGCCGCGAGCTGATCGAGCACGCCCGTCGCTTGGCGCAAGAGGAAGAGCGACTGCTCGCGGCCATGCGCCGCCATCGCGAGGGCTGGCTTGGCCAAGTACGCATCGGCTCCAGCACCACCGCGCTGATCTACCACCTGCCGCCCTTGCTGCAGCAGTTGCGCACAGCCCAACCCAACATCGAGCTGGTGGTGACGACCGGCACCACCAACGCGATCGTCGAGCGCATCATTCGCAATGACATTGATTTGGGCGTCGTCAGCCTACCGGTGAACGACCGCCTACTGGACGTCGAGCCGCTGCTCGACGAACCCCTGGTGGCAATCTTCTCCGCCGACGTCCGCGGCCTGCCGGCCCGCGTCACGCCGCACGATCTGCTCAAGCATCCGCTGCTGCTCGAGTTTGCCCGTGCGCATGTGCGCGCCATGATCATCGAGTGGCTTTCAAGCGAAGGCGGCGAAGTCCGCCCCGCCATGGAGCTCGACAACCTCGAGGCGGTCAAACGCATGGTCGCGGCGGGTCTTGGCAGCTCGATCGTGCCGATCGCCGCCGTGTCCAAGGAAAATGCCCGCAACGATCTGGTGGCGCGTCCGCTGCGGCCGGCCTTGATGCGCACGCTTGCGCTCATTCAGCGGCGCGATCGGGTCGATGATGGCGCCCTACAGCAGGTGCGCGCGGCTCTGCTGACCCTCAAGCAATGACGCGCCGCCGCGCCGGCCGCCTTGGCCTGGCGCGGGGGCCTGGCGTGGGCTAGATCGGCATCGCCGTTTCGGCGAGCCGCACCCAGTAGGAGACACCGATCGGGATGGCCTCATCGTTGAAATTGTAGGCGGGGTTGTGCAAGCCCGGGCCGATGCCGTTGCCGATCATAATGAAGGCGCCCGGGCGCTTGTTCAGCATGTGCGAGAAGTCCTCCGCCCCCATAATCGGTCGCATTTGCTTGACGTTGTCGGAGCCCACGACATCGCCGGCGACGGCGACGACGAACTTGGTCTTTGCCGCTTCGTTGCGGGTAACCGGCACGTCGCCCTCGAATTTTGCCTGCGCCGTGGCCCCGAAGCTGGCCGCCGTCCCCTCGGCAATGGCACGGACGCGGGCAAAGGTTTGCGCCCGCACCTCCTTGCTCAAGGAGCGGATGGTGCCCGTTAGGCCAACGCTCTCTGGGATGATATTGAAGGCGTCGCCGGCGCGCACCATGCAGGTGGAGACCACCACGGCGTCGAGCGGGTCGATCGTGCGCGAGGCGATGGTTTGCAGGGCCATGATCGTCTGCGCGGCAATCACCACGGGATCGATGCCCTCGTGGGGGCGGGCCGCGTGGGCGCCTTTGCCCGCAATCTCGATGGTGAATTTGTCGCATGCCGCCAACATGGGCCCGGCGCAAATCGCAAACGTGCCCAGCTCGTGGTTGGGCGAGGTATGCATGCCATAGACCTGCTGGATGTCGAAGCGCTCCATCAGGCCGTCCTCGATCATCGCCAGGCTGCCGGTCAGGCCCTCTTCATTGGGCTGAAAGATGACGGCCACGGTGCCATTGAAGTTGCGCGTTTCGCATAAATATTTGGCCGCGCCGAGCAACATCGCGGTGTGACCGTCATGACCGCAGGCGTGCATCTTGCCCGGGATTTTGGAGGCATAGGCCACGCCGGTTGCCTCCAGGATCGGCAGGGCATCCATGTCGGCGCGCAGGCCGACGACGGCGCCGGAATCGTGCCGGCGGCCCCTGATCAGGCCAACCACACCGGTCTTGCCAACGCCGGGGACCACGGCGTCGCAACCGAATGCCTTGAGCTTGTCTGCGACGATGCCGGCCGTGCGCTCGACCGCAAAACCGATTTCGGGGTGGGCGTGAAAATCACGGCGCCAGACCGCAACGTCCTCAGCAAGGGCGGCGACGCGGTTGATGATCGGCATGCGTTTTCCTGCTCTGACGACCCGAAGGTGAAGCTGCGGACGCTACCCTAGCCGGTCGCACGAAAAACGGAAGCGCTGTCGCGGTCACCGCTAGCAGGTCCCGACACCTTGGGTCCGTGCCGCTTGGGCGGGCAGTCTGGTAAATTCAAAGCCATATCTATGCTTTGACTTATGCCGACCGGTCGTTGTGTAATTCGTTGCACTGGCGCGGCCGGGGGCCGCTTGCCAACGTTGTGCTGAAATCCAACTGGAGTAGACGATGGGCCATTTGCGCCGAAGCCTGTTCGCCTTGGCTGCTGCCGCTCTCTTAAGCGGCCTCAGCGCACCGGCGAACGCCCAGAAAACGCTGCGTGCGGTCATGCACTCGGATCTGAAGATCCTCGATCCGATCTGGACGACGGCCTACATCGTTCGCAATCACGGCTACATGGTCTACGACACCTTGTTTGCCGCGGACGAGAAAGGTGAGATCAAGCCGCAGATGGTCGGCCAATACGAGGTCTCGCCGGACCAACTCACGCACACATTTACCCTGCGCGAGGGTCTGTTGTGGCATGACGGCCAGCCGGTGGCCGCCGAGGATTGCGTCGCCTCGATCAAGCGTTGGGCAGCCAAGGATTCCACCGGCCAGAAACTCATGACCTTTGTCGATGGCCTGACCGTCAAGGACGACAAAACCTTCATCATGAAGCTCAAGTCGCCGACCGGCCTGGTTCTGCTCGGCTTGGGCAAGCCCTCTTCGAACGTGCCCTTCATGATGCCGAAGCGCGTGGCCGAGACCGACCCAAATACGCAGATTTCAGATTTTACCGGCTCGGGTCCCTTCGTCTTCAAGCGTGAGGAATGGAAGCCCGGCGACAAGACGGTCTACGTCAAGTTCGACAAATACAAGCCGCGCTCCGAGCCGGCATCGGGCTTTGCCGGCGGCAAGGTGGCGAACGTCGATCGCGTGGAATGGCGCGCAATCTCGGATCATCAACAGGCGATCAACGCGCTGCTCGCGGGCGAAATCGACTTTATTGAAGCACCGCCGCATGACCTGCTGCCGCTGGCGATCGGCGACAGCAATGTCAAATTCTTCGATTGGAATGTGCTCGGCAACCAATTCACCTTCCGCCCGAATTGGACCGCCAAGCCGTTCGACAATGCCAAGGTTCGCCAAGCCCTGCTTTATGCCTTCAATCAGAAGGATTTCCTCGAGGCGGTGGTCGGCGATCCCAAATACTACAAGGTCTGCAACTCCTATTTCCCCTGCGGCACGGCGTTCTTCACGGAGAAAGGCTTGGACGGCAGGCTCAACTCCGACTTCAAGAGAGCCCAGGAGTTGCTAAAGGAGGCGGGCTACGACGGCACGCCCATCGTGCTCATGCATTCGACCGACCTGCAGATCCTGACCAACTTGGCGCCCGTTGCCAAATCGCTGATGGAGAAAGCCGGTTTCAAGGTCGACATGCAGTCCATGGACTGGCAGACGCTGGTGGCGCGGCGCGCCAAAAAAGATCCACCGACGGCCGGCGGCTGGCACGCTTTCTTAACCTCCTGGGTATCGATCGATATCACCAATCCGATTTTTACCGGTTTCATGAACTCAGCTTGCGACAAGGCGATGTTCGGGTGGCCGTGCGATCCGGAGATGGAGAAGCTGCGCGATGACTTTGCGCGCGAGACCGATCCCGGCAAGCAGAAGGCCATTGCCGAACTGGTGTCGGTGCGCGAGGGCGAGGTCGTAACGCACATTCCGCTGGGGCAGTGGTATCTGGGCGCCGTCATGCGCAAGAACGTCGACGGCATGCTCAGGGCGCCGGCGCCAGTGTTCTGGAATATCTCGCTCAAGTGAGACCCATTTTGAGCGGCGGCAGCCAACTCTGGGTGCCGCCGCTTCCACGGGCTGGCGATGTTCACCTACGTGCTGCGCAGACTGTTGGCGACGATCCCCGTGATGTTGATCGTCGCGGTGTTCGTCTTCTTGATGCTGCGCCTCACACCCTCTGACCCGGCCGCCATCATCGCCGGCGACAACGCCAACACCGAGCAAGTGGCCGAGATCCGCAGGCGCCTGGGGCTGGACCAACCGATTCTGACCCAGTTCGCGATCTGGATGGGCAGAACCTTGCAGGGCGACTTCGGCGAGTCGTTTTTCTTCAAAAAGCAGGTCGCCGAACTGATCTTCGATCGGCTGGAGCCAACCCTTTCGCTGGCATTCTTCACGCTTGTGCTCGCCGTCGTCATCGCCATCCCCTTGGGCGTGGTGGCGGCCTACCGACACGGCGGCTGGCTCGACCGCATCGTCATGGGCTTCTCGGTGTTGGGCTTCTCAGTGCCGGTGTTTGTGATCGGCTACGTCCTGATCTACATCTTCGCCATCGAACTCAACTGGCTTCCGGTGCAGGGATACCAGCGCCTTGCCCAGGGCGTCGGCGGTTGGCTGCAGCGGCTGATCCTGCCCTCGATCACGCTTTCGGTCATCTACATCGCCCTGATCGCCCGCATCACACGCACGAGCGTGCTGGAGGTGATGAATGAGGAGTACATCCGCACCGCGCGCGCCAAGGGCCAGACCGAGCTCAAAGTGTTGATCCGCCACGCCTTGGCCAATGCCGCGGTGCCGATCGTAACCGTGATCGGGCTCGGCGTGGCGTTGCTAATCGGCGGGGTTGTGGTCACCGAATCGGTCTACACGATCCCAGGCCTTGGCAGGCTTACGGTCGATGCCGTGCTCGCGCGCGATTATCCCACCATCCAGGCCGTTATCCTGCTGTTCTCGCTGGCCTACGTCCTGATCAACTTGGCCGTGGACCTGGCCTATACCTTCCTCGATCCGAGGATCCGCTATTGAGCATCGAAGCGCTGCCAGCCGAGCTCGTCGAGGGACCGCCGCAGCGGCGCCGCAGCTGGCGGCTGGCCGCGCGCAATCCAAGCGTCATTATCGGGGCGCTGATCGTAGCCATCCTGGCGCTGCTGGGCGCCCTGGCGCCGCTGCTCGATACACTGCCACCGTCCGAGATCAATCCCGTCTTTCGCAACAAGAAGCCGGGCGCGGAACGCGTGATCCGCGACAGCAGTGGGGCCGAACAGAAATACGTGCACCGTTTCGGTACCGATTCACTCGGTCGCGACGTCTATAGCCGCGTGCTTTATGGCGCGCGCGTGTCTCTGATTATCGGCCTGACGGTGGCCGTAATCAGCGTCGCGGTCGGGCTCGCCATCGGTCTCATCGCCGGCTACGTCCGCTGGCTCGACGGCAGCGTCATGCGTATCATGGACGGCCTGATGGCGATCCCGGCCATTTTGTTGGCGATGGGTGTCGTTTCGCTTTCGCGAGCCGGCCTGCTCGCCGTGGTAATTGCCATCGTCATCCCCGAGATTCCACGCGTGGTTCGACTGGTCCGTTCCATCGTGTTGTCGATCCGCGAGGAGCCCTACGTGGAGGCCGCCATCACCGTCGGCACTCCGACCCCGTTGCTGCTCGTGCGCCACGTGCTGCCCAACACGATCGCACCGCTGATCGTGCAGGGAACGTTCATTTGCGCTTCCGCCATCTTGATCGAGGCCATTCTCTCCTTCCTCGGCGTCGGCATTCCGCCGGAGACACCCACCTGGGGTAACATCATGGCCGAGGGACGCTCGCTGTTTCGCATTTATCCGCACAATATCTTTTACCCGGGATTGTGCCTGGCGTTAGCGGTGTTAGCCATCAATATGCTGGGCGACGGTCTGCGCGACACGCTCGACCCGCGCTTTGCCAAGCGGGTGTGAGCGCGATGGCAGACGCGGCTTCCATATTGGCGGTCAACGACCTGACCGTCGCCTTGCCGCGGGGAGCCGATCGCGCCAACGCCGTCGAGCATGTTTCTCTCAGCGTCGATCCCGGCGAGATCGTGTGCGTGGTTGGCGAATCCGGCTCGGGCAAATCCGTGACTGCACAGGCCATCATGGGACTGTTGCCGCCCGAGCTGACGGCAACCTCGGGCAGCATCCGGCTCGAAGGCGAAGACGTGCTAAGGGCTAGCGGCGCCCGCTTGCGGCACCTGCGCGGCACCCGCATGGCCATGATTTTCCAGGAGCCGATGACGGCGCTCAACCCGGTCATGACGGTCGGCGATCAGATCGGCGAGGTGCTCGAGATCCACACCGAGCTTTCAGCCGGAGAGCGCCGCCAGCGCGTGCTCGATATCATGCAGGCGGTACGTCTACCCGAACCCGAACGCTTGATCGACGTTTATCCGCATCAGCTGTCGGGTGGCCAGCGTCAACGCATTATGATTGCCGCCGCCCTGGTGCTGGACCCGGCCCTCTTGATCGCCGATGAACCGACGACGGCGTTGGACGTCACAACGCAGGCGGAAATCCTCAAACTCGTGCGCGATTTGCAGCAACGGCGGGGCACCGGCGTGCTGTTCATCACGCACGATTTTGGCGTGGTCGCGGAAATCGCCGATCGCGTCGCGGTGATGCAACGGGGCCGCATCGTCGAAATCGGCAGCCGCGAGGAGATCCTGCGCCGGCCTCGGGCCGACTATACGCGCATGCTGATCGCCGCGGTGCCCCCGCTCAAGCCACCGGCGCGCACGCCCAAGACAGGGCCGGTCGCGCTATCGACGCATGGACTGAGCAAAACCTATGGCAGCCTCGGGTTGCTTGGCTCCGGTCGCCTCGTGCGGGCGGCCCAGTCCGTCGACATTGCCGTCCGTAGGGGCGAGACGGTCGGCATCGTCGGCGAGTCCGGATCGGGCAAATCGACGGTGGCGCGCTGCGTGGCGCGCCTGATCGCACCGACCGCCGGCCAGATCCGCATTGGCGAGGTCGACGTGGCACGGTTGCCCGAACGCCGACTGCGTCCGCACCGGCGCAATGTGCAGATCGTCTTCCAGGACCCCTATCGTTCCCTAAACCCGCGCCGTACCGTCGGCACGTCGATCATTGAAGGTCCAATCAACTTCGGATTGCCACGCCCGCAGGCGCTCGATCGCGCACGCCGCCTGATGACGCTCGTTGGCTTGGCGCAAGACGTGCTCGACCGCTACCCGCACCAGTTCTCGGGTGGACAGCGCCAACGCATTGCCATTGCGCGCGCCCTCGCCATGGAGCCCCAGGTGTTGATCGCCGACGAGGCGGTCTCGGCCCTTGACGTGTCGGTGCAAGCGCAGGTCTTAAAGCTGCTCGATGACGTTCGTCGCCGCTTTGACCTTGCGGTGCTCTTTATCACCCACGATCTCAGGGTCGCAGCCCAGATTTGCGATCGCATTGCGGTCATGCAGCGAGGGGTGATCGTCGAGCAGGGGGTTACGGCCGACGTATTCGCTGCGCCGCAGCATCCCTACACCCGGGCCTTGTTCGATGCCGCCCCCGGCAAAGACGCCGAGTTTGGCGCGGTGGCAGGCGCCGCGTGAGGCGCGCAGCTGAGTGCGCCGTAACCGCTGCGCGGGAAAGCCATGCTAGAAGAAATGACCGAGCGAACGTGCGATAGAGAGGAACGCCGCCCATGAACCTGGCCGAATACGCGACCTACGATGCGCTAGGCCTTGCCGAGCTGGTCGCCAAAAAACAGGTGAGCCCCAAAGAGCTGGCCGAGACCGCCGCCGCCGCGGTCGACAAGATCGACGGCAAAGTTAAGTCCGTCGTCGAACTCTACGCGGACCGTATCGAGAAACTGGACGAGAGGTCGTTGGGCTCGGGCCCCTTCCGTGGCGTGCCGTTTCTGATCAAGGATGTGTTCGGACACGAGCAGGGGCGCAAAATCGAGTTTGGCTCGCGCTTGTGCGCAGGCATGACGGTGGAGAGCGGCACCTACTTTGCCGACATGTTGAAGGCGTCGGGCGTGAACATCCTCGGCCGTTCCGCGGCTCCTGAGTATTCGATGTCGGCCACCACCGAGAGCGTGATGTTCGGCAATACGTCCAATCCCTGGAAGCAGGGCTACTCGGCTGGCGGCTCCTCCGGTGGCGCCCAGGCGGCGGTGATGGCCGGCATCGTACCGATCGCGCACGGCTCCGACATCGGCGGTTCGATCCGGATACCGGCGAGCTTGTGTGGCGGCGTAGGTCTCAAACCTTCGCGCATGCGCGTGTCGGTGGGACCGGTCGTGGACGAGGGCGGTTGGGGTTATTCCGTCAATCTGCTGCAGGCCAAGTCCGTGCGTGACATTGCGGCAATGCTCGACTGCGTTTCGATCCCTCAGGTCGGCGATCCCTTCATCATTCCACAACCCGACGCGCCCTATGCCACCCTCGCCAAGGCGTCTGCGGGCAAACTTCGGATTGGCATCGTTCTCGATGAACTTACCGGCGTAAAGGTTGATGCCGAAGTCGCCGCCGCCGTCGAGGCTACCGGTAAAGCGCTGGCCGCCGTGGGTCATGCCGTTGAGATGGCAAAGGTCGATATGGGGGGCGTCGAAGTTTTGTCGGCCACCACCGACTTGTTCTTTTTCGGCTTCGATTCGCGTCTTGATACCTATGCTAAGCGCAGCGGTCAGAGGCCGGGGCCCGACACGCTGGAGCCGGCGATCTTGTCGGTTTATCAGGCGGCCAAGGAGATCACGCCGGCCCGCTTCATTGCCGCGAACAACGCCGCCAACGTCGCGCGCCGAAAGCTTGGCGCCTTCTTCGCAAAATTCGACCTTTGGTTGTCGCCCACGACGGCGCGCGTTGCCGAGCCGTGGGGCAAGTATCATTTGTCGAAACCGGGCGTCGGCTGGCACAACCTGATTGAGGAGCTGTTCAAGGTGCCCTGCCAGTTCACGATCCCGCACAACATCATGGGTACGCCGGCCATGTCGCTGCCGCTGGCGATGCATTCGAGCGGTGTCCCGATCGGCGTGCAAATCGCCGCCAAGCCCGCCGCCGAAGCGCTGGTGCTGCAAGTGGCGATGGCGCTCGAGGAGGCAATGCCGTGGAAGGGGCGCACGCCGGCCCTACACGTCTCAAAGGCATAACCATCGGCTTGCGCGGCGCCCTGGCCCCGATGGGACGGCGCAGCGATCAACAGGTTTGACGGTTACCTGCCCGACCTGCGATAACGCACTGGTCGCGCGGAACGACACGCCAAAGGAGCGGCCTAACAGCCGGTTCAAAATTGCTGCCCAACGCGGTAAGGAGGCGGAAAACGCGGGCGTAGTTCAGTGGCAGAACATCAGCTTCCCAAGCTGAGTGTCGAGGGTTCGATTCCCTTCGCCCGCTCCAAT
>Ga0070695_100001220_pt1 | contig 14134 bp, 13 predicted proteins | sample KBSK1252metaG_FD_65471 | JGI IMG/M metagenome (GOLD analysis project Ga0070695, IMG submission 65471) | Corn, switchgrass and miscanthus rhizosphere microbial communities from Kellogg Biological Station, Michigan, USA - KBS K1-25-2 metaG | ecosystem: Host-associated > Plants > Roots >...
GAGCTGATGGAGCCGCACGGAGTTGCCGTCCACTTGGAGGCGGTGCACCTGTGCACGCAGATGCGCGGTGTCAGGGAGGAGAACTCGAAGACGGTGACGAGCGTCTGGCGACGCGGCTACAGCGACAACCCCGAGTTGCGGCGCGAGTTTCTCGCCGAGCTACGCAACCGCAATCCCTGGACATGAACAGTCAGACGCATGCGCAGCGCAGTCCGTATCTGACCGCTGATAGCGCCTGCAATTACGGGCTTCCGAGGAGGTAACCCATGGCGGCCAAGACAAGACGACCTCTCCAGCGGCTGGCGGACTTCGGCCAGTCGGTCTGGATCGACTACCTCTCACGCGAGCTGCTGGATAGCGGCGAGCTCGCTCGGCTGGTCGCCGAGGACGCCGTCGTCGGCGTCACCTCGAACCCGACCATCTTCGAGCACGCGCTCTCGCACGGCGACGCCTACGACGTTCAGCTGCGCGAGCTGCTGCCGCGCGGACTCAGCGGCAAGGAGCTCTTCCTCGAGCTCGCCTGCGACGATGTGGCCGCCGCGTGCGACCTGCTGCGTCCGGTGTGGGACCAGAACGGTGGCGGCGACGGCTACGTCTCGATCGAGGTCGACCCGAACCTCGCCTACGACACGCGCGCCCAGTACGAGGAGGCACAACGCTTGCACGAGCGGATCGCCCGCCCGAACCTGTTCGTCAAGATCCCGGCGACCATGCCCGGGCTCGGGGCGATCGAAGACTCGATCGCTGCCGGCCGCTCGATCAACATCACACTCATCTTCTCGCTCGAGCGGTACGCGGCGGTCGCGCGCGCCTACCTCGAAGGTCTGACGCGCTTCCGGGAGGCCGGGGGTGACGTATCGCTCGTGCACTCGGTCGCGAGCTTCTTCGTCTCCCGCGTCGACACTGAGACCGACCGCAGACTCGACGAGCTCACCGCCCCCAAGGAGCTGCAGGGGAAGCTCGGGATCGCGAACGCGAAGCTCGCCTACGCCCACTACCGGGAGCTCTTCTCGCCGCAGAACAAGCTTTGGGCTGACCTGGCTGCGGCGGGCGCGCATCCGCAGCGCTGTCTGTGGGCGTCCACCTCGACCAAGAACCCGGCCTACCGGGACGTGCTCTACATCGAGGAGTTGATCGGCCCGGAGACGGTGAACACAATGCCGGAGCCGACGCTGCTCGCTTTCCAGAACCACGGCTTCGTCGCGCCCACGCTCGAACAGGGGCTCGAGGAGGCACAGCGGCTGCTCGAACGGCTCGCCGAGGTCGGGATCGACTACGACGATGTTGTCGAGACGCTCGAGGCGGAGGGGATCGAGAAGTTCGTCGGCGCCTTCGCCAAGTTGCTCGCCGGACTGGAGGAAAGGCGCCAGGCGCTCAAAGCGGTGGAGTCGCGACGGTGACCCGAATCGCATCGGCCGCCGAGAACACTCTGCCGCGCGAGCAGCTCGTCGAGTTCCTCTCGCAGATGTTGTTGATCCGCCGGTTCGAGGAGAAAGTCACCGAGCGCTTCCGTGCCGGCGAGCTGGCGGGCTTCCTGCACGCCTGCATCGGCCAGGAAGCGGTCGCGGTCGGCGTCTGCCGCGCGCTCGGGGACGAAGACGTGATCGCCTCGACACACCGGGCGCACGGCCACGTGCTCGCGAAGGGCACGCCGCCGAACGAGGTGATGGCGGAGCTGTACGGCAAGGTTGAAGGCTGCTCGCACGGCTACGGGGGCTCGATGCATCTCTACGACGTCGCCCGCGGCAACATGGGCGCAAACGCGGTCGTCGGCGGTGGTCTGCCCGCCACGGTCGGTGCCGCGCTCGCGTTCAAGCTGCGCCACCAGCCTCGGGTTGCGGTCGCTTTTTTCGGCGACGGCGCCACGAACATCGGCACCTTCCATGAGTCGTTCAACCTCGCCCAGCTCTGGCGGGTGCCGGTCGTCTTCGTCTGCGAGAACAACCGCTGGTCGGAATCGACGCCGCAGTCGCAGCACCAGCCGATCCGCGACCTGACCCAGCGTGCCGCCGCCTACGGGATGCACACCTTGCACGTCGATGGGCAGGACGTCGAAGCGGTTCACCTCGCCGCCCGCGAGGCGCTCGAACACGCCCGCGCAGGCAGCGGTCCAGTGTTTCTGCTCTGCGAGACGGAGCGGCTGACCGGCCACTACATCGGCGACGGACAGCTCTACCGCGACAAGGAGGAGCTGCGCCGCCTGCGCGAGACGCGCGACCCGGTGCAGAACTTGCGCGAGCGGCTCGAGCTGAGCGACGAGGACTGGGACCGGCTCGACGCCGAAGCGCTGCAGGTGGTCGCCGCGGCGGTCGAGTTCGCGAAGGCCGGCACCGACCCGGAGCCGGCGGACGCGCTCAATCACGTCTACGCGGAGGAACAGTGATCCCGATTCCCGTCCTAGGGAAAAGACAAGAGAAAAGGAGATGAGATGAGATGGCTGTGATCGTGGTCGGCGTCGACCACTCCGAGGGAGCGAAGGCGGCGCTGCGCTTCGCGCTCGAGGAGGCAAAGCTCCGCCAGGCGACGCTGCGCGTCGTCCACGCCTGGCAGTACGGCTACATCGGTGCTACCGGGTTCGAGGGCGCCTACCCCGCTCTGGGCGGCGACATCAAGGAGCTCCGCGACGGCGCCCAGACCACCCTGGAGGAGACGCTGCGCGAGTCGATCCCCGAAACGGACACGGTGGAGATTGAGCGGCGCGTAGTCGAGGGACGGCCGGCGGCCGTTCTGGTCGACGAGTCCCGGGGCGCCGATCTGCTCGTCGTCGGCTCGCGCGGCCACGGCGGCTTCACCGGACTGCTGCTCGGCTCGGTCAGCCAGCAGTGCGCCCACCACGCCGCCTGCCCAGTTGTGATCGTCCACCGAGAGCCCGAGCACTAGCAGGGTGGACGTGTGCCTCAAGCGCGCCTATGAGCCGCCCGCGCCGTCGGACGGTTACCGCGTGCTGATCGACCGGCTCTGGCCGCGCGGCGTCTCGAAAGAGCAGGCGCAACTGGACGAGTGGGCGCGCGAGCTCGCGCCGAGCAGCGAGCTGCGCCGCTGGTTCGGACACGATCCGGCAAGGTTCGACGAGTTCCGCCGCCGCTACCGCGAGGAACTGGCGGGGCAGGACGAGAAACTACGGGAGCTGCGCCGACGGGCGCGCGTGGAGACACTGACACTCGTCTACGGCGCGCGCGACAGCGAGCACAACGACGCGGTCGTGCTCGCGGAGTTGCTGCGCCGGGGCAAGCGCTCGCCATGACCGAGGTCGAGCGGCTCGCGCGCTTCGTCGTCACCCGCTCGTGGGACGACCTCTCCGAGGCGGCGCGGGCCGAGCTGAAGATCCGGATGCTCGATGCGCTCGGCTGCGCGCTCGGCGCGCTCGACGCTTCGCCGGTCGCCGCGATCCGGGCGCAGCTCGAGGAGTTCGGCGGCCGGCCCCTCTGCACGCTGATCGGCGGCGGTGCGAGCGCACCCGATCGGGCGGCGTTCTACAACGGGGCGCTCGTCCGCTACCTCGACTTCAACGACTCCTACTTCGCGCCCGGCGAGACCTGCCACCCGAGCGACAACCTGGCGCCCGTGCTGGCGGCGGCCGAGTACACGGGCGCCTCCGGCCGCGAGCTGCTGACGGCGCTCGCGGTCGCCTACCAGGTGCAGTGCCGCCTCTCTGACGAGGCGCCCGTACGCGCACGCGGCTTCGACCACACGACTCAGGGCGCGTACGCGGCGGCCGCCGGGGCAGCGAAGGCGCTTCGCCTCGACGAGGCCGCGACCGCGAACGCGATCGCGATCGCCGGCACGGCGCTCAACGCACTACGGGTCACTCGCACCGGCGCGCTTTCACAGTGGAAGGGACTCGCCTACCCATTCGCCGCGTCAGCCGCGGTCGAAGCCGTCTTCCTCGCTGCCCGCGGCATCACGGGACCGGCGGAGGTGTTCGAGGGCAACAAGGGCTTCATGGAAACAATCGCCGGCCGCTTCGCCATCGACTGGGAACGCGAAGACCTGGAACGCGTCCGCGGCACTTTCCTCAAACGCTACAACGCCGAGATCCACTCGCAGTCGGCGCTCGAGGCGCTGCTCGACCTGCGCGAGACCCACAACATCGACGCGGCGGCGGTCGAGCGGGTCGAGCTCGAGACCTTCCAGGTCGCCTACGACATCATCGGCGGCGGCGAAGAAGGCGGCAAGAAACAGATCCGCACCAAGGAGCAGGCAGACCACTCCCTGCCCTACCTGATCGCGGTCGCGCTGCTAGACGGGCAGGTGCTGCCCGAGCAGTTCGCGCCCGAGCGGATCGCGGCGGCCGACGTCCAGGCGCTGCTGCGCCGCGTCGAGGTGCGACCCGCCGACGATCTGAGCGCCCGCTTCCCCGCCGAGCACGCCTGTCGGCTGCACCTCGTGCTCAAGGACGGGAGGGTGCTCGCCGCGGAAAGGCGCGACTATGAGGGCTTTCTCACCCGGCCGATGAACTGGCAGCAGGCGCGCGAGAAGTTCGAGCGGCTCGCCGGTGCAAGGGTTGAGCCCGAGCTTGCGGCGGAGCTCGCCGACGCCGTCGCCGCGCTCGACGAACTCGACACGCGCGACCTGACCGTCGTCCTCGCGTCGATGCCGCCGCTCTCCGAAAAGGAGTCCGCAGTCGGAAAGGAGTCGCCATGGCGGAGACGTTGACGATCAAAACGCTCGAGGACTGGGCGCGTGCAGGCGCCCACTGGCGCGTGCTCCACCACGGGAAGCACCGCACGATCGTCGAGCTGCAGCAGTGCACGGGCGAGCTGGTCGAGCGGCTCGAGTCGGACGACTCAGCGGTGATCGCCTACCTGGAGGGCGTCGAGTCCGACCTCGACCAATCAACGAAGGGAGCCGGCAATGACGATTGAGACAGCCCAGCGTGCATTCGAGTTCCTGCCGATCAACAAGAGGGCGCGCAAGCCTCGCAGTCGCGGCATCACCGAGATCCGCGGCCCCTACTACAGCCCCGTCGGACGCCATTACCTCGAAGACCTGCTCGCGACGATGGGGGAGTACGTCGACACGCTCAAGTACGCCGGCGGCTCCTTCACGCTGATGCCGCGCGAGGCAGTCCGCGCACTGAACGAGCTCTGCCACGAGCACGAGGTCGAGGTCTCGACCGGCGGCTTCCTCGAGTACGTCCTCGCCCAGCGCGGTGACTACGTCGCCCCCTATCTGGAGGAGTGCCGCGAGCTCGGCTTCGACATCGTCGAGATCTCCTCCGGCTTCGTCACGCTGCCGGCCGACGACCTAGTCGCGCTCACGAAGGCCGTTCATGCCACCGGGCTGAAGGCGAAGCCGGAGGTGGGGATCCAGTTCGGCGCCGGCGGCGCCTCCGCCGTCGAGGCGCTCGAGACAGAAGGAACACGCGACGTCGGGCAGGCGATCGAGCTCGCCAAGCGCCACCTCGACGCCGGTGCGCACCTGATCATGATCGAGTCAGAGGGAATCACCGAACAGGTACGCGAATGGCGCACCGACATCGTTGCCCGCATCGTCTCTGAACTCGGACTCGAGCCGGTCATGTTCGAGGCCGCCGATCCCGCCGTCTTCACCTGGTACATCAAGAACTACGGGATCGACGTCAACCTGTTCGTCGACCACAGCCAGATCGTCCAGCTCGAGTGCCTGAGAGCCGGCATCTGGGGCACCGACGACACGTGGGGCCGCATCCTCACCTATCGCGGCTCGCACGAGGACGAGGAGGCGTGACGATGGCGGCCGCGCGCTCAGGCGACCTGGCCCAACGTGTCGCCCACCGCCGCCGCGAGCTCGGCCTCAGCCTCGAAGAGGTCGCCGGCCGCGCCGGCATGGCCGCCGGCTACCTCGACTACCTCGAGCACAGCCCGGCGGTGGCGATTCCGCGCGGCTCTCTGATCAGGCTTGCCGATGCGCTCGAGACGACCGTCATGGCCCTGCGAGGCGGCAGGGTTGACCGGCCACGCGGGCCGGGACGCGCCGGCCTGCATCCGCAGCTCGACGTGCTCACGCGGGAGGAGTGCGAAGCGCACCTGGCCGGCGGCGGTGTCGGCCGCCTCGTGTTCCTCACCGCAGGCGTCCCGGTCGCGCTGCCGGTCAACTTCCGCTACCTCGACGGTGACATCGTCTTCCGCACCCGCGCGGGCGGCGCGCTCGCCGCTGCCATCGGCATGGTCGTCAGCTTCGAGGTCGACCAGATCGATGAGGCCATGAGCGAAGGCTGGAGCGTCCTCGTCGGCGGTCATGCCCGCCTGGTCGACGACCCCGGCGAGCTCGAGCAGATCGCCGCCCTCGGCATCGAGCCCTGGCCAGGCGGCCATCGCGAAGCCGTCATCCGGATCGAGACCGCCGAACTGTCCGGCCGCAGCATCCACCAGAACGAATCGGCATGACCCGCGCCATCTGCGACCCAGGATCCGGATAGGAGGGAGACGGTTTGTTCGAAGCCCTCGGCGTGGCGGGAATCGCGATCTCGATGCTGGCGTACCTGCCACAAGTGGTCCACCTGGCGAAGGAGCGCTGCTCCGCCGGAGTCAGCAGCCGCGCCTGGACGATGTGGCTGGTTAGCAGCGTGCTCATCGGAGCGCTCGCCGTACATCGCCACGATGCCGTCTTCATCCTGCTCCAGATCAGCAGCCTCACGTCGGCCGCCGCCATCCTCTTCCTCGGCCACAGATACCGCGGGCTGGTCTGCGAAGCCCACCTGCGCTCGATACCGGAACGATGGATTGGAACAGAACCCGAATAGAGATCGAACCGAGCGCCACCTCCGGGCGAGCGCTGAAGGGAGGAAGAAGTTCGATGAACGAACAGGAACAATGGCAGGAGCTCGGTCAGCAGTTGCGTGTCGACTCGGTGCGCGCCGCGGCCGCGGCCGGCTCCGGGCACCCGACTTCGTCGATGTCGGCGGCGGATCTGATCGCGGTCCTGCTGACGAGGTATTTGCGCTACGACTTCGACCGGCCGCACGATGCTCGTAACGACCGGCTGATCTTCTCCAAGGGCCATGCGTCGCCGCTGCTTTACTCGCTGTACAAGGCCGCGGGCGCGATCTCCGACGACGAGCTGCTCTCCTTCCGAAAGCTCGGCAGCCGCCTCGAGGGCCATCCGACACCGGCCATCCCGTGGGTCGACGTCGCCACCGGCTCGCTCGGGCAGGGGCTGCCGTACGCAGTCGGGATGGCGTTGGCCGGCAAGCGGCTCGACCGGCTGCCGTTCCGGACCTGGGTGCTGTGTGGCGACAGCGAGCTGGCGGAGGGCTCGGTCTGGGAGGCGCTCGAGCACGCCGCGTTCTACGAGCTCGACAACCTGATCACGATCGTCGACGTCAACCGGCTCGGCCAGCGCGGCGAGACGATGCACGGCTGGGACCTCGGCAGCTATGCGGCGCGCGCTAGCGCGTTCGGCTGCCATGCAATCGAGATCGACGGCCACGACGTAGCTGCAATCGACCGGGCCTACGCGCAGGCGTGTGAGCTACACGGCAAGCCGGTCGTGATCCTCGCCCGAACAATCAAGGGCAAGGGCGTAGCCGAGGTCGAGGACAAAAACGGCTTCCACGGCAAACCCCTCGACGACCCGACTGAGGCGATCGCGGAGCTGGGTGGCGAGCGCCAGCTCGCCGTGACGGTGGCAAAGCCGGACAGAGCGGCTCCGCGGCACGAGCCCCCGTCGGGGCCGCTCGAGCTGCCCCGCTACGAGCCGGGCGAGAAGGTGGCGACGCGGAAGGCGTACGGTGCTGCGCTGACCGCGCTCGGCCGGGCACGGAGCGAGGTGGTGGCGCTCGACGGCGAGGTCTCGAACTCCACCTACGCCGAGCTCTTTCGCGAGGCGCTGCCGGAGCGCTACTTCGAGATGTACATCGCCGAGCAGCAGCTCGTCGCCGCCGCCGTCGGGATCCAGGCGCTCGGCTGGCGACCGTTTGCCTCCACATTCGCTGCTTTCCTCTCGCGGGCCTACGACTTCATCCGCATGGCGGCGATCAGCCGCGCGAACCTCTGTCTCGTCGGCTCGCACGCCGGTGTCTCGATCGGCGAGGACGGGCCTTCGCAGATGGGTCTCGAGGACATCGCAATGCTCCGCTCCGTGCACGGCAGCACCGTTCTCTACCCCTCCTGCGCTAACCAGACGGCCAAACTCGTTGCTGCCCTCGCCGATCGGCCCGGCATCTCTTACCTGCGGACGACACGGGCGGCGACGGCCGTCCTCTACGCCCCGGACGAGTCCTTCGAGATCGGCCACGCACGCGTCCTTCGCTGCTCGGACGCCGACGAGCTGACACTTGTAGCTGCCGGGATCACCCTGCACGAGGCACTCGCCGCCGCCGAGGCGCTGGCCGCGGACGGGATTGCCTGCCGCGTCATCGACCTCTACTCGGTGAAGCCGATCGACGAGCAGACGCTGCGGGAGGCGGCCGAGGCGACCGGGGCGATCGTCACCGTCGAGGACCACAATCCGGAGGGCGGGATCGGCGAAGCCGTCCTCCACGTGTTCGCCGAAAGCGAGCAGCGACCCCGGATCGTCACCCTCGCCGTCGACGTGATGCCGACCTCGGGTACGCCAGACGAGCTGCTCGCCCAAGCAGGCATCGACCACGTGAGCATCGCCGAAGCCGCGCTCGAGCTCGTGCGAACGCCCGCAAACCGGCGATGACGCCCGATCCGCTCCACGGTCGTGCGTCTGCGTGAACGCGAGCGTGGCAGCGGCGATGACGACGCAGCAGCACTACTTGCTGCAGGCCCGACAGATGCAGGCGCTGTCGTTCTCGGTGCACATCCCGCTCGTCTGTTTCGGGATCGCTTTTCCGACATTGCTGCTCTTCGTGGAGTGGCTGTATCTGCGCACCGGTGACCCGCTTTACCGGACGCTTGCGCGGCGCTGGACCAACGTGATGGTCGCGCTGTTTGCCGCGGGCGTGGTGACCGGGACGATCCTCAGCTTCGAGATGGGGCTGCTCTGGCCGGCGTTCACTGCGACCTTCGGCAGCGTCTTCGGGCTCGGCTTCGCCGTGGAGGGCTTCTCGTTCTTCCTCGAGGCGATCTTCCTCGGCATCTACGTGTACGGCTGGAACCGTCTGTCGCCGCGGTTGCATTTCGCCAGCGGCATCCCGATGGCGCTCGCCGGCTTCACCGGCTCGCTGATGGTCATCTCTGTCAACGGCTGGATGAACCACCCCAGCGGCTTCCGCCTCAGCCATGGCAAGGCCGTCGACGTACACCCGTTCCAGGCGCTGTTCGAGAACAGCTACTTCTGGCACGAGCTCATCCACATGTATCTCGCCGGCTACATCGTCACCGGCTTCCTGCTTGCCGGGGCGTATGCGGTCCTCCGCCTACGTGGCCGCTGGAGCCGCTATGAGCAAACCGCGCTGGCGATCCCGCTCACCGTCGCGGCACTGGCATCTCCGGTGCAGGGATTGGTCGGCGACTGGAGCGGGCGCGAGGTCGCTCGCTACCAGCCGACCAAACTGGCGGCGCTCGAGGGCCTGCCTCAAACGACGACGGGCGCGCCGATCCACGTGCTCGGCTGGTACAGCAGCGGAGGCGTCGAGTACGGGATCAGGATCCCGAAGCTGCTTTCGCTTCTTGCCTACCACCGCTTCGATGCGAGGGTGCGTGGGCTCGACGCGGTCCCGCCGCGCGATCGTCCGCCGGTCAACATCGTGCGGTTCGCCTTCCAGACGATGGTTGGGATCGGAACGCTGCTGGCGCTACTCGGGCTCGTCTACCTGGCGGTCCGCATCCGGCGGCGGCGGTTGCCACGCTCGACCTGGTTTTACCGTGCCGTTGCGCTCGCGGGTCCGCTGTCTGTGGTCGCGCTGATCAGCGGCTGGGTGACGACCGAAGTTGGCCGCCAGCCATGGGTCGTCTACCACGTGATGCGCACGTCCCAGGCGGTCACCGGCGCCGGCGGGATTCCGGTCGGCTACGGCACGCTCGTTCTCGTCTATGCGCTGCTGGTCGCAGCCGTCGCCTGGATTCTCTGGCGCCTCGCCCGCAGGCCGCTCGATCTCGAACCGGCTGCACCCGCGGCGGAGACGGATTGATGCACCTGTACCTGATCCCGCTGGTCTTCGCATTGATCGGCCTTGCTTTCTACACCGTGCTCGGTGGCGCCGACTTCGGCGCCGGCTTCTGGCAACTCACCGCCGGGAAAGGCCGGCGGGCGGAGGCTGTCCGCGAGCACGCGCACGCGGCGATGGCGCCCGTCTGGGAGGCCAATCACGTCTGGCTTATCTTCGTACTCACCGTCGTCTGGACCGCCTACCCGACCGCGTTCGGTTCGATCGCCTCCACGCTCTCGATTCCTCTCTTCATCGCCGCAGTCGGCATCATCTTCCGCGGCGTTGCCTATGCGCTCCGTGCCGGGGCAGCCGGCCCACGCGAGCTCAGCGTGATCGACACGATCTTTTCGATCTCATCAGTGCTGACGCCGTTCGCGCTCGGGACAGCCGTCGGCGGCATCGCCTCCGGCCGCGTTCCCGTCGGCAACGCCGCTGGCGGCCAGTTCAGCAGCTGGCTCAACCCAACGTCGATCCTCATTGGCGTATTCGCCGTGGCCAGCGCCGCCTACCTCGCTGCTGTCTTCCTCTGCGCCGACGCGACCAAGCTCAACGACCGGAGCCTCGAGGAACAATTCCGCCGCCGCGCACTCGGCGCGGGCGTGGTCGCAGGAGCCGTCGCCCTTGCCGGCCTCGGTGTGATCGCCAGTGACGCCGATCGCATCTTCGATCGCCTCACCGCCGGAGCAGGCCTACCCGGGCTCGTAGTCTCGCTGCTCGCCGGTGTCTTGACACTGGCACTCGTCTGGCGCCGGCATTACGAGCCTGCCCGCTACAGCGCCGCCGTCGCGGTGGCGGCGATCATCGCCGGCTGGGCGCTTGCGCAATCGCCGGTGTTTTTGCCAGGGCTGACGATCAGGGCTGCCGCGGCGCCGCGCAGCTCACTCATCGCCATCATCGTCTCCGTCCTCGGCGGTGCCGTCATCCTCTTCCCCTCGCTCGCGCTGCTGTTCCGGCTCGTGCTGAGCGGCCGTCTCGCCGATAGCGGCAAGGGCCTCGAACTTCGCCCGCGATCCCGGCTGGTCCGGGCATCGCAACGGGGTTTCCTGGCACGGGCAGCAATCGCCTTTCTCATCGCCGGCATCGGGTTACTCACGGTTGCCGAAGCCGCCTGGGCGCACGCGCTCGGAGTCTTCAGTCTGCTCGGCTTCGTCGCCCTCGGCTTCCCCGCCGCACTGCCGCCGGAGGTCGTTCCACACACGCACGAACCAAGCGCGAAAACAGGTGAACTGCACTGACGCGCTCGCGCTCGGCACCCACCCGCGGCGGCGCCTTCATGAACTCGCACCTGGTTGCCTACGCTTCCGGCATGCTCGGCTTGCCGGAAGCGGTGCGGGCATGTCTGTTCGATCTGGACGGCGTGCTGACACAGACCGCGAAGGTGCACGCCGCCGCCTGGAAGGAGATGTTCGACGCGTATCTGCGCGAGCGGGCGGCACGGACGGGCGAGCGGTTTGTCCCCTTCGACGCGGTCGCAGACTACGACCGGTACGTCGACGGCAAACCGCGCTACGACGGCGTGCGCTCCTTCCTCGCTTCGCGCGGAATCGAGCTGCCGGAGGGCGAGCAGGGCGATCCGCCCGCGGCGGAGACGGTTCACGGCTTGGGTGACCGCAAGAACGAGCTCGTGCTGCGCCTGATCCGCGAGGGCGGGGTGGAGGCGTACGAAGGGTCGGTGCGTTATCTGCAGGCGGCGCAGGAGGCGGGGCTGCGGCGGGCAGTCGTCTCTTCGAGCAGCAACTGCCATGAGGTCGTAGTCGCGGCCGGAATCGAGGATCTTCTCGAGGTGCGAATCGACGGGATCGTCGCCGAGCGGGAACACCTGCGGGGCAAGCCGGCGCCGGACACCTTTCTCGCGGGCGCGCGCGCGCTCGGGGTGGAGCCGGCGGCTGCGGCGGTGTTCGAGGACGCGCTCGCCGGAGTCGCGGCCGGCCGGGCGGGCTGCTTCGGCTGTGTTGTTGGCGTCGATCGGGTCGGCCAGGCGGAGGCGCTGCGCGAGCACGGCGCCGATCTTGTTGTTGCTGATCTCGCCGAGTTGCTCGAGCGGTGATAAAGCATCCCGCCTTCGCGGTCGAGCCGTGGGCGCTGCGCGAGACGAAGCTGGACCTGGACGTGATTGCGCAGGCGGGGTCGGTGTTCGCGCTTTCGAACGGGCACATCGGGCTGCGCGGCAATCTCGATGAAGGCGAGCCGAACGGCCTTCCCGGGACGTATCTGAACGGCTTCTACGAGGAGCGGCCGCTCCCCTACGCAGAAGCCGGCTACGGCTACCCGGAGGCCGGGCAGGTGGTCGTCAACGTCACCAACGGCAAGATCGTGCGGCTGCTGGTCGACGACGAGCCGTTCGACGTCCGCTTCGGCGACCTGCTCAGGCACGAGCGCCTGCTCGATTTCCGGGCGGGCGTGCTGCGCCGCGAGGCGGACTGGCGCTCACCGGCGGGAAAGCGGGTCCGAGTCGTCTCGTGGCGGCTGGTCTCGTTCGTGCAGCGGGCGGTCGCGGCGGTCTGCTACGAGGTCGAGCCGCTCGAGGATGCGGCGCGGCTTGTTGTGCAGTCCGAGCTGGTCGCGAACGAGCCGATGCCGGCGCTCGGCGATGATCCGCGCGCCGCAGCCGCGCTCGAATCGCCGCTCGCTGCGGAGCTTTGGGGCGATTTGGGCGCGAAGATCGTGCTCGTCCACTCGACCAGGCACAGTCGGCTGCGCCTTGCCGCCGGCGTCGACCACGTGGTCGACGCCTCAGATGGAATCGAGCTTGGCGCAGCGGAGACGAGCCCCGACCTTGGTCGGGTGACGGTCACCGCTGACCTCGAGCCGGGGCAGCGGCTGCGCGTCGTCAAGTTCCTGGCCTACGGCTGGTCGAGCCGCCGCTCCGCAGCAGCGCTGCGCGATCAGGTCGCGGCTGCGCTCGCCGAGGCCCGACAAACCGGCTGGGACGGACTCGTCGCGGCGCAGCGGGCCTACCTCGACGACTTCTGGGACCGAGCCGACGTCGAGCTCGAGGGCGACGCGGAACTGCAGCAGGCGGTGCGCTTCGCGCTCTTCCACACGCTGCAGGCGGGCGCGCGGGCCGAGCGTCGGGCGATCCCGGCCAAAGGCCTGACCGGGCCGGGCTACAACGGGCACTGCTTCTGGGACAGCGAGACGTTCGTGCTGCCTGCGCTCACCTACACGGTTCCGCACGCCGCTGGCGACGCGTTGCGCTGGCGGCACGCGACGCTGCCGCTCGCGCGTGAGCGCGCCCGGCAGCTCGGCTTCGAGGGCGCCGCGTTCCCGTGGCGCACGATCGCCGGCGAGGAGTGCTCGAGCTACTGGCCAGCCGGAACGGCCGCCTTCCACGTCAACGCGGACGTCGCCGACGCCGTCGCCCGCTACGTTGCCGCCACCGGCGACGAGGAGTTCGAGCGGGCCGCGGGGCTCGAGCTGCTGGTCGAGACCGCGCGGCTGTGGCGCTCGCTCGGCCACCACGACCTCGAGGGTCGGTTCCGCATCGACGGCGTCACGGGACCAGACGAGTACAGCGCGGTCGCCGACAACAACGTCTACACCAACCTGATGGCGCAGCGAAACCTGCAGCTCGCCGCCGACGCGGTCGAGCGGCACGGCGACCGCTGCGCCGAGCTCGGCGTCGACCTCGAGGAGGCCGCAGCCTGGCGCGACGCCGCCCGCGCGATGCTGATCCCCTACGACGAACGGCTCCGCATCCATCCGCAGGCGGAAGGGTTCACCGAGCACGAGCCCTGGGACTTCACGCGCACCTCCGCCGATCAGTACCCGCTGATGCTGCACTTCCCCTACGTCGACCTCTATCGCAAGCAGGTCGTCAAGCAGGCCGATCTCGTGCTCGCCCTGCACCTGCGTGGCGAAGCCTTCAGCGACGAGGACAAGGCGCGTGACTTCGCCTACTACGAGCAGCTGACGGTGCGTGACTCGTCGCTCTCGGCCTGCACGCAGGCCGTGGTCGCCGCAGAGGTTGGGCACCTCGAGCTCGCCTACGACTACTTCGGCGAGGCGGCGCTGATCGACCTCGACAACCTCGAGCGCAACACCGACGACGGTGTCCACATCGCCTCGCTCGCAGGCGCCTGGATCGCCGCCGTC
>Ga0070695_100001224_pt1 | contig 14101 bp, 17 predicted proteins | sample KBSK1252metaG_FD_65471 | JGI IMG/M metagenome (GOLD analysis project Ga0070695, IMG submission 65471) | Corn, switchgrass and miscanthus rhizosphere microbial communities from Kellogg Biological Station, Michigan, USA - KBS K1-25-2 metaG | ecosystem: Host-associated > Plants > Roots >...
CCTGACCGCGCAGCGGCCGCGCCAACGCCAAGCCCGCAAGCGATCGGCAGCGCGACAAGGCGACATAAGTCTGGCCATGAGCAAAAGCGCCCCGCCCGAGATCAATGTACACATTGTCGAGCGTCAAACCCTGGCTTTTGTGAATGGTCAAGGCCCAGGCCAAGCGCAGCGGAAACTGCCGGAATGTGCCGGCCACCGTCTCGACGATCTTTTCCTGCGCCTTGTCATAGGCATACCGCCGGCTTTCCCAGGAGACCTGCTCGACCTCGTGCTCGGCGCCATCGATTTCGATCCACACCCGCTCGTCCGCAAGCCGCGCCACACGCGCAATCGACCCGTTAACCCAACGTCGCTCCGGGTCGTTGCGCAGGAGCATGACCTTGGCCCCGGGCTTGAGGACCAACTTCTCCTCGGTCGGATGTGCCGAGGCGCTAAACTCGCCCGTGACACCCGCGGTATAGGCACTGGCCGACCCGGACAAGGCGGCGAGGTAGGCCACGTTGATGCGGCTAGCGGCCGCGTTGGTGGGCGTGAGGATGACGTAGGATTCGCCTTCCGCCAAGGTGCGGATCGGACGCACGCGCGCGTTGAGCAGTGCCAGCTCGTCAGCCTCGATCGCCCCGTCGCGAACGCGATTAAGGATCTCGAGCAGGACCTCGTCACTCTGGCGAAAGACTTGCGTCAATTCGATCAGTGCCGTCCCGGCCCCCTCGCGCAGCGCCGCCAGACTGAAAAAGAACGGCCCGCCGTGCTGCGTTTCCAGATGCTCGGCGACGTCGGCCTCGTTGATCACGGGCGGCAGCTGATGCAAGTCGCCGAATAGCGCCAGACGCACACCGCCGAACGGTTCTCGCGGCCGCCCCCGATTGACGCGCAAGGACTGGTCGATGGCCCACATCAGGTCGGAGCGAACCATGGAGACTTCGTCGATCACCAGAAACTTGAGCCTGCGCATCAAGCGACCGTTGCGACTGCGGCGAATGTCATCTGGCCGAATCAGGCGCGGCGGAAAGCCAAAGAAGGAATGGATGGTCTGGCCGCCGACGTTGACAGCCGCAAGGCCGGTCGGTGCCACGATCACCATCTCCTCGGCGATCATGTCCTTGAGGCAGCGCAGCAAGGTCGATTTGCCGGTACCGGCCCGACCCGTGACGAACAAATTGCCGCTTCCCTCGCGCAAATAGTCATGGGCGGCGCGATGCTCAGCGGTTGGCTCGAAGCCGCCGGGCCAAGCGCTCGGTGTCGCTACAATCATGCGCTCGAAATCCCGGGCAATGACGTGGGCCGTGGCCACGTGGGAACTATCCAGGCACAGCAACGCGCACTATACGTGATTGGCGCGCGCTGCAAGCCTAGAGGCCGCGACCGCCGCTCACATCCAGGAGGATGCCAGTGATGTAGCTCGCCTGGTCCGAGCACAGCCACAGCACCGCCTCCGCCACTTCCTGGGGCGTGCCGCCGCGTCGCATTGGCACGAGATCCTTGTACTTGCCGACGCGATCGCCGATGCCAAAATCCCTCTGAATATCGGTTTCGATCAGGCCGGGTCTGACCGCGTTGACGCGGATACCTTCGCTCGCCAGCTCCTTGGCAAGGCCGACGGTCAGCGTATCGATGGCGCCCTTTGAAAAGGCGTAGTCGGTCGATTCGGCCGCGCCCCCCAGCTTGGCGGCAAGCGACGACATATTGACGATGATGCCGCCCCGGCCCCCCAGCCGGGTCGACATGCGGCGCACAGCTTCCTGCGCGGCGAGGAAGGCCCCGGTGGTATTGACCGCCAAGATCTGCTGCAGCCGGGCCGGTGTGATGTCGACGAATTTGGCTGCCCGGCTCACTATCCCGGCATTGTTGAAGAAGGCGTCGAGCCGTCCGAATTCGCCATCGATGGTGGAAAACAACCGCGCGATCTCGTTAGGCTTGCCGATGTCAGCCTGGATGGTGAGGGCCCTGCGCCCGGCTTTGCGCACGTCGGCGGCCACCGCCTCGGCCGCGTCCTTGCGCGTGACGTAGTTGACCGCCACCGCATAGCCGCGCGCGGCCGCCAAGCGCGCCGTGGCCGCGCCGATCCCCCGGCTGGCGCCGGTGATGAGCATCACCCTATCCGGCATGGTTTGGCCCCTTTGTTAACCCGACGGTTGCGGGCATCGTCCGCGCCGTTCTTTTCGCCAAGACCTCGCCCTCACCGCAGCGATCGGGCGCGCACGGCCCTTCCTGCACCGACCGCAGCATTATCGAGCGCCGGCCGGGGCGACAAGCCTCAAACACCCGGGCCGCGAAAGGCGCACACTAGGTATTCCCCACCCGACCTGAGCTTGCGGATGCATACGTGGATGCGACCGTCGGGCGATTTTCGCCATAGCGCATAGTCCGGCGGGATCACGGCGGACAATCCACGCGAGGTCACCAGATAGCTGCCATCGGCGCGGCGCTCGACCGTCTCGGCTGGACCGCAGTCCTGACCGCTGCAGCATTCAAGGGGGTACCAATCGTGGGCGGGTGCGTCGGTGCCAAGCAAGCTGAGGCCCACAGTCAGGACCGCAACGCGATGGTGTCTCATGGCTCGTTTGCCCCACCACCGACCCGTCGCCAGATCTGCCTCGCGCAAACGAGGTCCAGCCGCGACCAGCGAGCAACCCTGCCGAAACGCAATTGAACCCTTGAGTAGCTCGGCAAAACGGCCGGCGCAAGGCGGCCAACTTGCGGCCAAATCAGTCCTTCAGCGGCCTCGGCTCCACTTTTTCGGCCTCAAGGCTGTAGCCCGCCTCGGCGAGTCCGGTAAAAGCCGGGGTGACGGTCAACGTCCCCGTCACCCACACCGGATCGAAGGTGCCTTTGATGTCAATACCAGCGTCGCTTTTGACGTAGACGATTTGGTTGGGCGGCGGCGGCGGCACGTGGATGCACGCGCCCACAAAGGGCACCAACAGGAATTCCTTCACCCGCGTCGCGTCGAAGTCGAGGGGCACGACGTAACCGCCGATCTGGACCCGCTTGCCGTCGAGGTTTGCCACCACCGCAGGGGGGCTGCCGCTGGACTTGGCAGGCGCCGACATCCAGCGCCCTTCCGGCAGCGGCTGCGTCGTCGTTGATGGCGCGTGCTGCGGCGCCCCGAACGCGCCCGGATCGCCCGGCCGGTCGCTGAAAAATGCCTTCGGCGGTTTCGGCGGCGCCGGCGGTACCAGCTGATCCCATTTGAGGCTCATGACCGCGTCGGCGGCCCTCACGGCTGGGCTGGCCAACGGCCAGACCGCGCCGCTCAGCGTGCCGAGGAGGATTGCCACATGGGCTGCCGTGCGCATCAGAACCTCTTTTTTTAAGTCCTCACCGTCATGCCATCCGCTACCGAAAGGCGATAGGCGCGCAACGCTGGCAGCAGACCTGCCAGGCAGCCGGCGACCGCGATGCTGAGCAAGCTCAAAAGCTCGGCCGGCTTTGGTGCATCGATTGGCAAATTGAGGCCGTAGCTCCTGTCCACATAGGGCTGCAAAGCCAACAAGCCGATGTAGAGAAGGACGATGCCGAGCGCAATTCCCGTCAGCGTGAGCACGCCGGCCTCCGCCATCAGCAACGCCAGAATAGTACGGGGCCGGGCGCCAACCGAGCGCAGGATGGCCATTTCCCGGCGGCGCTCGTTCAAGGTGGTCAAGATCATCGTGACCATGCCGAGCAGGGCGGTCGCCACCACCATGGCCGACACCACCGTCAACGCCGTCTCGGCGATACCGACCAGCCCCCATAGTTCCTGCAGCGCGGCCCCCGGCAGGATGGCCGATAGTGGCTCGGCGCGATACTCGTTGATCTCCCGCTGCAGACGAAACGTCGCCAACTTGGACTTGAGGCCAACGAGGGCGGCCGTGACCGCCTTCGGCTGCAAATCCATGCGGCGCACCTCGTCGGCGGACACGCTTTGGCCCGGAATCCGCCCACCGCTTTGCCAGTCGACGTGAATGGCTTCGATCGCTTCCAGACTGACATGCACGGTGCGATCGACCGGTGTGCCGGTCTTTTCCAGGATGCCGGAAACGCGAAAGGGCTTGTCGTCGTGCTCGACGAAGGAGACCGAGCCCAATCCGTGCGAGACGACGATTGGATCGGCAATTCTATAGCCCAGGGCCGCGGCGACGTCGGCTCCGACCACGGCATCGAACAGGTCGTGGAAGGGCCCACCCGCGCGAAACGTGAGCCCGTGCGTTTGCCGAAACCGGTAGTGACTGAAGTAGTCGCCGGTCGTGCCAAGCACGCGAAAGCCGTGGTGACTGTCCCCTAGCGACAGCGGGACCACCCAGGCCACCTCCGGCCGCGCCGCGATATCCTGATAGCTTTGCCAGGACAGGTTGTTGGTGGCATTGCCGATGCGGAACACCGAATAGAGCAAGAGATTGAGGCTACCGCTGCGCGCCCCGACGATCAAATCGGTGCCAGAAAGAGTGTCGGCGAAGCTCTGGCGCGCGCCGGTGCGGATCTTTTCGACGCCCAGCAGCAAGACGATGCTCACCGCGATCGCCAGCACGGTGAGCAGTGCCGTGACCCAGCGATTGCGCAAGGACTGCAGCGCCAGTCGCACGACGATCATGTGCTGCCCCTCTGTCCTGCAACGGTGATTTCGTCGAGGCGCATCACCCTGTCGAAACGGGCGGCGAGGCTCTCATCATGGCTCACCATTATGAGCGTCGCACCGGCCTCGCTGGTTTCGCTGAACAGCAGGTCGAGAAAGGCTGCCTGGCGGTCGCGATCCAGAGCCGACGTTGGCTCATCGGCCACGATTAGTTCCGGTGCGCCGATCAGCGCACGGGCGGCAGCAACCCTTTGCTGCTGTCCGACACTAAGCTTGGCCGCCAACGACCCGCGTACGAGGTCCGCCGCAAGCCCGAGCCGCTGCAACAGGCGCGCGGCTTCCTGTTCCGCTGACCCCTTGGCGATCACGCGGCGGCGACGCAAGGGTGCGAAGCTCAAGGGGAGCAGCACATTGTCGATCACGGTTCCATAAGGCAACAGGTTGAACATTTGAAAAATGATACCGAAATGCTCGGCGCGGTAGGCATCGCGCGCCGCCGCCGACAGGCCGGCAATGTCGGTGCCAAGAATGTCGATGCGGCCCGTCTGCGGTGTCAGGATGCCGCAAATGAGGCCGAGGAAGGTCGACTTGCCGCTGCCCGACGGCCCGATCAGCAACAGCCGTTCGCGCGCCGGCAACACGAAACGGTCAATGGCAAGCGCAAAGGCATTGCGGCCAGGCCAGGTAAAACGCAGGTCGGACACGGCGATGACGTGCGATCTGGGCGCCGGTGAGTCCACGCTGATGGCAACCATGCGGCAACCCGCAGCCTACATCATGCCGGCAAGATCGATGCGCGGCTTGGCCCGCGTCACTTCGAACGTGGTTTGCCCCTTCGCGGTGATCACGTTGACCTCAAGCTTCTGGGCGCCAGCGAAAGCCTGAAAGTAGCCAAATTCAACGGCGGTGATGCTGGCTGGGTCCTTGCAGTTGAAGGCGTATTGGGCGTGGAAGTTGGAATGGTTGCCCGCTTGGGGCTCGGGCCCCTTCGGGGCCGCGCCCCCGGCCTTGGCTTGCTCGTGCTCATGCTCGCCGCCGCCTTCGAGATCGACGCTGGCATCGGCAACCACGCACCCCGCCGCGCCAGGAAACTTGAACAGGGCCTGCGGCGCAAGCAATTGTTTCTTGGCCTGCGCAAGGGCGGCCTTGTGGCGCGCCGTCTTGGCCACGTGCTCGAAACCGACGATGTCGGTCCCCGGCGCCTCAAGCTCGAGGCTGAGGCGGCTACCCTCGATCGCCATGTTGAGCGTACCGCGTCCGTGCTCATGCGCGCCCAATTGTCGCTGCTGTGCCGAGGCTGTGCCGGCAGCGAGGCTGAGGCCAAGAGCAAGGGCTGGAAGGCTGATCGTGCGCATGAGGCTTTGCTTCCCCGACTATCGCGGCGCGGGTGACGCATCGGGGCTACCCGAGCTGGCAGGCGGCCCTCGACGTTCGGTGCGATGTTATAACGTAGCAACCCTCGCCCGCACAGGGGGCTCGCGGGAACGTGACCGGGCGCGCGCCCAGAAAGCTGCGGCCTTGAGCCTGACCGCCCTCCGCGCCCCGGACTAGGCGGTGGCCAGCCGGGGTTGCTCCGGCCGACCGCGCACGTCAAAGAACAGCGCCTGGCTGATAATCGCCTTCACATTGTCGGGGTGGAACGGCTTGGTGATCAGGAAGGTCGGCTCGGGACGCGTCCCCGTCAACAATCGCTGCGGATAGGCCGTAATGAAGATCACCGGCACGGAAAACTGACGCAGGATCTCGTTGACGGCATCGAGCCCCGAACTTTCGTCGGCAAGCTGGATGTCGGCCAAAATCAGGCCCGGGCGCGTGCGTGAGACCGCTTCGACGGCCTGTCGCTCGGTGCGGGCAATCTTGACCACGCGGTGACCCAGCGAAGTGACGAGCCGCTCCAGGTCGAGGGCGATCAGGGGCTCATCCTCGATGATGACCACATCGGTCGCAATCTGGCGCGCAATTTCGCGGCCGGCCTCGTCAATCAGGCTCTGCACCTCTGCAGGCGAAACGTTGAGCACCAGCGCGGCATCCTGCGGCGAAAACTCCTCAACCGCGATCAGCAAGAACGCCTGCCGGGCCGGCGGCGTCAGCATGTCAAAGTTGCGTTTGGCCGCATCGAGGGCGTGGGAGCCCGCGTCCGTCGCCTGCGTGTTCAGGGCCACGGAATTGAAAATGCTGAGAAATGTTCGGTAGAGTGCGATCCGTGCCGGCAACTCGGGCTGGAAGATGGAAGGGTCGGCAAGAATGGCCTCGAGCGTGGAGGCCACGTAGGCATCGCCGCTCTTTTGGCTACCGGTGAGGGAGCGCGCGAAACGCCGCAAATACGGCAGGTGCGCCGCTACCTTTTCCGCCAATGTCATACCAGATCCCCTCCCTGGACGTTCGTGCTGTCAAAGCCTGCAATCGGTACAAAAACGCAACGGGGCGGACTTGAGTTCCCGGAGCGGAACTCTCCCGGCCCCTGGGGGTTGTTTGTTCAGACGATTGAAGTGCAAGCAGCGCCTGTGATCGAAGGGGGAAACATGAATGGAAAGAATGGCTTCACTGGGCCATCGGGCGCCGGCGAGGCCCAGATGAAGGGGGAGAGCGGGGGCGGACGCCGGGTGCGCCAACCCGCGGGTAAACGGCCTGGCGGTTGCGCCGAAGCAGACGTTGAAATGGAGACAAGACCCGATATGCAGCGGGCGCCGCGCCATGATAGCCAAGCTACCGGCATGATCGACCGCTCCTTGCAAGCGCAACTCGGCCGACAGCTGCGTGCCATCTTCGAAGGCATCGAAGAGGAGCCCGTGCCGGAGCGCTTCGTGAAATTGCTCGAGGCGCTCGAGGCGAGGGAGAAGCAACGGTGAACATTCACTCCGGCCCCCTCAAGCAGGCCCTTCTGGGGTTGATCCCCAACCTGCGTGCCTTTGCCGTTTCCCTGTGTGGGGACGTCGAGCGCGCCGACGATCTGGTTCAGGAAACGCTGCTCAAAGCTTGGAACCATCTGGAAAGTTTCCAGGAGGGCACCAACCTGCGCGCCTGGCTCTTTACCATTCTGCGCAATACCTATTTTTCCGATTGCCGCCGACGGCGGCGCGAGGTTGAGGATCGCGAGGGCAAAAAGGCGGCGGAACTCGCTATCCATCCGGGTCAGCAGGGCCATTTGGACATGCAGGACTTTCGGCGGGCGCTCAACCTGCTCCCACCGGATCAGCGCGAGGCCTTGGTCTTGGTCGGCGCCGCCGGGTTTTCCTACGAGGAGGCGGCATCGGTATCGGGCTGCGCGGTGGGCACCATCAAAAGCCGCGTCAACCGGGCACGCACCAAGCTGACCGAAATGTTGGGCGTCAACACGCCGCGGGAATTCGGACCCGATTCCTCGACGGAGGCCATCGTGGCGCGCACGGCAGGGGGAACGCGGTTGCCCTGACGGCGCGTTAGACGGCAGCAGATGAGCCCTTGTGACGCCGCCGCGCCTGTTGGTCGAAGAACAGCACCTGGCTGACGACCGCTTTGACGGCGTCCTCGCGGAATGGCTTGGTGATCAAAAACGTGGGCTCCGGTCGCTCACCGGTCATCAGCCTGTCGGGATAGGCCGTAATGAACACGACCGGCACGCTGAAGCTGGAGAGGATATCATTCACGGCCTCGAGCCCCGAACTGCCGTCGGCCAGGCGGATATCGGCCAGCACCAGTCCCGGCTTGTGGGAAGAGGCTGCCTCCACCGCATCGTCGTGCGTGCGCGCGATCGCGGTCACGCGGTGTCCAAGGCCTTCGAGCATCCGCTGCAGGTCAAGCGCGATCAGCGGCTCGTCCTCGATAATCAGCACGTCGGTGGCGATCTGGCGGGCGATCTCTTCGCTCGCCTGGCTGAGCAAATCCTCGGCGCGGCGTTGCGATACCTCGAGCACCTCGGCGGCCTCGCGCGGTGCCAATTCCTCTACCGAGACGAGCAGGAAAGCCTGGCGGGCCTGGGGCGTCATCGCCGCCAGGGAACGCGCGGCGGTTTGGCCGATGCCGGCCTGCTGGCGCGAAGCATCTTCCGGAATGGCGGCCAGCGTCTTGAGAAAGAGCTGGTAGAGTTCGACCCGGCTCGGCTTTTCCGGGTAGGCGCCAGGGTCGGCAACGATTGCCTGCAGCATGCGCGAGACGGCGGCATCCCCTGTCTGCTGACTCCCGGTCAGCAGACGCGCAAAGCGCCGCAGCTGTGGCAGGTGCGATGCAATGCTCTCAGCCAGCGTCGGCATGGCCCCCTTCTCGGTGCGAGATCCCGCGGTTCAAGAGTTCCGTGCGGCCCGCAAACGATCGCTCGCCGGCCGAAACTTTTCAACAGCGTCCTTGAGCGTTGCGTGCCGTTGGGCAATATGTAGGACGTTCGTGCACGATGTAAATGACCATGGCCAAACGAAAGCCCGACCAGGACCGCCCGCCGGCCGCAGATGTCGCGCCCGCGGGCGCCGACTTCGCCATCCACGAACACATCGGCCGCCAGCTCAGGGGTATCTTCGACGAGGTCGTCACCCAACCGGTACCGAAGAAGTTCCGCGAACTGCTCGATGAGCTGGAGCGTAAGCAGGCCGACGCCAAGCGGAAGTGACGCCGCTCGCACCGTTGGAACGAAAAGGCTTCCCGTCAGGTTGACTAGCCAACGTGCTAGCGGCGGGAGCTAACCCTCATGGAACTCTGGAAAGGCCTGGGCGAGGAATTGCGGGAAATGATTTGGCTTGCCTCGTTGGTTGGCGCGCTCTCCATGCTCGGCGTGGGCCTGGCCGTGATGGTGGCGCTCGCTCTTGACCACTGGCCGACCTGGACGGCGGCCGCGAGAGCCCTGAGCCAATTGACGTAATTATTTGATATCAAAAGGGGAAGACGTCTCCGCTGACCCGGTGGCGCGGCTCGCAAAAAAACTTTCTGGTGCCGGCGGAACGATTGGGCGGTCGGCGGGTTTTTTTGACAGACGGGCGCGCAGACCCCCCCTTCCGCTTCCCTCACGCGCCAGTCGCGCATTGACCCGCGGTTCCCCCAAGCCGCGGGTCATTCTTTTCCGCCTTGGCTTTTCTTATCTGGCCGTCACGGCGCGCCGGCACCGCTCGACGGGCACGGCGCGGCCCAAGCTTTGGCGCCGAGTTTCTGCCAACAGACCACGTGTGCGACTTTCGTCGCCTAGCGCCAACGGCGTTGAGCCAATGACGCTTCGCGGTCGCGACGGCGCAGTCGGTGAGGATTGGCGCGCCGCCCCGCCGTTGGGGGCCTGGTGGGTGCGCGGCGAAGAGGGTGAACGCCGGCGCGCCCGGATCCCTGGGCGCGACGGGCTGCGCGAGCGGCTGACGGGGAGGTGCTAGCGAACGCGGTAGAGCGCGTGGCGCCGATTGCGCGTGTGGGGCCGCACCTCTGCCGGCCAGCGACCGGCTTCGACCGCCTTCGCCCACTCCGCACTGATCAGCACGTGCGGACCATCGATCTCATAAATGGCCGAATAGCGCGGGCCGTCGTGGCCCAGCGTCTTTTGTTCACCGCCGATGCTCATGGCAAAGGGCTCGCCGGCGATGCGCGTGACGGCGTGTACGCCGGGCACCTTGAGGAGGTTCGGCACGTGCTCCTGATCGTAGACTTCGTTGAACAGGGCCTCTTTGTCGGCAGCCACATCCATGCTTGCCACGAACACGTACTTGGACTTGATTGGCATGATAGCTTGCTCGCTTGCTTGGGGTTGCATCGCCTTTTCGTGCACCTGACAGCATGCCAAAGAGGCCGGCGATCCGGCGGCGCTCGTCAATCCTTAAGGAGTGTCCCGTAAATGTCCACCGCCCCCCAACCCGGCGCAACCGCAGACTACTATCTGGCGGTGCGCCCAGATTGGCTCGATCATCGTAGGGAACCCATTCTCGAGGCCGATCTGGCGATCGTCGATCCTCACCATCACCTTTGGGACCGGCCCGGCTGGCGCTATCTCATGGATGAATTGGTGGCCGATACGAACAGCGGCCACAATATCGTTGCCACCGTCTTCGTTCAGGCCCGCGCCATGCTCCGCGCCAGCGGTCCCGTCGAGATGAAACACGTCGGCGAAACCGAATTCGTCAACGGGGCCGCGGCCATGAGTGCCAGCGGCATCTACGGCAACACCCGTCATTGTGCCGGCATTGTCGGTCACGCCGACCTGAGCCTCGGTAGTCGGGTCGAACCCGTGCTCGAAGCCCATCTGCGCGCCGGTGGCCATCGCTTCCGCGGCATACGCCACAGCAGCGCCTGGGATGAGGACGCTAAAGTGCGCAACCCCGCCTATAACCCTCCGCCTGGGCTGCTTGGGCAAGCGACCTTTCGCGAGGGCTTCGCCGTCTTGGGCCGGCTCGGCCTCAGCTACGATGCTTGGCTCTATCACCCGCAAATTGACGAGCTTGCCAATCTTGCACGGTCCTTTCCCGCCAATAGAATCGTGCTCGATCACGTCGGGGGACCGATCGGCATTCGCGGCTATGCCGGCAAGCGGGACCAAGTGTTTGCCACCTGGAAGGGGTCGATTGAGGCGCTGGCCGCCTGTCCCAACGTCTACGTCAAGCTGGGCGGCCTTGGCATGCGCATGGGCGGCTTCGACTTCCACGCGCAAGCCGAGCCGCCCTCCTCCGAGACGCTGGCTGCGGCATGGCGCCCTTATTTTGAAACCTGCATCGAGGCGTTCGGGCCCTCGCGCGCGATGTTTGAAAGCAACTTCCCGGTCGACAAGGGATCCTACAGCTACCCGGTGTTCTGGAACGCCTGCAAGCTTATCGCCAAAGGCGCGAGCGCCAGTGAGAAGGCGGATCTGTTTGCCGGTACGGCGGCGCGCTTCTACCGGCTGGACCTCGACCGCCTCGGCTAGCGGCCGGCCCGGGCCGGGCCGGAGTAGTGCGGGGCATCGACGGCGTGCTTGCGGCCGCCGAACGCCTTGATGACGGCATTGGCGATCACCGTCCCGACGACGGTGACGATGATGCCGATCACGATCTGCGAGGTCCAATATCGCATGGCACCCTGGGCCGTGTTTGCTTGCGCGCTTGTAGTGGGCGCTGTGGGCAAAATTGCGGTGGCGAGCGGAAGAGCAATGCCGAGCCCGGTTGCAGGCGCGGTTGCAGTCCTAGGAGAGCGGCGGGGTCCTCAATCAGGCCTTGGCAGAGCGGCGGGGCTTGCGACGCGGCGGCTTGCACACCATGCCTTCCAGTTTCAGGCCGTCGGGGTCGGTGAAAAACACCGCATAATAACCTTCGCCATAGTCTGGATAGTCGGCGGGCGGATCGACCACATCAATCCGATGCCTTTGCAGCAGCGCATAGAGGTCGTCGACGTCTTGGCGTTTGCCGAGTTCAAAGGCGTAGTGGTGGAAGCCGATATTGCCGATGCGGTGCGGGTGTCTTTTGCCTTCGGCATCCGCCTCGCCGATCCACAGTAGCGTCTTGCCGTTGCTCCAACCGGCGGTCTTTGCGAAGTTGTACTTGCGCTTAAAGCCGAGAAAGCCCAGCACCTGATCGTAGAAGCGCCGCGAGCGCTCGAACTCCTTGACGCGGAGGACGAGATGGTCAATGCCAACGACACGAGCCATGCGCGCACTTTCTCAAGCTTGAGCGGCGAGGCGGGGATCGGCGTTCGCACGCGCTGCGATTTGGCACCAGCGCCCCTCGCGACTCATTCCGCTGCCTCTTGACGTTCTTGTGCCGCCGTCCACCTCAATCTCGGCTCCCGCGCCGCCTTGGTCTCGTCTAGGCGCCGACGTGGGGCAAAGCGTGGTGCCTCACGAAAGCGCGCCAGCTCGCCGCCGCGGGCCGCCGTGGCCAGCTTGCGCAGGCTGGCGATGAACCGATCAAGGCTCTCTTTCGATTCCGATTCCGTGGGCTCGATCAGCATGGCGCCGTGCACGACGAGCGGGAAGTAGATGGTCATCGGATGATAACCTTCATCGATCATGGCCTTGGCAAAATCGAGGGTGGTGATGCCCGTCCCCTCCAGCCAACGATCATCGAACAACGCCTCGTGCATGCACAGCTGGTCGCCGAACGGTGCCGACATGACATCGGCGAGGGCGCTGCGGACATAGTTGGCATTGAGCACCGCATCCTCCGATGCCTGGCGCATGCCGTCCGATCCATGACTGAGCATGTAGGCGTAGGCACGCACGTACATGCCCATCTGACCGTGGAAGGCGCACATGCGCCCGAGCGGCATTGCTCCTGCAGCCGCGCGCTCCGCCTGCGGCGCGCTACCACCCGCATTGCCGGCATCGCCGTTGCGCTCTGGGTTGGCGCCGTGCCGTGCTGAGGCCGTCGGCCGGCCTGCGAGGGTTTGGGCCGGGCGGCCAGCATGCTCGACGTAAGCAATGCCGTCAGCATTGACGACGGTATAGGGAAGGGGCACGAATGGAGCCAGCGCCGCCGACAGCGCCACTGGCCCGGCGCCCGGGCCACCGCCACCGTGGGGCGTCGAGAAGGTCTTGTGCAGGTTGATGTGCATGGCATCGACGCCGAGGTCGCCCGGTCGCACCTTGCCGACGATGGCGTTGAAATTAGCACCATCGGCGTAAAAGTAGGCGCCGGCGGCATGCACCGCCTCGGCGATGGCAATCACATCGCGCTCGAAGAGGCCACAGGTGTTCGGGTTGGTCAGCATGATGGCCGCGACATCGGCTGATAGACGCTTGCGGATTTCGTCGACGTCGACGGTACCGTCTGCGCGCGCTGGCACCGACACCACACGGTAGCCGAGCAAAGCCGCCGTCGCCGGATTGGTGCCGTGCGCCGATTCGGGCACCAGCACCACCGAACGGTTTTCGCGGCGCGCGGCCAGCGCCGCTTTGATCGCCATCATGCCGCAGAGCTCGCCGTGCGCGCCGGCTTTCGGCGTCATGGCGACAACCGCCATGCCAGTGAGCTCACGCAGCCAACGCGCAAGTTCGGCGATGAGGGCGATGGCACCTGGCACCGTCGAAAGCGGCTGCAGGGGATGAATATCGCCGAAGCCCGGCAGCCGCGCCATGCGTTCGTTGAGGCGCGGATTGTGCTTCATGGTGCAGGAACCGAGCGGAAATAGGCCGGTGTCGATGCCATAGTTCTTTTGGCTGAGGCGCACGTAGTGGCGCATCGTTTCCGGTTCGCTGAGGCCCGGCAGTCCGAGCGGGGCGCGCCTGGCGAGCTTACCCAGTCGGGCGGTAAAACTTGGCGGCTGCTCGACGTCGACACCCGTGGTGTCGACGCGGCCGATTTCGAAGATCAAGTCTTCCTCGATGGCCAGCGCGCGGTTGCCGCTGAAGGTGTCGGACACGCTCGCCACAGTCTCTGCCGGCATCGTCGGCCGGCCCTGACGGTTCAGCATTCCAGCACCTCCCGCAGCGCGCTGGCATAGGCCGCGCGATCCTCATCCGTATTGACTTCGGTCGCAGCGACGACAATCAGATCGGCGAGCTCAGCGCGGTCCGGCTCGAGCCGCGACGCCGGCACACCGCCGAGCACACCTTTGGCGGCCAAGCTCTCGATGACGTCCGCCGCCTTGCCCGGCACGCGAATCGTAAACTCATTGAAAAAAGCCTCGTTCAACAGC
>Ga0070695_100001230_pt1 | contig 14075 bp, 17 predicted proteins | sample KBSK1252metaG_FD_65471 | JGI IMG/M metagenome (GOLD analysis project Ga0070695, IMG submission 65471) | Corn, switchgrass and miscanthus rhizosphere microbial communities from Kellogg Biological Station, Michigan, USA - KBS K1-25-2 metaG | ecosystem: Host-associated > Plants > Roots >...
CCGGTCAACGCCATGAGCCCTGCGCCCGTTAAGGGGATGAGGATTTTAAGCCCAAGCCATGAGAATCACTGAGATGCGGCCGGAGAACCGGCCGCGTGAACGGCTGCTCGCCCAGGGGGCCGCGGCGCTGAGCGACGCGGAACTTGTCGCAGTACTGCTGCGTTCGGGCGTGCGCGGCAAGAGCGCGGTGGACCTGGCCCATGATCTTCTGACGCAATGCGAAGGCGTCACGCGACTCCTGGAAGCAGGCGCGGAGCTCGAGACGATCAAGGGCCTGGGACCGGCGAAGCGCGCGCAGTTCGGCGCCGCGATCGAGCTCGCGCGTCGGGCGTTGCAGGAAAAGCTCAAGCAGAGCGCCGCACTGACTTCCCCAACAGCGGTGCGTGACTACCTGCGGCTCAAGCTCGCGGCACGCAAGGAAGAAGCATTCGTCTGCATCTGGCTCGACGCGCAGCACAAGGCGATCGACTTTGACGTCGCGTTTACCGGCACGTTGACGCAGACGAGCGTCTATCCGCGCGAGATCGTCAGGACTGCGCTACGGCTCAACGCGGCGGCGGTGATCTTCGCGCACAACCATCCATCGGGCGTGGCGGAGCCCAGCCGCGCGGACGAGCTCCTCACGCGGGATCTGGTGAACGCACTCGCGCTGGTGGAGGTCAAGGTGCTCGATCATTTCGTCATCGCAGGCGCCCAGGCGGTATCGTTTGCAGAGCGCGGATTGCTCTAGAAAGCCTGTATAATCCGCGCCTTTCGCGAATTCCGGAGTACCCGATGTCCCGCGTCTGCCAAGTCACCGGCAAAAAGCCGATGAAGGGTCACCTCGTCTCGCACGCCAACAACAAGACCATCCGCACGTTCCAGCCGAACCTGCATTACCGGCGCTTCTGGCTGGAGAGCGAGAGCCGCTGGGTGCGGCTACGCGTATCCACGGCCGGGTTGCGGCGCATTGACAAGGTCGGCCTGGAGACCGTGCTGGCCGAGATCAAGGCGCAATCAAAGCAGAAAGGCTGAGCCATGCGCGAGAAAATCAAGCTCGAATCCTCGGCCGGCACCGGCCACTTCTACACCACGACCAAGAACAAGCGCACCACGCCGGACAAGCTGGAAATCAAGAAGTACGACCCCAAGGCGCGCAAGCACGTCATCTACAAAGAAACCAAGCTGAAATAAAAAAAGCCCACCGCATGGTGGGCTTTTTTGCGTAGCGCTTCGGTCAGCTCGGATTGCCGAAGGTGTACTGCGCGCCGATAAACACCGAATCGAGGTTTTCGCGGTCGCCGCCACTGCTCGGCAGCTTGAAGCGGTAGCGGTCCCAGTCGAGCCGCACCGCCCAGTTGCGCGTCACGCCCATCGTCGCTCCGAGGCCATAGCTGCCGCCCCAACCGTTCTGGCTCGCGCTACCCGCCTCCGCATGGCCCCATAGCACCCCGGCCTTGGCGAAGATCGAGGAGTTCTTGTTCGGTCCGAAGGGCACGCCGGCGAGCAAGCCGAAGTTCACCGCCTGCAGATTCATGTTGCCGGTGGTGCGGTCGAAGTCCCAGGTCTTCAGGTAACTCACTTCGCCGCCGAAAATGTTATTGAACCGGCCGCCGGCGAATACCTTGAAAGCGTTGGCCGTGTCGTCACACGTCGCTCCCGGCGGGCAGTCCACATCCACCTTGGAGCGGCCGATCTGCAAGCCGGCGTGACCGGTGCTCCAGAACTGCTTCTGGTAGGGCATCTGCAGCGTGTTGCTGTCGCTCGACTGCGCGTACGACGCGAGTGAGGCGAACGAACCGACGGCTGCTACGGTAAGTGCTGCGATCAACGAGTATTTCATGATTGCGACCCGCAAGTAAGAAGACCGGCCGATGCTAAGCGGGCACTTCGCGAGCTTGGTATAGAGGATCCGCGCTTCTTTTTGTCACCGCGGCATTACAACTGCCGCGCCTTCGGCCGCGCGGACACGCGCCGACATAGCGCGCGCGTGCTTAAGGTGTAGAAGGAACTGCTAGGCGGGTATCTTCGTTGCTAAGCGATGGCGTACGAGCGCAGCCGCTCGGAAAACGCGACCAGCGGTGCGACGCCGCTCGCTTCAGCACGCCGGCACCAGTCCTGGAGCTGGCGCAGCAGCTGTTCCTTCGACGCACTGGAGCGCTCCCACAGCGCCGCCAGCTCGTGACGCATGGCGAGCGTGATCTCGAGCGCGCGCGATTTCTTCAGCGCCTCGGCGACCTTGTGCGCCTCTGCGCCGGCCGCAGCCTGACCGCGCAACAGCGCGCGCTTCAGCGACCCGAGGACTTCCGCATCGCGCGGCGACCAGCGCCGCAGGCGTGCGAGCTCGTGCGCATAAGTCTGCTTCACTGACTTCGCATAGCGCGAAAGCACGTCGTAGCGATGCGCGATGACGGCATGCAGCGTATCGAAATCGACCGCGCGCGGCTCGGCGAAGCGCGGCTTGGGAGCCACTTTCTTCACCGTCGCGAGGCCGAGCGCGCTCAGCAGGCGGATATAGAGCCAGCCGATATCGAACTCGTACCACTTCGACGAGAGCTTCGCCGACGAGGCGAAGGCGTGGTGATTGTTGTGCAGCTCTTCGCCGCCGATCAGGATGCCCCAAGGCACGATGTTGGTGCTGGCGTCGGCGACGTCGTAGCTGCGATAGCCGAAGTAATGTCCGACGCCGTTGATGACGCCGGCGGCCCAGAAAGGAATCCACGCCGCCTGCACGAGCCAGATCAGCACGCCGGGCACGAGACCAAACGCGGCGAGATCGAAGGCGAGCAGGAAGAAAACGCCGATGAACGAGTGCGGCGTGTAAAGGTGCCGCTCGATCCAGTCGTCCGGCGTGCCATGGCCGTACCGATCGAGCGTCTCCTGGTTGTAGGACTCTTTGCGGTACAGGAACACGCCGCCCCACAGAACGCGGTTGATGCCGTAGATCTGCGGGCTGTGCGGGTCTTCGGCCGTCTCGACCTTGGCGTGGTGCTTGCGGTGGATTGCCGCCCATTCCTTGGTCACCTGGCCGGTGGTAAGCCAGAGCCAGAAGCGGAAGAAATGCGCCGCAATCGGATGGAGATCAAGCGCACGATGCGCCTGGCAGCGGTGCAGGTAGATCGTGACCCCTGCAATGGTGACATGCGTGGTGCCGAGCGCCACGAGCGCGAGCCCCCACCAGGGGAGGTCAAACCAGCCGGAAAAGATCATGCAGTCGGAGTGCCTTTAATGGTCATTTTTGAGCGGCGCCCGGCATTGTACGCGAACCCCCGCCCATCCTGTAACCCCTCGTGCCAAAAGGTTTTTTTGTCGGGTCATGACGACGCGGCGGAGCGCTCGAAAGCAGCGGCGAAAAACCCATCGGTGCCATGCAGGTGCGGCGCGAGCCGAAGCCGCTCCCCGGTATCGAGCGCGATGCGCTGGCCCGCCAGCAGCTCGCTGCAGGCAAGGGGCTTGAACCCGGGGTGCGCCGCCTGGAAATTGTCGGCCACCGCGTCGTTTTCTTCGCGCAGGATGCTGCAGGTGGCATAGAGCAGCCGCCCGCCGGGCTTTATCAGCCGCGCGGCCGCCGCGAGGATCTGCCGCTGCTTCTGCACGAGCTCCGCGATCGCGTCCGCAGCGAGACGCCATTTGAGGTCGGGATTGCGCCTGAGCGTTCCGAAGCCGCTGCAGGGCGCATCGACCAGCACGCGCTCGAGCTTGCCCGCGAGGCGCTTCGCCCGCGCATCGTTATCGCCCGCGAGCGCAATCGAGTGGATGTTATTCACTTGCGCGCGCGCAGCGCGGGCGCCGAGCGCGGCGAGGCGCTTCGCCGATATGTCCATCGCATAAACGCGGCCGCTGCCGCGCATCAGCATCGCGAGGGCGAGCGTCTTGCCGCCCGCCCCCGCGCAGTAGTCGGCAATCATTTCGCCGCGACGTGGCGCGAGGATGAAGGCCAATAGCTGGCTGCCCTCGTCCTGCACCTCAACCAGGCCGTCGCGAAAGAGCGAGTGATGATTGATCGCCGGCTTCTCGGCGAGGCGCACGCCCGCCGGCGAGTAAGGCGTGGCGCTCGCCCCAATGCCGTCCGCCGAAAGACGGGCGAGCACGTCCTCACGGCTGACGCGCGCAAGATTGACGCGCAGATCGAGCGGTGCGGGGTTCAGCAGCCCCTGGGCGAGTGCCATCGCCTCATCGCGCCCACGCTCGGCGGCGACGCGCTGCCATAACCAGTCGGGCAGGTCGGCGCGCACCGCATCGGGCCACGCGTCGGCGGGCGCGCTGCGCAGGCGCTCGATGAGCGCGGGATCGACAAGCTCGCCGAGCGCGCGCCCCGAAAAGCCGAGCACCCGGGCGAGCGCCGCCGCCACAAGCGCGCGCGCCTCGGCGGAACCGGCCGCTGCCTCGAGCGACCGGCGACGGCGCAGTACCGCGAAGCAGGTTTCCGCGATGAAGGCGCGATCGCGCTGCCCGAGCTCGCTGTGCGCGCGAAAATAGCGCGACAGCACCTGGTCCGCAGGGCCGGCGAAGCGCAACAGCTCCTTCAATGCCACCTCGGCATGACGGACGAGCGCGCCCGCGAGTCTCACTGCGAGATGCGCGTCGCCAGCTGCTCGTAGCGCGTGCCGTCTTTGTCGACGACCAGCAGGCGCACCGGGACGAACGCACGCTCGGCCGCGAGCCACAGTTCGGCGCTGTCACGCTCATCGCTCTGTCGTGCAACCTTGACCGTGTCGAACTCGCCGGCCGGGGTGCGCACGCGCTCACGTCCAAGCACTTTGTAGACGTGGCGTGAGAGGCCTTTGCCGTCGGCCACGGTATAGCTCACTGAACTCGCCTTTCCCGGCACGAGCGAGAGCGCGAACAGGAACGAAAGCCGGTCCTGCGCATTGGCCGGCAGGGGCTCGCTCTGCTTGCTGCTCTTGTACTGCATGGTGAGGGTTTTCGCGTTCCAGTCGAACCAGGCGCGTGCGGTGTCGCGGCCGGAGCGCTCGTCGAAAAACTCGCGCGGCCGCAGGCTGCTGTCGTCGAGGCTGCCCTGGCTCACACGCCGGGCGGAGCCGAGCAGCGCATAGATGCCCTTGCCCTTCCAGGTCTCGGTAAGCTTGTAATTGCCTTGCCCGTACTCGAGCCGCTCCACCACCTCGGCCATCGGCGAGCCGTTGCGGCTCATGGTGAAGGCGATCTCGAGCTGGCGCGGCGGCTCGGCGTGAGCCGCGGCGGCGAAACTAATCAGCAGCCATGACCAGTTGCGCATCATTACCTTTAACTCGCACCACCCCGTCCTGGATGACAAGCCGGTCCTCAAGGCACCAGCGCACTGCGCGCGGGTAGATCACATGCTCCTGGCGCAGGACGCGCGCCGCGAGCTCCTCCACCGTGTCGTGCGGTCGCACCGGCACCACGGCCTGGATCACGATCGGCCCGCTGTCGAGCTCCGGCGTCACGAAATGCACCGTGCAGCCGTGCACCTTCGCGCCGGCGGAGAGCACGCGCGCGTGCGTATCGAGCCCCGCGAACGCGGGCAGCAACGACGGGTGGATATTCAGCATGCGATGGCGGTAGCGCTCGACGAACGCGCCGCTCAGTACGCGCATGAAGCCGGCGAGCGCGACCAGCCGCGGCTTGAAGCGCGCGATCTCGCGCTCGAGCGCCGCTTCAAAGCTCGCTCGCTCGGCAAAGGCGCGATGCTCGACCACGGCGGTGGCGATGCCTTTGGCGCGCGCATAGTCCAGACCGCCGGCATCGCCGCGGTTACTGATCACTGCGTTGACCGGCAGCCCGGCTTCGACGAGCGCCTGCATGTTGCTGCCCCGTCCGGAGATGAGGACGATCAGCAACTAGCCGCCCGACGGGCCGATCATCAGCTCGGGCCGCACCCAGCGATCGAAGTCGCTGGCGCTGACGTAGCCCAAGGCGAGCGCCGCCTCGCGCAGCGTGGTGCCTTCACGGTGCGCCTTCTTGGCGATTTCGGCAGCGCGGTCGTAGCCAATGTGCGGAGCGAGCGAGGTGACGAGCATCAGCGATCGGCTGAGGAGCTCGCCGATGCGCTGGGCATCGGGCTCGATGCCGCGCGCGCAATGCTCTTCGAACGAGCGCGCGCCGTCGGCGAGGAGCCGCGCACTTTGCAGGAAGGCATGGATGATGAGCGGCTTGTAGACGTTGAGCTCGAGGTGGCCGGAAGCGCCGCCGAGGTTGACCGCAACGTCATTCGCCATCACCTGCAGGCACAGCATGGTGAGCGCTTCAGCCTGTGTCGGGTTGACCTTGCCCGGCATGATCGAGCTGCCGGGCTCGTTTTCAGGAATACGCAGCTCCGCGAGGCCCGAGCGGGGCCCGGAGGCGAGCAGCCGCACATCGTTCGCGATTTTGAACAACGCGGCGGCGAGCGTCTTCATCGCGCCGTGCGCAAAAATCAGCGCCTCGTGGCCGGCGAGCGCCGCGAACTTGTTCGGCGCCTCGATGAATGCAAGGCGGGTCTCCGCGGCCAGCAGCTCGCACACGCGAGCGGCAAATTGCGGGTGCGTATTGAGCCCGGTACCCACCGCGGTGCCGCCGATCGCCAGGCGGCAAAGCCCCGGCAGCGCTGCACGCAGCGCCTCCTCGGCCTGTGCCAGCTGATCGACATAGCCTGAAAATTCCTGCCCGAGCGAAAGCGGCGTCGCGTCCTGCAGATGCGTGCGGCCGATCTTGATCAGCTGCGCGAAGGCATCGCGCTTGCGCGCGAGCGTGGCGCGCAGCAGCTGCGTTGCCGGCAGCAGCTCGTCTTGGATGGCGCGCGCCGCGGCGATGTGCATCGCTGTCGGGAACACGTCGTTCGACGACTGCCCCATGTTGACGTCGTCGTTGGCATGCACCAAGCGCTTCTGCCCGCGCTCCCCGCCGAGCAGTTCCGAGGCGCGGTTGGCGAGCACCTCGTTGACGTTCATGTTGCTCTGCGTGCCGGAGCCGGTCTGCCAGACGACCAGCGGAAACTCGGCGTCGTGCCGGCCCGCTAGGACCTCATCGGCGGCACGCACGATGGCATCCGCCTTGCGCGGCTCGAGCAGGCCAAGCGCACTGTTGGTTCGGGCGGCCGCCTTCTTGACCAGTGTGAGCGCATAGACGACCGCGAGGGGCATGCGCTCGCCCGAGATGCGGAAGAAGCGACGGCTGCGCTCGGTCTGCGCGCCCCACAAGCGTTCGTCGGCGACCTCGATCGGCCCGAAGCTGTCTTTCTCGTGACGCGTGCCGGCCATGCCGACACTAATGTTACTTCGCCTGGCCAGAGACCTCGGCGTGCACCTTCGCCATGTCCAGTGCCTGCGCCTGCGTGATCACCTGCTCGAGCGCCGTCGCGGGCAAGGCGCCCGGCTGCTGAAACAGGATCACCTTTTCGCGAAACACCATCAGCGTCGGGATCGAGCGGATGCCAAAGGCGCCGGCGAGCTCCTGCTGCTCATCGGTGTTCACCTTGGCGAAGACGATGTCGGGATGGGCTTCGGCGGCCTTTTCGTAAACCGGCGCGAAACCCTTGCATGGACCGCACCACGGCGCCCAGAAATCGACGATCACCATCGCGTTTTCATTGACCGTCTGCTCGAAGTTCTCCTGAGTGAGATCGACCGTCGCCATTGCGATCCTTCCAAAAAAGCGGGCAGTGTACTCTAGACCACCATGTACACCGGACGGTTCGCGCCCTCGCCGACCGGCCCGCTGCACCTCGGTTCGCTGATTGCAGCCGCAGCGAGCTGGCTCGACGCCCGCGCCGCCGGCGGTCGCTGGCTCGTGCGCATCGAAGATCTCGATCGGCCGCGCTGCGTGCCGGGCGCGGCCGACGCCATCCTGCGCGCGCTCGAGCGGCTCGGCCTGCAGTGGGATGGCGTGGTGCTCTACCAGAGCCAGCGGCTCGAGCATTACCGCGCGGCGCTGCAGAAACTCGCGCCGCACACTTACTGGTGCGGCTGCAGCCGCCGCGAGATCGCCGATTCGTCGCTCGGTCTCGCGGTCGACGGCGCGCACATCTACCCCGGGACGTGCCGTGGCGGCGCGGCGCGCAAGCGTGCGCTGCGGGTTCGCACGACGAAGGAGCCGATCGCTTTCGTCGACCGCGTTCAGGGCCGCGGCGAGCAGGTGCTCGAGCGCGACATCGGCGACTTCGTGCTCTACCGCGCCGATGGCCTGTTCGCCTATCAACTGGCGGTCGTGCTCGACGATGCGGCGCAAGGCGTCACCGACGTGGTGCGCGGCGCCGACCTGCTCGATTCAACGCCGCGCCAGATCTATCTGCAGCGGCTGCTCGATCTGCCGACACCGCGCTACTTGCACGTGCCGGTGGCGCTCGACGCGGCCGGCGCGAAACTGGCGAAGCAGACGGGCGCCATGCCGATCGAAGCGGATCCCGGCGCGCTGCGCCGGGCGCTTGCCTTCCTCGGCCAGCCGCAGGCGGCGACGCTCGCCGAAGCGTTGCGCGGCTGGAATCCGCAGCTCATTTCGCGCCGCCGCGCGATGGCACTACCACCGTAGCAAGCGCGGCGAGTACCAGCGCAAGCGCCGCAATTTCCGCGGTGCCGGGGCGCTCGCCAAGAAATACCACGCCGCTCAGCACTGCGACGACGGGAATGATCAGGATGCTTAGGGAAAACACCGTCACCGAGACGGAGGTGGCGAGCTTGATCCATGCCCAATTGGCGAAGGCGAAAGCGATGAGCACGTTGTAGGCGGTGCCGAAGATCGCCCTGCCGCCGATCTTGGCGAGCGTAGCGGGATGCTCAAGCAAGAGGGCGCCGGCGAAGATCGGTAATCCGCCCAGCAGGAGCAGCCAGGCGGTGTAGGGTCCCGAGGCCATCGCTACCGGGTACTTTTTCTGCAACACCGCGCCAAGCGCCCAACTCGCCGCCGCGCCAAGCACGAGGAGCGTCCCGAGCGGTGCCGCGCCGATCGCTTTGTAGGCATCGCCAAGCAGCAGTGCGAGCCCCGCCATGCCAAGCGCAAGACCGAGCGCCTTCGGCGGCGTCAGGCGCTCGCCCAGGAGCCAGACCGAGAGCGGCACGGCGAGCACCGGCATCGTGTAGCCGAGGATCGAGGCGCGCCCGGAAGCGATCATCGTCAGGCCGAAGGCGACGAGCATGTTCCAGGCGGTGATGTTCAGGAGCGCGAGCAGCCACAGGCGAGCCAACTGGCCGCGCGGCCAGGGGATGCGCTGTCCGCTTAGCCGCAATACCAGGAACAGCACGGCGGAACCGAGGCCCAGGCAAAGCGAGCGGAAGGTCCACGGCGGCACCTCGGCGAGCGCGAGCTTCATTGCCGTCCAGTTGAAGCCCCAGGCCAGCGTCAGCGCGGCGAGCAGCCACCACAGCCGCGCCGGCAGATGGTCGCCCTGCGCGCTCAAGACCTCACGCGCACCGGGAAGGCTTTCATCCCGCGCAGGACCATCGAATCGAGCCATTCCAGGTGCTCGCTCGCCGCTTCGATCCCGCGCCAGCGCGCCAACACTGCGGGTAACGCGATCTGGCCTTCGAGGCGCGCGAGCGGAAAACCAAGGCAAATGTGGGCGCCGTAGCCGAACGTGAGGTGCGGCGGTCCGTGGCGCTCGAGCGCGACGCGATCCGGCTCATCGTAGGCGCGCGGATCGCGGTTTGCCGCATTCATCATCAGGAACACGCGATCGCCCGCGCCGAACCTGCGTCCGTGGAAGTGCTGCGGCTCCTGCACGATGCGCACTTGCGCGCCGATCGGGCCGTCGTAGCGCAGCAGCTCCTCGACGGCCGCCGGCGCGAGCCCCGGGTTGCGCCGCAGCTTCTCCAGCTCTGCGGGGAAGCGCAGCAGTGCCGCAAGGCCATTGGCGATATGGTGGGTGGTCGTCTCGTGCCCGGCAAAAAGCAGCAGCACGCAGGTTGCGACCAACTCGTCCTCGGTCAGCCGGTCGCCGCTTTCCTCCACGCGCACGAGCTCGCTCAGCAGATCGGCCCGCGGCGCACGGCGGCGCTCCACGATCAGCGCGCGAAAGAGCTCTGCCATCTCGCGCGTGGCCGCTTCGGCGCGCTCATACTTGCCCGGCGTCTCCCGCGCGCTGCCGATGAAAAGCGCCATCTCGTCGGACAGGTGCTTGAGGCGTGCCAGCTCCCCGCGCGGCACGCCCAGCATGTCCATGATGACGAGTGCCGGCAGCGGGCCGGCGAACTCAGCGATGAAGTCGAATTCGGTGCGCTCGGCGATGCGCTCAAGCAGCCACGCGCTGATCGCCTCGACGTTCGGCCGCAGGGCGGCAATCGTGCGCGCGTTGAATACGCGACTCGCCAGGCGGCGCAGCCGCGTGTGCTCCGGCGGGTCGCGGAACACCATCCAGAGCGTCAGGATGCGCACCAGCTCCTGCATTCGGGCCGCTTGCGCCGACGGCAGCGTGGCAAAGAACGGCCGCAGGCGATCCGAGGACATCTGGCCATCGAGGCAGACGCGCTTTACGTCCTCGTAGCGCGTCAGGACCCACCCTTTCAGCTCGGCGCTCCAGTGCGCCGGGTCCAGGTCGCGAAGACGCTGATAGACCGGAAAGGGCTCCGCCAGAAAACGCGGGTCGCTTGGCCGGTATGGGACAGTCACGACCGGAGTATCGCCGCCAACTCCAAAGTTAGTGCTCCCTCACAAGCAGGGGTAGGAAGAGGGGGGATAGTCCTATCATGATTGTTGCTACGCACAAAGGTCTTGACTTTCGACCCACTGGGCCGTAAATTGGCGTTGCTGCAATGCACAAAAGCAAGAGCCACTCACCAACCGACCAGGAGCCATTAATGTACGTGACACCGGAACAGATTCAAGCGGCCCAGAAGGCCAACGTAGAAGCGCTCCTCGCCGTAGCGAATGCCCAGTTCGCCGCGTTCGAGAAGCTGGCGAACATCAACGCAGGCGCGGTCAAGAGCGCCTTCGAAGACTCGATCGCCAACACCCGCGCGCTGCTCGGCGCGAAGGATGTGCAGGAATTCGTGACGCTGCAGAACTCGTTTGCGCAGCCCGCGGTCGAGAAGGCCATCGCCTACTCGAAGAGCGTGTACGAAGTGACGACCGAAGCGAACGCCGAACTGAGCCGCGTGGCGGAGCGCCGCGTTGCCGAGTGGAACGAGAACTTTGTGAGCTTGCTCGACAAGGTCTCGAAGAACGCGCCCGCCGGCTCTGACGTCGCCGTCGCGGCCGTCAAGTCGATGCTCGCGGCAGCCAACTCGGCCTACGACAACATGAACAAGGTCGCCAAGCAAGCCACCGAGATCGCGGAAGCGAATGTCGCCGCCGCGACCGAGACGGTGAAAGGCCTGGCGAAGGCAAAAAAGGCCGCGTAAGCGCGAGAGCCCGCAAGAAAAGGAAGTCAATCAGAAGGCCCCGGAGATGACCCCGGGGCTTTTTCATTTGTAGGAAAACCGGCGCTCGCCACCTCGCGGCGCAGCGCCTCCATCGCCGGGCTGACTTGCGCCGGATCGCCGCGCACGCCGAGCTCCACGTGAATGCGCGAGCCGTCCGCGCCCATCGACGGCAGGCTGAACACCTTCACGCCGTTGAACGCGCGCTCGACAGCCTGCATGGCGGGAATCAGCTGGCTCTCGCCCGCCTGGAACACGAGGATCGATGACTCGCTCCACTTCTGCGAGTCAAAGCGATTGCGATAGCGCGTGTCGAGCACCCACTCGACCATCGGCCAGGCCATCTGCGGAAAACCGGGCACGAAATGGTGATCGTCCACCGAGAACCCGGGGATGCGGTTCACCGGATTGGGAATGATTGCGGCGCCGCGCGGAAATTCGCCCATCTGCAGGCGTTGCGGCGTGACCTCAGCGCCCGGAAAACGAGCGCGGATCTCGCGCTCGGCCTCGGGGTGCAGCTCGAGCCCTCGTCCGAGCGCGGCGGCCGCGCACTGGCGGGTATGGTCGTCCGGCGTCGCGCCGATGCCGCCGAAGCTGAACACGACATCGCCCGTGGCGAAGCTTTGGCGCAGCGCCTGCGTCAGCCGCTGCGGCTCATCGCCCAGATAGTGGGCCCACGCGAGGCGCAGCCCGCGCTTGGCAAGTGCGCCGATCAGAAAGCGAAGATGCTTGTCCTCGCGCTTTCCGACCAGCAGCTCATCGCCGATGATGTACGCCCCGAACACCGAGCCGCATTCTAGGCTGCCGTCGTTACCGCGGCTTCAGGCGGCCTTTTTCGCCCACCGCTCGAGTTCCTCGAGCCCGCCGATGTGCTTGCCGTTGATGAACACTTGCGGGACGGTGCCACGGCCGGTGATCGCGCCGACGATGCGCGAGCGCTCGCTGTGATTCAGCGGCACCTCGCTGTATTGATAGCCTAGCTCCGCGAGGAGCTTCTTCGCGCGCGCGCAGAAGCCGCAGCCCTCGCGCGTGAGGATCGCCACCTGGTCGGGCTTCTTCGCTTTCGGGTTGATGTAATCGAGCATCGTGTCGGCGTCGGACACCTCAAAGGGATCGCCGGGCTTTTCCGGCTCGATGAACATCTTGTCGATCACGCCGTCTTTCACCAGCATCGAATAGCGCCACGAGCGCCGGCCAAAGCCGAGCTCGCTCTTATCCACCAGCATGCCCATCTTCTCCGTGAACTCGCCGTTGCCGTCCGGCAGCAGCAGCAGGTTGCCGCACTCCTGGGTGCGCGCCCATTCGTTCATCACGAAGGCATCATTCACCGAGATGCAGACGATGCGGTCGACGCCGCTGGCGAAGAACGCTGGCGCGAGCTCGTTGTAGCGGGGAACGTGCGTAGACGAGCAGGTCGGCGTGAACGCGCCGGGCAGCGAAAACACCACCACCGTCTTGCCCTTGAAGACGTCATCCGTGGTAATCGGCTTCCAGTCGCTTTCGCTGCGCGCCCGGAATGTAACTTGCGGGACACGTTGTCCCTCGCGATTGGCAAACATCGTTTCTCCACTCAATAGAAGGTGGACCTAGAGTAGCGAGCGACGTTCCTGCGCTCCAATGATTTGTTTCCATGCGGCCGATAGGCGCCGCTTATGCGCCGCCGCGCTCCGCCGCGAGCGCGCCCAGCAGGTAGTGGATGAACGCCAGGCCGAAGAGCACCGGCGCGAAAAACCCGAGCAGCGGGACATAGGCGACTAGCGCGAGCAAGAGTCCCAGTAGGTAGAGCGCGCCGCGCCGCCGGCGAAAGATACGCGCCATCTCGGCAGCATCCGCATGCTCGGCGAGCGCGTCGTAACGCAGCAGCCGCTGATTGACCCACGCCAGGATGACGAGCGGAATGATCGGCCATAGCGGCGGGAACAGCCAGAACGGCACACTGAGCGCGAAGAGCGCGAGCATCCCGGCGAGCGCCACGAGGCTATTCCAGCCGCTCCCCGCCACACCGCCGCCGCGACGGCGCTCGAGCTCCGGATAAGAGCGTTGCGCAACGTAATTCACCATCTGCTGCATGCCGAAAACGCTGAGGATGAAAAGTGCCGTGAGGTAGACGAGCGGGACGAAGGCAATGAAGAGCAGCACATTGGCCGCGACCAGCGCAGCAGTGGCGAAGTCGACATGCGACCAGGCGAGCGCGTAGTCGAGCGCCCGGCGCAGCCATTCGGCGAGCCGTACGGCAAGCGTGCCCCACATGACGAGCGCCACGCTGCCCCAGACGGCGAGCGCGACGAGCATCGGCCAGAGCATCAGCCACAGCATGCGTGGATGCAGCACATGCGCAAGGGCATAGAAGAGCGAGCGCGCGACGCTCATTGCCGCACGCTCTGCCAGAGCTTGGCGAGCCGCTTCACCGATACCGGCACGGGCGTGCGCAATTCCTGCGCGAAGAGCGACACGCGCAGCTCCTCGAGCAGCCAGCCGAACTGCACCAGCTCGGGCTTGAGCTCGCCGTTGCGGCTACGCGCGGCGAGCTCGCGACTGTACGGCTGCTCGAGCGCGCCGAGCTCGGCGGCGAGGCGCTGGTCGCGGCTCGGATCGGCGCGCAGCTTCTCCAGGCGCAGCGCGGCGGCTTTCAGATAGCGCGGCAGATGCTGCAGCCGCTCCCACGGCGTGCGCGCGATCCAGCCGGGCGCGAGCAGCCGCGCGAGCTGGGCACGAATGTCGTTCACCGCATGCGGGAAGGCGCGCTCGAGGGCGGCGAGGCGCTTCTCGAGCGCCGCCCGCTCGGCC
>Ga0070695_100001231_pt1 | contig 14072 bp, 8 predicted proteins | sample KBSK1252metaG_FD_65471 | JGI IMG/M metagenome (GOLD analysis project Ga0070695, IMG submission 65471) | Corn, switchgrass and miscanthus rhizosphere microbial communities from Kellogg Biological Station, Michigan, USA - KBS K1-25-2 metaG | ecosystem: Host-associated > Plants > Roots >...
TCCAGCTCCCCGGGATGGACGGCCTGGAGGTGCAGAGGCAGCTCGGCCGCGCCGCCGTCGTCCCACCCATCGTCTTCGTCACCGGCCACGGGGACATCCCGACCACGGTCAAGGCCATGAAGTCGGGCGCGGTCGAGTTCTTCACCAAGCCCTTCGACGACGGTGAGCTGCTCCGCGCGGTGGAGGAGGCGCTGGAGCGGGACCGGGACGCGCGCCGGCGGCACCGCCAGCTGGCGGAGCTGGCGCAGCGACACGCCGCCTTGACCCCTCGGGAGCGGCAGGTCATGGCGCTCGTGGTGGCGGGGATGCCGAACAAGGAGGTCGCCGCCCGGCTGGGGACGAGCGAGATCACCGTGAAGATCCACCGGGCCAGGGTCATGAGGAAGATGGGATCGGGGTCCCTGGCGGAGCTGGTGCGGATGGCGGAGACGATCGCGGGGAGTCATACCAAAGGATGATTGTCCGCAACGGGAGGACGGCTCATACTTCGGGCATGGTGGACTCTTCCAGGGCGTCGGACCCCGGGCCCCACATCGCGATCGTGGACGACGACGAGCTGGTGCGGAGCGCCGTTCAAGGCCTTCTCGAGCAGGCGGGCTTCGCCACCCGGGTGTTCCCCTCCGCCGAGGAGTTCCTGGAGTCGGGCGAGCCGGATCGCTGCGCCTGCCTCATCGCGGACATCCGCATGCCGGGCATGTCGGGGCTCGATCTCCAGGCCAGGCTCAATGCCAAGCGCATCCGCATCCCCATCATCTTCATCACCGCTCATGGGGACGAGCACATGAGGCTGCAGGCGCTCCGCTCGGGGGCGGTGGAGTTCATGGCGAAGCCGTTCGACGACGAGGCGCTCCTGGGCACGGTGCGAGCGGCGCTCGCGTACTGAGGCATACTGAGGCCCTAAAAGGGGCCGGGAACGGCCCCCGGCGAGGGAATGGTGGAGACGCCGCGGGACGTTGAACGATCCAGCGACGACCCCAGGTTCGCGCAGATCATCGGACGCAGCGCCGTCCTCGAGCGCACACTCGACCAGACCCTGCGTGTGGCTCCCACCGACTCGACGGTGCTGCTCCAGGGCGAGACGGGGACGGGCAAGGAGCTGATCGCCCGCGCCATCCACCAGATCGGCGGGCGCTGCGGTCGCCCTTTCGTGAAGCTGAACTGCGCCGCCATCCCCCTGGACCTCCTTGAAAGCGAGCTGTTCGGACACGAGAAGGGCGCCTTCACCGGCGCCCTCGTCTCCAGGATCGGTCGGTTCGAGCTGGCGGATCAGGGCACGCTCTTCCTCGACGAGGTGGGCGACATTCCCCCGGCGCTCCAGCCCAAGCTCCTTCGGGTGCTGCAGGAGCAGGAGTTCGAGCGGCTGGGGAGCACCCGGACCCACCGGGTGGACGTGCGCCTGGTCGCCGCCACCAACCGCGACCTGCAGCAGATGGTGGCGGCGGGCTGCTTCCGCATGGATCTGTACTACCGCCTGAACGTCTTCCCCATCCTGCTGCCGCCGCTCCGTGAGCGTCGCGAGGACATCCCGGCGCTGGTCGAGCACTTCGCGGAGCATTTCTCGAGAAAGATGGGGAAGCCCATCGACTGCATTCCCCCCGCCACCATGGCCGCATTCCAGGCCTACGACTGGCCCGGGAACGTCCGCGAGCTCCAGAACATCGTGGAGCGCGCCGTGATCCTGTCCGACCGAGGCGTGCTGTGCAGTCCGCTCGGGGACACGCGCCCGGCCACCACCGCGGGGCCGGCCACGCTCGAGGGGTCCGAGCGCGCCGCCATCCTCCACGCCCTGGACGCCGCCGGCTGGGTGGTGGCCGGTCCGGGCGGCGCCGCCGCCAGGCTGGGGGTGAGGCGGACCACGCTGATCAACAAGATGAAGCGACTGGGGATCGAGCGCTCCCAGCGAGCAGATCTCGGCGAGAGACGCGGCGGTCCGGACTGATCCCGTGCTGTCCGCCGCTGGACACCGTGTCCGCCGGCGGGCAGCGATCGCGGGCTCCGGCCGGAGCCTTAGGCGACGGGCAGCGGCATTTCCTCCTTCCCCGCTCACCGAGCAGCTGGCACATCGCTTGCCGTATCAGCGCGCGGGTGCCGAGCGCGAGATGAACGGCACAGGAGGAGATGCGATGCTGCCAGGTACGTGCGAGTCCCGCTCGGGCGAGGCGGCCTGCCGCGCGATCCTGGGGATCACCGCCGCCGCCACCCGGCAGATGGACCTGCCCGCCATGCTGGAGACGGTTTCCACGACCCTCGAGCCCCTGGTGCCGAGCGTGGGCCTCGCCGTTTTCCTGGCCGACGGTGAGCGGACGCCAGTGCTCTCCCCTCGCCTGGCATCGCAGGTCGGCGGGGCGCGCGGCAGCGCGGAGGCGGCGCGCCAGATGCGCCTCACCTTCGATCGCCTGGAGCGGGACCGCACGACGGTCCTGGTGGAGGACCTTCGCACGGAGACAGGGATGCCGCTGGGGGAGAGGATCGGCACCGGCTTTCGCTCCGCCGCCCTCCTTCCCCTCACTTTCCGAGGCGACTTCGTGGGCGTGCTCACCGTTCTGCGCTCGACGCCTGCACCGTTCCCGCTCCACGAGGTCCGCATCCTGGAGGACGTGGCCTCCGCCATGGGGAGCATCGTGGCCAACGCCGTCGCCACGGACGAGATCCGCCGCCTGCGGGGTAGGCTGCAGGAGGGCACTGTGGTTCTGGGCGAGGACCTGACGGCGGCCGCGGCCAGCGGCGGCATCATCGGCAGCTCCCCGGCCCTTCAGGCGGTCCTGGAGCGCGTGGCACGCGTGGCCGCCACCGGGGCCACCGTCCTCATCAGCGGCGAGACGGGCACGGGAAAGGAGCTCATCGCCCGCGCCATTCACGCGTCCTCGGCGCGGGCCGGAGGCCCGCTCGTGAAGGTGAACTGCGCCGCGTTTGCACCGGAGCTGGTGGCGTCCGAGCTCTTCGGGCACGAGCGCGGCGCCTTCACCGGAGCCCTGGAGCGCCGCCGCGGCCGGTTCGAGCTGGCCGCCGGAGGCACGCTGTTCCTGGACGAGGTCGGCGAGCTTCCCCCGGCCACCCAGGTCGCCCTTCTGCGCGTGCTGCAGGAGGGGGAGTTCGAGCGGATCGGCGGGAATCAGACACTGCGGACGGATGCCCGGGTGATCGCCGCCACCAACCGGGATCTGGAGCAGGCGGTGCGGGAGGGAAGGTTCCGGAGCGATCTGCACTTCCGGCTCAACGTCTTCCCCATCGCGGTGCCCCCTCTGCGGGAGCGAGCGGAAGACATCCCCGTCCTGGCCTCGTTCTTCGTCTCTCATCATGCGCGCAAGCTGGGAAGACCGGTCCCCCGCGTGAGCGCCGGCGCCTTGGAGATGCTCGCCGCCTACGCCTGGCCGGGGAACGTCCGCGAGCTCCAGAACATCGTGGAGCGTGCGGTCATCCTGGCCAGGGGCGGGACACTGGACTGTCCGGACTTCGAGCTGCCGGGCCTCGCTGCCGGCATCGATGCGGGGGAGGGCCGGATCCAGGAGGCTCTGCGCGCCTCGCGAGGCCGCGTCTCCGGGTCGGATGGGGCGGCGCAGGCGCTCGGCGTTCCCGCCAGCACCCTGGAGGCCCGCATCCGTCGCCTGGGCATCGACAAGTACCGCTATCGCTCGGCGGCGAAGGACGCCGCCGCCGGCTGAGCGGCGTCTTCAGGCGTGATGCGACGGGGCCACCGGCACCGTGAAGTGGAACGTCGCGCCCCGTCCCTCGTTCCCGGTCGCCCACAGGCGACCACCGTGCGACTCCAGGATGGTGCGGCTGATCGCCAGTCCCATACCGCTGCCCTGTGGCTTGGTGGTGACGAATGCGTCGAAGATCCGCTCCCTCTCGCTGGGCAGGCCCACTCCCGTGTCGCTGACCGAGATCATCACCCGGCCATCGTCCATCCCCGACCTCACCGTCAGCACCCCGCCCGTGTCCGCCATGGCCTCGATGCCGTTCAGCATCAGGTTCATCAGGACCTGCTGCAGCTGAATCCGATCGGCCATCACCTGGGGTAGATCGCCGGTGAGCTGGGTGCGCATGGAGACCGCATCCCGGGTGGCCTCACTCCGCAACATCACCACCATCTCCTGGATCACCTCGTTGACGTCCAGCAACCGGCGTTGCGACGGCGCTTTCTTGTACAGCGAGCGCACGCGGTCGATGATCTCGGTGGCCCTTGCGCCGGCCTGCACGATCCGTTCGATGGCCGCCGTCGCTTCCGCCACGTCCGGCTGCTCGCGCCGCAGCCAGCGAAGACTCGTCCGCGCGTAGGTGATGGCTGCCGCCAGCGGCTGCTTCAACTCGTGCGAGATGGATGCCGCCAGCTCGCCCAGCAGCGTCACCCGGTTCACGTGCGCCAGGTCCGCCTCCAGCTGTTCAGCGCGCTTGCGATCCTCGATGTCCACGGCCACGCCGCACCATTTCAGGTGCTTCCCGTGTTTCTCTCGCAAGGGCAGCGCCCGCACGTGGAACCAGCGGTATTCCCCGTCGGCGCGACGGTACCGCAGCTCGAAATCCAGCGGCTCTGTTCCGGCCACCGCCGTGCGCCACTTCTCCCGCACTCTCTTGAGATCGTCGGGGTGCACGGAGGCCTGCCACCCGTCCCCCATCGCCTGCTCCACCGTTTGCCCCGTGTATTCGACCCAGGGGCGGTTCACGAAGGTCCGCGAGCCGCCGGGCAGGGCGATGAAGGCCAGAGCGGGAATGGTATCGATGGCCTCCCGGAACTTTCTCTCCTGCTCCTGGAGATGGCGGACGCGGCGCAAGTGAGCGGTCCACAGCAGCGCCACCAGGGCGATGGCGCCCAGTGCCCGGAACCAGTACGTCTGGTAGAAGTGCGGCAGCAGCGTGAAGCGCCTGCTGGCCCCCTGCTCGTTCCAGGTCCCGTAGCTGTTCGCCGCCATCACCTGGAACGAGTACTCTCCGGGCGCCATGTTGGTGTAGTGGGCGGTGCGCCGCGTTCCTGCGTCGATCCATTCCTGGTCGAACGGCACCAAGCGGTACTTGAAGCGTGCTTTCTCGGGAGCGGCGAAGCTCAGGGCCGTGAAGCGGAAATCGAGGGTGTTCTTGCCTGGAGGCACGGAAATGGCGTCGTCCGCCAGCTTCCAGTCCTCCGCGAGCGCGTCCTCCAGCACCACGGGAGGGGCGGTGGGATCACCGGCCAGGGGATCGATCGCCACCACGCCTCGCAGCGTGGGAAACCAGAGCCGGCCGTCCGGCGTCCTCCATCCCCCCGGGCTGCCTCCGTTGCACTCGCTGCTCCTCATGCCTTCGGCGATCCCGTAGGAGACGGGCAAGATCGAGCGGATCCTTCCAGCGAGGAAGTCCTCCAGCTCCTGCAGGCCGAGGCGAACGACGTCCTGATTGGAGCTGAGCCATAGACCGCCCTTTCCGTCCTCCTGGACCTGCACGATCATGTTGTTGGGGAGCCCCTCCTTGGTCGTGATCGCTTGGAACCGGCCGTCACGAAAACGGTTCAGTCCCCCGCCGTAGGTTGCGATCCAGAGGGTGCCGCCGGGATCTCGGTGGATGTCGTAGACGGCGTTGTTGGAAAGACCCAGCCTCTGGTCGTACAGGGTGGCCTTGCCGTCGCTCAGGTGGAAGAGTCCTTGCAGCCCCCCCACCCACAAGCCACCGCCCCCCGGGTCCTCGACGATGTCGCGGACGTCCAGGATTCCAGGGAACGCCTCCAGCCTGCCTTCGCGGAGCCGATAGAGGCCGCCGGGGCGATCCTCCATGATCGCCCCCACCCAGAGTGTGCCCTGCCGGTCCTCATGGATGGCGCGGACGGCGGGGGCCTCGACCTTGAACGACTGCAGGACGCCCGACCGGAAGCGATGCAGTCCACCGTATCCGCCGAACCACAGGGCGCCGTCCCGTGTTTGGGCGATGGCGCGAAGGTTGGCCACGCCCGGCAGGAGATGAAATGCGCCCCCGTCGTACCAGTACAGCGCATCTCCGCCCAGCCAGATGCGACCCTCGCGGTCCTGGAACACCGCGCTGAAGCTCGCGTCGGACAGCCCTTCTTGCTTCCCATATGCGGTGAGGGGCGCTGGCCGGAACCGGACCAGCCCCGCCGCGATCGTTCCCACCCACACGTTTCCTTCCCGATCCACCAGGACGTTGCGCGCTTTCGCGGTATCGCCGCCGCCGGCCGGCCCCGGCAGCGCTTCCACCGTGCCGAGCTCTCCGTTTCGGACGGGAACGAGCCCGGCCGGAGTGATCAGGAGCAGGCTTCCCTCCCTGTCTTCGGCCATGGCGAGCAGGGGGAACTGCCTCGTAACTTCGCGCCCGGGAGGCGGGAGCCTCACCTCCGAGAAGGCTCCGTGGGAATAGCGCACCAGCCGGTACTGCTCGGTAAATGCAAGCCACACGCTTCCCTGGCGGTCTTGATGGACTCGCAATCCTCTGGGCTCGGTGACAGGCAAGCCGGTGATGGAGGCATCGACGCCGAAGCGGACGACATCTCCCCCCGAACAGAACCACATGCTTCCGTCACGCTCCTGCAAGTAGAACTCACTTACCGCTCTCCCCCGATGGGTGGCGTAAGCCTCCAGCCTGGATCCAGCGAAACGCGCGATTCCCCGCGCCGTGTTGATCCATAGGTTCCCTGCGGCATCCTCGCGGGTGGAGCTGACGAACCGGCTCGGCAACCCGTCGCCCTCGCCGTACGCGACGGCAACACCGTCACGCAGACGGGTGAGGCCGCCGTCCACGGTGCCGATCCACAACTCTCCGGAGCGACTCTCGTGGAGGGAGAGGATCCGACCGCTGGCAAGACCGGGCGTGTCCGCGGAATTGAACACCGTGAAACGCTCGCCATCGAACCGCGCCAGCCCGCCGAACGTGCCGATCCAGAGATAGCCCTGGCGATCCTGCACCATGGCGTTGACGGAGTTCTGGGGCAGGCCTTGTTCCGTTTGCCAGACTGTGGCGACGTACTGGCGGGGGTGGGATCGAGCAGGTGCGGGGGGACTGGCGAGGAGACCCGAGCCCACGAAAAAGCCTACGGAGAAGACCCACGCCGCCGACGTGCACGCCATCGTCCCCCCCAATGGGGGGCGAGTATAGGTCGGGCGGCCGGGCACGCCGGTCCGGTCACCCGGTCGGGGTCGCCGGCGCCGCTCCCGTCTTTGCCCGCGATCTCCGTCCCCCCCGGCCCACCAGCGCCTCCAGCCGGGCCAGCAGTGCCTTCAACGCCTGCGCCTCACCTGCGTCCACGGGACGGTCGATCTCGTGGCGGTGGCGGACGTGCATCTCCAGCCGGACGCTTCCATGACCGTTCCCGCCCACGCCAAGGTGCAGCTGGGGATGGAAGCCCTCGATGGAGATGCAGCAGTCCCCCTCGTCGGGGGGGAGGATCCCCCGGGCGATCTTCGAGAGTCCGCGGAAGATCTCCTGGCAGCGCTCGTCGCCGGCGGCCAGCCGCGAGCCGTCGCTTCCGTAGAGGTCGACGAGATAGCCGACCTGGCGGAGCGTGTGGTCGCGGAGGACGGACCACTGGGTACGAACCTCGTAGGAGATCGCGTACCGCTCGAGGATCCTGGTGATTTCCGGACCCTGCTCGTCATTCATGTCGCTCATGGCGATGGAAAGGCATCGCAAGCTCGGTGCCGGGCCGGCGCGCCCGGATGGGGCTCCGATTCCCACTCTCCCCCGTGATCTCGTGGCGAATTCACGGCGGCGGATCCGGCCGGGCGCCTCTCCCCCTCCACCCAGGCGGAGAGCCAGTCGGCGCAGCCGACCAGCTCGCAGCTTCCCGGTGCCAGGTGCGCCAGCAGGTGCACGCCCCTGTAGTCCGCCTCCCGCACCTGGGAGAGGTCGAGCGAGATGGCGAGGTCTCCCAGCTGCTCGAGGAGCTCGCGAAGCACCTTGCCTCGGAGAGCTCCCACCACACGCACGTGCACCTGGGGCGTCCCCCTCTCTCCAGGCCTGAGCTCGATCCGGGTCATGGCCACCTCCGGCGCGGGGAAGCGCAACCGGTGTGCCACGCCACGTGGTGGGGAATTCGCCGTTTCGCCGGTGCGGCTCACGGCGGTCCGCGGGGCTCCTGCGCCTCTTTCAAAGGGCGCGGGACCCGCTTCCCTGTGGCACAGGTCCTGCTGAGCAAGCACGAGACGTGAGGCACGCATGACCATTCGACGGAACGATCCCTTCCCATCCGCGTCGGCCGTGCTGGACGAAGAGTCCCTCACCGCCGCTCTCGCCGACCACCTGCACGGCCAGCAGGCCATCCCCATCGAGTACGCGAGCCGGCACGACTGGTACATGGCTCTGGCCCTGGCCGTGCGCGACCGCCTGCTGGACCGCTACATGCGGACCCTGGACGCGGTGCTCGAGTCGCACACCAAGGTGGTGGCCTACCTCTCGGCGGAGTTCCTCACCGGGCCCCACCTGGGAAACAACCTACTCAACCTCGGGCTCCGGGACGCCGCCTCCCGGGCGCTCGCCCGCTATGGGCAGAAGCTGGAAGAGGTGTTGGAGGAGGAGGAAGAGCCGGGGCTCGGCAACGGCGGGCTCGGCCGGCTCGCCGCCTGCTACATGGACTCTCTTGCCACCCTGAGCGTCCCCGCCATCGGCTACGGCATCCGGTACGAGTTCGGCATCTTCGACCAGGCCATCGAGGGCGGGGCCCAAGTGGAGAGGACGGACAAGTGGCTGCAGCTGGGAAACCCGTGGGAGATCCCGCGGCCGGAACGCCACGCCTACGACGTGGGCTTCTTCGGGCGCACGGAGAGCTACCGGGACGATGAGGGCCGGGAGCGCGCGCGCTGGGTTCCATCGAAGAGCGTCAGGGGCATCGCCTACGACACCCCCGTCTCCGGCTTCGGCAGCGCCACGGCCAACCTGCTCCGGCTCTGGAAGGCGGAGGCCACGGAATCGTTCGACTTCGATGCCTTCAACGTCGGGGACTACTACGGCGCCGTGGAGCAGAAGATCCAGTCCGAGACCATCACCAAGGTGCTGTATCCCAACGACGAGCCCGAGACAGGCAAGCAGCTCCGGCTGGCGCAGCAGTTCTTCTTCGTCTCCTGCTCGCTCCAGGACATGGTGCGGCTCCACCTGGAGTCGGGATGTCCGCTGGAGGAGTTCTCCTCTTCCTGGGCCATCCAGCTGAACGACACCCACCCTTCCATCGCCGTGGCCGAGCTGATGCGGCTCCTCGTGGACGGGCATGGGATGGAGTGGGATGCGGCCTGGGCGATCACCCAGCGCGCGTGCGCCTACACGAACCACACCCTGCTCGCCGAGGCCCTGGAGCGCTGGCCGGTGCCGCTGTTCGCATCCCTCCTGCCGCGCCACCTGGAGATCGTCCGCGAGATCAACAGGCGGCTCCTGGAGGAGGTGGGGAGGCGTGTCCCCGGGGACAAAGAGCTCGCCCGCCGGCTGGCCCTCATCGACGAGAGCGGAGAAGGCCAGGTGCGGATGGCACACCTGGCCAGCGCCGGCAGCCACGCCATCAACGGCGTGGCCGCCCTGCACACCGACCTCCTGCGCCAGACCGTGCTCCGCGACTTCTACACCATCTCCCCCGAGAAGTTCCTCAACGTGACCAACGGCGTGACGCCCAGGCGCTGGATCGGCCTCAGCAACCCGGGACTGACCGCGCTGCTCCGACGCACCATCGGCGAGGGCTGGATGGCGGATCTGGAGTCGCAGATCTCCCGGCTCGAGCCCTTCGCCGCCGATCCCGGCTTCCGGGCGGAATGGCGGGCGGTGAAGGCTTCCAACAAGAACCGTCTCGCTTCCCTGATCCGCCAGCGCACCGGTGCCATGGTGGACCCGGAATCGCTCTTCGATGTCCAGGTGAAGCGGCTGCACGAGTACAAGCGGCAGCACCTGAACGTGCTCTACCTGATCACGGCCTTCAACCGGCTGGCGCGCGGGGAAGACGACGGTGCGCCGCCCCGGACCATGATCTTCGGGGGCAAGGCCGCACCCGGGTACCGGATGGCCAAGCTGATCATCCGCCTGATCAACGGAGTGGCCGAGGTCATCGACCGGGATCCTCGCGTCTCCCGGTCGCTGAAGGTGGTCTTCTTTCCCGACTTCAATGTCAAGAACGCCCAGCACATCTATCCCGCCGCGGAGCTGTCCGAGCAGATCTCCACCGCCGGGAAGGAGGCGTCCGGCACCGGCAACATGAAGTTCGCCATGAACGGCGCCCTCACCATCGGCACGCTGGACGGGGCCAACATCGAGATCCGCGATGCCGTGGGAGCGGAGAACTTCTTCCTGTTCGGCCTGACCGCGGGCGAGGTGGCCGCCACCAAGGCCGCCGGATACAGCCCGCGCGCCATCTACGAGGCCAACCCCGCACTTCGCGAGGCCATGGACCAGATCGCCTCCGGGATGTTCTCGGGCGGCGACCGCGAGCTCTTCCGGCCCCTGGTGGAGTCGCTGCTCAGCCGGGACGAGTACCTGCTGTTCGCCGACTATCAGGCCTACATCGATTGCCAGCAGCGGGTCGGTGAAGCCTACCTCGACCGCGACGACTGGACGCGCATGTCCATCCTGAACGCCGCACGGGTGGGTCGCTTTTCCTCCGATCGTTCCATCCGCGAGTACTGCCGGAACATCTGGCACGTGCCGGTGGCCGCCGGCGACACGGATGCCGCGTGACAGACCCCGGTGTGGGAACCAGCGCACCCCTGGGGGCGACGGTGACGCCCCAGGGAGTCAACTTCAGCGTCTTCTCCAAGGCGGCCACCGCGGTGGAGCTGCTGCTGTTCGACGACGTGGAGGCACCGACGCCCTCCCGCGTGCTGGCGCTGGATCCGCTCCGCCATCGCACCTATCACTACTGGCACGCGCTGGTGCCGGACCTTCGGCCGGGGCAGGTCTACGCCTATCGCGCCCACGGACCTTTCGCGCCGGAGCGCGGACTGAGGTTCGATCCGGAGAAGCTGCTGATCGACCCCTACGGGCTGGCGGTGGCCGTGCCCTCCTCCTACGACCGGCTGGCCGCGGTTCGACCGGGGGACAACTGCGGCCGTGCCATGCGCAGCCTGGTCGCCGATCCCACGGCCTACGACTGGGAGGGCGACCGACCGCTGCGCACCCCTTTCGCCCGCACCGTCCTCTACGAGATGCACGTGCGCGGCTTCACCGCGCACCCCAGCTCGGGCCTGCCCGAGCGCAAGCGCGGCACCTACGCGGGCGTCATGGAGAAGATCCCCTACCTCAAGGACCTCGGCGTCACCGCCCTGGAGCTTCTTCCCGTCTTCCAGTTCGACCCCCACGACGCTCCTCCCGGCCGCCGGAACTACTGGGGCTATCAGCCCGTCTCCTTCTTCGCCCCGCATCAGGCCTACAGCTCACGCCCGGACCCCCTGGGCGCGCTGGACGAGTTCCGCGACATGGTCAAGGCCCTGCACCGCGCCGGCATGGAAGTGATCCTCGACGTCGTGTTCAACCACACGGCGGAGGGGAACCAGAACGGGCCCACGCTCTGCTACCGCGGCTTCGCCAACGAGATCTACTACATCCTCCAGCAGGACAAGTCCTCGTACGCGGACTTCACCGGCTGCGGCAACACCCTGAACGCCAACCGGTCCATCGTGCGTCGCATGATCCTGGACAGCGTCCACTACTGGGTGACCCAGATGCACGTGGACGGGTTCCGCTTCGACCTCGCTTCCATCCTGTCCCGCGACGAATCCGGACGGCCCCTCCAGGAGCCGCCGGTGCTGTGGGACCTGGAATCGGACCCGGTGCTGGCCGGCACCAAGCTCATCGCCGAGGCCTGGGACGCCGGGGGGCTCTACCAGGTGGGCAGCTTCATCGGCGACAGCTGGCAGGAGTGGAACGGCCGGTTCCGCGACGACGTGCGCCGCTTCTGGAAGGGAGACGCGGGCACCGTCCCCGGACTGGCCACGCGGCTACTGGGCAGCCCGGACCTGTACGGCCACGAGGAGCGGGAAGCGGAACAGAGCATCAATTTCGTCACCTGTCACGACGGCTTCACCCTCAACGACCTCGTCTCCTACAACGGGAAGCACAACGAGGGGAACGGCGAGGGCAACCGCGACGGGAGCGACAACGACCTGAGCTGGAACTGCGGCCTGGAGGGCCCCACCGGCGATCCGGCCGTGGAGGAGCTGCGCAGTCGTCAGGTGAAGAACCTCCTGACGGTGCTGATGGTGGCGGCGGGCACCCCGATGCTGCTCATGGGCGACGAGGTCCGCCGGAGCCAGGGCGGCAACAACAACGCCTACTGCCTGGACGGCGAGGGGAGCTGGCTGGATTGGGAACTGCTGGAGCGGCACGCCGGCCTGCGGCGGTTCGTCAAGGGACTGATCGCGCTCCGCCAGGGGCGGGACATCGTGGGACCGCCCATGAGCCTGAACCAGCTGCTGAAGTGGGCGCGCATCGAGGCGCACGGCGTGGCCCTCGACCGGCCCGACTGGAGCGACCCATCGCACTCTCTGGCGTTGACCCTGGGGACGCCGCCCTGGCCTTTCGTGGTGCACGCCATGTTCAACGCCTACTGGGAGCCCCTCCGCTTCGAGCTGCCGCGCAGCAATCCCCACCGGGCGGGAGAACCGTACCGGTGGCGTCGCTGCCTGGACACCGCGCTGGAGACGCCCCACGACGTCTGCCCGTGGGAGGACGCACCTCCGGTGACCGGCGATGCCTGCCTGGTACAGCCGCGTTCCTGCGTCCTCCTGATCTCTCGGCTGGACCCAGGAGAGGAGGCGTGATCATGGCCCGCCACCCTGCCCCGGACCTCGTGGACGTGGGGGAGCTGACGAACAGCTACTACCGCCTGCGCCCCGACCCCGCCGAGGCGGGGCAGGGCGTGAGCTTCGGCACCAGCGGCCATCGGGGGTCGTCTCTCGCCGGCACCTTCAACGAGGCGCACGTGCTGGCCATCACCCAGGCCATCTGCGACTACCGGAAGAGGGAGGGGATCGCCGGTCCGCTCTACCTGGGGAAGGACACGCACGCGCTCTCCGGCCCCGCCTTCATGACGGCTCTGGAGGTGCTGAGCGCCAACGGTGTGGAGACGATGGTGGACGAGAGCGACGGCTACACCCCCACCCCGGCGATCTCCCACGCCATCCTCACCCACAACCGCGGTGGCAGGTCCGGCCTCGCCGACGGCATCGTCCTCACCCCCTCGCACAACCCGCCGGAGGACGGCGGGTTCAAGTACAACCCGCCCACGGGCGGACCCGCCGAGACTGCGATCACCCGCACGCTGCAGGAGCGGGCCAACGAGCTGCTGCGCCTGGGAGCCGACCGGGTGCCGCGCCTCCCCTACGCGCGCGCGCGCCGCGCCCCCACGACGCACGGGCACGACTACGTCGGCGCCTACGTGGGGGATCTCGCCGCGGTGGTGGACATGGAGGCCGCGCGCAGCGCCGGCCTCCGCATCGGCGTCGATCCCCTGGGCGGAGCCAGCGTGGGCTTCTGGCAGCCCATCGCGGAGCGGTACGGCCTCCACATCGAGGTGGTGGACGAGACCGTGGACCCCCGGTTCGCCTTCATGCCGCGGGACTGGGACGGCAAGATCCGCATGGACTGCTCGTCCCCCCACGCCATGGCCAGGCTGATCGGGCTGAAGGACCGCTTCGACCTCGCCTTCGGCAACGATCCCGACAGCGACCGCCACGGCATCGTCACCCCCGCCGGCCTGATGAAGCCCAATCATTACCTGGCGGCCGCGATCTTCTACCTCTTCACCCACCGTCCTGGGTGGCGCGACGACCTGGCCGTGGGGAAGACGGTGGTGAGCAGCGCCATCCTCGACCGCGTCGCCGCTCGGGTAGGCCGAGCGCTCGTGGAGGTGCCGGTCGGGTTCAAGTGGTTCGTTCCGGGCCTCCTCCAGGGATCGCTCGGGTTCGGGGGCGAGGAGAGCGCGGGCGCGTCCTTCCTGCGACAGGACGGCAGCGCCTGGACGACCGACAAGGACGGGATCGTCATGGACCTGCTGGCGGTGGAGCTCACCGCACGCACCGGCCGCGACCCGGCCGAGCTGTACGCCGATCTCACGGCGGAGCTCGGCGCTCCGGTGTACGCACGCCTGGACGCCCCGGCGACGCCGGGGGAGAAGGATGTGC
>Ga0070695_100001233_pt1 | contig 14055 bp, 18 predicted proteins | sample KBSK1252metaG_FD_65471 | JGI IMG/M metagenome (GOLD analysis project Ga0070695, IMG submission 65471) | Corn, switchgrass and miscanthus rhizosphere microbial communities from Kellogg Biological Station, Michigan, USA - KBS K1-25-2 metaG | ecosystem: Host-associated > Plants > Roots >...
AAAAGCGATTTCGTGCAAACGCAGCGGCCAGGGCGATCCCGCCGATAGTTGCAATCATGCCCACGGTCATCGCCGCCGTTACGGCAAGTCCCGCCCCAAGCATCCCGCGTGCCAGTGCGTAGCTCATGATGAAGGTAGTCAGCGGACACGGTATCAGGCCCGTTACGAATGCGAGGGTAGTACCGTCCTTGCCGTGTGTGTGCTGTTCGCTACTCACCGCGCGCCAGAGGAGGAAGGCGCCGATGACCGCAATCAGCGCACCACTTGCGACCTCGAATTGCGGCGTGCGGCCACCATAAGCGAATGCCCGACTGATGACGGCGAAACCCAGGACTAGGGCGAGACCAACATGGGTCAAGGCGAGGATTGCGCCATTGGCGACGCCCTCACGCAGCTTAGCCGATTGGCCGAGGTGATAGGAAACGAGGACGGTCTTGCCGTGACCCGGCATCAGGGCATGGACAGCGCCAAACAGAATGGCGGCAGTGATGGCGGCGACAATCGCGTAGGTGTTACCGCCCGCGACATCGGCAAGGCCGCTTGCCATACCGCTATACAGCCAGCGCTGAATCGCGACTATGTTTTCCATTAGTGATTCGACCGCTTGCTCCTTGCGGCCAAGATTACAACACCATTTCAAGGCGAGAGCATGGGCTATGAAATGGCCCCGCTGGAGCGTAATAGAGCTTCATGATTGTTAAGATGCTGTTTGGGCTGCGGCAAGGTGCCGGGGCACTAAGGTGGAAAACGTCTTGGTGTCTCTGGCTAGTAAGGAGATCGCGATGAAGTTGGTCTTTTCAACACTAGCGTTCGCGAGTGGCGCTGCGATGGCAGCGGCCGCCACGCTCCCCGTGATGGTGGGTGGTATTGCTGCCATGTGCTTCCTTTTTGGAAAGCGGGCGGAAGCGCGAAGGGCCTTGGATGAGCGCTATGCCCGAGGCGAAATTAACCGGGAGGAATACATGCAACGACGCAAAGACCTCCGCCAGGAAGGCTACTAGGCAAACGCGGCTGCGGTTTCGCAAGCTTCCTACGGGTCACCCGATAGGCGCCTATGGGCTGCCCCAGAAGTCCGGTCGGCGACGTTTCGTCCTCTGGCTCAACGTCTGATAAGCCCATGCAAGAGATAGATCCGGCAAGCGGCAACTCGGACGTTGACGTGTAGCCTCATTGACTTTTCCTGGGAGATTTACGAAGCCCGCCTGCCTGAAGGCTCCGAGTTAAAGAATGGCTCGGATTGTGGCTTGGCTCAGTGATTAAAGTCGGGGAGTAATATGCTGCATCATCCGAACGCTCGAACGTGTTGGCCTAAAGTGCGGCTTGATCAAGCCGAAATGCAGACAGTCTTTGTGATCGAGACCGATCTAGCACTACTACCCGACGATCCAGCTTACGATCATGAAGCGTTTTCTACCTTCGTAGAAGCCATTAGAGCCTACTTGGCCGACCATCCAAGTTATGATCGGGCAGAAGTTATTCCGATTCGAGGTTGGGAGAAGGTCATCCCCTAACGGTCACGCGCCGCTCGCTGCGCGGCACGCTCGAAGGTCTCGCGCCGGGGCTTGAGCCCATCGTGATAGCCCCAGCCTGGTGATGACCACGAGTCATCATGCAGCAGCGTGACGGTGCCGAAAGGGAGGCTGGCTCATCCATCAGGTCGTCTAGCTGCCTCTGAAGCGAAGAAATATTGTTCTGGGCGTTTTCCAGATCAGTTTGGAGTGCTTTGAGCTGATGTTCCTGCTGGTTGCGGTTGTCGCCTACTCCCGCGAACTCCGATAGCTGGCTCTCAAGGTGCCGTTTCCAAGCCCGGCAGTGTTCAAGAGAGGCCTTGCCGTCCCAATTGCGACCCGACCAGCCAACCGAAGGGCGGGAGCGCCTTGTGACCTGCCTCTCTGCTCAATAAAACAAGACTCACTTAGTCGACCTTCGAGCAGGTCTTGGTTGATTTATCCCACTTCATGTCGGCTTTTTTACACGCGGATTTCCGCTTGCCATGGCGTTTCCCGTGCTTGCCATCGCCTTTCCTATGCTTGCCGCTTTTATGGCCCTTGTCGTCATTTTTCCAATAGTCGCCGCTGTCATGGTCCCGGTCACCCTGGTAACCGCCCTCTTGGTCCCTCTCATAACCGCCCCCTTGGTCACGCTCGTAACCGCCGCCTTGGTCCCTCTCATAACCGCCGCCTTGGTCATCGTAACCTTGGTCCCTCTCGTAACCGCCCCCTGGGTCCCTTTCATAACCTTGGTCCCTCTCATAACCGCCCCCTTGGTCACGCTCGTAGCCGCCTTGGTCCCTCTCGTAACCGCCTCCTTGGTCACCCTCGAACTGAGCGAAGGAGCCATCACCCGGACCGTTATCATCACCGTACTGACCTGACGCTTCCTCGGTTTGTGAGGACCTTTGGGGAGGTTCGTGAGAGGCTTGAGGGGCGGCCTCTTTGGCACAAAACTGTTCGGGCAACGGCTTATTGAATCTTTGAAAATATTCAATGACCGATGCTGGGGTGTCACGCGCGGGAAGACAATCGGCAAAAGCTTTGTCGCCCAACAACCCCGCCATCAAGAATGGAATCAGCCAACCCTTGGTCATTTGCGGTAACGCGGTCTGAGTTCAACCAGGAGGAAGTCTAGGAGGTCGCACCTGAACCTCGTCTGAGCCGTCCGTTCATCTGACATTCAAGTTTGCCACGGTCGCGTACGAGCGACGCGAGCTGTTTGACGCAGAAGCCACTGCCGCCATCGCCAGGAAGGTTACTGATCGCTCCGATTGCCGCGTGTACGTTTCACAGAGCGCGACCTAGTTGAACCGTGTGACGTAGCCCGCCCCATCGACCCGAAGTTGCAATTTACTGGCAGCGGCTCAAGGTCGGTTCTTAATCCCTGTAACCGTGCGATACATCCCGTGACCGTAATATAACGGATCGTTATAGGCACGCCTTGGCGAGCGCCATCGAAAGGCTCTCTGCATGCGGCGGTTGAGTTGGCGCCGCCTGATCCTCGAACGACGGAGGGGTGCTGAGCGTGTCGTCCATGGATCGTGCTGAGGTCATTCAGTGGCGCAAAGCCGAGCGCCAGAGGCTGATTGTTGATCGCCTTGCCATGCACGAACCTTACGCACATCTCTATGTGGGCGATTACTTTGCTGACACTCTCGACTTGTCCGCCCATGAGCACTGCGCGCTGAGACTCCTGCTTCTGGAGAATCGTTATGGAGCGCGATAGATATGCCTGCACCTATTGCGGTTCAGACAAGCAGCTCGAAGCCGATCATATCCTTCCGCTCAGCCGCGGCGGTTCCAATGCCGGCGCGCTTGTTACCGCTTGAGCTTGACCCCAGCATCAAACAGGGTAGGAGCAGGCTGCCCGCAAGTGCAGTCACTGAGGCTAGGCTCGTTCGCATCACGTTTCTCCTGTTCTAGCCGGCTTCTTGTGAGCTACCCAAGAACAGGAGAAAAGGTGATGGGCAGGTCTGCACCCGTCTGTCAGATATGACCTGGTCTTGTCAGGAAATTCCGAAAATCGGTGGGATAAGGGGCATGACAGGCCTCGACGCCGGCGCCGTCAGCAGCGATAGCGAACCTGATGTTGCTCATTCGCGTTGTTGGATCGGGGGGCGTTCTGGTACGGATACGCGCCTTGCAGCAGAAGGGCTATGCAAGGCCTACCAGCAAAGGAACCACCATGGGATCGATCAGACCGCCGAATGGCGAAGGCGAGCTCACGATCGATTTCAAATCGACGCAGGCGATCCGAACTCTCGCATTGAAAGACCAACTTGATTTCGGGGCTGTTGTATTAGTTCGGGGTACTTCTCAGCCGATCGAGGGCTTCTGGGTCCGCTCCCCCCAGGTAACGGTGGCGATACATGAGAGCGAGACGTTCCGGATGGATTGGCGCTCGGCGGAGAGTGATCGCTTGCATTCGAACGAGATCGCACGTGGTCACGCTCATGTGGGCGATGGAAGATTACCGTTCTGGTTCCGTAGCCGGGCGTCGCCCTCGTTCTTCGCCATCGCAATGGACGTGGAATTCGTCAAGCACATCTGGGAAATGGAATTCGACCGGGGCGACAACTTTGAGCTCAGGACCGCTATCTGCGTGCACGACCTAGTGATCGACCGCATTGGATTGCTCGGTCGGGAAGAATTGAGCGAAGGCGGCATCGGTGGTCGGTTGTATGGAGAAAGTCTCGGCGCCGCGCTGGCGGTACATATCCTCCGGCATTACGGTACTTCCCCGAGAGCACCGGCAATCCACAAGGGCGGCCTCGCGTCGAGACCGCTGAAGCGCGTCATCGAGTACATCAACGAGCATCTGCAGGACGAGCTCAGTCTCGTCGAGTTATCAAGGATTGCTAAGTTAAGCCCGCATCATTTTGCGACCGGCTTCAAGGCCAGTACGGGAATATCGCCACACAGCTATGTCATCGAGCGGCGCATAAGTCGTGCTCGCGATCTGCTACTCCGGAAAGAGAAGAGTATCTCCGAGATCGCCCTCGCCGTCGGGTTCTCGAGCCAAAGCCACCTAACCGCGAACTTCCGACGGACGACGGGTGTGACGCCGCGGAAGTTTCGTGATTCCCTGGATTGAGGCAGCGCGAATGTCCGCTCTCACTAGCAGACATTAGAGAGCGGATCAGGGATGTCCGCTTTATCCCGAGAAGCAGACATGCTCATCGTCGGCATCAATGTCTGCTAAGTGCCACAAGCGGACATGAGCGGGGCCTGCCGTCGCTTGAAGGTCATTCCGTCGTCAACAGACCAAACCTCGAGACCTGCGAGGCGTGGCTCGACCTGATGACGGGGCAACACATTGCTGATCTTAGAAACGGGCCATGAAGCGGGATAGTTCGGCGAGCAAGTGAACGGCGAGTTTTTCAATAGCGTAACCATCTACGCCGCCTTAAGCGTCACAGCGTTGTATACAAAAATGATTGTTATGCGTGTGCCGGCGCCAGAGACAGACTCAACGCTAAGATCCATCTTGGCATTCTCGCGCAGCGTTTGCAGGATCAGCGCGGCAAGCTTGCCCTCCGCGGGCCAGCTCACGCCAGGAGGAAGGCCGATCCCGTCGTCTGCCACGATGACGCGATAACGATCAGGTTCCTCACGCAAGCATTCCAGCGTGATAACGCCATTGTCGCGACCATCAAAAGCATATTTGAAGGCATTGGTGAGAAGCTCATTGACGGCAAGGCCGATGGGCATAGCCACATTGATCGAAACGGGCGCGTTCTCGACTTTGACATCAAGCCTGATGCCCTCAACCACATGCGTGCGCATGACACCTGAGGCGATCTGACTGAGATATTGGCCGAGGTCGATGTCCTCTCCTGCCGGCGTTGCTGAAAGGATCTGATAGAGGAATTGCAGCGACTCAATGCGGCCAGCCAGCCGGTCTAAGTTAGACTTGTCTCCGCTCCGCTCGTTGCGCGCCTCAAGCCGAATGAGGGCGGTGATAAGCTGCAGGTTGTTCTTCACCCGGTGCTGGAGTTCTTTCAGCAAGATATCCTTATCGCGGATTTGGCGGGCAAATTCCTCTCGCTGGGCACGTTCGCGCTCAGTCACGTCAACAAGCGCAGCAATGCGATATTTTTCGGCGCCTTCGTCATCTTGAATCACTCCGGCGTAGACCTCAACGAGAGCGGGCTTCGGGCCTTGCAACTGGAATGTGCCAATAGAATCCTCATCGGTAACCAGCGCCTGGCCGAGCGTGACTTGCGGATCGTCCTCGTTCCGGAACGCGTCCAATATCGACCAGCCCCGGCCCCTTATTTCCCCAAGCTCCCGGCCTGTAAGAACCTCGAAAGCCTTATTAGCGTAAACAATGCGATGCTCGCCCCGCAGGGACTTTGAGACGATGACGGCGATGGGAACATGATCGAGGAAATGCTTAAACTCCTCAAAGTTGACGGCGCTTGCGAGTTCGACCGCATCGAAAATGTCGTTGACCGGCGCCACTGCTTCAGAGGCTTGCTCAGGCTCGTCGGAATGCTCCATCGATACTCGCTCCGCTAAGACTGGCGGCCGCATGCCACCGCCTTGCCAACAATATCTCTGCTGCGACCAGACTATGACGCGAATTAATCTGTGTGAAGCGTCAAGTCCTTGCTTGACCATGGCGGCAGACGCCGCAACTGGCACAAGGCTTTAGCCCTGCCTCCTAGGTTCAGGGAGGCCTGCTGCTTTGTTCGCCCCCCGTGGCCGCGCACAGGGGATCACCAGGGGGCTGACGAATAAGAGCGCGAGCTTTCACACCCGGGTCAAGATCAACACCACCTGCTATTCTACAAGCGCGCCCTTCCGCTTCGTGTCGTGCACCGCCACAGACGAAAGCACCGGCATTTGCAACACGGTTCGCGTGCTGGCCCTCCCGCAACTGCGTCAGCAGGACAATCTTCCCATCCGGAAATTCCAGAGCGTCATGATAAGCGTGCCGTTTGGCCTTGTTGACCTGTTGGAACTTCGCCACCTTGTGTCCGGGGCTCCAGGAGAAGATCACTCCCTCGCATCGGATTTCCTTGTCAAAGGAAAGCTCCGTGCCCGGAAGCAAGCACACGGCCACGCTACGATCGTCAGCCGCGGCGAAACCGCGTGTAGGCGTGTCGTGAAAGCTCGTTGATACCAACTTGTCACCGCCCTTCGCAGGCCGATCACACATCGAGGATACTCCGTTAGAAGTACCCCCCGTCCTAATCCAAATCATAGGCGATCAAAGCGGCGATCTTTTGTCGGCAGCTAACTCCAGGCGTGTGACCCATCGACGCCGCAACGGATGTTGGTGCAGGGGAACCGTTGCTGTGACAGCCAAAGATTGTCTACGCGGCAAATTTGGACGTTAGCCACCACATCACGGCGGCGAGGATCCCGTTGCCCAATATCTGCAACCAACTCAACAACTGCACTCCACGGTAATCTCCAGCGGGGTTGCTGTAGAGCAAAGCCAGGGTGACCAGGGTGAAGGCTGTGGCTAATCCCATCAGGGGTCACCTGCTTCATCTCGCAGGCTCGAAAAGGCGGCTGGGGCCAGCCGCTCGGCCTCAACGAGGATCCTTCCAATTTCTCGGTGGCCTGCCGTCAGACGGGGCCGATCACGGCCGACATCTCAAAGCTGCCCGAGCGGGAGGAGGTCTTCAGCGAGAAGACCAGCATCTTCTTCAAGAAGACACGCATCTACCGCATCCCCGATGCGAAACGGAACATTCTCATCTATCTCGCCGTCAGCTCGAAGATCATCGAAGGCTCGCCGGGTAACGCGGTCAGCGCCGTGCCGGTCACGCCGTGGCCGAAGTAATATTGAGAAGCGCTCAGCGTAGTAGGCACGCGGGATCGCTACCTCAGCCCCTCGGCGGCCTTCAGCACCTCATCGGCGTGGCCGTCGACCTTCACCTTGTGCCAGACCTCGCGGATCACACCCTTGGCATCGATGAGAAAGGTGGCCCTCTCGATGCCCATATATTTCTTCCCGTACATGCTCTTCTCCACCCAAACGCCGTAGGCCTCGGTCACCTTGCCGTCCTCGTCGGAGGCGAGTGGAAAGGGGAGCTTGAACTTCTTCTTGAATTTGTCGTGGCTTGCGACCGAGTCGCGTGAGATGCCCACGACCTCGGCCTTGACCTTGGAGAAGTCAGGCAGCGAGTCGCGGAAGGCGCAAGCTTCCGCTGTGCAGCCCGGCGTGTCGTCGCGCGGATAGAAATAAAGCACCACGGTCTTGCCCCTCAGTTCCTTGAGGGAGACCTTGCCGCCTCCGTCTGTGGGCAAGCTGAAGTCTGGTGCCTTGTCGCCGACTTCGAGGCTCATCGTCTTCTCCTCCTAGGGCCTGAGCTGCTTCGTCATTTTGATATGGGGAACCGTGTTCTCGTCGAAAGGCTCGTCGACAGCCCGATAGCCGAAGCGCGCGTAGAAGCCTTCAACCCCCATGCGGGCATTAAGCACCATCAGGAAGAAGCCGCCGCTTGACCCCCACGCCTCGGCGTGAGCCAGCAGTTGGGCGCCCACTCCCGCCCCGCGCCGATCCGCCGCCACGGCCATCTGCTTGAGCTGAAGGGTCGTCTCGTCGAGTGGCTTGAGCGAGACCGCGCCCACCACGACGCCATAGGATAGCGCGCAGAAATGCTGCCGCGACGCGTCATCGGCAAGCTCCTCGCGCGTGATGGTCAAGCCTAGCGGCCGGCGCAAGACCGTCTCGCGCAGGCAGAGGCATTGGCGATACAGGTCTGAACCGAGCACGGCTTCTACGACGGCGATGTCGGTTTCAGTTACCAAGCGGACCTCACGGGCTCTTTGCCAGCTGCTCGACCATGGACCAGATGGCGGCGATCTGGGGAGCGTCCTTACCGAGATAGTCAAGGTCGGTATAGCCCCACCAGTCCCAGCAGCCCTGCGGGTTGATCGCGTTGGCCTTGATCTGCGGAAAGAGGATGACGAAGCGGTTCGTGTCGGCGACCTGGGCGTAACCGGACTCCTTGATGAAGTCGTCGCCGACCGTCTCGCGAGACTGCTCGCAGCCATGGAGGGCGATATGGACGCGGCAGCCTGGTTGCGACGCGCAGGCCAGAGGCACGTAAACGATGCCTTCGTCGGCGAGCCCATCGGCGGGCTTAGCGAAGGCTTGCTGGTCGAACACGATGAAGCGCCCTTTCGGCTCAGCAGCGGACGCCTGGAGCGGACCATAGATCCAAGCAAGGATGGCCTTGGCCTGATCGTAGTCGCAGTCGCTGACATAGGGCTTGGCGCCGACGCCGCAAGCCGCTCCGCCCTCCTCGGTGATGAAGGCGTGCCCGCCCTTGCTCTCCACCAGCGTGATGTTGGTCTCGGGCACGCCGACGTCCTTGAAGAAGTCTCGCGCCGCCTCCACCACAGCCCGCGCAACAGTCTGATCCTCGTTCCCGAAAAGATAGATGTTGTCCTTGGCGAGCCCTGAAAGCGGGTCGATCTTGCCTTCGTCGGCAAGCTCTTTTGCCCGCTCGGCCAATGCCTTAGGATCTGGCACGGAGCGTCGTCTTCATGCATTTATAGAGCGCCTGCTGCGCGTTCTGCGCTACCGCCATGGGCCAGAAAGGAACGAGCTTGCTTGCCTCCGTCTCGGCGCAAGCGAACGGACCGCCGGCCACGATGCCGGCGCCGACGATTTGACTCGAATGAGCGACTTCGATCTGGCCCGCCATATAAGCTCCAGAGGACAGACCCGAGACGGAGGTCGCAGCGACATCGGCGCCGAGCGCTGGCAGCTGCTCGGAGGCTCTCGCCGGATGGGCGGAGATCGCCACGGCGAGCAGCGCTGCCGCCAGGACGAGTGTCGCCGCCTCGAGCGCGAGGCGTTTCATTATGAAACTGTCATCATGCTCCGCTCGGCGAATGTCGGAGCTCAGATCAGTGACATCAGCCTCGCCACTCGGAGCGACGCGCGAAACTTTTTTGAGGTCATTCTGCCTCATGGGTCAAAAACCGCTTGCATCGCTCGAACGTGGGTGTAAATAGCGCCTCGTTTAGACTTGAACATCTGCTGGTTGGAGGGAGGACGCCATGTCCAGTGACGCCCTCTTCCAATTGGGGATGGACTTGGATCATGGTTCAAGCACCGCCCAAACGGAAGAAAAGCTTTCCCGGTGCCCCTCTGAGCAAGAGGGACGCAAGGACTTTTTCTGTGAGCGCGATGGTGTCCGCTACGCGGGCACTCATCTGATCATCGATCTCGTTCGAGCCAAACGGCTCGACGACCTGGAGCACATTGAGCAGACGCTCCGGCGATGCGTGGAGGTGGCGGGTGCCACCCTTCTGCACATCCATCTTCACCACTTTACACCGAACGGCGGGGTCTCTGGCGTAGCGGTTCTTGCCGAGTCGCACATCTCGATCCACAGCTGGCCGGAATATGGCTATGCCGCGCTTGATGTGTTCATGTGCGGCCATACCAATCCGAGAGCGGCCATCGACGTCCTGAAGGAGGCGTTCGAGCCTCGCAAGGTGGTGGTCAAGGAGCAGTTGCGCGGCAAGGAAATGAATCGATGGAACGCTGGGTCGAAGAGACGCTCCACCGGGGTTTCCGCGTCCGCCTGAGTGCGGACCGCGTCCTTTTCGACAGCGAGACCGAGCACCAGCGCCTGATTATCTTCGAGAACTCGGACTTCGGCCGGGTGATGATGCTCGATTCGATCGTGCAGCTCACCACCAAGGACGAGTTCGTCTACCACGAGATGATGTCGCACGTGCCGCTGTTCGCCCATGGGCGGGCTCGGAAGGCGCTGATCGTGGGGGGCGGCGACGGCGGGGTGCTCAGGGAAAGCCTGAGGCACCCGGAGCTCGAGCAGGTCACGCTGTGCGAGATCGACCGTGGCGTTATCGATCTATGCCGGCGGTATTTCCCGGAAATCTCGGCCCGCGCCTATGACGATCCGCGCAGCCGGATCGTGATTGCCGACGGCACCAAGTTTGTGGCCGAGACCGACGAGCGCTTCGACGTGATCATGGTCGATTCCACCGACCCGATCGGGCCGGGGGCGGTGCTGTTCACCCGCGAGTTCTATGAAGGCTGCCGGCGTTGCCTTGCTCCCGGCGGGCTGCTCGTGACCCAGAATGGCTTGCCCTTCCTGCAGGCATCCGAGCTCAAGCAAAGCGTGGGTTATTTCCGCGAGCTGTTCGATGACGCCTTCGCCTATCTCGCCACCACGCCGACTTATTTCGGCGGCCCGATGTCCTATGGCTGGGCGACCGACGACACGAAGCTCAGGCAGCACAAGCGGCGCAAGATCGCCAAGCGCTACGAGAAGGCCGGCAGCTTCCCGACCCGCCACTGGCGGCCAGATGTCCATGTCGCCGCCTTCGCCCTTCCCACCTATGTGCGTGAGATCGTCGAAGCGTAGCTAGAGCCGCTCGAACTTGGGCAGGTCGCCCACGAGTGGGCGGCAATAGGCATCGAAGGCGGGGCTCACGTCGTTCTTGCCGACAACGAATTCAGCGGGCACATGTTTGGTCCGACGCGCCACCTTGGCGAGCTCGGCGCGGGCGCATTCGCTGCGATAGGCGTCGGGCGCATTGGACGTGCGGACGATGATTACCGAGGCGCTTGCATCGCCCTTGGCGGCAAGCTCTGCCGCATAACGACCGACCGCGCGCGCCTCCTCGGTATCGACCGGCGACGGCTCGGGCCAGCAGCGCTGGATATAGCCGAACGTGTCGGCACGGACACGCGGAGGCTTGCCGCCCTTCGGCGTCAGTCCCGTCTTGACCAAGTCGGCAAGCCCGTCGCCGAGAGCGCCTGAGCCTGAGAGCTGCACATTGCCATGGGCATCGACCTCGCCAGAGCGCATCAGCTTCGGCGCGATCTCCTCGCCGGATCCGTCGCGAATGCCTTCGCTGACCGCAATCTGGCAGCGGCCGAGCTTGGCGTAGACCGCCTCGACATCGGCAAGGAAGGAGTCGGTTGAGAACGGCACCTCCGGTAGATAGATGAGATGCGGCGCGGGCCGGTCTTGCGGCGCGGCTCCATTGGTCGCCTCTCCGCGGGCGAGTGATGCCGCGGCGGTGAGGAAGCCGGCGTTTCGCCCCATGATGACATTGATCTTGATGCCGCCGAGGCTCGCATTGTCGAGCGCGTCCCCCATCAGCGCGAGCGCCACATAGCGCGCAGCGGATGGGAAGCCCGGCGTGTGGTCGTTCTCGAGGAGATCGTTGTCGATCGTCTTCGGCACGTGGAAGCAGCGGAGCTCGTACCCGGCCGCGGCAGCTTTCTCGCTCACGATGCGGCAGGTGTCGGCCGAGTCGTTGCCGCCGATATAGAAGAAATAGCGGATGTCGTTCCTGCGGCAACCGTCGAGGATCTTCTCGCAATAGGCCTCGTCGGGCTTATCGCGGGTCGAGCCGAGGGCCGCCGATGGCGCACGCGCAATCGCTTCGAGCTTAGCCTTGCCGATGGAGGACAGGTCGAGCAGCCCTTCCGAGCCCGGCTTCACAAGCCCGCGCACGCCATGGCGCGTGCCGAATATGCGCTTGACCTTGCCCGAGGCGGCGAGCCCGGCATTCAGGCCTTCGACCACGCCCGCGAGTGACTGATTGATAACGGCGGTTGGGCCTCCGGATTGGCCGATCACCGCATTGCCGGTAGTCAAGTTGGCCATGGAGTGTCTTTCCCTGTTGCGAAGGCCGGGAGAATGCCGAAGGCTTCATTCGCTGGCAACCAGTGCGTGATTTCGACGAAGGTTCCAGGTTTGGCCCACATAGTGCGCCTTAATCGTTATGTCGGAGCGAGCGCCTGGCGGGGTATAAACGGGCATCTCAGATGGCAACAGCAATGAATCGTGCGAGTTCTGCGTGGCCCAATTTGCCCTATGTGGCCTGGAAAGACACCTACGCAACCTTGCATCTCTGGACCCAGATCGTTGGCAAGATCCGGCTCGCGCAGACGCCATGGCTCAATCATTCCTGGCACGTTGTTCTCTATGTCTCGCCCCGGGGCTTGACCACGTCGTCCATCCCTTATGGCGACCGCAGCTTCGAGCTCAAGTTCGACTTTCTGAATCACGCGCTGGTCGCTACGGCCGACGACGGTTCGATCAGGAAGGTCGGGCTTTATCCGCGGTCTGTCGCCGATCTCTATGCCGAGGTCATCCAATCTTTGGAGGAGCTCGGCATCGAGGTCCGCATTCATGACATGCCTAACGAGCTGCCCGATCCGATCCGCTTCAACGAGGACAATACCCACGCGTCCTACGACCGCGACTTTGCCGAACGGCATTGGCGCATCCTGGCTGAAGTCGAGCGGGTGCTCTTCAAGTTCCGCACGTCCTTCCTTGGCAAGTGCAGCCCGGTCCATTTCTTCTGGGGAAGCTTCGATCTTGCCGTCACTCGCTTTTCCGGCCGGCGGGCCCCCCTTCATCCTGGGGGCGTGCCTTATCTGCCGGATCGCGTTACGCGAGAGGCCTATTCGCACGAGGTCAGCAGCGCGGGCTTCTGGCCTGGCAACGATCTCGTGCCTTACCCCGCGTTCTACTCTTATGCCTATCCCGAGCCGGAGGGTTTCGCGTCGGCGCCGGTCAGCCCGGCAGAGGCGTTTTATAGCGACGATCTCAGCGAATTTATCCTGCCTTACGACGCCGTCGCTCGTGCCGAGGATCCGGAGCGTGCATTGATGCAGTTTCTGACCAGCACCTACGAGGCCGCTGCGTCGCTCGGAAAGTGGGACCGCGCGGCGCTCGAGTGTCCTATCGGCGTGCCGGGCAAGCCGCGCGCGGTGGGAAGCTAGGCCCCACGAGGATCATCGCCGAGATCCACGTATTCGATGCCAAGCGGACCAATGGCCGTGACCTGCGTGACGTACTCACCAGACTTTGCCCAGTGGAAATGGGACGTGTCACCCGGGAGAACGACGACGCTGCCCGGCGGAAACGCCTTCACCTTATCGCCATCAAACTGATCCCCGAGACCGATGTAGAAAACGCCAGATATGACTGTGTAGACGCGGTCCTCGGGATGTCTGTGCGGCATCAGTTTCACACCTGATGGCACCTTGACCCTTATCGTATAAGGGCCGGGCTCCGACGGGTGACCAACGACGACGGCAAGTCGTACCGAAGGCGGAAATGCCGGAAACGGCTTCCAGTCGATATCCTCGGGCAAGATCGATCTAAAAGCGGCTTGGCCTGGTTGATGGGCCTGAGCCATCTTTTCCCGCCTACCTCTTGGGATATGCGGTGAAAACATAATCTTTTTTCGCCACGATCGTATGGCACGCGAAGCCGCACTTGGCGTCGTTCCCCTGCGGCGGCTGGTCAGCTAAGGTTGCGGGCGTGAACGTGTCGGTGGTGGCGTCATAGTTGAAGGCCCCCCACCCCCATCCGCCGCTGTCCGTGAATCTCTTGCTATCCCTCACCATGAAGTCAACGTCATGCAGGGTACCCGGAATCCTCGTCGTCGGATCGGGGGCCTCGGCGCTCTTTTCCGGCTTCCAGTGGATCTTCGCCATCTTGGAGCCGTCGGGGAAAGGCTTGCCGTTGCCGGGAATGCCGGCCCGATAAGCGTCAATCATCGTAGGATTGGCGAGGATGACTGCGAGCACGCCTTC
>Ga0070695_100001239_pt1 | contig 14033 bp, 11 predicted proteins | sample KBSK1252metaG_FD_65471 | JGI IMG/M metagenome (GOLD analysis project Ga0070695, IMG submission 65471) | Corn, switchgrass and miscanthus rhizosphere microbial communities from Kellogg Biological Station, Michigan, USA - KBS K1-25-2 metaG | ecosystem: Host-associated > Plants > Roots >...
CGGGCGAAGTAGAAGTCCAATCCGATCGCCAGCGCTCCGGCCGCATCTACGGCAGTGACGAGGTCGGCAAGATAGCCGCGATTGATCGGCAGAATGTAGGGCAGCCCGGCCAGGCTATCCTCCGTCACGGGGATGATGGCCACGGCCGCATGCGCGCTGGGCAAGCGATCGGACAGGAAAGCCGTGCGCCAGTCGGCGGCCCAGTGCTCGGCCCGCAACAGGGCCGGTGCCACGGCCGGCACCAGGAACAGGCCGAGCAACACCAGGATCGAGCCCGCGCACAGGGCAAAATTAAGCCGCGAGGGACTGCGCGGATTGGCCCCTGCCGTCGCTGAAGAAGATACCGCCCGCACGAATCCCCCCCACCCGGCCGAGCGTCGGGTCCTTGCAGCTCGAAATCTCAGCCGAGATCCGCGCAACGTCAACCCCGTGACGCCACACGTGCGCCAGCACCGTGGCATTCGTGCCGTTCGCGGCCGCGGCGACGGCGCGCCGGCTTGTAGCCCACGCCTGCGCGGCAGGGTCTCATTGCCTCGGCGCGAAAGGGCGCGCTAGTGTCGCCTTGAAGCCAAGCCCGTAAAAAAATTTTCCACAGGGAGTGTCCAAGGTGAAGACGGCCACTGTTTCCTTGCTCGCCGGCCTACTGTTTGCGAGCGCATCCCCCCAGGCGCGTGCGGAATTCCCCGATCGCGCCGTCAAGATGATCGTGCCGTGGGCCGCGGGAGGCGACACCGACAATATCTTTCGCCCGCTGGCGCAGCTGTTGCAAAAGCAGCTTGCCCAACCGGTGGTGATTGCCAACGTCGGCGGGGCCTCCGGTACGGTTGGGGCGCGCGAAGCCAAAGGCTCACCTGCCGACGGCTATACCATTTATGCTGTGCACGACTATATCCACCTCGTGCACTACGCCGGGCTAACCGAGATCACCTATCGGGACTTCGAGCCGATCTGCCGGGTCTCGGCGACATCTTCGGTGCTGACCGCGAGCCCCAAGACGCCCTGGAAGAACTGGCAGGAATTTGTCGATGATGCCAAAAAGCGCCCGGGCCAGCTTTCGGTCGGTGCCACGCTGGGGTCGACCAGCCACATTTTCCCTGCCTCGATCGAAAAGGCCGCGGGGATCAAGCTAAAGTACGTCTCCTATGATGGCCTGGCGCCGCGCATGAATGCGATCCTGGGCGGCCATGTCGATCTCACCGATTCCAACCTGACGCAGAAGGGCAAGGTGGAAGCCGGGCAGTTGAAGTTTCTCGCCATCGCTAGCGAACAGCGCAATCCGGAGATGCCCGAGGTCCCGACCCTCAAAGAGCTCGGCCTTGATATCGTCTATGAAGTCGTGCGCGGTTTGATGGTGCCCAAGGGTACGCCCGAGCCCGTACGCGCCAAGCTGGCAGAGGCGTGCAGGCAGGCAACGGCAGATCCAGCCTTTGCCGAGGCCATGAAGCTGCAGGGCACGGCGGTGGCACACCTCGATCCCAAGGCCTACGGCGCCTTTCTTGACAAGATCGATGCCGAGAACAAGGCGATCATGGGCGATCTCGGGTTGCTCAAGAAATGAGGCTGGGGCGGGATGGGATCGCCGGGCTCGTCTGCCTGGCGGTCAGTCTTGCGTTGCTACCCCACGCATTCGGCTTGCCAAGGTTGCCCATTGTCCCAATCGGACCGGGTTTTTACCCCGCCATCGTCTTGACCTTTATGGCGCTGACCAGCGCCGTGTTGGTGCTGCAGGATCTATTGGCGCAGCGCCGGCTCCCGCCGCCGCCCGAAGCCGCGACGGCCGAGCCGAATCAGCCGGCGCCCGCCCCAACGCGCGCCTATGGCCTGGTCGCTGCCTCCTTCCTCACCATTGCCGTCTACATTGTTCTTTTGCCGCTGCTTGGGTTTCGGATTTCCACCGTCCTGTTCGTGTTCGTTTTCCAAATAGTGTTGGAGCGGCCCGGCTCGGCCTTGACGCTGCTGCGCCAGGCGGTGGTTGGCTTGGGTGCGGCGGCCGTCACCTATCTCGTCTTCAATGAATACCTGGCGGTGCTCCTGCCGCGCGGCAGCTGGACGGGCTGGTAGCCATGTTCGACCTTTTGACCAGCGCCATCATCAACGTCCTGCAATGGAAATATTTGCTGCCTCTGTTCATGGGGACGCTGGTGGGCGTGGTGGGCGGCTCGCTGCCCGGCGTGACGATTACCATGACGGTGATCGTGATCCTTCCCTTCACCTACGGGCTCGATCCGCTGGCCGGCCTCGCGGCCATGACCGGCGTTTACGTTGGCGGCTCCACCGGTGGGCTTATCACCTGTTGTCTGCTCGGCATCCCGGGCTCGCCGTCCTCCATCGCCACCACATTCGACGGCTTTCCCATGGCCCGCAATGGCCAGCCGGGCCGGGCGATTTGGCTCGGCGTCTGGGCTTCCGTGTGGGGTGGCTTGCTCGGCGCCCTTTGCCTGGTGCTGGTCACCGGCCCGCTGGCGGCAATCGCCCTCGAATTTGGGCCGTGGGAGTACTTTTCCCTGTTCGTGCTGGCGATGGCCATGGTGGCCGGCCTGACCGAGGCCTCGCTGGTCAAAGGCTTGCTGTCGACGGCCATTGGCCTCCTGATAACGGTCATCGGCACGGATCCGATCGCCAGCGTGCCCCGCTTTACCTTCGGCTCCGAATTTATCGGCGGCGGTTTTCCCTTCTTGCCCGTGCTGATCGGCATCTTTGCCTTCGCCCAAATCATGACCGACATCGAGAAACTGCCGCAAGCGCCAGAGACGGGCAGCGTGCGGGCACAGGCAAGGTTTGAGAAATTCTCCCACCTGAAGGTCAATTGGGAGATATTCCGGCAACCCTTTCTGTTGTTATGGGCGACGGTGGTCGGCCTCATCATCGGTATTCTGCCGGCCATCGGCGGCAGCGCCTCGAGCGTGATGGCCTATGATCAGGCCAAGAAATTTTCCAAGACCCCGGAGCGCTTCGGCAAGGGTCATCATGAGGGCATTATCGCCTCGGAAGCCTCCAACAATGCCAACGTCAGCGGCTCGCTGATGACAATCATGGCCTTTGGCATCCCCGGTGATGCCGTCACGGCGGTGATGCTGGGTGCCATGACCATCCATGGCATCCAATCCGGACCGCTGTTTATTTCCCAACAGCCGCAGCTGTCCTACGGCATCTACGCCGCCTACATTCTCGCTCACCCGCTGATGTTGGCGATTTGCTGGGTGTTCATGCCAATCATGATCCGCGTCACCAGCGTGCGCCTGGCCGTGCTGGCGCCGATCGTCATGGTGCTTTGCGTGCTCGGCGCCTACGCCCTCAACAACACCATGCAAAGCGTGTACGTGCTGCTGATCTTCGGTGTGGTCGGCTATGCCATGGTCAAGGTGGGGATGCCACTGGCACCCCTTATTCTGGGCTTGATCCTCGGGGACCAGATCGAACTCAATCTGATCCGTGCCATCATGACCGACAGCGATCCTTGGCTTTTCTTCACCCGCCCAATTTCTGGCGGATTGCTGCTGGCGGCGGGGCTTTCCGTGGTGTTGGCGATCTGGCAGCACCTGCGCCACCAGAAGCGCGCGCTCGAAGAGGACACCGACTTTTAAGGGCGGGGGGGCGGCCGCCCCTGTTGGTCCCAAAGCCTGTCCTGTCGCAACGCGAAAAAGAAACGCCCAGGTGCCGCCTCCCCCGGCTTATGCACGCCGGTGCCGGCGCGGCCGGCGGCGCGCAAGGCTCGACCAGGTCGGCTTTTCTTTTTACTTGTCTGCCATCGGCACGCCAGAGAAGAATTGCCACCGCGCACCTTGAGAACTCGGCGCCGGGCGCGGGCGCCACTGGGGAGGCAGCAAATGACGACGCGACGACACTTCTTGGCCACCAGCGCCGCCGCGCTGGCGGCAACGGTGACCCCGCCAGCTTTCGCTCAATGGCGTCCGAGCGAACGCTACCCGGACCCGGCGGTCGAGATCTTGGACCCGAGCTTTGCCAAGTATCGATTGACATTGGCCAGCGTCGAGCGCCTTGCCACGGGCATGCGCTGGAGCGAGGGTCCGGCTTGGTTCGGGGCCGGCCGCTATCTGCTCTGGAGCGATATTCCCAACAACCGCATGATGCGCTGGCAAGAAGAGACCGGTGGCGTCAGCGTCTTTCGCCAGCCGTCCAACAACGCCAACGGCAACACCAGAGATCGTCAGGGTCGGCTCGTAACCTGTGAGCACGACACCCGGCGCCTGACGCGCACAGAGTTCGACGGCACCATTACCACCTTGATCGACAAGTTCGACGGCAAGCCGCTCAATTCGCCCAACGACGTCGTCGTCAAATCCGATGACACGATCTGGTTCACCGATCCTCCGTTCGGCATTCTCGGCAATTACGAGGGCCACGTGGCCACGCCCGAACTGCCAACCAACGTCTATCGTTTCGATCCTGCCAGCGGCCGCGCCACGGTCGCGGCCGGCGACATCAATCGACCGAACGGGCTTGCCTTCTCGCCCGACGAAGCGAAGCTCTACATCGTCGAGGCCGGCGTTACCCCGCGGGTCATCAAGGTCTACGACGTCGTCGACAATGGCAGCAAGCTAGCGAACGGACGCCCCTTCATCACGGCCGAGGCCGGCGGCACACCCGACGGTTTTCGCCTCGACGTCGATGGCAACCTCTGGTGCGGCTGGGGCATGGGTAACGAAAAGCAGGATGGGGTGAAGATCTTCGATGCGACGGGCAAGCCGATCGGCTCTATCGCCCTGCCCGAGCGCTGCGCCAACGTTTGCTTCGGCGGCGTCAAGCGCAACCGGCTCTTTATGGCGGCCAGTCATTCCCTCTACTCGCTGTATGTCAACACGCAGGGAACGCCCGGGGGTTGACGCTCGTCGGGCACCCCACACCCTGCGGCCGAGAGCGTGTTTCGCGCCGGTGCGCGACGTGGTAGCGATGGCGCTTGGTCGCCCCGCCACCTACCGGGAGCTGTGCTTGTGCGCAACTTCATCTACCTGGCTCCGCCGTCGATTGAGGATGCCATCGGCGAATTGCGTCGGGGCCGGGCACGCGCGCTGGCGGGCGGCACCGACCTCTTGCCGCAGTTGCGTGAGGGCCGCCGCAACGCCGATCGCATCGTTGACCTCAAGCGCATAGCTGAGCTCGTCGCCATTCGCGCGCTGCCGCAGGGCGGCGTGGCCATCGGCGCCGCGCTAAGTGCAACCAGCGTTGCGCGCCACCCGCTGATTTCGGCGCGCTACCCCGCGATCGCCGCCGCGGCCCGGTTGCTGGGAAGCGTGCAGGTGCAAAACCGCGCCAGCCTTGGCGGCAATGTCTGCAATGCGGCGCCGTCCGCCGACGTCGTGCCGGCCCTCATCTGCCACGAGGCCGACGCCGAGATCGCCGGCGCCGGCGGCCGCCGCCACACCCCGCTGGAGCAGCTTTTTGCTGGACCGGGCAGGACCGTGCTGCAGGCCGACGAGGTGCTGACCACCCTCTGCCTGGCGGCCGTGCCGCCGCGATCGGCCACCACCTACCTGCGCTTCACACCGCGACGGGAGATGGATATCGCCATCGCGGGCGTGGCGGTGCGCATCGATCTCGCCGAGGACCGCGCCATCGCGCTCGCCCGCATCGCGCTCGCTTCGGTGGCACCGACCCCATTGCGGGCCACGTCCGCCGAACGCTTGCTGCAGGGCAATAAGCTAGACCGCGAGTTGGCACTGGCCGCGGCCGGAGCTGCCGCCAACGATGATGCGCGACCGATCTCCGATACGCGGGCGTCGGCCGACTATCGCCGCTCCCTGGTTGAGGTCCTGACCAGGCGTGGGTTGGCGGCCTGCGCGCACACGCTCGATATTGCCTTGGATCTCAGATGAAGACGCTGCTCAGCTGTACAATCAATGCCGAAGAGCACACCGTGCTGGTTGATCCCCGCGATACGCTGCTTGAGCTGCTGCGCGAGCGCATCGGCTTGACCGGCAGCAAGGAAGGCTGCGGTAACGGCAACTGCGGAACCTGTACGGTCCTGTTGGATGGCGCAGTCGTCAATGCCTGTTTGGTGCTGGCCTTGGAAGTTGCCGGACGCGAGGTCGTGACCATCGAAGGGGTGGCATGCGCCGGCGAGCTACACCCGATTCAAAGCGCCCTGATCGAGACCGGCGGCACCCAGTGCGGTTTTTGCACCCCCGGCATCGTGCTGGCGGCCAAGGCTTTGCTCGACGTTAATTCGGCCCCGAGCGAAGACGAGATTCGCCAGGCCATTGCCGGCAACCTGTGCCGCTGCACCGGCTACGGCAAGATCGTCGATGCGATCGCGACCGCCGCGACGCGTATGCGGGGAGACTGAGGCATGCAGCCCGATCCAATCGGCGCGCCGCGCGGCAGGCTCAAGGTCATCGGCAAGCGCCTGGCACGGGTGGACGCCAAGGAGCGCGTCACCGGCCAAGCGATCTATCCTGCCGATCTGTCTTTGCCCGGCATGGTATACGCCAAGATCCTGCGCAGTCCGCTGGCGCATGCGCGCATTCGCGGCATCGATACTAGACGTGCGCAAGCCATGCAGGGCGTGCTTGCCGTCGTTACGGCCGCGGACTTTCCGGTCGTGCCAGTGGGATCGACCATCCCCATGGGTGAGACAGGCTACGACATGTGGATGGTGGCCGCCATCAACATGGCCCGCGATAAGGTGCTTTGGGTCGGACAACCCGTTGCCGCCGTCGCCGCCGTCGATGTTCACACCGCCGCCGCCGCGCTGGCGCTGATCGCGGTCGAATACGAGCCCCTCGAGCCCGTGCTCGGCATCCTCGCCGCCATGGCTCCGGAGGCGCCGGTGCTGCATGAGCACGTCGTTACCAAAGGCATCGAGCCGCGTCCGCGGTCGCCGAGCAATGTCTGTTCGCGCGTCGTCATCAGCCGGGGCGATGCCCCGGCGGCGCGCGCACAGGCGCACGCAAAGGCCCATGTCCGTGTTGCGGTCGACACCGCGCATCAGGGCTATTTGGAGCCGCAGGTCGCGGTGGCGCAGGTCGATGCCAACGGCTTTGCCACGGTGTGGGCCTCCACGCAGGGCCAGTTTACCGCCGAGCTGATGATCGCGCGCATGCTGGGTCTGCCCGCTTCGAAACTGAAGGTCGTGCCGCTCGAGATTGGCGGTGGCTTCGGCGGCAAAATTGCCATTCATGGCGAAGCCATCGCCGTCCGCCTGGCGCAAAAGTGCCGGCGGCCGGTCAAGCTGGTGCTGACGCGCGAGGAGGTATTGCAGGGCGGCAGCGGCCCGGCGGCCGGCGCCCTGATCGACATCGCCGTTGCCGCGCAAAAGGACGGCGGCCTCGTTGCCATTGAGGGGACCTATCGCATGGATGCGGGCGGTCTGCCCGGAATGAGCCCATCCTTGTTGATGCAGGCCTCGGCCGCGCTCTACCAGTGCCCCAACCTCAATCTGGAAGGTTTCGACGTCGTCACCAATAAGCCGCGGACCGAAGCCTACCGCGGGCCGGGCGGCATTCAGGCGGCCTTTGCCGTCGAGCAGGCCATCGACATGCTGTGCCAAAGGCTCGGCATGGATCCCCTGGAATTCCGCAAGCGCAATGCGTCGGTGACCGGAAGCCTGATGCCGATCGGCACACCGTTTCCATCCATCGGGCTCGACACCATCCTCGAGGCGGTCGGCGGCCATCCGTGCTGGACCGATGCGCTGGGTCAGGGCGCCTACCCGCGCGGCCGCGGGCTGGCGCTCGGCTACTGGCGGGGCACGTCGATGACGTCGGCGGCGCATATTACCATTGCCGGCGATGGCCGACCGATGGTGACGATGGGCGCCGTCGATCTGTCCGGTACCCGCTCGACGATGGCGCAGGTCGTTGCCGAGGAGTTCGGTTTGGCCATCGAAGACGTGCACGTTCAGACCGGTGATTCCAAGTCGGTCGGCTACAGTGACGGCGCCGCCGGCAGCCGCGTCGCTCGCACCATGACCGCTGCCCTGGTCGAGGCTTGCGCGGATGCGCTGCGCCAGCTCAGGAGCAGGGCGGCCGAGAAGCTGCAGAGTGCCGCCGAATTGCTGCACTATGCCGATGGTGTCTTCCGCGCACCACAGCCGGGCGCTGCGGCCATCTCATTGGCGGAGCTGATGCAGGCCACCTTGACCGATGGTGCCGTGGTCGGGCGGGGCGTTTCCAGCAAGCTGCCGCTCGGCGTCGAGATCGGCGCCCACGTGTGCGATGTTGAGGTCGATACCGAGAGCGGTCTTGTCACCGTCCTGCGCTATACGGCTTTTCAGGACGTCGGCCTCGCACTCAATCCGACGGCGGTCGAGGGCCAGATTGAGGGCAGCGTTGTGCAGGGGCTCGGTTGGGCGTTGCTGGAAGGCTTCGACTATGGTGCCGACGGACGCCTGCGCAACGCCAGCCTGCTCGACTACCGTATGCCGACCGCGCTGGATGTGCCGCGCATCGACACCGTGATCGTCGAGACCCCGGTGCCAAACGTCCCTTATGGCGTGCGCGGCGTCGGCGAGGTGCCGATCGTGCCGCCGGCGGCTGCCGCAGCCAACGCCATCGCGCGTGCGGTCGGCGTGCGGGTCTGTCACATGCCCATGACGCCCGAGCGCGTGCTTGCTGCGATCCGGGCGGCGCGCGGCGGGCGGAGCTGAGCTAAGACTTTTTGTTCAGCCGCGCGATCAAGGCCGAGGTATCCCAGCGATTGCCGCCCATCTTCTGCACCTCGGCGTAGTAGCCGTCGATGATCGTGGCGATCTCGATGATGGCGCCATTGCGCTTGCCCTCATCCATGATGATGCCGAGATCCTTGCGCATCCAGTCGACGGCAAAGCCAAAGTCGAACTTGTTTTCGTTCATGGTCTTCCAGCGATTGTCCATCTGCCAGGACTGGGCTGCGCCTTTGGAGATCGTCTCCATGACCTTGGGGATGTCGAGCCCGGCCCGCTGCGCAAACGCCAAGCCTTCCGAGACGCCTTGCACGGTGACTGCGACGATGATCTGGTTGACCATCTTGGTGAGCTGGCCGGCGCCAGCCGGGCCGATCAAGGTGGCCATGCGGGCATAGTTGTCGATGACCGGCTTTGTCTTCGCGAACGGCGCCTCGTCACCCCCGATCATTACCGTCAGCGCGCCGTTCTGGGCGCCGGCCTGACCGCCTGAGACCGGTGCATCGAGAAAGTCGAAGCCCTTGCCTTTGGCGGCGGCATACAACTCGCGGGCGATGTTGGCCGACGCCGTGGTGTTGTCGATGAAGACCGCGCCCTTGCGCACGGCGTTGAAGGCGCCCTTGGGACCGAGGGTCACGTCGCGCAGATCGTTGTCGTTGCCGACGCAGCAGAAGACATACTCGGCATCCTTGGCGGCGTCTTGCGGTGTGGCTGCAGTTGTGCCGCCAAATTCCTTGCACCAAGCTTCGGCCTTGGCACCATTGCGATTGTAGACGGTCAAATCATGGCCGCCCTTGCGGCGAATATGCCCCGCCATCGGGTAGCCCATCACGCCGAGACCGATCCAAGCCACTTTCGCCATTGCCACGCCTCCTCATGCCTGCACGTGGGGGCGACTATTATCGGAAGGATGACCCGTTGTCAGCGCACGAAACACGCCCCCTTAGGGTGCAGGCAGCGGGCCGTCAGTTGCCGGCGCGGATGGCGAACGCGACGACGTTGTCCATGGCGTCGAAGCTGGAGGGTACCCCGATCGAGGCGGCCGCGAGCAGGGCGGCGGCGCCGGAAAGGGCGAGAAGGGCTGTTCTGATGCTCATCGATACCGTCTCTTGCGCCGCCGGACATGCAAACGCTGTGCCGCGCTTGCGCGTGGGGTGACGAAGCTGGGTTGGGCTCGGCTGAAAGTCGACGCCAGCGGACTTTTCGCCGATTGCACCGCTTTGAGCACCAGCCCCGCGGGGGCTGTCAACTCAATTCTTCGACGACAGGACTGCCGTGGTCGCCTAAGTTGTGATCGATTGCCCAGCAAGTCCGCTTGAGAAGAGCCATGCCTCAACGCCGTGCGACGGCAGCCTCTAACGCTCCGAAGACCGCACCGGTCACGCTCGAGGATATCGAGGCCGCGCGCCGGTGCCTCGCCGGGGCCATCATCGAGACCGATTGCGACTGGAGCCGGACGCTCTCGGCCATCCTTGGCTGCAAGATCTGGCTCAAGTTCGAAAACCAGCAGTTCACCGCTTCCTTCAAGGAGCGCGGGGCGCTAAACCGGCTCTCTGCCCTGTCGGCCGCCGAACGCAAGGCGGGCGTCATCGCCATGTCGGCCGGCAATCACGCCCAGGGCGTCGCCTACCATGCGCACCGGCTGGGAATACCCGCCACCATCGTCATGCCCGTGAGCACACCGACGGTCAAGGTCGTGAACACGCGTCGCCACGGGGCCGAGGTGGTCTTGACTGGCGAGACGGTCGAGGAGGCGGCGACCTTCGCGCACCGGCATGGCGAGGCAAACGGCCTCACCTTCATCCATCCCTATGACGATCCCCTCATTATCGCCGGACAGGGCACCTTGGCGCTCGAGATGTTGGGATCGGCTCCGGAAATCGACACCCTCGTGGTCCCGATTGGCGGCGGCGGCCTAATTGCTGGCATTGCCACGGCCGCCAAGGCGCTGCGGCCCGACCTGCAGGTGATCGGCGTGCAGGCGGAGCTTTATCCTTCGATGTACAACGCCATCAAAGGTACCGCGCTGCCCATGCGCGGAGATACGCTGGCCGAAGGCATCGCCGTCAAGGCGCCGGGGCGCATCACGCAGGCGCTGGTGCGCAATTTGGTGGAAGAGATCGTGCTGGTATCGGAGGCGGAACTGGAGCATGCCGTCAGTCTTCTCATCAGCATTGAAAAGACCGTGGTGGAAGGTGCAGGCGCCGCCGGACTGGCGGCCGTTCTGGCGAACCGCGAGCGCTTCCGTGGCAAAACCGTTGGTCTCGTCCTATGCGGCGGCAACATCGATACCCGCCTGTTGGCCAGTGTTTTGGCGCGCGAGCTCGCCCGCGACGGGCGGCTGACCCAGCTCGCCATCGATCTTGCCGATCGCCCGGGCCAGCTCGCCAAGGTGGCCAACATCTTGGGCGAGGCCGGTGCCAATATCGTTGAGGTTTACCACCAGCGCGTATTTTCCGATTTGCCGGCGAAGGGCGCGCTGTTGGAGGTGGTGATCGAAACGCGCGATCGATCGCATTTGGAAGAGACGGTGGCGAAGTTGAAGGCGGCGGCCTTCGAGGTTGAGGTTCGCACCAATCCAGGAGGAGCGCGGTGATGGAAGGCGCCCGCATGATCCCGGTGGACGAGCAAGCAAGCCTCGCCATGCTGCGCGAGCTCGAGCGCAAGGTGTTGTGGATCTCCAGTTACATGATCCATCACGCCAATCACGAGGTGGATCGTGGCGACGGCCTGAAAGTGGGCGGGCATCAGGCTTCGTCGGCCTCGCTCGTCACGCTGATGACGGCCCTTTATTTCCGCATTCTGCGACCGCAGGACCGGGTGGCGGTGAAGCCGCACGCCAGCCCGGTGTTCCACGCCATTCAATACCTTCTCGGGCATCAGAGCCTCGACCAACTGCAAAACTTCCGTGGCTTCGGCGGCACGCAATCTTATCCCTCGCGCACCAAGGACAAGGACGACGTCGACTTTTCCACTGGTTCGGTCGGCTTGGGGGTGGCGGTCACCGGCTTTGCCAGCCTGGTGCAGGACTACGTGCATGCCAAGGGCTGGAGCAAAGAATGGCCGAAGGGGCGCATGATAGCGCTGATGGGCGACGCCGAACTCGACGAGGGCAACATTCACGAGGCGCTGCTTGAATATTGGAAGCACGGCCTTAAGAACTGCTGGTGGGTGATCGACTACAACCGGCAAAGCCTCGATTCGGTGGTGTCGGACCGTTTGTTCATGAAGCTGGCGGCCCTGTTCGAGAACCTTGGTTGGAAGGTCGTCCTCATCAAGTACGGCAAGCTCCTGCAAAGGGCGTTCGCCGAACCTGGTGGCCAGCGTCTCAAGGAGTGGATCGACGACTGTCCCAACATGCTCTACTCCGCCCTCGTGTTTCAGGGCGGGGCCGCGTGGCGTCGGCAACTCGAGCAGGACCTCGCCATCCACCCCGATACCCTCGCTATCGTGCGTCGCCACGACGACACCCAACTTGCCAACCTGATGACCAATCTCGGCGGGCATGATCTGGAGGCCATCATCGAGGCTTTCGAGGGCGCACCCAGCGATCAGCCCGTGTGCTTTATCGCCTATACCATCAAAGGCTTCGGCTTGCCGTTCCAGGGCCACAAGGACAATCATGCCGGTCTGATGACCAAAGCGCAGATCGAGGCCCTGCGTCTGCGCGAAGGCATCAACCAAGGCGAAGAGTGGGAGAGGCTGTCGGGGTTGCGCCTTCCGGTGGCGCAGCTCGAGGAGTTTTTGGCGCGCGTGCCCTTCAGGCAAAAAGGCCGCCGGCGATTGCAGGGCGCACGCATTCCGCTCGAAACTTTTCCCAACAAGCTCGAGTGGAAAGGTCAGGTCGCGACGCAAACGGGGTTTGGCCGCGTGCTCGACGAGATCGCTAGGGCCAATGGGCCGTTGGCGGAGCGCATCGTCACCACGTCGCCCGACGTGACGGTCTCCACCAATCTCGGACCATGGGTCAACCGTCGCGGCTTGTTTTCGCTGGTGAGCCAGGAAGACCTGTTCCGCGAGCGTGGGTTGATGTCGCCGCAGCGCTGGGTTTTGAGTCCGAAGGGCCAGCACGTCGAGCTTGGCATTGCCGAAATGAACCTGTTCTTGATGCTGTCGGCTCTGGGCTTGTCGCATTCGCTTTTCGGAGAGCGCTTGCTGCCGGTCGGCACGCTCTATGATCCCTTCATCTGCCGCGGGCTCGATGCCTTGAACTATGCTTGCTATCAGGACGCGCGTTTCATTGTCGCTGGCACGCCTTCCGGCCTGACGCTGGCGCCGGAGGGTGGCGCGCATCAGTCGATCAGCACGCCCCTGATCGGCATGGCGCAGGACGGCCTAGCCGCCTTCGAGCCCGCTTATGCCGACGAGCTGGCCGTGATCATGGAGTGGGCTTTCGACTACATTCAGCGCGAGGCGGCCGAGGATGCCGAGCGACGCTGGCACCGCGACGAGAAGGGTGGCTCCGTCTATCTGCGCTTATCGACGCGCCCACTCGACCAACCGCTGCGGACGCTCACACCGGACCTGCGGCGAGCAATCATCGACGGGGGCTACTGGTTGCGGCAGCCCGAACCTGCCGGCGAGCTCGCGATCGTCTATTGCGGCGCGGTGGCGCCCGAAGCGATCGAGGCTGCCGGGCTCTTGTGCGAGGATCAGCGCGGCGTCGGCGTCCTGGCCGTGACCTCGGCCGATCGCCTGTCGGCGGGTTGGCACGCAGCGCAGCGGGCGCGCGAGCAGGGAGATCGCGGTGTGCGATCGCGCGTTGAGGATCTGCTAAGCGTGCTATCGCGTGACGCCGCCCTCGTCACCGTGACGGACGGTTATCCCGAGACGCTGTCCTGGCTAGGCGGGGTGTGCGGCCACCGCGTGCGGGCACTTGGCGTCGAACACTTCGGACAGTCGGGCTCGATCGGGGAGATTTACAGCCACTACGGGCTCGACGTGAACGCCATCCTTGCCGCGGCCGAAGGAATCAGCGGCCGGCCCGTGCGGTATCGTTTCCAATGATCATGTGATGGTTTTGCTTCAAGCGCCGCGCGAGGCGGACGCACCGCCTCCGGGCGCGGCCAAGGCCGATGCGCCTGCAATGGCAGGCAGGGGCAAGGCCCTCAGGTCAGGTCCGCCGCTCCCTTTGGGGAGCTATCGGCAAAAGCGCTTTGCCAAAGCTCAACAGCAGCCGCTAGACCAGATGAGGGCCCATTGGGCCTTGCCACCCCACCATGCACCTGAACCTTCCGTGACATTGGGGCGAAACTAGGGCTCCTGGCGGAGCGGCGCGCGAGCGCCCCAGGCCTGCCTTCAGGGCCGCGGCAGCAGCCGCTTGTGCTGGAAGACGCGCAGCCACTTGGTAAACATTGCCTCCGTGTCCATGACCTCATGAAAACCAGCCTGCATCAGCTTGATGGTGGAGGAG
>Ga0070695_100001241_pt1 | contig 14028 bp, 13 predicted proteins | sample KBSK1252metaG_FD_65471 | JGI IMG/M metagenome (GOLD analysis project Ga0070695, IMG submission 65471) | Corn, switchgrass and miscanthus rhizosphere microbial communities from Kellogg Biological Station, Michigan, USA - KBS K1-25-2 metaG | ecosystem: Host-associated > Plants > Roots >...
ACGCGACGTGGACGACCGGATGCCTGTCGCGGCCCCTGAGATCGGTTGACGGCCCGCCGGGATGACGCCAATTCGCCCCGGCCACGTACGACCACCATTGGAAGGAGTCGTTCAGCGGGACCGGATGATCCGGTGGCGCAAACACGACGGACCCGGCGACGAGGTTGTTCGGCGGCGCACCGGGAAAATCCTCCGCGCGCGGCGTCCGCTCCGCGACGGTGACGTAACCGGTCGCGCTCACGAAGCGCGCGAACGCGTCGTTGGTCACGACCGTCGCGTCCATCCAGAACCCGTCGACATGGACACGATGGATCGGGCGCGCGTCTCGCGTCGCCTGCATGCCGACGGCGTCCATGCGCGGGGGATCCTGCGCGCCCATGGAGAAGTCGCCGCCCGGAATCCAGACCATGCCGTCGGGCGCCTCGCCGGGCGGCCGACCTTCGTTTTCAATCGTCGCGACGAATCCCGCGGACGGCGCGCTCGCGAACGCCTTCGGCGCGGACTGCGCATCGGGTGCACGAAATATCCAGAGTGCGCTCGCGCTGACGGCGAGAACGGCTGTTGTGAACCCGGCCCACCAACGCCGATGGTTCATGGGTGCGTCTTTCTGCCGGGTCTCTTTTCTCATGGCGATCGCTGGCTCGTGACCGACGGCCGCTGCCACGAACGTGCCAGGCGAATCCTCGCGCGTCCCGGTACTCTCCTTGCGGGCATCCCCTCCGTTCGAAGGATGATCACGAAAACATCCCGCCCCCTCGCCTCCACGCTCACCACCGTGCTTCGCGCCCGCAGACTCCCCCACCTCGTTGCCGCCGTGCCGCACCGAACGGCGGCGGGTCATTCCTCCTCCCATGGCAGCGGTGCCGGCGCGAAGCACGGATCTCACACACACCCCCGCCATATGTGATCGTGTTTTCACCGCAGATTGGGTTTTATTCTTTGCGGCCTTCGCGGCCTTTGCGTTCTTGGTCCCGTTTCAGCGTGTGCGCTCCACTAGTCGTATGCGCGAATGTACCCGCCGTCGGTCGCGCGCCTGAGGAATCGCTTGTCGATCAACGTCCTCAGTACCACGTCGCACGTGGTGGCATCCAGGCCCCACAGTTTCTGAACCTGCGGCTTCGTCAGGTGCAGACCGGGCATTTCGAGGTATTCGGCCCGAACGAGTTGGAGCCAGTCGGTGATGTCGTAGGTGATGGTGTGCATGGCCGTCGCTCCGCGCGCCTCGAGAGTGATGTGCGCTTGACGACCTACTCAGGCAACGGCTGTACCTGTGATTCGCGTGCGGGCGCGCCCTGTCAGGCCTGCTTTCGCGGCCGGCGGGCCGCGCGTGATGATGACGGGATGTTGTCAGCGCACCAATATTCCGTCACGCTTCATTGGACCGGCACTTCCGCCGGAATGGTCTGAACATCCATCGTGACCTGGAGCCGGCTGCCAAGCAGCCGGGCGGTCACCGACTCCTGCTGCGCCCGCACTCCGAGCTTGGACAGGCGATCGGCATCGAGGGTGGACGTGACGATCGCGCACGGCTCGAGGGAGATGAGGGCGACGGCGTCTCGATCGGCGGGCACACGAAGGTGACCGCTGGACACGTAGCCCATCACGTCGATCCCTTCGGCGGCCGCGAGCGCGAGCAGTGTGCTCATGAAACAGGCCTCCGCGGCGAGCAGCAGCAAGTGCTCGGGCAACCATTCGGCGTCCCGACCCACCGCGAGCGAGTGGCCGGCCGCTTCCCCCGTGCCCTCCAGGCCGCTGTTCCACACGGTCTCCGTCTCGAACGACGACACCGCACCCGACTTGCCAAACATGCTGCTCCTCCCGATCATTGGCGGCCTCCGGTCAGTGGCGAAGCGTCAGCACCGGACAGGTGGCGCGACGCACGATTTGGTTCGTCGTCGAACCGAACAACGTTTCGAGCGCGTTCCGGCCCTGGGCGCCCATGACGATCAGATCGATCGCACCGGCCGCTGCGGTCTCGAGAATCTCGCGGTACGGCGTCCCGTGACCGATGCGAACGCATAGTCGACTCAGTTCGTGCGCGGGATCGGGAACGAGCGCGGACAAGTCGGCGAGCGCATGGCGCTCGTGCCGAAGTCGCGCGGTCCGGTCCGAGAGCGACCCGGACGGCGAGGCTTCCGATGCGGCGTCGTCCTGCGGCATCTCGACGACGTACAGGACGGTCAGCTCGGCGCGGGCGTCTCGCGCGAGCGACAAGGCGAGCTCGATCGCCGCCAGCGACGGTGCCGAAAAGTCGACAGGGCACAGGAGCCGCGCGAACGGCAGCTTCGATGTCTGCCGGCCGCGCGGCGGTACAGTCAGCACGGCGCATGCCGCCTTGCGCAGGACTTTCGCGGCAACCGATCCGAGCTGGAGATACTCCGAACAATCCGAGCGATGCGCCCCGATGACGATCAGGTCGGCGTGCAACGAGGCGGCGCGTTCCAGAATCGCGGGTGCTGGCGTGCCGACGTCGAGCGCGAGATCGATGTCGACGCCGGCGCTCGTGGGCCACGGGACCGCGGCGGCCAGCTCGTACCTGAGCCGTGCGGACTCGGCGCCGTCGAACACGGGCGGCTGGACGCAGGCGGTGACGGCGAGCGCGGCCACCGGCGACGAGACCGGCATGCAGACGTGCTGCGCCGTGACGGACGCGCCATGCCAGCGAGCGATCACGATCGCGTGCTCGATGGCATGACGCGCGGGGTCTGCCACGTCGATCGGACACAGAATGCGCGTGAACCGACGCATGGCCGCACCGTGGTTATGGCGTCGCGCTCCCTTTCAGCACCGGCAGCGTGTACGAACCGCCGAAGACGATCGTGCGACCCTTCGGGCGAGCCTCCGCTTGATACTCGGGCTCGAATTTCCCGTAGAGGGACAGTCCTTTGGCCGGCATCAGGAAATTCCCCTGGAATCCGATGGCATGCACTGAATACCGTGGAGTCAGGCTCGCGGGCAGACCGCCGGCAAACGTGCCGCCGTTGTCGGACACCTGCCATTGGTCGTACCCGATGATGCCGAACTGCAACAGCTTGTGCTCGTTGCTGTCCAGCGGAATCGCCTGGCCCAGTCCCCACTCCATCGTGAACGCCTGTCCTGGCGTGATATCCGTGCCTTTCCGCCTGGTGTGGATTTCCCAATCGCCGAACACGTTCGCCGTCGTGCCCTTGTTTTTCGTGAGGTACGCCGTCGTCGCGCCGTTAATGTGGTTGCCCCAGTATCCGGAGCCGACGTTGTCGGTCGAGCCGGGGGTATAGCGGCCGCTCGGCACGACGAAGGCGTAGCCGGCGTTCACGTCGGCGCGGTCGTAATGCCAGCCGAGCGTCGCCGGCTGCACCCACGTGTCCGACATGGCGTAGCCGGTAGTGCCGCTGACGTCGAATCGCGGCAGCGTGAGCGAACCGTTCGCCGCCGGGACAATGGCCATCATCACCAGCTTGGCGCCGGCCACTTTCGGCGTCGGCACATAGAAGAAGAAGTTCTCGATGACCCAGAATTCGTACGTGCCGTTCACCGGCAAGGAATCTCCGTTCTCGTCCCTCAACGACTTCGCGCGGTAGTTCAGCTCCATCGACTCGTAGGTGAAGCCCGGATTCGGCAACACACCGGCATCGAGACCGGACTGTCCCGGCACGTACTGACCCTTCTGCTGTGCCCACGACGGCGAGGCGGTCACGACGAGAACCGCGAGCAGGATCGCCGCACGCTTGATCTGCGAACCCATTTCTCGATCCTTTCCTGAAGATGAAACGGTTGTCCCACCGCCGAACGTAACAGCGCGGCGCGATCGCCCGCTATGCGGATTCGGCAGGCGCGGGCCGTTCAGAAGCGCCAGCTGACGCCGGTCGAGAGCAGGAAGTTGTGGCTGTAGAACGCGCTCGCCGGCCGGCCGTCGGTACGGGCGACCACGGATCCGTACCGCACGATCACATCGGCGGCATCGATACGGATGCGAGGGCGTCCGCCGGACGTGAGGCCGATCGTGGCGCCGCCTCCGATCTCGGTGGTGAACGCGGTGTAGCCGACCGCGAGCCCGCATTGCAGCGTGACGGTGATGATCTGCGACCGACACGGCGGCGGCTGCTGCTCCTGTGTCGAGAAACTCAGGAAGCCGATCCCTCCGCGTCCGTAGAGCTCGAGGCGCGACTGCGTGGCCGCGGCCTTCACGCCGATCGCGCCGAGGAGGCGTTGCTGGCCAGCCAACACGGACGTCGGCGAGTTCGAGCCGCCGGGAAACCACGTGAGCGCGCCGTCGATCGCGAATAACCGCGCGAACGACCAGTCGACCGTCCCGCGGAGTCCGACGTTGGTGTGGTCGAGCTCGCTCAGCTGCATCGCAGCGACACCGCCGCTCACTTCGATGGGTCGTCCCGGCGTCTGCGCCGCCGCCGGCAACGGGACGGCGACGAGCGCAATCACGCTCAGGGCGATGGATGTGGCAAGAACCACTGATGCCGGCCGCATGGCGATCAGAATCGCCAGCCGACGCTGGCCGACAACAGCAGGTTATGGCCGTAGAAGCCGGTCGTGATCACGCCGCCCGGGCGTATCGCGTCGAGTCCGTACCGCACCATGAGGTCGCCGGCTTCGAGGCGGAGCCGCAGCCGCCCGTCCTGGTCGAGGCCGACCGTCGCGCCGCCGCCGAAGTCGAAGGCGAAGGCTGCGTAACCCGAGGCGAGCTGGCAATCGAGCGTCGCCGGAAAAATCGTGAGACACGCGAACGGCGCGTCTTCCCTCATGAAGTCGAGGACGCCGGCGCGCGCGCGGCCGAAGAGTTCGACGTTGCCCACCGCCACGCCCGATGTGACGCCGCCGAGCGCCATGATCTTCGACTGGTTGCTGAGGATCACGTTCGCCGCGTTGCCGCCGGTCTGCCAATTCCGGGGGAACCAGGAGAAGGCGCCGTCGATGGCGAGCGCCGGGAGCAGACGCCAGGCGGCCCTGGCGCCCAGACCCGACGTGGTGACGTCGAACTCGCTGAGATGCAGTGTCGTGAACTCGCCGCTCACTCGGAACGCCTGGTCGGTTTGCGCGGCCGCGGGGGATGACGCGGCCGACACCGCCAGGAGACCGACGACGATGAACGATGCGAGCGTGCGTGCTGGCTGTGCCGAAATCATACGGTGCCCTCCATCAGCCATCGACGATACGGACACTTCGATTCGGCCGCTATGCGGAATCGGCACGCCGCGTCACGCGAGCCGGCGCTCGGCGATCACGAGCATCACGCGACTCGTGCCGGACATGATCAGGCTGGTGCCGACCATCAGGGCGATTACCCAGGTGGCGCTCGACGGCCAGCGCGCAAGGACCAAGACGCCCAGCATCAGCGTGACGATGGCGTTCACGAGCAGCCAGCCGGCTCCGGCGTCGTGGCGCGCCACGGCCCACGCGGCGAACTCGACGACACCTTCGACGATAAACAGCAGGGCGAGCGTGAACGTCACCGTGAGCGCGCCGGCAACGGGATACGCCTCAAGCATGAACCCGACCAGCACGTAGAGAAACGCGATGCACAGCCTGCTCACGAAGCGGCGCACATCGTCCGACATCCACGCATCGAAGAAATGCGCGGCGCCGCTGAAGATCATCACCCAGCCGATCACCATCACCGCGCCGACCGACGTCGCGAACGGCGCGCCGATCGCCAGCAGCCCCAGGACGATCAGCAGGATTCCCCAAATCGCAGTCAGCCCGTTTTCGTGCCCCGGCATGTCCCACCTCCTGGTCGCGCCGCGCTGTCTCGATGCAGCGTTCGCGGCTACGACCAGACTAGCGCCGCCTGGCCACGGCCACTATGCGCATCCGGCACAACTCCGCAGTGAGAACTCAGAACTCAGAGATTTCACGACGGTGTTCGAGGGTTCGCATTTCCAAGTTCCAAGTTCCAAGTTCTGAGTTCTGAGTTCTCAGTTCAGAACGTGCAGCGGCGGGTGACAATCTCGTCGCACTTAAGTTTGAACGCCGCAACCCACTCGTCGATCGTCGCGGCGGCGGGGGAATCCGCGCCTTGACGCCGGAGATCGACGCGCGCCACCTCGAACAGATCGCGCAGTTGCCGATCGCTCAACTGGACCAGGAGGTCGGCGAGGAATTTTCGGCCGCCTTCGCCGATCGCGGGGTCTCCGAGCGTGCCGGTGACCGATTTGCTCAGGCGGCCGATGCACCCTGTCTGGTCGCGCCAGATCGGCGTCCTCGACCACTCCGCGTAATTCACGCTCGCGGTGGCGTTCCGATTGAAGGCGTTCGCACGTCCGAACGTCAGTCCGACGTCGTGGAGTGTCATCAGCGGCGTGTCGCACGCGCCGTCCGGCGTCAGCCCGCCCGGCGCGCAGAGCAGCCGCTGCTGGTAGGGTTTCGTGTCGGTGTGCTGCATGAACACGGCGAGCAGCTTCAGCGCATCGCGCTGCTCCACCGGCGCGCCGCCGTCGCTCGCGTCGACGAGATCCAGCTCGGCCCAGGCCCAACCGGAATCTTTGCCGTGATACCGCATCTCGCGCCCGTCGGGCTTGCGCTCGATCGCCGCCGGATCGAACACCTGCTCTCCGGCAACCCGTTTGCGGTTCGTCCACGGATCGGACGAGCATCCGCGGCAGGCCACGCGCGCCGGATAGACGCGGTCGGCGGAAAACCCGAGCGCCCAGAGCAGCCGCGTCGCGAGCACGGCGCCCTCGACTTCGCCGTTGTGCGGCCCGTACCTCACCTTCACGACGTCGCCGGGACTGACGGCGCAGTAGAACTTGCGGGTCGAACCGGGCAGCGTGCGTTCGACGTACTCGCACGTCACCATTCCGCCGGGTGGAACGGCGCCCGGACCCTGCGGTCCCGCCCGCAGATCCATCGCGGCGACGTTGGTCGGCGTCCAGATCTGCGCGCGACGGATGAACGCGCGCCTGGCGTCTCCGGTCAACTCCTGCGCACTCACCGCCACGGCAGCCAGCAGCGTCAGGACGAGCGTAAGCCAACGCTTACGCGTGGACGGGCATCGCGTGGCGGCGGAAGAACGCACCTCGTCCTCCCTCGAGAAACTCGTGGGCGTCGAGCGTGCCGAACATCTCGATCAGCGTGGCGACCAGGCCGGTCCATCCCGTCTGGTGGCTGGCGCCGAGACCGGCGCCGTTGTCGCCGTGGAAGTATTCGTAGAACAGCACGTGATCGCGCCACTGCGGATCCGTCTGGAACTTTTCCGTGCCGCCGAACACCGGCCGCCGCCCGCGCTCGTCGCGAAGGAAGATGGCGATGAGGCGCGCGGCGATCTCCCGCGCGACGTCGAACAGATTCATCATCCGTCCCGAGCCGGTCGGACACTCGACTTTGAAGGTGTCGCCGTAATACGAGTAGAACTGCAGGAGCGCGCGAAGCAGCAGCACGTTCATCGGCATCCAGATCGGGCCGCGCCAGTTCGAGTTGCCGCCGAACATGCCGGAGTCGGATTCCGCAGGCAGGTAGGCCACGCGGTACTCGTGACCCTGGATCGTGATGGCGTACGGGTGATCGCAGTGTACGCGGGAGAGCGCCCGGATCCCGAAGGGACTGAGGAACTCGCGCTCGTCGAGCATCCGCGCGAGGATGCGGCGGAGCCGCTCGGGATTGACGAGCCCGATGATGCCGCGATCGAATTGCCCGAGATGCCCCTTCCCCGTCGGATGGATGTGCCGCAGCAGATCGGGGTTGCGGGCGAGGCGTTCCGCCGAGTGCGCCGTCAGCCTCGGCAGATGCGCGCGCTGCCAGGGCTCGATCACGGTCGTCGCACACAGCGGGAGCAGGCCGATCATCGATCGCACTTTCAGCCGCATGCCGCGACCGTCGGGCCGCCGCAGCACGTCGTAGTAGAACCCGTCTTCTTCGTCCCACATCCCGGTGGCGCCGACCTGATTGATCGCCTGCGCGATGCTGAGGAACGTGTCGACGAATCGTACGGCGAGATCCTCGAAGGTCTGATCGTCGGCCGCGAGCTCTGCGCCGATCTCCAGCATGTTCTGGCAGAACAGCGCCATCCACGCCGTGCCGTCGGCCTGGTCGATATGGCCGCCGGGCGGCAGCGGTTCCGACCGGTCGAAGACCCCGATGTTGTCGAGGCCGAGAAAGCCGCCCTCGAAGATGCCGTTGCCGAACCGATCCTTCCGGTTGAGCCACCACGTGAAGTTCGGGAGGAGCTTGCCGAACGAGCGCTTCAGGAACGCGAGGTCGCCCCGGCCGCGCAGCGCCTGCTCGGCGCGGTAGAGAAAGATCGTCGCCCAGGCGTGCACCGGCGGGTTCACGTCCGAAAAGTTCCACTCGTACGCCGGAATCTGGCCGTTCGGCCGCATGTACGACTCGCGCAGCAGCAGCTCGAGCTGCCCTTTGGCGAAATCGGCGTCCACGCTCGAGAGCGCGATGGCGTGAAAGGCGAGATCCCATGCGGCGTACCACGGATACTCCCACTTGTCCGGGAGCGAGATGACGTCGGCGTTCACCATGTGGGCCCATTCGCCGTTCCGCGGCGATTGGCTGGGCCGCGCGAACGGATCGGCGCCGTGCTCTTCGAGCCACTGGTTCACGTCGAAAAAGTAGTACTGCTTCGACCAGAGCATGCCGGCGAACGCCTGCCGCATGACGCTCGCGGCATCCGCGTTCGTGGACGGCGGCGTCAGCGCGCCGTAGAACTCGTCGGCTTCACGCTGGCGGGTGGCGCACGTCTCGTCGAACCGCGCGAACGGATCGGGCAGCGCGGACGGCGCGAAGTCGGTGAGCCGCGCGCGGAACACGACGCTCTGACCGGGTCCCACGCTGACGTGAAAGTGCGCGGCGGCCTTCGTGCCGGTGCCCTTCGGATTCACGGTATCTTTCCGGCCGTGGATGACGAAGCCGTTGATGCCGTCCTTGACGAACGGACTGGCGTTGGGCGTCGCGAACAGATACGCGGCATTCGTCTCGTTGTCGGTGAACAGCAGCGGCGGGCTCCCCTGGAGGTACAGCCAGCGTGTTCCCAGTTCGGCGTGGCACGCGGTAATCGCCCGCGCGCCGTCCGATCCCGCGGCCCTGCTCAGCACCGGCTTGGGCGTGCCCGGCCAGAAGCGCCACGTGTTGCGAAACCACAGCGTCGGAAGCACGTGGAGCATCGCGATCGCCGGTCCGCGGTTGATCGCGGTGATGCGGATCAGGATGTCCTCCGGCGCGGCCTTCGCGTACTCGACGTAGATGTCGAAGTACTTGTCCGCCGTGAAGGCGCCGGTGTCGAGGAGCTCGTACTCGAGATCGGTGCGTGAGCGGCGGCGGTTGTTCTCGATGAGACTCCCGTACGGAAACGCGCGCTGCGGATATTTGTAGAGCCACTTCATGTACGAGTGCGTCGGCGTCGAGTCGAGATAGAAGTAGTACTCCTTCACGTCCTCGCCGTGGTTGCCCTCGGCGTTGGTGAGCCCGAACAAGCGCTCTTTCAGGATCGGATCGCGGCCGTTCCACAGCGCGAGCGCGAAGCAGAGACGCTGGCGGTCGTCGGAGAATCCGGCGAGGCCGTCCTCGCCCCAGTGATACGCGCGCGAGCGCGCCTGATCGTGGCTGAAGTAGTCCCAGGCGTTGCCGTTGTCGCTGTAGTCCTCGCGGACCGTTCCCCATTGCCGCTCGCTCAGGTACGGTCCCCACTTCTTCCAGGGCGCTCTGCCGTCGCGCGCCGCAGCCAGACGCCGTCGCTCCTCGCCGCCGTTGATGTCGGTCATGGGGTGTCCATCACCGCCAGTGTAGAGAACACGTCACGCGAACGGCTATGCGGCTTCGGCACGACGGGCGTCACGACCGGCAGTCACGCCGGGAGCGGAGCGGGTCTTGCTCGACGATCCTGCAGCGCGTCACGAGGAGGTGTTTCATGACGTCGATCTGCACCCCGAAGTCGATCTGCACCCTGCTGATCGCCAGCGCCGCCGTCGTCGCGTTGTGCCAGCCGGCGGGTGCGCAGACCCTGACACCGCCGGCCAATGACGACATCGCGGCGAAAAGCAAGTCGTCGAAGTGGGGTACGCCATCAACCGTTCACAAGCTGACCTTCCGCACGCCGGTTCAGATCCCGGGCGCCACGCTGCTCCCCGGCATCTACCTGTTCACGCGCGTCACGCCGTCTGATGTGCAGGTGACGAGCCCCGATCGGAAGACCATCTACGCGTCGTTCGAGGCGCGCCCCTGCTTCATGCTCAAGCTGCGCAGCGAGCTCGTCCGGCTCGAGCAGACCAGCGAGGGGGCGCTGCCGCGGCTGGTTGGCGTCTATCCGAAATGGGCGATAGGGTTCGAGCCCGTGTACGAAACGTCGACGATCTCGAGCAGCACGCCACGCGTCGCGAGTCAGTAACCGCCGCGCGCCGACCACGCGAGCATGAGCAGGCCGATCGCGGCGATCCAGCTCCCGGCGACGCGGACGGCGACCCGAGCCCATGCCGCGTGGACCGAGGCCGCGTGTCCCGCGAGCGCCGCCACGAGAGCGAAGAGTCCCGAGGCGACGCCGAGCGCGGCGACGCCGCTGCCGCGCACGGCAGGAAACGTCGAGACGTTCGCGAACGTCGCCAGTTCGGCGCCATCGAGCGCGCCGTGCAACAGGCCGAGCGCAGTCGCGAGCAGGACAGCCGCCGCGCGCGGCAGCGGCGCCGCGGCCGCGAGCAGCGCGCCGAACACCATCATTCCAACCGCGGCGGCGGCGGCGGACAGCGCGATCGACGGCCACATGGTCGCGGCCGCGATGCTCGACATGAGCCATGCGGCCGGGAGTGCCATCAGCACAGCCCGGCCGCATGGTGCGCCGCGCAGGCCGGCCAGGAGCGCGAGCGCAATAACTGGCAGCAGGTCCTCCGGCGTCACGAAGAGATGCGTCAGCCCGTCGTAGAACGGCCCGAGGCCGGTGTTCATCAGGTGCGCACCGGCCGGCGCCGGCCACGACAGGATGAAGAGCGGCACGAGCGACAGCGTCAACGCCGCGCGACGCGCCATATGTTTCCGATCGCCCGGCGCTACTTCACCGCGGCGATGACGACCTCGCCGGTCTTTTCATCGATGTCGACAAGGCCGCACATCGTGTCGTTGCCCTGAGCGTCGAAGAGGCAGCCAACGACGGCGCCCGCGCGGGCGCCGCATTCGCCTTTGTCGACATCGGCGATCCAGAACCCCGAGCCGGCCGGCTGATGCTGACGGTTGGCGGCGCCGTTGACGGCGATGAGCATGTCGCCGCTGCCCGTGCCGCCGTTCTTGCACGTGAACGTGCCGGACTTCGACGCGAACAGCACCTTGTCGACGTCGTCCCAGACGAGATTGGCGTCGTCGACGTTTCCGTCGCCGTCGATGTCGATCTGCTCGATCCAGAAGCTGGCTTCGTGACGCACCGGCACCGCCACCTTGTTCTTCCCCGCGACGCTCGTCGTCGTCGCATCGGCGGGGGGAGCGGACGCTGTTTTTTGCGCGACGGCGGCCGGCTTGACGAGCGGCCCCCCGGCACTCGCCGCGATCGTCACGGCAACGGCCGACATGGCGAACAATCCCGCCGTCGCGAGTGCTGCTGCTCTCGTTCTTCTCTCATTCGAACTCATGACCATGATGTCTCCTCGTCGTTGTTAGGTGTACCCACGTCATCGCGGCTGACGCTGGATCGGCGGCGGCTTCCACATTCCGTCGAGCGCTTCGGTTTTCGGCCAGTACAGCCGCATCACCAGACAGATCGGACCGTTCGGGGCCGGCAGCCAGTTGGCGGCGGTCTTCGACATCGGCGAGTCTCGTTGGATCTCGATTGCGAACGATCGGTCGAGGTGGGTCCTCAACGTCGGTAGCGTCGACGAGTCGATCCGATATCGATGGATCGGGTTGGGGACGAGCCGCTGCGTCACGCCGTCATAGATCGTCAGCGACCAGAACGCGTGAACGGGCGGCAGGTGTTCCGGCCCGAACCGGATCGTGTATCGATATTTGCTGCCGTCGAGATCTTCATTGTCGCTGTCGACGGTTGCGACGGCGTACAGCGTTTCGGCGCCATCGATTCCCGAGAGACCCGCGCGCACCGCCGCCGCGCGCAAGAGGTAATCGAGGTGATAGAACGCGCGATCGCCGAACGGCGCGGCGACGCTCCAGCCGTTCGCGTCCATGCCGGCGCGAAGGGTCTCGCTGCGCTGGCGGATCCGTTCGGACGCGCGCGCGACGCCTCGTTCGATCGCCGCGCGACGCCGATCCGGCAGCGTGCCGGCAGCGAACGGCTTGCCGGGCGCGATCCCGATGGCGGCGAACCGCGCGCGCATCTGCTCTTCTTCGGGCACCACCGGACAGAACTGCAGGAGAAAATTCAGGTAGCGGATGAACCCGATTCCGACGGCGTCGTTGCTGTACGCCGGAAAATCGGGTTTCGCGGGCGCGGCCGGCGGACGCTGCTTCGCAAACGACGAGAGCGGCTCGACGCGGTACTGCGCCTGGATCGCTTTGGCGGTGCCGACGTCCGCCGATCCGAAGAGCTCCAGGCGATAGATCGCCAGCGAGAATTCCGTCTCGGCGTGGAAGATCGTGCCGATGGCCGGCGGCGCGTCGCCCTTCCAGTTGGGACCGGTCACCATGTAGCAGCCGCCACGATTCCCGGTCGTCCTGCTTCCGATGTACGCGTAGTTGAACCGGTACATGTCGACGAGCTGAACTGAGTAGTAGCGATCGCGCGGGATCGCCGGCACGCACAGCACCATCGGCTCGGTCCGAAGATCCAACTGAACCATCGAATCCGCGGTGTCGCTGTTCGGCGTGACGGTCGCGGTGTCTTTCGGGGTGAAGACGCGCGCCTCGCTCCAGATCCGGTTGAACGGGGCGCGGTACAGCGCCGACGTCGTGTCGACGCTGGACTCGTACATCACCTCGTACATCGCAATCATCGGATAGGCGTAGATGTACGCCTCCTCTGCGATTCGCTCGATTTCGGGCGACGAGGATGAATCGCCGTTCGTACCGGTCGTGCCGGTCGCGCCAGGCTCCGAAACCGGACGCGACGAACACGCGCTCCAGAGGAACACGAGACCGGCGATCGAAATGGCGCCGCCTGCGGCTCGCAGCGCCGTCCGGCCAGCCGGCCAGCGATGCGCGAGGCCGAGCGCAATGCCGGCGGCGTGCAACGTGCCCGTCGCCGTCACGAAGCCGATGCTGAAGAGGATGCCGTTCGCGCCGGCCGGCAGCTCGTGGCCGTGCGCGTTGCCGTGGAAGATCGCAAAGAACGCGACGAGCGTCGCCGCCGCCCACAGCTTCGGCCGCGTCTCGCCGAGCACGGCGGCGCCGAGCGCGACGGCCGACAGCGCGATCGCGATCTCGAGGCCCGGCAGCTGGAGGCCGAGGAGCCCGACCGCGCCGCCGACGGCCATCACGATCGGAAACGTCACGGGCAGCAGCCAGATCGCCGGCGCGCCGAGCTGCGCGCCCCAGACGCCGACGGCGATCATCGCCAGGACGTGATCGAGTCCCGAAAGCGGATGCGCCAGCCCGCTGGTCAATCCAAGGGCGTCGCCGCCTCGCGTGTGCGCGAGGAGCGTCGCCTGCAGTCCGAGCGCCGCGAGCATGACGCAGGCCGCGCGCGCCGTGTACGGACCGCTCCTCACGCCACGACTCCGAGCAGGATTGCCGTGCGCTGAATCGTCCAGAACGCGCCTAGCGCGCCGACGGCGTACCCCGGCGCCGCCGCCACCCACCGCGGCCAGCGGATTTCGAGTTGACGGAACGCGCGCTCGAGACAGACGACGAGCACGACGAACGCGACCTGACCGATCTCCACGCCGGCGTTGAATCCCAGCAACGCCGGCGGGAGATCGTGTCGCGGCAGGCCGGCGCCGGTCAGGGCGCCGGCGAACCCGAAGCCGTGGAGCAATCCAAAAAGAAACGCGACGAGCCACGGACAGCGAGTGGTGACGCTCGTTTCGTGGCGCCAGCAGCGGACGATTTCCGGACCGAGAAAGAGAATGCTCAACGCGATGGCGGCGTTGAGCGGCAGGAGCGGCACCTCGGCGTACCCGAACGTGGCGATGGCGAGCGTGACGCTGTGCGCCAGCGTGAAGG